>Ga0193706_1001414_pt1 | contig 10787 bp, 7 predicted proteins | sample U3c1metaG_FD_160130 | JGI IMG/M metagenome (GOLD analysis project Ga0193706, IMG submission 160130) | Soil microbial communities from a riparian zone of the East river system, Colorado, United States - U3c1 | ecosystem: Environmental > Terrestrial > Soil > Riparian zone | place: USA: East River... | reverse complement strand
CCCCCTCCGCCACCGAGTTCTCCTCCGCCTCCCAATTGAACGCAAGGCGTGATGACGACGCGCCTTGGGGGGCTCGCCGACGGCGCGTGCCGCATCCGAGCCTGCCCGTTCGCGGGGGAAACCGATGCGAACCCCGACTCGAGCTGCCCAGCCAACACCCGCTGCAACGACAAGGGAGCTTGCGTCTCACCTTGAGCATGTCACCTCTTGCGCCCGCGGCGCGGCGCCGAAGCGTGGGTCCGATCGGGTGATGAGACACTACGGGTGCGAGTCGACGTAACTTTTTCGTTTTACTTGAAAACCTTTGTTTTCCTTGTTTATCGGGAACACGCCTTCGGTCTCGCGCCAGCGTGCCTGCGCTCGATTCTTGTCCTCGACCGAGATGATCCGTATGCGGCTCCGCCCTCCGCACTCTCGGGGCAGAAGCGACGATTCAGGAAAGGCTCGGCACCAGCTGACCTCGTCGCCGGGCGACGGATACCCCGTCGTCGGATTGTAAGGCCGGTCGTTACACAAGTAGAGTTGAAGCGGCCGCGCCGCATCGCCCGTCTTATTGCCAATTGCCAGCGCGGTGAAAGCAGGGGGCCAGTTGATGCTTGGATACGAGTTGGCCGCTAGGTTGACCGAGGTTCGCGCGGCGCGTATCCACAGCGTCGAAAATTCGCTGAGATTTGGGCGCGCGTGTAGCCATTTGCGTCGATTCCCGAACCGGTAGGAGTTGCCCCGAAGGACACATTCTCGAAGAGCTTCACCGACGTGCCTGCTACTGACCTCGCGCTCCGGCGTCGGTCGTGTGGCGTCGGGCGGAAGTTACCGCAAATGACGCCCGACGATCGCTCGAAGATTCGCCGAATCGAATGGCTTGTCGATACGCTCGCGGTGCGATTCCGCCAGGAAACTTTTCGCCTTGGCCGTGAAGGCACCGCCCGTCAAAAAGATCATCCTGCTCGCCTGCTCCGGAGCAACGACCGAGAGCTCACGGTGAAGATCCATGCCGGTCATGTTCGGCATCATCAGGTCACAGATGATGAGATCGAACTTCTCGCCTTTGGAACAGAGGGCCAGCGCCTCTTGGGCGGTGGGTACCGCGACGATATCGTGGTCGTTGGAGAGGATGCGGTTCACGCCGCGCAGCACGAAGATCTCGTCGTCGACGACCATGATTCGTCCGCGGCGGCCGGCCATCCGGATCGGCTCCACGGGGATCACTGGCTCGCTCTCGACCGCCCGCGCGACGGGAAGCATCACGCGAAAGGTCGTGCCCTTTCCCATCGCGCTCTCTACCGTCAGCTCTCCATTCATGTCGGTGACGATGCGCTGACAAATAGCGAGACCGAGACCCGTGCCTATCCCCACCTCCTTCGTCGTAAAAAATGCCTCGAAGATGCGTCCAATATTCTCGGGCGCGATTCCGGGGCCGGTGTCGCTCACTTGGACGACAACGCGATCGCCGTCGAGGCGGGTGCTCACGCGGATCTCATTGTGCTCCGCTCGTCCCTCCGGCAACGCCTGCGCGGCGTTGACGACGAGATTGAGAAACACCTGACCGAGGCGCGCCTCGTTGGCCTCGACCTGCGGCACGTGGCCGTAGTCCTCGACCAGTCGAGCACGATGGCGAATTTCGTTCTGTGCCATTCGCAGCGACGATTCCATGACCGGCTTCACGTCGACCGCCCGCCTCGCTTCATCGGCCGGCGGGCGAGAAAACATTTTCAAATCGCGCACGATGAATCGCACGCGTTGCGCGGCTTCCCGCGCGTCGTCGAGGGGCGCCTTCAGCTCGTCGAGAAATTGGAGATCGTCGCTACGCGCGCCGGGCGATGCCTTTTTCCGCTCGACCGCACGCGCCACGTTTTCCTCGATGTATTCGAGATTGGCGATCACCGCCGTCAGGGGATTGTTGACTTCGTGCGCGACGCCGGCGGCCAGGGTGCCCATCGATACCATTCGGTCGCTGACCATCAACTGGGACTGGAGCTTTTTTCGTTCGGTTACATCGCGAACCACCGCCAGATTGCCGATGTGTTGGCCTTCTCCGTCGACGAGGAGAGAACCAGCCATGTTGACCGCGATGTCGTTTCCGTCCTTGTGACGAAAAGTGGTGTCGAGGGCATCCTTTCGCCCGTTCGGCGGTCTCCTGAACGAGTCGGCCACCATCTCCTTGGCCGCGGCGCTCAAAAAGGCAAACACGCTCAATCCGATCATCTCGGGCGGCTCGTAGCCGAGCATCTCCGCAAAACGCCGGTTGACGAAGACGATTCGCGCCAAGGTGTCGACCTTCAAAATGCCATCGCTGGTGGCCTCGACGATCTGGCGGTATTGCTCCTCGCTCTTGCGCAGCGCCTCTTCGGCCTGCCGATGGTGCGTTCGATCGGTCATCATGGCGAGGGTGCCGACGTAGATTCCGTTGGTATCCCGAATCGGGCTGGTCTTGAGCAGCGCCCACAACTCGGATCCGTCTTGTCGCACGAAGGCGATCTCGTCCTCATCCGAGTTTTCCGGGCGCAAGTGTTCGCCTCGAAGCATCGCGCTCGCCGCGGCGGTTTCCGGTACGAATTGAACGAGCGCTTTGCCCAGCATCTCCTCGGCCGGATAGCCGAGCATTCGAGCGAGCGGTTGGTTCACGAAAGTAATTTTGAATTCGGTGTCGATCGTCCAGATCCCCTCGCTCGCGGTCTCGACGATGCAACGGAAACGAGCTTCGCTCTCGCGCAGGGCGTCTTGCGCCTTGGAAAGGAGGACCGGCGTCTTGCTCTTGGAATCGACGACCGCGTCGATTTGGCCGGATAGCAGGGCCTCGATCACCGCTTCGGCTTCGGCGAGCCGCCGTGCCAGGTCTCGTGCCGGTAGCAGCTCGACTGCCCTCATTTGCCCGCCAATAGGATGAACAGCTGCTTCGTATCGTTGAGGTTGCCTATCACTCTTTGAACGGGCGGTGGCGATAGCTTGAGGAGCGTCGGCGTTACGATGATCCCATCGGCCAAAGCTCGCCGCGGACTCTCGAGCATGTCGACGATTTCGAGGTGATAGGCGGACGCGAAATGCTCGTCGCAGATCGTCTTCGCATTGGCCATCGCGGCGGTCGAGTTCGGAGCATTGCCGGCGACGTAGAGGCGCAGGAGAAGCCGTCCCTTTGGTGTGCCTTTGATCAGGCGGGCCACGTTAGAGCGCTCCTCGATGACCATTTTTGGCCCGGTCGCCCTTGGGCAGCGGTCGCGGGTCCCCGTGGAGCTCCTTGTCCGCGTGACGCATCTTGCGCAGCACCTCGCGTTCGGTCACGAGAAGCTTGGACGCCGATCCGGTGGCGAGAGCCAGGACGGCAATCTCGGCGCTGCGGGCCTTCATTTCCGTTTGGACGACGAGGAGCCGCGCTGCGGCTTCGGCCTGCGCCAGTTGCAGCTGCAGTCGCTTGAGCTCCGTCTCCGCTACGGTGCGCTTTTTGGTGGCTCGTTCCTGCTGTTCCCATTCCCAGCGGGCTACGCCCATGAGTACTTTTCCCTGGGCGACGAAGACATCGGTGAGCGTCACACCGTCGTCGGAAAGGGTCAGCTCTCGAACCTGGTTGGAGTGCCCGGTGCCGCGCGATTTGACGATGGTGAGGGCGCGGTTGCGCTCGCCATCCTGAACGACATAGGAAACGTGAATCCAGGTGTCGGCGATGGTCGAGATGCCGGTTGCCGTCGCCTCGTTGGCGTCAATCCCGTCCATCAAGGAGGTATTTACGACGGTGATCCCTTCCCCCTTGAGAAAGTCCAAGAACTGCTGGGCCGCGTCGGCCGAAGCGATATGAGTAAGCTTGGTAGAGAGCGCAGAGAGGGGATCGAGCACCAGGCAACGCGCACCGTGCGCTTGCACCCTCGCGCGAAGCGCCCGGAACTGGTCTTCGACGTTGGGACCCCGGGTGCGGGTGGAGTAGATTTTGAGCAGCCCGGATTTCTGATGTGGGGCCAGCTTGATACCTACAGACTGCAAATTGCGAACGATCTGCGCGGCGCCTTCGTCGAAGCTCACATACAAAGTACGTTCGCCGCGGCGGCACGCCGCGGCGGCGAAGAGTCCGGCCAAGGTCGACTTGGCGGTTCCAGGCGCGCCCGAGATGAGCACGTTGCTGCCGCGGTGATAGCCACCATGGAGCATGGTGTCGAGGCGCGGAAGGCCCGACGAGATTCGTTCATCGGTGACTTCGTATTCGAGCTCGGTGGGCCCGCGGTTGGTGAGCTGAAGACCCTCGGCGGTGAGCGCGATCGGGAATTCGTCGCCCGCGAAACCCGACCCGCGGTATTTCATAACGCGAAGGTTGCGAAAGGTCGATCCATCGACCACCTGATGCCGGAGAACGACGACGCAATCGACCATGAACTGCAGAAAGCTGTAGCGGTGTTCCGCTTCGGAGACGCCGACCTTTTGCGTGATGATGGCGGTCAATCCCGTCCGCGCGAGCCAGTCGCGAATGCGATAGATTTCTCGGCGCTCCGCGACGGGGTCGTCGAGAAGACTCAGCAGCACATCGATCCCGTCGAAGACGATGCGCTTGGCATGGATCTCCTCGGCCTTGACCTGAAGGAGATTGAGCATGCCGGCCAGGTCGAATTCCCCCGCCTTCACGACCTCCGGGGCGAGGCGAGCATCCAAAAAAAAGAGCTTTTTCTTGGAGAGCGCCGGAAGATCCCAGCCGAACGTGGCGGCGTTGGCGACGACTTGGCTGGTGCTCTCCTCGAACGCGACGAATACGCCTGACTCTTTCGCTCCACGCGCGCCGTTGACCAGCGATTGAAGAGCAAAGACGGTCTTGCCACAACCCGGTCCACCCATGACGAGGGTCGTTCGGCCCATAGGTAGCCCACCGTCGGTGATCTCGTCGAACCCGCGAATCCCTGTGGGCGTCTTGGACACCGTGGGGTACCGAGATTGTATCTTCATTGAGTATTTGCCCCCTCGAGCTCGGGTGACTGCGCATCACCCCACCGGGAAACGTAGCACCTCTTATTCGCAATTGGCGGGTACCGACGATCTTGGTTGGCGCGCTCCAATCGGCAGATGTCGAGACGTCACGATTTTGACGACGGTTCGGCCGAGTTGCTCCGAGCGGCAGAATCGTCGATTCGTTCACCAGGGAGTGGCCAACCTGTCTTTCAACTGCTGGCCGAACGCCGTCGGCACCAATTCCATGCCTACACCGCACCCACCGCCGGAATTATCGACCAGCAGATTGGGGGGACAACGCCCGTGGAACGTCCACGCCAGGTAGGAGATGCCAGCCGCCTCCGCCCGCTGCATGAGATCGTCAGCATCTTGCTCCCCGAACTCGCCGATGATGACCGGGAGAGTCTGGCCCGGGATTTCGAAGAGCATGTTGAAGTCGCTGGCGGGATTGTAGACATGTGTCTCGTAGACGATGTTCTGGCCTCCGCCAGCCGCGATGGGATGGGTGACGTAGTAGTCGAGGATGCGACCCCACTGTTGCGTACCTTGTACCGCGATGATGTGCGACGGCGCGCCCGCTTGCGCTTCTACGGCGCGGATGGCGGCGACGGAGTCGTTCATCGCGTTCCACACCGTGCTGTCGGTGTCATTGCGCGGGTCACTGGTGATGCCGTAGAGGACATTTGGCTCGTTTTTGAACATATCGGCCAGTTTTCTCCAGATAGCGTTGGTCGCGTCGGTGGGCAGGTCGTTGGCACTGTTCGTGGACTCTTCCTTCAGCGAGAGCAGGACGTATGCCCCTTTGGCGGTGGCGTGCGTGACCATCGATTGGATGTCGGCCTGATAGGCGGGGTCATCGAGCACGCCTTGCCACTGCACGCGATTGTCGGCGGTGAGAGAGTTCTCGAGGTCGAGTCGGACGAAGGTGGCTTTCCAGTTGTCGATGAGCTCGTCGGTGCGTCGATTGACCTCCGCGACGACGGGCGGAGCATAGGTACAAGCGTTGCAGCTTCGCGTATCATGAAAGTTGGCGCCTCGGCCGTGGAAGACGCTCGCACCACGGTAGAGGTGATTGCCTGACGTATGGAGCCACGCGCCGGTGAGCGGGCCGTCGGCAACGCTCGCCTCTCGGGTATCCCCGATCGCGTCGGCGGTCACGTCGGCCAGCCCGCTGTCCCTGCCAGCGCTACCGCTTGCCCCCGGCGCGTCGTTTCCTACGCCCGCGTCGCTTCCGCCGCTTCCAGCGGTCGCTCCGTCACGACGACCATCGCCGGCCGCATCGGGTGTCCCCTGTCCGGTCCCTCCTGCGCCGGTGGCGCCACTCCCGCCCATGCCCGCGCTGCCACTGTTGCCCGTGCTTCCGCTGCTGCCGGCGACGCCACCCATGCCCGCCTCTCGACCCGTGCCCGCGTTTCCACCTCTGCCTGTACTTCCACTAGCGCCCGTGCTTCCGCCACTGCCGGCAATGCCATCCATGCCCGCGTCTCGACCCGTGCCCGCGTTTCCACCTCTGTCTGCACTTCCACTAGCGCCCGAGCCCCCGCCAGTGCCTGCAGTTCCCCCTGCAGTTTGCGAAGCTCCATCCTGCTCGGCCTGCGGTGGAAGCAACCCCAAATCGTCGTAAATCATGCAGCCGAAGGCGCCGCTCAGGACCGTTAAGAATAGGACTGCCCGCATTGCAGACACCTCGTGTTTCCGACGTCGACACGAACGACAGGAGCACCGATGCGGATCACCAGTGACGCTCACGCTCCGAAGACGTGCGACGATAGTGGGCTTCGAGTCCGCTAACGCAAGGCGCGACCGGGTGTAGCCTGCCGGCGCCAAAGCGTATTTTCGGCCGACCGCGCATGCGCAACGCGCCCAAACCATGGGCTTTCACGTTCGCTGAAAATAAATGAGGACTTCGTCCTAATTCCGCCCTCCTCACGGTGCCGACATGTCGACCCGAGCCATCAAATTGCGCCCGCGACATCGCGACGATCGATTGCCATTACTTTGACACCTGGATGCAGCCTTCAAACGGCAGAGGCTCGCGTTCCGCGAAATGCCGCAGTCGCCCAACCGGTCCGAGCGGGCGGCAGCGAAAAGGCCCGGTGCGCCCAAATTCGTGGGGCGCGATGGACCCGGTGCAGAAGTTGGTGCAGCCCGGGAATCCCCCGAGGTAAATTCCTTACCCGCTGCTACGACTTAACCGTTGCCTCTTTAGGGTCGTCGGCTTTGTGCGCGACCGAGCACGCGGCGGGGCTGGCTGCCGAAGAGGCCGCGAGTGAAAACCGCGAGATCCGGCCTCGCAATAGATCATTGACCCGTGGCCGCGTCACACCGCAACGGTTCGCCGCCTCTGTTTGCGTCCATCCGTTTCCTTCAACGATCGCGGCGATCTTGCTCATCCGCGATCGCGTCCCAAACGCTTGCGAAGCTCTCTGTCTCCTTGGGTTTGCCGATTTCCCAACGGGTTCGATTCCCGGCGCCTCCATCTCGCTTCCTCGCGCAGCTGGCCTTCATCACCGATATTCGAGAGCCGGGTGAAGGCAGCGTACGTGTTTTCAGCCACCACAGGAGGGCGCTCAGGGGCACACGAGACGGTAGGCGTCGAGGGAGAGGTGTTTCACGATGGTCGAGAGCCCGGGCACGGCTGCGGGGCAGCCGCTCGAGTACTCGGCGTGAAAGACTGCCTTGCCTGCTTGGGTGAAGGGAGCGAGCGTATTGCACTCACTATACTGCGAGCACTCCTCGTTGAGCGCCCAGTCGAAGCTCGACTGCAGCGCGTCGACCTGATCGAGATCGTTCTTCAGTCCCACGGAGAGTCCGCGCGAGTGGGCCTCGGAGGCGAGGAACTTGTTGTAGTCCAGCTGCGTACTCGAGGTGAGCGGGAAGCCCGGATTGTTCTGGTACCCGTCCACGTTGTCGGGTTCCACGCCGTCGCACTTCTTCTGCACCGCCAGGTCCATACGTGCTGTCATGATCTGCCGGACCGTTGCGTCGCGGGTGTCGAGCCATTCCTCGCCGGGCCATCCGTCGACGCCGTTTCCCCGGGCAGCTTGAGGGATGCTGCTCGAGTCGGGCCGCCCGGGCTCGTACGTGCCCGCGCTCAAATAGCAAATGACGATTCGACCGGCAGCGTGAAGGGCGTCAATTGTCCCCTGTGGCGTTGTGAACAGATCGATGTCGTACATCTCCGCGTTGACCGAGGTGTCGATCGTGCCCGTGAGCTGCCATTGCCACGTAGTACCCGGAGCGGGATGCCAGATGGTTCCACTATCGCGTCCCGTGCTGCCAGCGCTGCCGTCGATCGCGCTGCCACCGTTGCCACCTGTCCCACCTCGTCCACTGCCACCACCGTTTCCGCCGGCGCCGCCCTTTCCGTCGCCCGCGTCGAGGTTGCCGGCCCCCGCCGCGGAGGAACCGGCATTGCCCGCCGTGGAGCCGCTGGCGCCGGAGGCTCCACCCGCGTCGAGACCGCCGCCACCGCTGCCGCCGATCGCGCTGCCACCGTTGCCACCTGCCCCGCCTCGCCCACTGCCACCACCGTTTCCGCCGGCGCCGCCCTTCCCGCCGCCCGCGTCGAGGTTGCCGGCCCCTGCCGCGGAGGAACCGGCATTGCCTGCCGTGGAGCGATTGCCGCTGGCGCCCGAGGCTCCACCCGCATCGAGACTGCCGCCAACGCTGCTACCACCTCGTCCTCCGTCAGTTCCTCCCGCCCCCGCGGCGCCCTTGGGATTCGAGTTGTCGTCTACGCCGCAATGGACCAAGACGGCAAGGTTGACGGCACAAGCGATAACAGAAAGAGCTCTTTGCGCGCGCATGGACGCCTCCATCGGGACGGATCGAGATCCCGACGAAGCTCCGAGCGAGCCCATCTCGCGGTCTCTCCTCGTCAGTGGCACCGACGTCGGAAAAGGTGGTCAACACTTTTCGAAAATCGGCCTCAAGTCGGGGCACGTAGGCCGAGAGTTTGGCGCCAGGCCGAGCGTCGTCGTCGAAGCAGATTAAGCACTTAACCGTATGGTCAACGGCCTTCATGACGCGCGCGACATGAGCTCAAAAAGAAACACTGATGAATTCGAGTTTATTGCCGACACGGTTTTTGAAGAGGGGCCAGATCAGCTCTGCTGCGCGGCATGAGCGCGAGCAAGCGTCACGACTGCCGGCATTCGAATCAGTCGAGATCGAAAGGCCAAAGTGGTCTTGGCCCGTCCTAGTGGCAAGGAATTGGTCTGCGCAGCAGATTTCTGGCTGGCTCCGCCGTAGGTTTCCGAACCAAGAGGCGATGCAGATTTCCCACGAAACCATCTACCGAAGTCTCTTTATACAGGCACGCGGAGTGCTCAAAAAATAGCTCATCGCTCACCTCCGCAGTCGAAGAATGATGCGGTGTGCAAAGACATCGACGTCGGGGCATGGGCGAAGTTCAATTCGTGACGCGGTCTCGATCTCGGAACGTCCCGCGGAGGTCGAAGATCGCGCTGTGCCAGGTCATTGGGAAGGTATACGACCTCCGCGGCGACCGTTTCGGCTGCAATTCTTGTCGGCGCCGGTGCTGTCCTCGCCATGCGCAAACTCGCACGAGTGAGATGCAGCGCACGAGAATCAGTGTAGGAACGGAGGCGGCACTCGCAAATGTAGTGATGTCGATACCCCCGGGCCACTGCCGTAGCGCTTGTCGACGCGGCGGTGAATCGCTCGGCTCTCGGCCCCGAGACGTTCGTCCTCTCGTCGCCGCTCGGAGGGCGGCGAGCAACGCCAATTGTGATAACTCGCTTCGCGAGACTTCGAGGTTCCTGCACAGCTCGGTGATGCTGAACCGCGCCTTCTCCACGTGGATGAACTCGAACACCCCCAGTTCTCCTTCGCGAAGAAGGCCCCTTAGATTCAACCGGTCGTCGCAACACCAGTTGTGTACCTTGGAGGTTGAATGGCGCAACGCGGAAGACCTGCCCATCACTTCCACCGGCGTCTCCGACCACGACGCCGCAACCCTCGCCCTGACACGACGCGCCGGACTATCTACATGTGTACTCGATGAACGATGGGCCCGAGATGACGTTGCAGGAGTCGCCCGCTGGGCTACAGCCTTGCCCGGCAGGACTGCTGCTGGGGCAGATGTCGCTGATGCAGCTGCAACTCGGCATGCCGCACTCGTCGCCGCAGCTGCTGGTTGCCGTCCGCACCCAGACCGGCGTGGCCGAAAGCACGGTCGCGCACACCTGGTTGCTCGGCGCCGACGCGAAGAAATAGTTGGTGGCATTGACGGTAAAGCAGCGTTGCTGTCCCCCCGCGCCCCCCAGACCTTCCCAGGCAAAGCTTGTGTCCGTGATGCCAAAGTAGCCGCTGTTGGTGGTGGTGTTGTTGATGTTGTAGCTATCGGCGAACGTCGTCGCATTCCATTGCAGCGTGACGGTGTCGGTGGTGACGCTGACGAGCTGCAGATTGGGCGCGGCCGGCTGATGGATGCAGCTTCCACTGTCATCGCATGCGCCATTTCCCTGGCAGGCAGTGCCCATCGGTCGCTGTCGGTAGTCCCAGTATGGATCGCTGAGCGGCCCGGTGCAGATGACATCCCAGCATGCGAACGGTGGCGGTGGGTCTCCGGGACATTGCTTGATGGCCTCCTGACTCTCGCCAACCGACGGATTCGTCGAAGATGCGACGCTGCTACAACCCACCATTGGAACCGCGAGTGCGACCGCGACGGCCGAAGGTAGAAACAGGAGCGATACGGAAGCGAGATGACGGAACATTGGAAATCCTCCTTTTCCCGCCACACACGAATCCTCGGACGGCTCGGCTAGGGCGGTAATCGAGCTCACTGCGAGCGTACGAATCCGGCCTGGTCTGGTCGGTGGCGGCTGCCCGATTCA
>Ga0193706_1001413_pt1 | contig 10795 bp, 5 predicted proteins | sample U3c1metaG_FD_160130 | JGI IMG/M metagenome (GOLD analysis project Ga0193706, IMG submission 160130) | Soil microbial communities from a riparian zone of the East river system, Colorado, United States - U3c1 | ecosystem: Environmental > Terrestrial > Soil > Riparian zone | place: USA: East River... | reverse complement strand
GGACGCGGGCAGCGATGCAGAGAACGATACGGGTAGTGATGGCGCCGGCACCGACTCCACGTCGTGCAGCACCATCCACCCGGGAGCCTCGCCCCTTCGCCGCCTGACCCGCACGGAGTACGACAACACGGTGCGCGATCTCCTCGGCGACACTTCACAACCGGCGCGAAGCTTTCCCACCGAAGAGATCGCGCTCGGGTTCGACAACAGCGCCACGGCCCGCGGCGTGACCGACGCTTTGATCGAACACTACATGCTCGCCGCGGAGGGACTTGCGATGCGCGCATCGGCCCGCGCCGATCTCTTGCCCTGCGATCCCGCCGTCGCCGGCGAAGCGAGCTGCGCCGATGTCTTCATTCGCAGCTTCGGCCCCAACGCTTACCGCCGCCCCCTCGACGCGGACGAGATCCGCGAACTGCAAACGAGCTTCGATGACGGGCGACGGACGGGCACGTTCCAGAGCGGCGTGCGCTTCGTCATCGAACGCGTCTTGCAATCGCCGAGCTTTCTCTACCGGGTCGAGCTCGGCGAAGCGGGCGTGCCCGCGAGCCTACCGGCCAAGTTGACCGGATGGGAGCGCGCTTCTCGGCTCTCGTACTTCCTCTGGCAAACGATGCCCGATCGCAGTCTCTTCGCCGCCGCCGCGGCGGGCGAGCTCGCGACGAAGGAGCAGGTCCTCGCAGAGGCCAGACGCATGCTGGGCGATCCCAAAGCGCGACCTACGCTGGCGAAGTTCGCCGATCAGTGGCTCCTTCTCGACAACATCGACAGCGTGGTCAAGGACACCGTCCAGTTCCCCGAGTTCACGCGCGCTCTGCCGGCGCTGCTCAAAGAGGAGACGCGGCGGTTCGTGGCCGACGTGGTGTGGGACCGCGGCGGGGGCCTGACCATGCTCTTGACGGCGCCCTATACGTTCGTAACGAGAGAGACGGCGCCGCTCTACGGTGTCGCGCCGCCGCCGGGCGCGGACTTCGTGCGCGTCGATCTCGACAAAAGCCAGCGCAGCGGAATCATGACGCAGCTTGCCTTTCTCAATTTCGCCGCCAAGCCGAACCAGACGTCGCCCGTTCGCCGGGGCCTTTTCGTGCGTACCAACTTGATGTGCGATCCTCCATCGTCGCCTCCACCGGAGATCAACGTCACGGTGCCCGAACCGCAGCCCGGGCAGACGGGGCGTGAACGATTCGCGGCGCACACGGCCAACGCTGCCTGCGCTGGATGCCATCGCGACATGGATCCCATCGGCTTCGGCTTCGAACAGTATGACGCCATCGGTCGCTTTCGCGACGTCGATGCCCAGCGCCCCATCGACGCCAGCGGCGAAGTGATGGGCAGTCCCATCGGCAAGTTCGTGGGCGCGGTCGAGCTCGCGCGCAAACTGAGCGAGAGCCAAGAGGTGCGCCAGTGCCTCGGCAAGCAGTGGTTTCGTTTTGCGTTCGGACGCGAGGAATCGCCGGACGACGATTGTGCTCTCGCCGGCCTCTACGGCGCGGTATCGAACGACGGCGCTAGCATCCAGTCCCTCGTTCTCGCGATTACCCAGACCGACACGTTTCTCTATCGACGACCGTACGCTGCGCCGGCGATGGAGAACTTGCCATGAGCGGTACGCGCATCGATCGACGCGCTCTTTTGCGCGGTCTCGGCGGCGCTGCCGTCGCGCTGCCCCTCCTCGAGTCGATGGCCTGCGAGACCGGCGCGGCAACGGAGACTCCGAAGACCGGGTCGCGCGCTGCGCGGGTCGTCGCGCCCATCAAACGATTCATCGCTATCCTCAACAACAATGGGCGGGTGGCGGAGGACTACTATCCGAGTGGCGACGAGACCAATTGGACACTCGGCCCGGTGATGAAGCCGCTCGAGCCTCATGCACGCGATCTCGTTATTTTCGAGGGAATCGACAACAAAGCTGCCCTTCTCGGCGCGACCGCCGGGCACTACGAAGGCGTCGTCTCGATGCTGACGGGGCGCGGCATCTCTGGCGACAGTCCGCAGTTTGGCTCGGCCATGGGGATCTCGCTCGATCAGAAGATCGCCAAGGTCATCGGCAGCTCGCTCAAACGCCCGTCGATGGTGTTCGCCACCGACGCCGCGGCGGGAAACTTCAATGCCTTGTCCTGGGACGAGCACAACCAGGTCATTCCCAAGCTGGCGTCCCCGATGGAGATCTTTCGGCAGCTCTTCGCGGACGCCGCCTTGTCGAGCGAAGCGCTGGCGGCGCAGCTCGCACGCCGCCGCAGCATCCTCGACGGCGTGAAGAGCGACTATACGCGGCTTCTCACCAAGATCAGCGGCAACGACGCCCTGCGCGTGCGCGCCCACCTCGACGCCGTACGCGCGGTCGAAGCCAAGCTCGCCATCGAGATAGCTTGCAAGCCTCCCGCCATGCCCTATCCGGAGGGAAACAACGACGACAAGCTGCCGGAGCTAATCCACTCCCAGATCGATCTGTTCATTCTCGCCCTCTCCTGCGACATCACACGCGTCGCAACGTTCAGTTTTCGTCACCCGGGCGGCGGGCAGAGCTACCACCCTTGGTTGGGCTTGCCGGGCGACGCCGAGAACGTGCTCGTCAACGAGCATCACGAGATGTCGCACGACGACGTGCGGCAGCGCGACAAGCTGCGCACGATCGCCGCCTGGTACATGGAGCAAACCGCGTATCTCGTCAGCCGGCTGAAAGCGACCAACGATGGCGCGGGCACGCTGTTCGACGGGACGCTCATCTTCCAAGGCTCCGAATGCGCCGACGGACCGGAGCACAGCAAAACCAACATGCCGTACTTTCTCGTGGGGAGCGCGGGCGGCGCGTTCAAGACGGGGCGCTTTTTGCAATACGGCGGCGTGTCGCACAACGATCTGCTCGTCTCCCTGCTCAACGCCTTCGACATCGCCGACACGACCTTCGGCGATCCCAGCGTTTGCACCGGGCCTCTCGCGAGGTTGGCGGGATAGCGACGAGGCACCGCGGTGTGTCTGTGGCGCTGATGCGACGCGCGGACCGCGCGTACATCACCTCCGGTCGACTCCTATGTACATTTTATGAATGGTAGCTCACTCGCGTGGGAGCGCATTTCTCGATCGTGAAAAGCAAGCGAGCGCTGTAGCGCGAGGCGGCCACGCGCGGCGCGAGGGTGATGCACGCCCCTCAGTTACAGCACACGCGTCCAATTCGGAGGAGGCAAGAAAATCACCTGCAAATGCCCCGCGTTCGACGCCACAGTTTGTTCGTATTCCGCCGCTATTCTTGATCGGTTTGGTCTTGGGAAAAGCACTAGATTTTCGCTTTTCGAAAGGAACTTTGCCGATGCGCACGACGAATATGATTTCGGTGATCGTAGTGGCCGGCAGCGCCGCCTGCCTCGCCGTCACCGGTTGCTCGAGTGAGAGCGGCGGTCCGAGCAGCACTGTCACGAGCGGCACGTCGATGACGGGCGGTTCAACCGGCAGTGGCGGCACCAGCACAGGGGGCGCGGGCGGCGCGACCGGCGGCGCGACCGGCGGCAACGGCACAGGAGCTGGAGGCACGGGCGGCACAGGAACCGGCGGCGCAGGAACTGGCGGCGCAGGAACCGGCGGCACCACTGGAGGCGCGGGTGGCGCGACGGGTGGAACAGGTGGCGCGACGGGCGGCGCCGGCGGATCAACGGGGGGAACGGGCGGCACCACCGGAGGCGCAGGTGGCGCGACAGGCGGCGCGGCAGGAACAACCGGCGGAACAGCCGGCACGACCGGTGGCTCCGCGGGAACGACCGGTGGCGCGGCTGGATCGACCGGCGGCACCGGAGGAACGGGCGGCGGCGGAAGCGGCATGACGTACGACATCACCACCGGACCCGTCATGCTCGCCCCCGGCGAAGAGCGCATCGTCTGCATCGACAAGAAGCTCCCCACCACCACGGCCATCGACATGGTCAAGATCACGTCCGATCTGACACTCGGCGGTCACCATCTCGTTTTTTACAAGAGCGCTGCGACGGCGGAGGTCACCACTCCTTTCACCTGTCAGACGTTCCGCGACATCACGACGGGCACCGTGCCGCTCTTCATTGCCCAGAAGCCGCACACCGAGCTCAACTTTCCGAAGGGCGTTGCCTACGCGATGCCGGCCGCCCAGATGGTGCGCGTCGAGCTCCACTTTCTCAACTCGACGGCGGCGCCGCTCAGTGTGACCGGTACGGTACACGTGACCGACGCCGTGGCGGGCACCGTCACCGATCACGCCAACCTCATGTTCTACGGCAACCTGAAGATCAACATTCCGGCGCAGAGCATGGCCACGGTCGGCCCCACGTTCCGCAAGTTCGCCTCCGCCGCGCCCAAGATCTTCGGGCTCACGGGACATACGCATCAGCGGGGTACGGGCGTCAGCATCGAGCTTGCGTCAGCGGCGACGGGCACGGGAACCAACGTCTATACGAACACCGATTGGGCGGAGCCGCCCCTCACCATCTTCGAACCGCCGCTGCTGCCCACGGCAGGCCAAGGCTTTCGTTACACGTGCACGTACAACAACCCCACCAACGCGCCCGTCACGTTCGGCGAAGGTGTGAACCAAGAGATGTGCTTTCTCTGGGCCTACTACTACCCCGATATGGGATTCGACATTGGGCTGAGCCAATAGCGCGCCAACGCCGGCGGAAGCGGCGATCGTCGATGGACGACGGCCGCCGGCGCACTTGCTCTTGGTGCGGGCGGAATGCTACCCATGAAGTCGACTACCTCTTCGAGCTAGTGGTATCGACATCGCCGTCAGAACCTTGACGCAGCGAGGGGTCGAAGAGGGGGTGGCGACACAAGGGTGGGCACATGGACGGGTCGCATGACCGTGAGCAGCCTCGCTATTTGCTCGGTCACTCCGAGCGGGAGCTCGACCGGCTCGTCCAGCAGGGTGCGTTTTACGCACAATTTACGGCAGAGCTGCTAGAGCGCGCCGGGCTCTCGTCGGGAATGCGCGTTCTCGATGTCGGGTGCGGGGCCGGAGACGTCTCTTTCTTGGCCGCCAAGCTGGTTGGCTCCACGGGAAGCGTGCTCGGCGTCGATCGCTCCGAGGAAGCCGTCGCGTGGGCGCGCCGCCGTGCGGCTGCCGCGGAGCTCACGCACGTTCATTTCGCGGTCGCGGAGCTCGACGGCTATTCGCTGGAGGAACCGGTAGATTTCATCGTGGGGCGCTTCGTGCTTCTCTATTTGCCCGACCCGGCAAAGACATTGCGATCGCTCGCGCGGTGTTTGCGCCCCGGCGGCAGGTTGGCGTTCCATGAGATGGATATCCGGTCCGGCCGTGGCATTCCTGAGGCCAAGCTGTACGAGACCGCAATTCGCTGGATCGGCGCGGTATTCGAGCGCGCGGGATTCCAACCCGACATGGGATCCAAGCTGTGTACGGAATTTTCCAAAGCCGGCTTCGCCATCCCGGAGATCATCGCCGGCACACGAGTCGAGGCTGGACCCTCATCGCCCGGCTACGCCTATCTGACGGAATCCGTTCGAAGTCTCTTACCGATGATGGAGCGCACGGGCGTCGCCACGGCGGCCGAGATCGGGATCGACACGCTCGAAAGTCGATTGCGTGACGAGGCCGTGCGCGGCGCTCGATGTCTGTTCTTTCCACTCCTGTACGGCGCATGGTCCCAAATCGCGAAGTAACTTCGTCGCACGAAGGCGCAGTGCAGATCGGACCGTCGGACGGCGACCAACGCCACGTCCGCTCGCTCGCCGAAGCTGGCGCTCGTATGGACGGTGTCGTTCAACCATGCGATCATTCCGCTTCGATGTGGATCGCGGATGTCGTCGCCGACAGGTTCGTGATCGAGCGTGCCATCAGCCGGGGGGGGATGGGCTCGGTCTTTCTGGCGCGCGACCGAGAAAACGGAGAACCCGTCGCGTTGAAGGTGCTAGCCGTCCCATCGGAAGACGGCGCCGATCGATTTCGACGCGAAGTGCGGATGCTCTCGACCTTGTCGCATCCCGGCATCGTGCGTTACGTCGCTCACGGGATTCACGGGTCCGAACCGTTCCTGGTCATGGAGTGGCTGGAGGGTGTCGACCTCGCCGAGCACCTGGGCCGCAACGCGCTCGGCGCGGTCGAGAGCGTACGCATGATTCGCAAGGTAGCCGAGGCGCTGGCGTTCGCGCACGCGCGCGGGGTCATTCACCGCGACATCAAGCCGAGTAACATTTTTCTCTGTGGTGCCGATCCCGCGCGGGCCAAAATCCTCGATTTTGGCATTGCCCGCCCCGTCGCGCGAACCGAAGCGCTGACGACCACTGGCGCGACCGTCGGAACCGTCGGCTACATGGCACCCGAGCAAGCGATGGGATCAGTGCGCGTCGACGGCCGCGCCGACGTATTCGCGCTGGGGTGCGTCTTGTTCGAGTGCGTGGCCGGCCGACCTGCCTTTCCCGGCGCGACCGCGGTCGCGGTTCTGGCCAAAGTTTTGTCAGATGTAGCCCCTCGCTTGCGCGATTTCCGCCCGGAGATCGCGCCGAGCCTCGATGACCTCGTGACCCGTCTGCTCGCGAAATATCCGCTCGACCGGCCCGCCGATGGCGCGGCGGTAGTCGCCCTTCTCGACGAGCTCGGATCCATCGAAGACACGCTTCCGCCGAATTCGACCCGCGCACCCGCGAGTCTCTCGGCCGCGGAGTGCCGCGTGGTGAGCATCGTGCTCGCGCAGGATCGATCGCGATCGTCCTCGCCCCCTCCCGGCACCGTCGTTTCGACCCCGCCCGAGGTGGAAGAGCTCGCACATCGGTTCGGCGTGAAAATGTATCCGCTGCAGGGACGCAGTCTCATGCTGGTCCTCTCGGGTCGAGGCGCCGCAACTGACCAAGCGGCGCAGGCGGCGCTCTGTGCGCTCGAGCTACGAAGCCTTCGCCCCGGCCTGCACATTGCGGTCGCCACCGGCCGCGCCGATACGACCAACCGACTGCCCATTGGAACCGCGATCGATCGCGCGGCTTCGGTTTTGTCCGCCACGTTCTCGGAAGACTCGGTGCTTCACGTCGGCATCGACGACATGACGGCCGGCTTACTCGGGCCGCGTTTCGAGGTGATGGACAAGGGAAAAGTCCATCTGCTGGTGCAAAAACGCGACGAGCTCGAAGTGCCTCGCCTCTTGCTCGGAAAACCCACGCGATGCGTCGGTCGCGACGGCGAGCTGGCCCACCTCGAGGCCGTGCTCGAGGAATGCATTCAAGACCGCGAACCGCGAGCCGTTCTCGTCACCGCACCCGCGGGGGTAGGAAAGTCGCGGCTAGCGAGCGAGTTTCTGACGCGGGTCCGCAGCCACAACCAAGCGCGCGTGCTCCTCGCACGAGCGGACGCAGTGGCCGCGGGTTCGTCGCTGGCCTTGGCCGAGAAGCTCGTGCGTCAAGCAGCTGACCTGCACGAGAGTGATGCCATCGAGCTTCAGCGAGATCGGCTACGCGAATACTTGGCGAGCAAAGTCGAGGCCGCTACCGTCGACCGCCTGGCAAAGCTGCTCGGCGAGATCGTCGGCTCTCCCCGCGATCGCCAGCCGACGCGCGTGGATGGTGCGGGGCGCAACGATCTCGCTGCCGTACGTGAGCAGCAGTGGGCATTCGACACCTGGATCGGCGCCGAATCCAAGCGCCCGCTGCTCATCGTGCTCGAAGACCTGCATTGGGGTGATCTGCCGACGGTGAGCTACCTGAGCCAGGCGCTGCGTCACCATCCCGATCGTCCGCTCATGATCCTGGCGCTCGGCCGACCCGAGGTCGAAGAGTTATTTCCAAAAATTTGGGACGCGTTGCGCGCGGGATCGACCCTTCAAGAGATTCGCTTGGGAGGGCTCACCCGACGTTCGGCCGAACGGCTCGTGCGCAGCGTGCTCGGTGACGAAGCAAGGCCGGACATCGTGGCGCGGATCGTGGAGCGCTCGGATGGTAACGCCTTTTACCTGGAAGAGCTGATCCGGCACATCGCGGGAGGCGAGACGAGCCTGCCCGAAACCGTCCTTGCCATGGCCGAAACTCGCCTCGAAAGTCTGGAGCCGGAGGGCCGTCTGGTCCTGCGCGCCGCCAGCGTCTTCGGTGAAGCTTGCTGGTCGGGCGGAGTGGCGGCGCTGCTAGGTCCTCGGGCGGACACCGAAGCATGGCTCGAAACGCTGGTCGACCGAGAGTTCTTGGTGCGCGCGCCGGAGTTTCGGTTTCCCGGCGAAAAGCAGTACGTCTTTCGCCACGCCCTTCTGTGTGACGCGGTTTACGCGATGTTGACGGAGAACGATCGCGCGGTCGCTCATCGGCTGGCAGCGGACTGGCTCGTCGCCGCCGGGGAGAAAAACGCAAGCGTTCTCGCGCACCATTACGAGCTGGCGCGAGAAGCCGATTCTGCCGCCGAGTATCATGTTCGCGCGGGCGACCAAGCCACGCGACTCTGTTCGTACGGCGAAGCGCGCGATCAATATGGCGCATGTATGTCGTGTTTGGCGCAGCTTCCCGAAGATGACGCCGTCAGGCGGCGCAAAGTGGATACGCTTCTGCGTCTCATCTACACGACGCTCGTCGCCGACACGGCAGAGCAGAATTTCCAGCGCGCCGGCGAAGCGAGCGCGCTTCTCGACGTCATCGCCGAAAAGGGACCGCTGTCACCGGCAGACCAGCTCCGCCTCGCGCGCGTCTACTACTACTACGGGCGCATTCACTTTTATCGGGCCGAAACGCACAAGGCCATCGAGTACTACCGCAAGGTCCTTCCCGTCGGTCAGGAGGCGGGGGACGACGAGCTCATCGGCCTTCCTTCGTGCCTCATTGGGACGGCGATGCTCGTTCAGGGACGGGCGACGCAAGCAGAACCGCTGCTCGCGCAATCCCTCGGGCCCGTGGAGCGGCAGGGAGACCCGTTCGAATGGTTTCGTGCCGTCGGATATCACGGCCTCAGCCTCGTTTTGTTGGGGCGCTATCGCGAGGGGGTGCGCGAGTTCGATCGCATGATCGCGCACGCCGAGCAGTTTCGGCAGGCGAGCCTCCTTTCACCGGCGCACATCATGTCGGGTACCACCTATCTCCTCGCGGGCGACTGGCCGATGGCGCTCTCCTATCTTCGCAAGGCGTGCACCTACGCGACCGAGACGGGCGACAAGGTCCACTTGAACCTCGCCTACAGCGGCGTCGGGTGGGCAAGCAGCTACCTCGGTCAACACGACGAAGCGCGGACCGCGCGCAACAAAGCCAAGGAGATCGCTTTGGCGATGGGCGGCAAGTTGATGCTCGACGACTGGTATCGCGCCGGTGACGCGGAGATCGCGTGGAACGCGGGCGATCACGATCTCGCGCTCCGCTTGGCCGAGACGGTCGTCGAATCGAGCGCGGCATCCGGTCTTCTGCTGTCGCAGGGCATCGCCGAACGCGTGTGGGGCGACGCGCTGGCCGCCCGCGGTACTTACCTGGAATCCGATGCGCACATGGAGCGCAGCATCAGCGTGCTGGAGAGCGGGGGCCTGGCGATGCAGGCGGCGCGCACCCGATTGCGGTGGGCCGTGCAGCTGCGCAAGCAAGGGGACCGCGCGCGGGGTGATGCGCTTCACCGCGAAGCGTGCGAAAAGTTCGATGGCTTTGGCTGCGAGTATGCCTCTGCCGAGGCCATGCGAAGCGCGTGAGGGCCCATTCGTGAAAATCCTGCGCACGCCCGACGAACGCTTCGAAAAGTTGCCGGGGTTCCCGTTTGACCCTCGCTACCTCGAGGTCCCCGGAGAGAACGGTCAGCCTCTCCGGATGCATTACATCGACGAGGGCCCCCGCGATGCTCCGCCGATACTGATGCTCCATGGCGAGCCGACGTGGTGCTTTCTCTATCGCAAAATCATTCCCATCGTGCAGGCTTCGGGGCTCCGCGCCATCGCGCCCGATCTCATCGGGTTCGGCCGCTCGGATAAGCCGGCGCTACGAACCGATTACACGTACCAGCGTCACGTCGAGTGGATCGTCTCCTTCGTCGAGCAGCTCGAGCTTCGCAACATCACGCTGCTCTGCCAGGACTGGGGGGGGCTCATCGGGCTGCGCATCGTGGCCGAGCATCCGCAACGCTTCGCGCGGGTCATCGCAGCCAATACCGCGCTTCCCACCGGCGATCATCCCATGCCCGAGGGGTTTTATACCTGGCTGCGGCGCTCGCAGGAGATCGCCGAATTTACGACCGGCAAAATCGTGCGAGCCGGTTGCAAGCGGCCCTTCGCTCCCGAGTTGCTCGCCGCTTACGATGCGCCTTTCCCCGATGAAACGTACCAGGCGGGGGCACGGCAGTTTCCCATGCTCGTCCCTCTCTCACCTTCTGACCCCGCCGCCCCTGCCAACCGTCGCGCGTGGGAGTCTCTCGCGCGTTTCACCGCCCCTTTCTTGACGGTGTTTGGAGACAGCGACCCGTATACCCAAGGGGCCGAAAGCGCGATGAAACGTCACATCCCCGGCGCCGCCGGCCAACCGCACCGGATCTTCGAAAACGTCGGGCACTTTCTGCAGGAAGACGTGGGCGAAGAGCTAGCCCAAATCGCAGTTCAATTCGCCAAGGGAGAGCTCCGCCCTTCGTGACGCCTTACGATACGCGGCACGGCGCCTGAGAACGACCGTTCGGCGCCAGCACGAGATGCCAATTCTGAATGGCGCGCGCCCGGAAATAGCCCGCGCACATGAGAAAGTAGTATTCGAAAATCCGGCGCAGATTGCCGTGATGGCGGGTGCTGAGTTTCGGCCAAGCAGCTTGAAAATTCTCGTTCCACGCGCGAAGCGTTTTTACGTACGAAGGACCGAAGTTGTGCAAATCCTCGACGTGGAAGAT
>Ga0193706_1001412_pt1 | contig 10800 bp, 9 predicted proteins | sample U3c1metaG_FD_160130 | JGI IMG/M metagenome (GOLD analysis project Ga0193706, IMG submission 160130) | Soil microbial communities from a riparian zone of the East river system, Colorado, United States - U3c1 | ecosystem: Environmental > Terrestrial > Soil > Riparian zone | place: USA: East River... | reverse complement strand
GGCGAATGATCACGCGCCGCACCCTTCTGGCCGGCGGCGCGGGCGCGCTGCTCGCCGGCTGCGACAAGCTCAACACCAGCCCCGCCTTCCGCGACGTGCTGCGCGGCGGCGAGGGGCTGACGATGCGCGCGCAGCGGCTGATCACCAGCCGCACCGCGCTCGCCCGCGAATTCGGCGCCGCCGACATGTCGCCCGTCTTCCGCTCCAACGGCACCTCCAACCCGAACACGCCCGATTATCAGCGCCTCGCCGCCGGCCGCTTCGCCGACTGGCGGCTCGCCGTCGACGGCCTTGTCCGGCGCCCCCTGTCGCTGTCGCTGGCCGACATCGGGCGGATGCCGAGGCGCACCCAGATCACCCGCCACGATTGCGTCGAGGGCTGGTCGGCGATCGGCAAATGGACCGGGGTGCCGCTGTCGCTGCTGCTCGATCAGGCGGGCCTGCGCGATACGGCGCGCTACATCGTCTTCCACTGCGCCGACCGCTTCGGCGACCGCCCTTATTATGAGAGCATCGACCTGATCGACGCCTTCCACCCCCAGACCATCCTCGCCTGGGCGATGAATGACCGACTGCTCGAAGTCGGCCACGGAGCACCGCTACGCCTCAGGGTCGAGCGCCAGCTCGGCTACAAGCATGCCAAATATGTGATGCGGATCGAGGCGGCGGCGAGCCTTGCCCATGTCGGCCGCGGCAAGGGCGGCTTCTGGGAGGATCGGTCCGGCTACCAATGGTATGCGGGGATTTGATTCCTCTTCCGTCATTCCCGCGAAGGCGGGAGCCGCAGTCGGCCGATATCCGCTCGAAGATCGCCTGAGCGACCAGCGCCAGGATTGCAGGCTTCAGAACGTCGCGCGATTTGGCAAATCACCCAACGTGCCTTAGCAGGCGCCTATGAAGGCGAATGCGGACAAGGACACGGCTCTGCTCGCTTCGCCCGCCGAGGCGGCGCAGGCCGCCGAGAAAATGCTCCGCAAGCGCTACAATTTCGTCCCGCTCGAGGAAGCGGAGCAGATCGTCGCTCTGGGCGGCGACGGCTTCCTGCTCCAGACGTTGCACGAGATGCTGAAGGCGGGCCGGATTTGCCCCGTTTTCGGGATGAACCGCGGCACGGTCGGCTTCCTGATGAACGAATGGCGGATCGATAATTTGCGTGAGCGGGTCAACAAGGCCCGCGCGATCTCGGTCGCGCCTTTGCGCATGGACGCGACGACGGTGGGCGGGCAGACGATCACCTATCCCGCGATCAACGAAGTCTCCTTGCTTCGCGAAACCCGCCAGACCGCCTGGATCGAGGTGTCGCTGAACGGCCGGGTCGTGCTTCCGGAGCTGGTCTGCGACGGCGTGCTGGTCGCAACGCCCGCCGGCTCGACCGCCTATAATCTCTCGGCGCAGGGCCCGATCCTGCCGCTCGTCGCCAACGTTTTGGCCTTGACCCCGATCAGCCCGTTCCGCCCGCGGCGCTGGCGCGGCGCACTGATCCCGAACGATCTTTGCATTCTTCTCCGGGTCCTCGATCCCGCCAAAAGGCCCGTCCTCGCGGTTGCCGACCAGCTCGAGGTGCGCGAGGTCGCGACGGTTGAGGTGAGAATCGACCGGAGCCAGGCTCTGACCCTCTTGTTCGACCCCGAGCACGCCCTGGACGACCGGATCGCGATGGAGCAGTTCGCGGTCTGATCCGGGACGAGGGGCCTGCCCTCAAACGCTTGCCAGCGCGAATTTTCTGCTGCTATAGGCCCGCCTCGCCGAAAGGCTGCTCCCCGGTAGCTCAGCGGTAGAGCATCCGACTGTTAATCGGATGGCCGATGGTTCGAATCCGTCCCGGGGAGCCAATTTTCTCCTTTTCTTCAGGCAGGTCGCAGCGAGATGAGCCTCGAATCCGTCCGGGCCTGGCTTGCCGAGCATGCGCCCGATGTTCCGATCATCGACAATGGCGCCAGCACCGCGACCGTCGCTCTCGCCGCCGAGGCGCTTGGGGTCGAGCGGGGGCGCATCGCCAAGACGCTCGCGATCCGAGTCGGCGAGCAGGTCTTCCTGCTCGTCGCGCGCGGCGATGCACGGCTGGACAATCAGAAGACCAAGGCCGCGTTCGGCGGCCGCCCGCGACTGCTCGGGCCGGAAGAGACTCTGGCGCTGACCGGACACCCTGTCGGGGGCGTCTGCCCATTCGGGCTCGCCAATCCGCTTCCCGTCTACTGCGACGTCTCGCTCAAGGCCTATGGCGAGGTATTCCCGGCCGCGGGCTCGCTGACCAGCTCGGTGCGCCTGTCGCCGGACAGGCTGGCCGAGCTGGCCGCGAAGGGCTGGGTCGATTTGTGCAAGGTTCCCGACTGAGAGCGGTCACGCCGGCTGAAGCAACTCCGCTTCCTCCGAGATCGTCCTCGGCGCGGTCGGGGCGTCTTCGTCGCCACCGCTGTGCGACCGCACCGGTGCTCCGCGCGGGAATCCACTTCGGTCGCTATAATCCCGGGTCTCGCCGCGATCCTGCTTCCTCTCACCGGTCAGCGCCGCCGCGGTGACGATATCCGCGATCGTCACTCCGAGAACGGCGGCGATGGCGATTCCGGCATTGCGGCGCTGCTCGGAGTCTCCGCTGCGAAGTCCGACCGCAAGGGTTCCGAGGTCGAGCAGGTCGCCGCCGACGCGGCTCCAGATCGCCGGGCCCGGATCGATCGACAGAGCGCCGACGCCGGCGCCGATCTCGCGCGCACCGAAGGCGCGAACCAGATTCTCCTTGCCTTCGAGCCCGAGCGCGCGGGCCAGCTTTCCGGGCGCGACGAGCTCGGCCAGGCCGAGCCCGATGCTGAACCAGCCAAGTCCGCGCGCGACCCTGTCGGCGGCCGTCATGCTTCGCTCGGGATTGCTGACGACGAGAGTGGACGATTCATTCATGCCCGTGCCTCCTGCGGCTTGAGGATCACTTTCACGCAGCTGTCCTGCTTGTGCTCGAACACCCGGTACATGCCCGGCCCTTCCTCCAGGGAGGCGGTGTGGGTGATGACGAAGCTGGGATCGATCTCGCCTTCCTCGATCCTGCGGGTCAGGTCGTCGGTCCAGCGGCGGACATGGGTCTGGCCCATCCGAAAGGTCAGGCCCTTGTTCATCGCCTGGCCGAACGGAACCTTGTCGATCAGCCCGCCATAGACTCCGGGGATGGAGAGGGTGCCGCCGGGCCTGCAGACATAGATCATCTCGCGAAGGACGTGCGGCCGGTCGCTCTCCATCATCATCGCCTGCTTCGCCCGGTCCATCATGGAATCGACGTGGCCGGTGGCGTGCGCTTCCATTCCGACCGCATCGATGCATTTGTCGGGGCCCTTGCCGTCGGTGAGGTCGTTCAGCCGCTCGATGACGCTCTCATCCTCGAAATTGATCGTCTCGGCGCCCGCCGCGGCCGCCATGCTGAGCCGATCGCCAAGCCGGTCGATCGCGATCACCTTCTTCGCGCCCAGGATGATCGCGCTCCGGATCGCCATCTGCCCGACCGGGCCGGCGCCCCAGATCGCGACGATATCGGTCCGCTCGATCCCGGCCTGGACCGCGGCCTGCCAGCCGGTCGGGAATATGTCGCCCAGGAACAGCACCTGCTCGTCGGTCAGGCTGTCCGGCACCTTGATATGGGTTCCGTCAGCGAAGGGAACGCGAAGATATTCGGCCTGTCCGCCGGAATAGCCGCCGGTCAGATGGGTGTAGCCGAACAGGCCCGCGGTGCTGTGGCCGAACACCTTGTCGGCCATCGCCTTCTTGCGGTTGCTCCGCTCGCACAATGAATAATTGCCGCGGCGGCACTGCTCGCACTCGTCGCAATTGATCGTGAACGGAATCACGACCCGCTCGCCTTTCCTCAGCTTCGTCACGCCGCTTCCGGTCTCGACCACCTCGCCCATCATCTCATGGCCGACCACGTCGCCAGGCATCATCGCCGGAATCAAATTGTGGAAGAGGTGAAGATCCGATCCGCAGATCGCGCAGGTCGTGACCTTGATGATCGCGTCGGTGGGCTCCTCGATCTCGGGGTCGGGGACCGTGTCGTATCGTATGTCCTGCTTGCCGTGCCAGACCAGGGCTTTCATGTCGCTCTCCTGCAATTTCCACCCGAACGCACCCCATTTGAAAGCGGGCGCAGCGGACCGGCGTGCCTCCGCCACGGACTGGCGGAAAAAGCGCCTTTAGAATGATTTACATCAAGCTCCTCAACAGTCGCGGGGCTGGAACCTAGATCGCCCGCCAAGGGTTCCACCGGAAAATGCAAGGAGGGCCAGATGGCTGACAAAACCCAATCCCGGCAGGGCAAATCTTCGCGTTCCGGCAGCCGATCGAGCGGCGGCGGGAGCGCATTCTCCTGGGGCGGAAACAACAATGCCGGCGTTCTGATCGGCGCAGCGGTGGCCGGCGCCGCGGTCGGCCTCGCGGCCAATGTCGGCCGCAAACTGTTCGTCCAGTTCGGCGCCGGCGGCATGTCGGCCGACTGGTTCGATGCGCTGAAGGCCGAGCATAAGGCGACCCTGGCGATATTCGACAAGATCGAGGCGACGAGCGACTCCCAGACGACGGCGCGATCGCACCTGCTCGCCAAGCTCAAATATGCGCTCACCAGGCACGCGCATCAGGAGGAAGCGATCGTCTATCCGGCGCTTCGCCAGGCCAACCTCGCCCACGACGCCGATGCGCTCAACGCCGAGCACGGCTATGTGAAGACCTATCTTTACGAGCTGGAAAACCTGGCGAAGGACAGTCCCGACTGGCTTGCCCGAGTCCGCGATTTCCGCGCCATGCTCCAGGAGCATATCCGGATGGAGGAGGACGAGGTCTTCCCAGCCTTCCGAAACCAGCTCAGCGAGGCTCAGAATTCCAGGCTGACCGGATCGATGAACAAGGAAGGGTTCAAGATGGCGTGATCTCAGCCGTCATCCCGGCGGAGGCCGGGACCTCTGCGAGATCCGCCGTGACCTTTTGGGACGAGATCCGGCCTTCGCCAGGATGACGAAGACGAAGGGGCCGCATCGCCGCGGCCCCTTCTTCATTTACGCCAGCTGCCCGTGGCAATGCTTGAACTTGCGTCCCGAGCCGCACGGGCACGGCGCGTTGCGGCTGGCGGGGGCCAGCTCGGCCAGCTCCGCTCCGTCGGGCATAGGCGGCCTCTCCATCTGAAGCGGCGGCAGGCGGGACAATATCGCGCCCGTATCCGCGTCTATGTCCACCGTGTCGTCGTCGCCGGTCAGCGGGTCGATATGGTGGGTGACGAAGTCCGGAAGGTCGGGAAGATCGCCGTCATATTCGGGAAGCTCAGGGGGCGCCATCGAGAAGGTCGCAAGTGCCAGGGTCCGGGTCACGTCCTCGCGGATCGCGGTCAGCATGCGCTCGAACTGGCCGAAGGCCTCATGCTTATATTCGTCGATCGGCTTCTTCTGCGCATAGGCGCGCAGGTGGATCACCTGGCGGAGCGCATCGAGCATGGCGAGATGCTCCTTCCAGTGATGATCGAGCCTCTCGAGGAGGATGCTCTTCTCGACCTGGACAATGGACTCGGGCGGAAGGTCCTTCATCTTGTCCTTGGCCTGCTCGTCGACCCGAGCCTGGATCCGCTCGACCAATATCTCCGGATCGACCTCTTCCTCCTTCAGCCACTCGTCGATCGGCGGCTCCATTCCGAACACGGCCAGGGTCCGCTCCTTCAGCAGCTCGGTGTCCCACTGCTCCGGATAGGAGTTTGGCGGGCAGGCCTCGCCGACGATCGAATTGACCGTTTCGACCCGCATGTCCTCGACCACGTCGCCGATCGTGTCGGCGTCCATGATGTCGGCCCGCTGCTCGTAGATCACCTTGCGCTGATCGTTCATCACGTCGTCATATTCGACGACCTGCTTCCTGATGTCGTAGTTGCGCGCCTCGACCTTCTTCTGGGCGGTCTCGATCGCCTTGGAGATCCACGGGCTGATGATCGCCTCGCCGTCCTCCAGATTCTTGTTCATCAGCCGCGCGAACATGGTCTGCGGCCCGAAGATTCGGAGCAGATCGTCGTCGAGGCTCAGGTAGAAGCGGCTCAGGCCCGGATCGCCCTGGCGTCCCGAGCGGCCGCGAAGCTGGTTGTCGATCCGCCGGCTTTCGTGGCGCTCGGTGCCGAGCACGAACAGGCCGCCCGCGGCGATCACCCTGCCCTTCTCCTCCTCGATCTCCTGCCGGATGCGCCCGATCGCCTGCTCCTTCTCGGGCCCGTCCTCCATTTCGGCGAGCTCGTCGGAGATCCGGAAATCGAGATTGCCGCCGAGCTGAATGTCGGTGCCGCGCCCGGCCATGTTGGTCGCGATCGTCACGACCCCGAAGCGCCCGGCCTGGGCGACGATATGCGCCTCATGCTCGTGATAGCGGGCGTTGAGCACCTCGTGCTTCACATTCTCCTTGTTGAGATATTCGGAGAGAAGCTCGGATTTCTCGATCGAGACGGTGCCGACCAGAACCGGCTGGCCGATCAGCTGCTTCTCCTTGATCGACTTGGCGATGGCCGCGAACTTGTCCGCCTGGTTCTTGTAGAATTCGTCCTCCTCGTCGACCCGCTTCACCGGCAGGTTCGTGGGGATGGTGACGACGTTCATCTTGTAAATGTCGTAAAATTCCGCGGCCTCGGTCGCGGCGGTTCCGGTCATTCCCGAAAGCTTCGGATAGAGGCGGAAATAATTCTGGAAGGTGATCGAGGCCATGGTCTGGTTCTCGGGCTCGATCTGAACGCCCTCCTTCGCCTCCACCGCCTGGTGAAGGCCGTCCGACCAGCGCCGGCCGTCCATCATCCGGCCGGTGAACTCGTCGATGATGATCACCTTGTCCTGCTTCACGATATAATCGATGTCGCGCTTGAAGATGACGTTGGCGCGCAGCGCCTGGTTGAGGTGGTGGACCACCATCGTATTTTCGTAATCGTAGAGGTTGGAGCCGTGGAGCAGGCCTGCATCCTCGAGCAGCCGCTCCATCTTCTCGGTCCCGTCCTCGGTGAGAACGACGGACTTCTGCTTCTCGTCGAAGTCGTAATCCTCCGGATCGAGACCTTTCACGATCGCGTCGACCGATATGTAGAGCTCGGACCGGTCGTCGGTAGGGCCCGAGATGATCAGAGGCGTCCGGGCCTCGTCGACCAGGATCGAATCCACCTCGTCGACAATCGCGAAATTGAAGCGCCGCTGGACCATCTGGTCCCGGTCATATTTCATATTGTCGCGAAGATAGTCGAAGCCGAACTCGTTGTTCGTGCCGTAGGTGATGTCCGATCCATAAGCGGTTCGGCGCTGATGATCGGTGAGGTTCGGAACGATCACTCCGACAGTCATTCCGAGGAATCGGTAGATCTGTCCCATCCAGTCGGCGTCGCGGCGGGCGAGATAGTCGTTCACGGTGACGACGTGGACGCCCTTGCCTTCGAGCGCGTTCAGATAGGTGGCGAGCGTGGCGACGAGCGTCTTGCCCTCGCCGGTCCGCATCTCGGCGATCTCGCCGCGATGGAGCGTGATTCCGCCGATCATCTGGACGTCGTAATGGCGCTGGCCGAGCGTTCGCCTCGAGGCCTCGCGGACCGTCGCGAAGGCTTCGGGAAGAAGCTCGTCGATCGTCTCGCCTTCCTCGAGCCGCCGCCGGAACAAGGCGGTCTGGTCGCGAAGCTCGTCGTCGGTCATCGCCGAGACGCTGGGCTCGAAACCGTTGATACGGTCCACGATCTTGCCCATCGAGCGGACGTAACGGTCGTTGGACGACCCGAATATGGCTTTGGCAACTCCGCCAAACATGCTGGATTCCTGACTTTGAATGAGACGGCCCCGGCGCCGGCCGGAACGGAAAAATGTTCGGATTCAGGCCGCAAGCGCGGCCGACCGGCCTCTCACTCGAGCAGGCGGATCGTCTCCAGAGGCGCGGTGGGCGCCAGGGCGAAGGCTCGGCCCAAAGCGGGCGCGACGGAAGCACGCGCGACGACGGCTGCCGCCACCGAGGCGGCTGCGGCTGCCGGAGCGACGGCGCGCGGCGCTTCGGCTGCGACCGTCAGGCTCGCCGCCGCATGGTGGGTCCTCGGCTCCGCCTCACGCACGCCAGTGAAGGCGCCGGTGACGGCGCTCAGCAGGGCGAACAGGGAGAGCAGAAATTCCAAGGGCACACCTTCACGGCCGCTTTCCGGGCGGCTTCGAAGGCGACATAGGGACGAAGGACGCGAACGTCCATGCCTTGCGCGGGGGGAAAGCCCGGGATGGAGGGAAAATCGCCCCGCTTCAGAGCGGTTTGACAAGGATGCGGAGGGTTGCAAGAGGCGGAGCATGAGCAGCGTTCGCGAAGGAGGATGCGCCTGCGGGGCTGTCCGCTACCGGGTGGAAAGCGAGCCCTTCGACACGGGCTGGTGCCATTGCCGCACCTGCCAGCGAGTCTCCGGAGCGCCCGCCATGGCCTTCACCACCGTCCCGGCCGGCGATTTCGCATTCGTGGCGGGCGCCGGCACGGTCCGTGTCTTCGAATCGAGCAGCTTCGGCCGGCGCCAATATTGCGGCGCCTGCGGCACGCCGCTCACAATCCAGGTCGATTATCAGCCCGAGACGATCGATTTCCCGGTGGCGACCCTGGACGATCCGGATTCGGTCGCGCCGGGTTTCCATATCTTCCGGTCGAGCCGCATCGCCTGGTTCGAGACCGCGGACGATCTGCCCCGCCACGAGCGCTTTCGGCCGGACACGAGGGGCCTGGCTGGCACCGAACCGCCGACCTGACCGGCCCCGCCGCGACGATCTAAAGGTTGCGGCCGATAAACGCCTCGAAAGCGGATTTGGGCATCGCGCCCACCGCCCGGTCGACCTCCTTGCCGCCCTTGTAGATGATGAAGCAGGGAATGCTTCCCACCCGGTATCGGGCCGCGAGATCCTGCTCGTCGTCGACGTTGAGCTTCGCCACGGCCAGCCGGTCGATATATTGTCCGGCAAGCTCGCCAAGGATCGGAGCGACCGTCCGGCAGGGACCGCACCAGGGAGCCCAGAAATCGACCAGGACCGGTTTGTCCGAGCCAAGTATATCAGTCTCGAACGTGTCGGCCTTCACTTCGCCGACCTTGCCGCGCTCGATCAAAGCGCGCCCTCGAGCCAGTTCTTGAGCGCGGACTTGGGCGCGGCACCCTGGGTCCAGCGCGCGGACTCCGCGCCGCCCTTGAACAAGACGAGCTGGGGGATGGTCCTCACCCCATATTTGACCGCGGCGTCGCCAGCATCGTCGAGATTGGCCTTGACGATGGTGACCCGCCCTTCGAGCTCGCTGCTGATCTCCTCGAGCGAAGGCGCGATCTGCTTGCAGGGCCCGCACCATTCGGCCCAGAAATCGACGAGGACGGGCGTCGACGCGCCGAGCACCTCGGCTTCGAAACTTTGATCGCTAACGCTCGCGAGCGGCATGTTGAGCTCCTTGGATATGGCACAGGCATGTAGGGTGGCAGGGCGGCCGGCTCAAGCGGTCGCGAGAACGGGCAAATGGCTAGCCAGCAGGTCACCAGGCAAAGCGTGGAGGACCGGCCCCGCCGTATAGAGCAATTTCGCCTCGACCTTCCGGCCCGGAAAGATGACTCTCAGCGCCTCGGCATAAGCGGCCATCTGCCGGAGATGGGCGGCCGGAACCTCGTCGAGCGACTCCGGCACCCTTCGGCCGGTCTTGAAATCGGCGAACAGGATCCGTTCTTCCCCGACCAGCAGCCTGTCGACCGTTCCGGAAACGACAAGCCCCTCCCCTATTACCGCCGCGATCGGCGCCTCTGCGAGCGACTCCGGCCCGAACAGATCGGCGTACAGCGGATCGGCGATGATCGCGCAGGCATCGCGCACAAGGCCGCGGCGCCTTTCGGGGTCGGCGATCCCGGCCGACCGCTCGAGCCAGCGGTCGGCGCGCTCCGAACGCTCCGATTCCGGCGCGGCGGGCAGCCGCTCGAAGAGAGCATGGAGAAGCCGCCCGCGCTCGGCGGCCTCGCGAAGCGCGGCGGAGGGTGGCGGATCGGCGAAATCCTCCTCGCCGAGCGAGGAAGGCGCGAGCGGCCGCGGCGGCCGTGCTTCCACCGGAGCGGCGGTCCGGATCCAGTCCGGCAACTCCCGGACGCTTGCCGCGGCGGGGGATGGCGCTCGTCCGGGCTTTTCCGGATCGCCAAGCCGTAATGCACCTCCCCATTCCGGGTCGTCGCCGGTTTCGACGCCGAGGCCGGACAAAGCGGTCTCGACCTTATTGTACCAGCTGGAGGCCGGCGGTCCGTTGCGGTCAGCGGGGCCGAGCGCGCCGCCGACATAGAGCCGTTCCTCTGCGCGGGTCATCGCGACGTAGAGGAGGCGCCAATGCTCCTCGCGGTCGAGCCGGTCGCGGATCTCGACCTGGCCGCGAAGAGGCTCGGCAAGCTCGTCCTTGCGCGGTCTGAAGATCGGAATGTCGGGCCCGTCCTCGTCGATCCTGAGCGCGCTTCCGCGAAAGCCGCCGCCCTTCCGTTCCGGGTCCGCGCAGGCATCGGCGAGGATCACCACCGGCGACTGCAGGCCCTTGGAGCCGTGCACCGTCATCACCCGGACCGCGTCGAGCGGCGCGGACGGGTCGCGCACGATCTCGACGTCGCCGCGCGCGAACCAGTCGAGAAAGCGCTGGAGCGAAGGCGCCGACGCGGTCTCGAAGTCGAGCGCGGCGGCGAGCAATTCCTCGATCGGGTCGCGCGCCTCCGGGCCGAGCCGGGCGACGAGCTTGCGCCGCCCGTCGATCGGCCCGGACAGCAAAGTCTCGAGGAAGAGATGGGGAGTCGCGTAATCGGCCATGTCCAGC
>Ga0193706_1001411_pt1 | contig 10803 bp, 25 predicted proteins | sample U3c1metaG_FD_160130 | JGI IMG/M metagenome (GOLD analysis project Ga0193706, IMG submission 160130) | Soil microbial communities from a riparian zone of the East river system, Colorado, United States - U3c1 | ecosystem: Environmental > Terrestrial > Soil > Riparian zone | place: USA: East River... | reverse complement strand
AGGAGATGACCGAGAAGGTCTTCAAGCCCCTGAAACAGCTGAGCCGCAAGCACGAAGTAGCTATTGCTCTTGTACATCACATGCGCAAGGGTGATCCGACGAGGCCCACACGGGGCGGGCAGCTCATGCTTGGGTCGGTAGCCAACCATGCTTGGTCTGAGGACAGCATGTATCTCAGGCTCCAGCGGGGCCAGGTCATCGTCGAGCGGGAGAGCAAGCACACGACGAGCGGCACGTTCAAGGTCACTGGCCTAAGGAACAAGGAATGGACACCGGTCGTCATCGACGCCGTCACCGATGCAGAAGATGATGTCGAGGAAGTGAGAAGGGCCCCGAGCAGCAACGGGTCGAGCGGCCGAGCTGGTCGATCCTCAGGAAGCGACAAGATTGCTCGAGCGTTCGATGAGTTGGGGCCAGGCGATCATCACACCCAGACGATAGCCGAGAGCCTGGGGATCAGCAAGAATGGCGCTTACCGACAGCTTGGTCGGCTCGCCGATCGAGGCATATTGACCAAGGCCGGGCCAGGCAAATGGAGGTGGGGCAAGTGACCGGACCAGGCGTCAATCGAGCACCCCTCGGACCATGGGCAGATCAAGCTGCCTGCAAGATAACTGACGATATGCCTGAGGCTAGATCACAGTACATCATGAGTCTTATGCATCCTTCGGATCAAAGCAGACTCATCAACGAGGCCCTCGAGAGGGTAGCTTACTCGGAGTTCTGTTCTCGATGCCTGGTCAAGTCTGAGTGTGGAGCACATGCCGATGAGCACAACATCAAGTTCGGTATCTGGGGTGGAATCAATCGAGGTACTGGTAGGCGAGGTAAGCACACCAGGCCTGGGCGCAAGAAGGAGAAGTGATGCCTGAATACGTCGTAGGATTCGCGATAGATGAGCACCAGCGAGTTCTGCTCATCCGCAAGAAGAGACCAGATTACCAAGCTGGGAAGCTCAACGGAGTCGGAGGCAAGATCGAGTGGGGCGAGACTCCTACTGGTGCCATGCGCAGAGAGTTCTTGGAGGAGACAACTATCCAGACATGGCTACTCTGGCAACATTTGCTCAGTCTCAGGCAGTTCGGTGATGGAGATGTTCATTTCTTCGTAACTAGGCAATTGTCTGGGCATTGTTTGGAAGATGCGGTCAAGGCCAATCGAGAGATCGTGGCTAATGATCCCGAAGTCGAAGAGCTCGAACTGCACGAGATAGCTATGCTGGTACACATGATACACCACAAGGATCCCGCCTTTTATCCCCTACATAACCAACTTGCTCAACGAGGCTTCATGCCCAACCTGAGTTGGATCATACCGCTCGCAGCCTACACCCATGACTCTTACATGCCCTTCAGGTTGATCGAGAGAGGGTCCTGATGGCAACTGCCGAGGGTGCTCTGGAATGCCCATACTGTCAGGTCACCCACGGCCCACCAACCAACTATGGCAGTTGGGATGAGTTCGTCGAGATAGTTACCGAAATGGTCACTCATGTTAGGAGAGCTCACAACAACGAGCCCAGCCATGAGGATGTTGCTCTCAACACGGAGCGTTATCTGCTCAGGATGGCTCGACGACAAGGATTCTACGGAGGAGAGGGATGAATCGATGGAAAGTCTGGTTGGCCGCTAGGCTCAGGTTCTGGGCTGATCGTCTGGATCATGCCGGAGCACCCAAGAAGACAGGCCTGACTTTCAAGTTCGTCGATCGAGTGGGCATCGTTGTCCAACAAGGAGGGTCAGGCTGCCCCCTCTGGTATTGCGGAGATGACGATTACAGCAAAGCTTACGATGGATGATACGATGCCGAGCGTGCTTCACGCGCGGGCGCGTCACGAATGGAGTCGGGTAACGGGGATAGTGACGATGCTACGTCTCCAGAATCGGGAGACCACTGACGCAACGACGCTGGGTGTGGGATTAGGTCAGCGGGGTGGCAAAACATTGAGTGCAGACATCAGACTCATGAACACACGTCAAAATGAGACGTGAGTCGCCATGGCCCCATCACCTTCGCTTGCAAGAGATGATGAGACGATGAGTGAGTGTCATTCACCCTTTAGGGTGATGACTCACTCACTCACTCTCATTCTCGCAGCGGCGAGGGGCCGCTCACTACAGAACAAAGATGCTACATACAAACAAATGCTGGAAAGTGACCATGATCGGGGTTGAGGAAAGTCGGCCAGTGGAAAGTAGGAAAGCTGGAAAGAAGGTTGGAAAGTGACTGACCTGTCTCGAGAGTATAGTCGAAGTGGAGTCTATGGAGTCATCAGAGCTGCGCGTTCGGGCTGAAAGTTCGTTCCAGACATCCAGACTGGTCGAAACTCGATGGAAGGACATGGGATAGCATGAGATACGCTGAAGTAATACTGGGGTTCATTCTGGGAACCATCTTGGATCGATGGTTCTGGAAGATGGGTATGAAGAACATGATCGAGGAAGACAGGATTCGACTCAGGTTTGAGGAAGAGACCTGGGACGAAGCCGAGGAGAGAAGGGTCAGGCGCATCATGTTGAAGAACAAGGGTAAGGGATGACGAGGCGATTCGAGGATCTGGTCGAGGCCGAAGTTCGCAGGCGAATGGCAGAGAGGCTCTCATCCGCCGGTCTTTCGGAGGGGCGACTCTCACATGAGGTTCTGTTTCTGCTGCCCGAAGAGTTCGTCCGTGAGTACACGGAGCTGTTCTTCAGGGCGCTCAAGGAGGACACGGCCGGAATGCTGGGAAAGGTGGGTGGAGACGAGGGGCAAATCAAGAAGGGGATCGGGCGACGCAGGGACAAGTTCACCAGAGAGAAGCCGAAGAAGGGAGAAGAGAAAGGTAAACTGAGGGACGGCAATGCGCAGGGAGCTAGGGGAGGGGAGAAGGGATACAAGGATCATTGGATCATCAAGGATGATGTCGCCTTCGAGGCGAAGCGAAGGGTCGACAGAAAGCTCCGCAGAATCGTCCAAGCTGCGATGAGGGATGCGAGAATGCATGATGATGAGTCACCGATCATCGAGGAAACTTCGAGTGCGAGGGATCAATCAGGACGATTCGTTCGCCGATCGGAGACCTGAGGGAACATGAGGAACGGGAAAGTTGAGGGACATTGACAGGGTAGTGGGTCATGGTAAGATGATGCCATGACAACAACTGATCAAGGGATGGGGGGCCAAGAACCCCAGCATCCAACTGAAGTATGGATCGAGGAAGCTGTCCACGACGTTGCTGAGAGAATGTACGATGTTCTTGTCGAGGATGATGACATCGTCGAGGGGATCATCGAACAACTGGGGTTCAGGCTGGAGATCGATGCTGGTGAGGATGATGCATTGGATCGATTGAGAGAACTCTATGCCAAGGTAACTGTCGGGGCTTGGTTGGAGTTGAGTTCGAGGTTGATGGGATACGTCAAGAAAGGGTTCGTCAGGCAGACATCGAACGACATACGAGGGGAAGGGTAGAGGGACACATGCCCATCGGACATGAGGCAAGATGTGGGAAGTGTGGGGAGACATTCACTCCAATGAGTCAGTTGGAGATAGATTTGGTACATATCCAGCGGGAAGATGGGACTGAGTGCTTGGGAGTAGGAGTCTTGGTCGGGAGTTGGGACTTTGCTGCTCACTGTGAGGGTTATCTATGAGTCATTCGTGGCTGGAAAGTCTGGAGGAGTACATCGAAGGCATCATCGAGGTACAGGGACTGGATCCGAAAGTTGCTTGGCTACTGGTCGCTGATATGGGGAAGGACAATGCGCAGATGGTAAAGTATGAGAGAGGTCAAGGCCATGGAAAGGGAGAGTAGGGTGAGGGTCGAGGGAAAGCCGGATCTCCAGTTGGAGATACTTCTTCTCGAGGAGGAGATGATACAGGTTCGGGCACAGGTGGGTGAGGAACAAGCTCGTCATGGCAAGGAGATGGCGAGTCTACACGACAAACTTCAACTCCTGAGGGCCAAGAGAGAAACGGTCGAGGCTGCTGCGAAGTTCTATCCTGAGTGGTTCTACCGGGTTGACTGACTGGATGGTGTGGGAGGGCTGGTTGCTGGGTGGTTACTACGTTGGTTCGGGGAAACCTCGGGGAAATCTGGAGCCACGAATCCGATCTACTCTTTTGGAGAAGAGGGTGGAAAGTGACGAGTCGATGAAAGATCGACGAAACAACTGACGGGACTGGGAGAGCTGGAAAAGTCCGTCAGCTTGTCGGTCGAGACGTTGGAAAGCTGGAAAGAAAGTGCCCGGAAAGTGCGTCCGAGCTCTTGTCCGTGTTCTACAGAGCAATCTAGAGCATCTTGGAGCCCATCAGAGCTGCTGGGAGCGTGCAAAAGTTAGATCTCGTCCGGTATCTCTTGGTTTGGTCTGGTTTCATGTAGTTTCGTTGTATTTCGGTACGTTTGGGGTGGTTTCAGTGCGTTTGGGTACGTTACGTTGTGTCTCATGGAGTTTCGTTCATGGACATGGAAGATCATGGGGACACACGAGAGTGATCGATTCAAGCGATGGCGTGAGGTCGCGTGAGATCAGTCCTGCTGATCTGCGGGGGAGACTCAGAATGCTAGCATTCTTGCGCTCCGTCCGGGGGCTGAGAACCGAGCTGAGATGCTCTGGACGGGAGCACGAACGCACGCTCGGGTCGCCTCCCCTCTCTCCTGGGGGCCAGAAGGGGGAACTGGAGCTAGATCATCGTCCCTCCGCACCCCGCATGTCCGCAACCGCCGCAGAATCCTCCGGAGTTGCAGTCGCAGGGGCAAGGCTTGGGCTTGGCTCGGTTGGTCATGTCATCATCATCTCATGGGGGCATGACGATGTCAAGGAAAATCTTTCTCCTTGACTTCTTGACGGGATCATGATATAACCGCGCATCGAGGGGTGGATGTTTATGCATGACCAAGAATACAAATTCTTTCGACAAATGCCTTGACTTGGTCGCAGGGGGTGGTATGATGCACTTATCAAACCAACGCGATCATCGATCGCACCAACTGAGGAGATAACGAAATGACGAAGACTCTGACCCCCAAGGAACTCGCAATCGAGCTCGGAACCGATGCTCGCACCTGCCGCAAGTTCCTGCGCTCGACGCTCCCCGATGCTGCTCCCGGCAAGGGTGCACGCTGGGCGATCGAGGCGAAGCAAGTTCGCTCCCTCAAGTCGAAGTTCGTAAAGTGGGAGATCGAACGCGCCGCTGCCGCCGCCAATGCGAAGGGTGATGACGAGGTCACCGAGGGTGATGACGCCCCCGAGACCGACGCTCCCGAGGTCGAAGAGGATGCGGAAGGGGAGGATGACACCGAGTCTTCCGATCCCGAAGTCACCGACTAAGGGTCCCCTAACATGATCGCCCTCCCTTCGGGGAGGGTGGTCTTGTGTGTCCGCAGCAATGATCTTAGGGGCCCTTGAGACAACCGCTACGACCTTGGTTACCTAACTCTGCAAGGGGCCCCTAACTGCCATACCTAAACATCACTCCATAGTGAACTCTCGTCAAAGGCCCGTGAGATGCGTCCTGGGGCGCTGATCCCCCGTTTGGCGGTATACCCCGCCCGACTCTCCTGGGACGGCCTCTGCACACGGCGATCCTGAGCCGTCCAAGGGGCGTCAGCTCGGTTCTGAGCTGTCGAACGTACGTTCATCAATGCTAGCATTCCCGAACGATCAAACCCACCACTGACGTCAGCTGAGGCCTCGGGTACGAAGTCCTTGACATGCCTGCCGGGTATGGTAGAATGAGGGCATGATCCATCGACGCCAACAGAATCACTCCTACCGCACCAGGAGTCGATCGACAGGCCGTGCTCTGCCCGCTCACATGGATGGCACCAAGAGGGAGAAGCCCATCCGCCGAGTGGAGACCAACTATCCTACCATGAAGACCAAGGAGAAGTGATGGACCCCTTGCTACGTATCCGAGCTCCGTTCAGGCGTAAGCAACAGCCTTGGTGGGTGGGGCGATGCCGGGAGATCGCAGACTATGTCAACCTCATGGCGAACCCGCCGAAGGAGTTAGAGGTAACAGCCTGGCAAGTTGAACAAGTACTACTGGCTGCTGAGAAGGTAAGAGGCAACCCAGGACCAAGAAGGACCTAGGTCCTTGACATGCCTGGGCTACGTGGTATGATGATGAGCATGAGGTTACTCAACCGAGGAGGAAATCATGCTCAGGCTCTACACGTACTTCCGGTTCTTGACTCGAGGATCGATCCGACCAAGGGGACATATCTGATGCCTCTGCCACTTCTCTGCAACTCTTGCCCCGGACTGAAGATGGTGCCCGCCGAAGAGGTCTCCGACCACGAGGCCGACCGACATGAGGGGGAGGTGACTTGCTGGTGATCGACCACAGCAAGTGTGACCATCCGAAGACTGCCAGTGCCCGAGCCAAGTGCCGAAGGGGTGGAGGCAAGACCTCCAAGCCCGGGCAGAAGAAGTCTGTCAAGAAGCAGAAGGCTGAGACGCTGGATGACCGCATTCGGGCCAACAAGAGAAAGCCCAAGCCTGGTCCGGTGAAGGCCTACAAAGTAGACCCAGAGACACTCAGAAGGGAAACATGATGGGACTCGACATAGCACTCGTCATCGCGGTGCTGACCTTGATCTGGGCAGTGTACTTAGGCTGCCTGGTGTGGGCGGCCCCCCTGAAACAGGGAGTGAAGAATCTCCTGTTGGTGTGCATCAGTGCTACCTCGACCTTGATCTTCATAGGCCTCTGGCTTGCCACCACTTGAGGGGACTGGAAGGAAGTCCTTGACAAGGTAGGCTATCCAGGATAGAGTGAAGGCATGACCAAGAAGATGATCCTCATCCTGATCCCACTCACCCTCGCCTTGGGGATTCTTGCCTCGGGCCCAAACTCTTCCGCACATGCTCCGATGATCCCGACCAAGGTCGAGGCACCTGCCTCCGACCCGGTGCCGATCACTCCTGGCTACACCTACCGGGGTGAAGTCAAGGAGGATGGTTACATCGAGGTGATCGCCACCCCCGATCCTGCTCCCTGTCAAGAGGATGATCCCTGCTGGGATTGCGCCACCATGGGGAACCACATCTGCAGCCCCACACAGGCTGATCTCAACGATGAGGTCGCTGCGACTCACACCTCACTACAGGGGCCTGAGGATGCGGTGAGGGTCTGCCTCTCGGATGGCAACATCATGACGACGGGTGCTGCCGAGGTCGAGACCAACGGACTCCAGGCTTCGGTCATGCACGAGGGGGATACCTGCCCGATGACAGTCCCCGCCTCAGTGCGCATCTGCCTCCCTGGAGGGTACGTGATGACGACTGGCTATGCCGAAGCAGTCACCAACGACCTGCTGGGCCTCGCTCTCGAGGAAGGTGAGGAGTGCATCTGAGGCTTCTGCCATGCCGGGGGCGTGCTATAAGGGGGGTGGGGTCGATCCTCACCTCCCTTTCTGGTGTATGGAAAGGATTTTTTTTCTGTAGAAGCGAAGGATCACCTTGACTGGGGTATGGGGTGGGGGTATACTACAGGCATGACGAACGAACAAGCAACAGAGATTGCTGAAACCTTCTTTCTCGACTTGATCGAAGGTCGATCTCTATCCTTCGACATCGATGCTTACTCATCTCAAGAGATCACAGTGATCTTCGCCAAGATCGCAGCAAAGTTCGCTACCTATGCTGGTGATGCGATCGACTTCTGATCCTGTACTTCCAACAGTCACAGCAAAGAAACACTAGATAGTCTGTTCTTGGTTGGAAAGAAGGTTCTCCGGGCAAGGTCCCCTCTCTCGTCCATCACCACCTTCATCCTACCCCCCGGGAGCCCCCGGGAGCTGCAACGCCCCGGCCCGTGTCCGCGCCACACCTCCGTACAAGTTTGGACATCTTGGGGGACACCTACCACGTACGCCCAAGACCCGGACTTGGAAAGAGGTCCTTGCCTCGGAGTCGATCGATCGATATGATGCCACCACAGCAATCACGCGATCACATGATCCACCAACCAACCATCTACACACAAACAAACTGAGGAACCAGATGAAGCGAGAGACGAGGAAGCAACACAAAGCCACTGATCCTCGACCCAGAGGAGCGAAGTGGCAACCTCCCCATCAGACATGGCCTCCGACCACGACCCGGGCCAAGCGTCGATTCGCCACCAAGTCGAGAGACTACCGCCGATGATGGACCATACCCATACGCAAGTCTGGCTAGCAGGAGCAAGCATAGTCAGGCTGACTAGCCACATCATCACAGCCCATGAGGAAGAGGTTCCTGCTGGTAGGTGGACACGAGAACAGCTACTGAGTATCCATAGAGACATGCATGAGGAGCGAAGCATGGGTGAAGATGAGACCGGACTGAAAGAACTGTACAAAGATCGAGCCGAAACCGAAGGCCTCGACGAAGACCTCGACGAAGAGCCCGAGTCAATGCCGATACCGCCGAGTGTCGACAGTTGCTTCCTGAACTCAGCAGCAGCGATAGAGCTGGCTGAAGAGGCTCTGAACGAGCGGTCAGCTACTTGCGAAGAGCGATCGCAGGCATGGCTCAACATCGCTCACTCCTGGAGAAATCTCGGCGAGGTGATGCAGTGACCCACCTGACCCACCTGATCCAACTGACGCTGATTCCTCGCGTCCGGGGCAGAGACTCTGACACGGTCTGGCTGAACCCAGACTACATCATGAGCATCCATCGCATCTCGCTGGGCACTCGCATCACGATGAGCTCGGGCGGTGTAGACTTCGACGTCTCGGAGAACTTGGACGCAGTGATCGAACTGCTGAAGCAAGTCATCCAGCCAATTCAACCCACACAGCAGGAGGAATGTGGCTTCTGTGAGAATGGCTTGGTGAGGGGCGAAGAATGTCCCCACTGCTTCGGTACTGGTTTCGTGACCCCGCCGGGCCAAAAGCCATGATGATCTCAGGCATAGATCACACATTGATGTTGGCCAAGGTCGACTCGCACGTGACTTGCTCGTGCGGATGGGCCGACCCCGACAAAAACACGAGCTCGCTTGGCAGAGTCGCATGGCTGGAACACATAACTGAGGTGCAGGGGGAGATCATCGAGCAGTTACTCAAACCCAAGCCTCCCGTCGGGCGGGGTCAGTTCATCGAGGTACAGATTCAGGGCGATCGGAGAAAGAGATGAAGTACGAGTACGACACGATCCAATTCTCAGACCTAGATGAGGCTGCTAGTAATGGGTGGCGGTTCGTGAACTTCATCCCAGTCTCCAGTGCTGTAGTGCTAGTGGAGCGTGAGCTTCATGAGACCGACTTGATCGATGAGCAGGACGAGCATGAAGAGTTCGAGTGGCGGGAGATGATGAAGCGGATGAGTGAACTTTGGGACGAGATCCCAATAACTACTCGAAGTAAGACCATGAGACTCAGGCCCTCACTCAACAAGGGTGTGATAGTACACCTGGATGAGGACGAGACAAAGTATCTCACGGGCTTGAGCATATTGGGAAGGAAGAAATGAAGTACTGGTTCGACACCGAGTTCATCGAAGATGGCAAGACGATCGACCTGCTCTCGATTGGGGTAGTTGCTCAAGATGGTCGTGAGTACTATGCTGTAGTCAACGATTCTTCTCTGCACTTTCGGGGATGGTGTCATCCTTGGCTAAGCAAGAACGTGATGCCCCATCTACCACACACGAAGGAGATGACCGCTTTCCAGCTCAAGGGGGGTCGTAGAGTTCATGTGCCCTGGCTTGATGAATCTGACCCCAGCGTCAAGTCTCGAGTCCAGATCGCTGCTGAGCTGGTGGAGTTCACAGATGATGGCATGAGCGTGGATGGAGCCGAGCCAGAGTTCTGGGCTTACTTCGCAGACTACGACTGGGTGGTGCTTTGCCAGTTGTATGGCACCATGATGGAGCTGCCTCGAAGTTGGCCGATGTTCTGCATGGACTTGAAGCAACTCATGGTCATGAACCGGGTTCATAAGATTCCGGACGAGATGAAAGCCAAAGCCGAGCACCATGCTCTTGAGGATGCTCGATGGAATAGGGCTGCTCACCGATGGATTCTACAACGCTGATGGTCTGGCGATTCTGGCTACTATCCATGCTTGGCAGCAATTGTCTTGTGGCGCTGGGGGCATTCCGACTCGGGGGATGGAATGAGAGGGAGAAAGTAGCCGAGCGTCTTCAGCGTAGACACCAGACCGAGTTCCTGCCGATGAGTGGGCGACCGACGAGGGCCCGGTGGAAGCGATGATCCAATCTTTCAGGCACAAGGTATACATCAAGATACCAGGCGGAGAGATACAGTTAGGTAAGATCTCCAGATCAATCACGGTCTGGTTCAGGGGTAATCGATACATCGTCAAGAAAGGACGATTCTGATGTCTTTCAGAGACCAGGCCGAGTCAGCTTATTCGATCTCGGTCAAGAGCATGGAGCAAGTGCAGGGAGTGCTGCTAGATACGAAGCGTGAGGAGCTAGACAGACTGCTCTTCGCTGTCTATGGCGCACCGACTCAGGAGGTGGTGTGGAACGAGGGCGAGATCACCGGCACGATCGATGGTCTGTCATTCCGGGGAGAGTACGAGGTCAACCCTCTGAACATGAGCATGCCGCCCTATCTGGTGATCAGATGGCGAACTGTCTTCGACACCTGGACTCAGGTGGACTCGCTCGTGACTCTCGGTCGGTTGATCGCCGAGGGCGTGATCGTACCCGAGGCTGACTGATGGCCTCGACTGAGCATCTACACCCGAACATTCCCAATCGAGGCAATGTTGCATGGACTGGGCCAAACACGCCACCCAGGCCCAATCCTCAGCGATATGCCTGTGAGGAGCCAGACAATTCTGATGTCTGGTCTGTGTTGTA
>Ga0193706_1001410_pt1 | contig 10805 bp, 12 predicted proteins | sample U3c1metaG_FD_160130 | JGI IMG/M metagenome (GOLD analysis project Ga0193706, IMG submission 160130) | Soil microbial communities from a riparian zone of the East river system, Colorado, United States - U3c1 | ecosystem: Environmental > Terrestrial > Soil > Riparian zone | place: USA: East River... | reverse complement strand
GGAGAGATATTTCTTGAAGTTTTTGTCGGTGCTGGAGGCAATCGTGACCAGATCTCCGGCCGAGGTTCGGGCGGCATTCGCGATATAAAGATCCTTCGCGAAATTCGGCGTCGCCGCCGGTAACGCGACCGCAGTCGCGACCGCGAAGGGTGAGCGTTTCATCATCGGCTGATAACGCGCAAAAGCGGGCGCCTTGGGGAGCTCGTCCGCGCCGAAGCACATGAGACCCGTTGCTACAAAGGCGGTCGCAACGGTGATTAAAATAATCTTTTGTTTCATTGTCCCGGTCCCGGTTTGGGCGCGAACCAGCGCGCGATCTTGAACTTGCCCCGCATTGACGTCGGATCGGAAGAATCTATGGCAAGATTTACACTCTCGAAAACGACGAATGATTCCGGCTTTTGCACATCGTAAAGAAATTGCACCAGCGGCGGCCAGGAGCTTTTCGTTTCCACGGAGGCGAAGACCGCCTGGTAGGTCGGGGTCGAATCGCCGGAACCGATTTGCGGATTCTCGAGCAGGATTTTGTGTTTGGCCGCGATCTGCTTCACCTGATCGAGCAGGGAAGACGCTTCCTCCGGACTCTTGAGCGCGGGCTGAAATTTTTTCAGCCATTCGTCCCGCTTTTCCCACATGGCGCGTTCCTTCAGGAAGACGCTCTGTTCCTTGCGTTGCGCTTTGCGTTCGGTCAGATCCGCCCGGGTGCGGTTGAGCGTTCCCAGAAGCGAACTCCAGATGAAGAGGTTGAGGAGCAGGAAGAGCGTGCCGGCGATGATCATCGAAAGCACCCGCTCGCGCGGATTCATGCGTTGGAACCAGGCCGGCATCATCGCGGTTTTCCTTCCAGGCGAAATTGAGCGTGGTCGTTTGGGAGCAGGCGCGGCGCAGCCATCTCGAATTGGAAAGTCTGCAGCCCGGCGTTCTTTTTCACTTTGTCGGCAAATTGATACGCCAGCGCGGCCGATTTGGCTTCGCCATCCACCGAAAGTTGACGCGCGGATTGTTGAAAAATCGTGATCTGCACATCGGGCGACGGCAGACTCTCGAAGAGATGGAGCAGCACCTCGATCGGGTAGTAGTGAGGATCAATCGCCGGTGCGAGCGCTTTCCATTTTGTTTCCGCCTTGCGAATGAAGGCGATCTTGGGCTCATCGTTCGCGATCCGGCGCTCGAGGCGGCGCGCCTGGGCGCGCAGGACCATAAGATAAGCGGCGAAGAGAAGCAGCATGGCGGCGTAAACACCACCGGCCCAAAGCAGACGCTTCTTCCACTCGGCCTGGCGCACGAGTTCGCCCCGCCGCTGCCGCCACGCATCGGGAAGTAGATTCAATTTCGTGGCCGAAGGCGGCGTCTCCACTCCGATCAAGTCGGCCCGGCTAACGAACAATCCCTGCACGACGTCGCGCAATTCGGCCAGACTTTCGTCGAGCAAAACGAGAGGGAAGGAAGTATTGATTCCCTGCAGCTCCGCACTGAGCGCGAGCTGCGGCAAATCGCGTTGCAACTGCCCGGCCGACGCGCCCTCGAGCGAGCGAGTGAAGCCGATTTTGCCGTCCTCGCTGATCGCGCAAACGAGCGCCGCGCCTTCCGCGTAAATGAAAAACGCGCGCCCGGTCGCGGCATGGGTGGCCGCCCGTTGCGCGGCGTAAACCGTCACCTGACTCGGAATGATGCCACGCGCGAGGAGCGGCCCGACCAATTCCGAGAGAGTCTGGTTATGCACCGTCACGGCCGAGACGACACTGCCTTCTTCCGTCTGCTCGATGACCTCGAAATCGGTCGTCACTTCCTCGCTCGAATAAGGCAGCGCCTTCTCGATTTGAATCCGAACCATCTCGTTAAACTCCGCCGCTTCGACCGCGGGCAGGCGCAGCCGTTGCGCGAGGATGGAGTTGATCGGAAGCCCAAGCACGAGATTGGACGTTCCGTTGAGGAACGGGATCGCTTCCTCGAGCGTGGCGGCGGCGCGCACATCCCAACTGCCGTTTTCTCCACCGCCCGCGCGCACTACGTTCCAGCCCTGCGCGGCGGGGAGCAGGAATACCGGCGAGGAATCGGTCTTCTTCTCCTTCACAGCTCTTTCCAGGTGATCAGTTGGGGAATGTTACCGGTTTTGCGCACGACCATTTGCACCACACGGGTCACGTTGGCCGATTTACCGGTGCTCACGATGCGCACCACCTGATCTCTGAAGCCGACCAGCGGAGCAAGCTGTTTAAATTGTTCCGGCGAAAAACCGAGTGCCGCGCGCACATCCTCCAGGGTCTTAAAAACGGCATCGTCGTCGGTCGCCTCCACCCCATCGGGGCCGGCGCGCAATTGGAGAAATTGATCGACCAAGGGTTCGCTCATGCCGGGCAGGGAGAGGAGCAAATCGCGCGGCGCCCAGGCCAGATCCACCGGGCCGGTGCTATTCACGGTGAAGCCGGCTTCCCAATCGGGTTGGGCGACGAAGTCCTTCCAACCCCGCACATTCTTTAGATCCTCCACTCGCGCGAGCAAGGTATTCGTCGGCCGGTAATCGCCGTCCGCTTCCGCGCCGTTTAGACGCACCAGATTGTCCGGGTCCACCCAATCGAGCAGGCAATCGATCATGTGATCGCGCTCGTTGAGCTCGACTCCTTTGGTCTCGAGGAATTTCCGGAGCAGCTCGAGCCGGTCGGGATTTTCCCCGGCCAAAACCCAGTTCAGATTGAGCCGCCCGCCTTCTCCGGTGATGCGCGCTTCGTAGGTTTGGAAACGACTCGGGCCGCCACGCAGAATCGCATCGCCGGCGTTCACCGCCGGGTGGAGCGCGATCTCACTGCCGGAACACGCCATCGCTTCGGCCTCGAGCACCCGGCTGGCATCGCCATCCAGAGCGAGGCGCGCGTCAATGTCCAGGGCCCATGCGATCACCATCGCGCTCAGGATGAAGAGCGCCCATAGCGCCAGCATGAGAGCAGCGCCCGCGCGATCTTTTTGACGGAATGGCTTCATGATCAAAGTGGAGTCCGCGCAAGCGCGATGATGGCTTCCCACGGGGTGGGATTGCCGGGCTGACCGATGTCCAATTTCACCAGCCGCGGCAAGGTGATGGTATCCGTCCATTTGTCGACCCAAACATTAAGGCGCGGGTCGAAGTAGCGGATCTGCAGGCTCTCCACTCCTCCCAGGAGCGGAACCCACGTTTCCGCTCCGTCGGTTAATTGCGTCACGTCGTACGGTTTCCGGAGCAAGCCGAGTTCGAGGCGATCGCTCCCTTTCGCGGCCGGCTGCAGGCGCAAGCTCACGCGATATTCACCCGCCGCGTAACGCGTGAGCAGCCCGGGGCCGGCGCTGCAAATCCAAGTGATCTCATCGCGCGGCCGGCCGTTCAGTTTCAAAGGCTCACCGACAAGGGCACCGTTGCCTCCCGGCAGAGTGGTCCACTCCGAGCTCAAAAGCCTGACAAAGCCCGCGTATTGCGCATCGATGGCATTCGTTTCCGACGAAATGCGCAACGCGGTCACGTTACTCTGGACAAAGCGATAAATCGCGAGCGACATCATCGAAAGAATCGCCACCGCGAGCATGATCTCGAGGAGGGTAAACCCGCGGCGCGTTCTCTTAGCCTGCGCGATAAACATAGAAGACCACCTGGCGCGTTTGCGCCACCCCACCCCGCTGCCACTCCGCTGTAAGCGTGACCAGATCGATCCCGCCGAGCTCGAGATCGTGCTCACTCTTCAGACCCGCGGGAGCGCTTTTCTGAACTATTTTGACCGGCCCGTAGCCGGTCTCGACTTTGATTTCACGCGCTTTCTCGGGCGGTCCGGGCGTGGCCTGCACTTCCGCCATCCGGTTCGCGAGCGCCTGCCGCACCCGATCTTCCTGCGCACTCAGGACGCTGGCGTTCATGCAATTCTCCACCGATTTGCCGAGCACGAGCACACCGACAACGAAAATCGTGAGACCGATGAGAACCTCGTAAAGAGCGAAGGCTCCGGTGCCAGTCCGGCCGAACCGAAGAGAGCCACGGGCGGGCCAGCTCCAAGCCCTATTTCGCAGCATAATTCGAAACCTCCGGCCGCGCGGTCAAACTGGAAAACTTCGCCGTCCAGGAGCCGTCCACGCCTTTAAAGGAAACGATCGCCGGCTCGCAAGTGCCCGAGGGCCAGAAAACCCATTCGGCGGGCGGGTGGTCCGTCAGAGCCGCCGGCAGGGTCAGCAGAAACGCGTCGCCTTTGCGCAATTGCATGGTTGCCGTCAGGGATGCCTTTTCGCCTTTGGCCAAAGCCTCTGGTTGCAGGACGAGATGATCTTTTCGCCAGGCGATCAGATAGGGACGGCGATCGGCGACGCTTCGTTCCTGCGCCTGGTGGACCAGCTTGCTCAAGTCGTCGAGGGAACGCCGGAGCCGCCGATCGGCCATCACTCCGGTCAAACTCGGCACAGAGAGCGCGAGCAAAAGAAGCATGATGAAAACCGAGATCGCGATCTCGATCAAGGTGAAGCCCCCCCGGTTGCGCCGCATGGGCGAAGATACGACCTGCGGTTCAAACCACAACCTGACGCACGGGACGCGCTTCGACTTTCTGGCGGCGCTCCTTCGCTTGAGCCCATCTGTGCAACGAGCCGCTAAAAAAACGCAAGCAACCGGCAGCGCGGCCACCCCGTGCAGGTTAATCTCTTGGGGTGAAGCAAGGCGCGGCTACAGTAGAACGAAGCGATTTTTCGCCGCCAAGCATGAAGCCCATCGCCAAATCTCGAATCGAACCCCGCGCGAAGCCCTCGCGTCATCGGTTTGCGCTACAAGTGCTTCTCTCCGTCGCCATGCTGTCGGTGGTCGGCGTCCTCATCTGGCAGGGCGTGACGGCGCAGGGGAATCCTGATCCGCTCCGTCCCCAAACGAGCCCAACGGTGGCGTTTCTCGATATCGGCGTGCTCGTTTTCCGCGAAGGGCTTGAGTGCATTCTGGTTTTGGCGGCGATCACCGCGAGCATGATCGGCGCGAAGCGCGTGCATCGGCGGCCCGTCGCAATCGGCGCCGCGATCGGTTTCGGAGCAACGCTGGTGACCTGGGTGATCGCGATCGGGATCATGGGGCAGCTGACGGAAAGCGTGCCTGCGCTGGATTTGCAGGCCGCGACGGGGTTGCTCGCGGTCGTCGTGCTGCTCGTGATCATGAATTGGTTTTTCCACAAAATTTATTGGGGCGGCTGGATTCGGGCGCACAATCGCCGGCGGAAATCCCTCCTGGCCAATGCCAGCGCAGTGGCGATCAGCCAGCGCCGGCTTTTCTGGGGCTTCATCCTGCTTGGTTTCACTTCGCTGTACCGGGAGGGTTTCGAGGTCGTGCTCTTTTTGCAAAGCTATAACCTGCGCCTGGGCGGCGGGGTTGTGCTCAAAGGTGCGCTCCTCGGTCTTACCCTTTCCGGCTTCGTCGCGATCCTTACTTTCGCTCTGCAAAGCCGTTTGCCTTATCGGAAGATGCTCATTACCACGGGCGTTCTTCTCGGCGTAGTCCTGCTGGTCATGGTCGGTGAACAAGTGCAGGAAATGCAGCTCGCGCATTGGGTTTCCACCACTCCGATCCCGTGGCTCGAGAATATCGTCCCCGGCTGGCTGGGAATGTGGTTCGCCTTCTTCCCGACGGTCGAGACATTACTGGGGCAGGCCATCGCCGCGATTCTGGTCGTGGGCTCATACTACGGCGCGAGCATGCTTCACCGTTCGGGCGGACCCGAACCCGACGCAGAACGGCCCAGCACTCTCGAAACCGAAGGCATCAAAGCCATCGAGCGGGTTCGCTGAGCTTTCGATCTTGTCAGGGAGCGCCGGCTTGCTCCGTTTTTCGGTGGTTCGCGTTACGGTCGCCACTGACTCCGCGCTCGTGTTCGGCACGATCCTAGCTTTCTCCGTAAGACGATGGATAAGCAAACCACCGACGCGCTCCTCACCGCGATGCTGCAAAGCGAAGAGGGCGTATCGGATCTTTTGTTCATCGCTGGCAAGCCTCCGTTGATCGAAGTGCACGGCCGGTTGCGAAAATTCCCGATCGATACCCCGGATTCCACCCTCTCCTCCACTCTCATCGCGGAGATGGGCGACCACCTCATGGGCACGAACCCGCGGCTCAAAGCCGACCTGGATGAGCTGGGCTCCTGCGACTGCAGCTACTCCCTGGCCGAGATCGCCCGGCTGCGGGTCAATATTTTCCGGCAAAACGGCCGTCACGCGATCGTCATGCGGAAGCTTGAATCGGAGATTCCGACCCTCGATAAACTCGGTCTGCCTCCGATCTTCCGCGAGATCATCAAGGAGAAAAACGGCATCGTCCTCGTCACCGGCGGCACTGGCAGCGGCAAGACAACTACTCTCAGCGCGATGCTCGACGAGTTGAATCGAACCCAGGAGATCCACATCCTGACCCTGGAAGATCCGATCGAATTTCTGCACCAGCACCAGCTTTCGGCCGTGAGCCAGCGGGAGCTGGGAAAAGACTTTCCCAATTTCGCCGATGGTCTGCGCGCGGCGTTGCGGCAGGCGCCGAAAGTCATTCTCGTAGGCGAAATTCGCGACCGCGAAACGATGGAAATCGCCATGACCGCATCGGAGACCGGACATGTCGTCTACAGCACGTTGCACACAATCAACGCGGGACAGACAATTAACCGCATCCTCGGCCTCTTTAAACGCGATGAAGAACCGCTTCTGCGCCAGCGGCTGGCGGAAACTTTGCGCTACGTCATCAGTCAGCGCCTGGTCAACAAAGAGGGCGGCGGTCGTTTGCTCGTGACTGAAATCATGGGCAGCAGCCTGCGGACGCGCGAAACGATCATTTACGGTGAATCGGAAAACAAGCGCTTCCAGGAGATCATCGAATCAGGTTCCACCCTGGGCTGGCATACCTTCGATCAATCCATTCTCCGCGGTTGCGAAGCGGGTCTGCTGAGCGACGAAACCGCCCTGCTCTATTGCAACAGCAAAGGCAAAATGCAGCGCGACCTCGATCAATTGAGGAAGCGACGCGGCGCCGCCCTGTCCGACGCTCCCTCGGGCCTCAAGCTGAACATCCCCGAACCGCTCGATTTCTCAGCCGCGCCCCATTAGGGCGTAGGTCGAGTGGGTGGCCTGCTCGTCCGGGCGCGTCAGTTCTTATCGACACTGTATTTGCCGGGGCCGAGGAAGAGCATGCCCACGAGCATGAGCACAAGTTCGACCGCGGCCAGGTTCGCGCGCAGTGAACCATGGAGCGCTCCGAGCAAATGCACGCAAGTGATCAGGAGCACGAGCAGAACGGCCGGACGAAAGAAGAGCCCGAAAATCATGAGCACGCCGCCGAGGCATCCGCACAACGCGCCCAAGAATCCCCAAATCTGATAGTGACTGTGCAACCCGAGAGGGCGCACCGCGCTCCCAAAGCTGGCCCAGCCCGATGGACCGGCCAGGAGAACTGGTCCCGTCACCAGGATAAACAGCACGCCGAGGCCGAGCCGCATGATGAGCAATCCGAGCTCACGGTATTTTCCCAAGAACTGCATCCGCATCGCGCGAAGCTGAACGGGTCAAAGACAGATTGCAATTGAAAGAGGCTGCGCCGAAGCGTTGAGCATGGGAGGAATCACCAAAGCAGTTCTGCTCGCGGCCGGGCGCGGCACCCGGATGCGTGGCCTAACGAGCGAAATCCCGAAGCCGATGCTGCCGGTCCAGGGCAAGCCGATCCTTCAGCACATCATCGAAGGCTTGCGCGCTGCGGGAGTGACCGACTTTCTCGTTATCGTCGGCTGGCAGGCAGAGGTGGTGCGCGAATTTTTTGCCAACGGCGCGGCCTGGGGCGTCCAGATAAAATATGCGACCCAGGTCGAGCAGAACGGAACCGGCAGGGTGGTCGAACTCGCGCGCGATTTTTGTGGCTCGGACGCCTTTGTCCTCAGCTACGGCGACATCCTGGTCGAGCCGGATAATTACCGCCACATCGCTACCCTCGCAGATACGGTCGCGGCCATCATCAGCGTGAAACGGGGCCAGGACGTAAGCAAAGGGGGCGCAGTCTTTGTCAATGATCGCTTCGAGATGACCGACCTGCGCGAAAAGCCGGCTCCGGGCGAACCGACCAGTCCCTGGTACAACGCTGGCATTTACGCCTTTCGGTCCAACATTTTCCCATATATCGAACGCCTGGAACGCTCCCCGCGCGGCGAGTACGAACTAACCGACGCCATCCGCGCGCTCGCTCAAGCAGGGAACAAAGTGCAAGCGCTGGAACTGACCGGCGAATGGGCGGATGTGCGTGATCCCGAGATCCTCGCCCAGCTCAACCGCTAAAGCGGGTCCTCGACGGACTCGGCCTCGCTCACGTCATCGATTTCCTCTTCAATCTCGCGCCGCCAGGCTTTCGAGATCCAAGGCCGCACGAAGCCATAGAGCAAGTAGGAAAGAAAAATGATCGCCGGCATCCATTCGTAATTCAGGGCGGTGAAGATGAGCACCAGACTGATAACGAGAAAGCGCGGGACGGAGCGCGTGGTGCGCCAGTTCAATCCCTTGAAACTGGGATAACTGAACCGGCTGAACATCATGAAAGAGAGAAAGAGCATGAGCGGCGGCAGGACCCATTTCAGCTGGCCCAAGCCGTGTTCCCGCTCCCCCACCCACCACAGCATAAAGAGCGTCAGGGAAGCGATCAGCCCGGCCGCAGCCGGAATCGGGAAGCCGCGAAAGTTTTTATCCGGCCCGCTCGGATGCGGTTGCGCGGCGATGCAGTTGAAACGCGCCAGGCGCAGGGCCCCGCAAAGCAGATAGATGAAAGCCACGACCCAACCCGCCCGGGGAAAGTCGACCAGCACTATCCGATAAACCATCAACGCCGGCGCCAGTCCGAAGGAAACCGTATCGGCGAGTGAATCGAACTCCCGCCCAAACGCGCTGTCCTGACCACCAAGCCGTGCCAGGCGGCCATCCAGAACATCAAAAATGCACGCTCCCAGAATGTACCAGATCGCCGTGTGAAAGAGCACCGCCGCCGCATCCGGATCAGTCGCCTGCAGCAGCGCGCCCTGCACGATTTTCAGCGTGGCCGCAAACCCGCAGAACAGATTGCCCGCCGTCATCAAATTCGGCAGGAGATAAATCTTTGGGGTCTGGTCGCTCATCTCATGGCAGCCGCGCGATCACCGTCGCCCCGCCCGCCACCCGATCTCCCACTTGCACAAGGACGGTCGCATCGAGCGGCAAATATACTTCCGTGCGCGAACCGAAGCGAATCATTCCAAAACGCTCCCCCTTCTGCAGCACGTCGCCCACCTTCGACCAGCCCACGATCCGCCGCGCGATCGCCCCGGTCAGCTGCTTCACCACCAGCGTGGCCCGCGGATTCTCGAAGGCCCACGTCATTGATTCGTTCTTGCCCGAGCAATCCGGACTGCGCGCATCCAGGCAAAGTCCCTCCCGATGCTCGCGATAGGTGATGCGTCCCTCGATCGGCGCGCGATTGGTGTGCACATCGAAGACGGAAAGAAAAATTCCGACCCGCCGCATCGTCTGCTTCACCACTTCCGTCTCTTCGATCTCGATAATGTCGGCGATCACGCCATCGGCAGCAGCGACGACCGCATCCGCCTCGCCCGGTACGATCCGCTCCGGATCGCGAAAGAAAGCAAAGGTGTAAAGAATCAGGGCGACGAAAAGGGACGTCAGCCAAAAGGTAAAATAAGCGGAGACAAGCGCTAAAAAGAGGAGGAGAGCGAAGATCCAGCGGCCCTCGTAAAGTGTCTGCCAGCGCATGATTTGCGCGATAGGTTCGGGTTGAGAACCGGCAGGGTCAAGCATTGGCTCGGCTCGCCACTTCTCGCATTGCGCCCCGGAAGAACCCCGACCACCAAATGTTGACTTGGTCGGACGGTGCGCCCACCAGATACTGTGGCCGGAGAGACTTTCCGGCGGGAAGAAAACTTATTGTTTGAGGGCCGGTTCGCCCCTATGTTTTCGCCGGCAGTTCCCCTGCCATTCTATGCTTCAAGGTCAGGACGAAATCTCTCTCGGAAAATCCACGCGCGACGCCGCCACCGGCATTAGTCAAAGCCAGAAATACGACGCCGCCCAAATCGATAAACTGGAGGGCTTGGAAGCGGTCCGGAAACGCCCGGGCATGTATATCGGCGACCCGGATGAACGCGGCCTGCATCACTGCGTTTTCGAGGTGCTGGATAACTCGATCGACGAGCATCTGGCCGGCTACTGCAGCAAGATCGAAGTCGTGGTCCACATGGACGGCTCGGTTTCGGTTCGCGATAACGGACGCGGCATCCCGGTCGACATGCATCCGAAGTTCAAGATGCCGGCGGTCGAACTGGTGCTGACGAATTTGCACGCGGGCGGAAAATTCGGCCAGGGCGCCTACAAATACTCCGGCGGCTTGCATGGTGTTGGCGCCAAGTGCGTCAACGCGCTCTCCGATTGGTTCAAGGTCGAGGTCTCGCGCGACGGCAAGGTTTACCACATGGGTTTCGAGCGCGGGAAGACGACGCAAAAACTCGAAGTCATCGGCGAGTTGAAGAACAAAAAGACGACCGGAACGCTGATCACCTTTTTCCCCGATCCGACGATCTTTACCATCACGACGGAATTTAAATTCGAGCGTCTCGCATCACGCCTGCGCGAACTTGCCTTTCTTAATCCGGGCCTCGAAATCACGCTGGCGGACGAGCGCGACGAGAACCCGCGGAAAGAGACCTTCCTCTACAAGCACGGCATCGAAGAATTCGTCCGGCAATTGGGCGCGAACAAAACCGTCATCCACCCCAAGCCGGTCATCTTATCGCGGCAACCCGACGAAGTTTTCG
>Ga0193706_1001409_pt1 | contig 10810 bp, 7 predicted proteins | sample U3c1metaG_FD_160130 | JGI IMG/M metagenome (GOLD analysis project Ga0193706, IMG submission 160130) | Soil microbial communities from a riparian zone of the East river system, Colorado, United States - U3c1 | ecosystem: Environmental > Terrestrial > Soil > Riparian zone | place: USA: East River... | reverse complement strand
CCATGGCCAGGGCCTTCTTCTCGGTGTCCACCGAGGTCGGGACGGCGGAGAGGCGCAGGCCCTCCCGCACGCGCTCCGCGAGGCGCTCCAGGGTGAAGAACACCGTCGAGCCGGTGCCCAGGCCGACCCGCATTCCCTGCTCGACGAACTCCGCCGCGCGACGGCCGGCCACTTGCTTGGGGTTGTGCACGCTGGAGGTTCTCCGCAGGGAGCCTTGGGGCCGGGATGGTAGCAGCAAGGAGACCCGCCCAGCGCGCCCCCGGGCAGGCTCCCGCGGACCCACCGGAGGGGCTGGCGGGAAAGAATCCGGAACAGCTATACTGAGACGCAGTCTCAACTGCCGATGAATCTCCCGTGACCAACCTCGACACCCTTTCACCCGGAACCCGCGCGCGTCTGATCTCCGTCGGAGGCGAGCGCGCTTTCCGCTGCCGCTTGATGGAGATGGGACTCCTGCCGGGAACCTACCTGCGCCTCGTGCGCCGGGTCGACGTCGGCGGCGTGCTCGAGCTCGAGGTGCGCGGATGCCGCTTGACGGTGCGCCGCGGCGAAGCGCGCAACCTGATGGTCGAGCCGGCCTGAGCGAGCGGCTCGGGCGCGCTCCCCGCGTGGTGAAGACACTGCTTCGAGTCAGGCGCGTCGCGCTGGCCGGCAATCCGAACACGGGCAAGACCACGCTGTTCAACCGCTTGACCGGCGCGAACGCCAAGGTCGGCAACTATCCCGGAGTCACGGTCGAGCGCCAGGAGGGCTCGGTGCAGCTCCCGCGCTCCGGACATGTCGAGCTGCTCGACGTGCCGGGAACCTACAGTCTTTCGGCGCGCAGCGCGGAGGAACAGGTCGCGATCCAGGCGATCGCCGGCCTGTCCCCCATCGAGCGGCCGGACGCGGTCCTGATCGTGGCCGACGCCACGCAGCTGACGCGAAATCTCTATCTGGTGTTGCAGGTGATCGAGACCGACGTGCCGGTGCTCGTAGCGCTCAACATGATCGACATGCTCGAGGCGCGCGGCCTCTCGATCGACGTCGAGGTCCTGTCGAAGTCCCTGGGCGTTCCCGTGGTCGCGATCTCGTCGCAGAGCGGCAAGGGGATCGACGCGCTGCGCGACGCCCTCGACCGCGTGGTCGCCGATCCCGAGCTCGGACGCCCGGGTGCGCGCTGGCTTCCGACGAGCAAGGAGCTCGAAGCCGATGTTCGCGCGGTCGACGCCGTGCTGCCCGCGGATTGGCACACCGGGGAAGCGCAGCGCCGCCACGCACTCGCCCTGTGGGCCTTGATGTCGCTCGACGAGCATGACGAGCTGCAGGGAGCGTCGCGAGAGCTGCGCCAGACCGTTGCGGAACGCCGCGCCCTCGCGCACAAGTCCGGCCGCGAGATCGAGACCGAGATCATCCAGGGCCGCTACGCGTGGATCGACGAGCACGCCGCGAAATTCCTGCGCGAGGAGCGGCCGGCGGGCCTCTCGACCACCGATCGCGTCGACCGCGTGCTGCTCAATCCCGCCCTGGGTTTCCCGGCCTTCCTGCTGGCGATGGCGGTGGTTTTTCAATCGCTGTTCAACGGCGCCGATCCGGCGATCGGCGCGATCGAGACGACTTTCGGTTGGCTCCAGGAGCGGATCAACGCCCTCCTGCCGGCGGGAATCGTCAACGACTTCATCTGCAATGCGCTGATCGAAGGCGTCGGCTCGGTGCTGGTCTTCCTGCCGCAGATCGCGCTCTTGTTCCTGTTCATCGGGATCATGGAGGACACCGGGTACATGGCGCGTGTCGCGGTGCTCATGGATCGCTTGATGAAGATGATCGGGCTGCACGGACGAGCCTTCGTGCCGATGCTGTCGGGCTACGCCTGCGCCGTGCCCGCGATCATGGCCACGCGCACCATGGAGCGCCGGCGCGATCGCATGCTGACGATGATGGTCATTCCCTTGATGACCTGCTCGGCGCGCCTGCCGGTCTACACCTTTTTCATCGCCGCCCTGTTCCCGCCGAGCATGATCTTCGGATTCCTGCCGGTGCAGGGTCTGTTGATGGTCGCGATGTATCTCTTCAGCACGGTGACCGCGCTGATCTGCGCCGCGGTGCTCGGTCGCACGCTGTTCAAGGGGCCGAAGGTGCCCTTCCTGGTCGAGCTGCCGCCTTACCGCATGCCGCATTGGCCTTCTGTGACGCGCATGGTCTGGCAGCGCAGCAAGCTGTTCATCACCCAGGCAGGCGGAGCGATCCTGGCGATCACCTGCGGCATGTGGGTGCTCTTGAGCTTCCCGCGCGCGCCCGAGGCTCAAGCTCGCGCGGATGCGGAGATCGCGGCTCTCGTATCGATCGAGGATCCGGCGGCGCGCGAGGAGCGGGCGAAGGCGATCGAGTCGACGCGAGCCGGCGAGAGCCTGCGCGCGAGCTTCGGCGGAAAGCTCGGACACGCCATGGAGCCTTTGATCGAGCCCCTGGGCTTCGACTGGAAACTAGGCGTCGGCCTGCTCGGCGCTTTCGCGGCGCGCGAAGTTTTCATCAGCACCATGGGCCTGGTCTACGGCATCGGCTCCGACGCCACCCAGGATTCGCCCAGCCTGCGCGAGAAGCTGCGCGCCGAGAAACGTCCGAACGGGAAGCTGGTCTACACGCCGCTGGTCGGCCTGTCGTTGATGGTGTTCTTCGCACTCGCCTGCCAGTGCATGAGCACCCTGGCCACGGTGTACCGCGAAACCCATTCGTGGACCTGGCCCACGTTCCTGTTCGTCTACACCGGCGTGCTGGCCTGGCTCGCGAGCTTCGCCGTCTACCAGATCGGTCGCGCGCTCGGCTTCACGTGAAGCCGAGCAATCCGCGGGCTCAGGCCGCCTGCAGGAACTCGCGCGCCTTGTCGAGCTCGGCGGAGAGCACGTCGCCCATCATCTCGAAGGCCTCGCGCTCGATCCCGGCGAGCAGGAAAGCCTGGCGGCACAGACCGTAGGGATTCGCTTCCAGCGCAGTCCCGCTGAGGAAGGAATGCGTGACGATCTCGCCCAGGTGCGTGACGCTCGCGAGCCGCCGGTCGATGTGCGCCGACTCCGGCGTGTGGTGATTGCGGATGGTGTCGACCAGGCTCTCGGGGAAGTTCCACTTCTCGGCCAGGCGCGCGCCGATCTCGGCGTGGTGCATGCCGAGCACGGTGGCCTCCGCGTCGAGCAGCTTTGCGCCGCGGGAAACTTCGCTCTGCACGAGCAAGGCCGTCGCCCGCGCGTGCCGCGCGATCACCAGGTGGCCGACGTTCTGCAGCAGACCCGAAGTGTAGGCGCGATTCTTGTCCACGCTGCCTTCCAGCCGTGCGATCAACGAGGAGGCGATGGCGTCGACGACGCTCTCCTCCCACAGTCGATTGGCGGTTTGCGAATCGACCTGGCCGTAATCGCGGAAGTAGCGGCCGGAGCAAGAGGTCAGCACCAGGTTCACGAGCGTGGACACGCCGAGCAGGTTCGCCGCCTCGGGCAGCGAGCCGATCTCGCGCTTGAATCCGTAGTAGGCGGAATTGCACAGCTTCAGGATCTTCGCCGTCACGGCGGCGTCGGTCTCGATCACGCCGACCAGATCGCGCGGAACCACGTCGTCATGGGTCGCGATTTCCACGACGCGCATGGCAACCTGCGGGAGCGGTTCCAGACTCTTGATCGCAGCGAGAATTTCCTGAATGTGGGCGCCCAAATCCTTGCCTCCGTCCGATGGCCTGGTCGGGATAGACGCGGCCTTGGCAAGAATTTCGGAGCTAAGGGGCCGGGCTCTGAAACGAATTCGGCTTTCGCCGGCCGAACGAGGGAAAAGCGGCTCGCCGGAGCGCCAGCGCCTACTTCCGCGCGACCGAGTCCGGGAAACTCTCCAGGAGCTTCGCCAGCTTGGATTGCCGGACGATGTCGTAGAAACGCACCGGGTGCATCCATTGATCGCCCGGAGGGTGGACGCTCAGGAAAGGAATCGAGCTCGCCCCCAAGAGGTCGCGCAAGCGCTCACCCGCCTTGGTGCGGGGCGAATTCCCGGTCAGGTCGACGCGCATCGGCACGACTCCCTTGCGGTGGACGAGGGCGACGATCTGCTCGGAGTTGTAGACGAAGGCCTCGTTCGCCTTGCAGTTCGCGCACCAGTCCGCGGTGAACTCGAGCATCACCGGCGTGCCCGCCTGGTGCAGCCGCTCGAACTCCACGGGATCGAACTCGTACCACGTCAACGACTCGGAGCCGACCTCGTGCGAGAGCGCGGTCTTCAAGGGCTCGAAGCAGACCCAGGCGCCGCCGGCGACGATCGCCAGTGAAATGAACAGCGTGCCCAGGCGCGCCGTTCCAGTCTGCTCGAAGGTCGCGTACTTGCCCCACCACCAGCACCCGAGGGCGACGAACACCAGGAGGGCCAGCATCGAGACCATCAGATCCGGCTTCACGCTGATCGACAGGAACACGACGGTCCCGAGCAGCATGAATCCCGTGGCCTGCTTGAACGTGTTCATCCAGGCTCCCGGCTTCGGCAGGAACTTCAGGAGCGCGGTGTTCGACGTCAGCAGCACGTACGGGGCCGCCATGCCCAGTCCGACGGTCATGAACACGAGCAGGATCACGTGCGGCGGCTGGCGCAGGGCCCAGGCGAGCGTGCTGCCGAGGAACGGCCCGCTGCAAGGCGTGGCCAACACCGTGGCCATGATGCCTTTGAAAAACGCGTCGTAGATGCCTTCGCGCTTGATCGAAGCGATCTCGCCGACTTTCGACGGCACGCCCAGCTCGTACACGTCGAAGAGCGACAGCGAGAAGGCGAACACCACCGCGATCATCACGATCTTGAAGGTCTCGTCCTGGAACTGCTGACCCCAGCTCTGCGACGCGAATGCAGCGAGCGAGGCGAGCACGGCGAACACGACCAGGATCCCGCCGGCGAAGGCGAGCCCGAGCTGGAACACGCGCGTCTTGGATTCGCCCGACTGCTGCACGAAGGACAGCACCTTGATCGAGACCACCGGCAGTACGCAGGGCATCACGTTCAAGATCGCGCCAGCGATGAACGCGAAGACCAGCATGAGCCACAGGCCGCGCTGGTCGCTGACCGGCTCGAACCCGGGGAAGCTGACGTCGTTCCAGTCCGAGGATTCCGGCGGTGGCGCGTTGCCGCGCACGACTTCATCTCCGCTGTGCGCGCTCGGCGTGGGAACCGACTTGTCGGGGACCTGCGCGCCGGGCGTCAGATCCGCGGGAAAGTCCGCAAAGAACGCATCATCGCCAGGGCCTTCGACCGAAGGATTCTCGGAGTAGGGGATGCAGGTTCCATTGTCCTGACAGGTCAGGCCGGAGATCTCGAGCGTGACCTTCGCAGGATCCGCCGTGCCCGATTCGAAGTGGCCCTTCGCGTACAGGAAGACCTTGCCTTCGTGGCCCCAGATCCACAGGTCTCCGCCGCCGGGCGCGAGTCCTTTTTGGATCAGCTTCTTCGGCGAGGAGAGCTGGGTCGGCGACCAGGTGATGCCCTCGCCTCCCCACACAGCAGTCGTCTCCGTGCCGATGCCGCCGCCCGTGCCGAGATCGTCGTGGTAGAGGTGCCAACCCGCGTCGATCTTGATCCGCACGACCGCCTTGACGTCGCTGCCTTCGGCGCGCACGTAGAGCTTGGCGTGGGCCTTGTTCTCCTGGGCGTGGAGCGGGCTCGTCCACGCCACCAGGGCCAGCAGCAGAAACAGCAATCGATTGATCATGGTCGGCGAGCGTTCGAGACAGTCAGTCCCTCTGTGACTGGATCACCGGACCATCCCGCGCGTTGTGACACGCGAGTGGTCCCGGCGATTCCAGCGCACGCGGATTTCTTCGAACCCTTACTTCTTGGGCGCCGCCGCGGGCGAAAGCAACTTCTCGATGCCGCGTCCGAGCGCCGCGCCGCGCAGACCCATGGCGCGCACATTGCCTTCCTTGTCGAGCAGGTAGGTCGCCGGAATCGACTGCACGCCGTAGGCCTGGGCGATCTCGTTCTCCCAGCCCTTGCCGTCGTAGAACTGCACCCAGGGCATTTCATGGCTGGCGAGGAAATCCTTCAGCTTGGTTTCCTCGCTGTCCAGGCTGATGCCGACGATCTCGAAGCCCTGCGCGTGGAGCTTCTTGTACGTGGCGATCACGTTCGGCAGCTCGGCGACGCAGGGGCCGCACCAGGTTGCCCAGAAGTCGATCAGCACGACCTTGCCTTTCAAGTCGTCGAGATTGATCGGCTTGCCGTCGAATCCGGTGACGTCGATCGGCTTGGGGGCCTTGCCGTAGACCTCGCTGTAATCGGTGACTTCCTTGAGCTTGCCCTTGATGAAGCCTTCGAAGCCCTTGGTGCTCTTGAACTTCTCGCCGAGGTCCGTGTAGGCCTTCTTGGCGCCTTCGAAGTCGCCCGAGCCCTGCAGCAAGTCGGCGAGCTCCGAAGTCGCTCCGACTGCTTGGTTGATGTCTTCGCCGGCGTCCGCGATCGCCTTCTCGAAGATCTTGCGAGCTTCGGCTTCTCCACCCGGCGTGCTGGCGGCCGACTTGCCGATCAGGAGCTGCAGCTCGGAGGCCGCCTCGGCTTTCGGGAACTCCTTGATGTACGTCTCGGCGTAGCTCCTCGCCTTCGCCCAGTTGGAGATTTCGAAGGCCAGGTTCGCGGCTTCGTTGAGCGCTTCCGCCCGATCCGGCGAAGTCTTGTTCGCATTGAGCCAGGCGTCCATCGCGGCCAGCTTGGCGTCCTTGAACGGCATGGCGGTCGGAGCCGATGCGTTGGCGGGCGCGCCCGACTTCGCCTTGCCAGGGGTCTGGGCGCTCGCCGGATTGCCGACGAGGAGCAGGGACAGAGACAAGGCTGCAATGATCGGTGTTGATTTCACGGAGATTCCTTGGAACGTTGGATCGGCCGCACGCTGTTTCGCGTTGAACCAGGCGACCTCCAAGATCATAGCCATGAGTTGGATTGGCGTGCTCATGCCGCGCTGGTTCTGCTCCGATAGGAAGCACGACACTCCGCGCCCCGGCGAACACCACGCTTACCGTCCGATCGAGCCCAGAAGGAACCTCCGATGCGCACTCTGCTCCTCCCGCTGACCCTGGCCCTCGCCTTCGCGCTGCCCCAGGACCCCAAGGTTCAGGAGCCGCCGACACCGCGCAGCCCTGGTTTCCCGGGCGCCGACGTCGCAGCAGCGCGCTTGCGGGAAGAGATCCTCGGCGCCTGGCAACTCACGCGAGGCGAGATCCCCGATCTCGGCGCGACGGGCAGCGGTGTCGCCGGCTACGCCTTGTTCATCGACGGCTACATGTCGATCGAGGTCCACGTGCAAGGACACGGGGATCCCAACAGCGAGAACACGTTCTTCCAGACCGGCACGCATCGCTGGAAGATCGACGACACTTCGAACCTCGAGACCTCCGGCTTGATCGGCACGCACAACATCACGGAGGACGAGGAATACGACTTCGAGCTTCCGGGCATCCACCGCGAGTACAAAGTGAAGCTCGACGGAGGGCAATTGATCCTCGAGCGCTCCGATCGCAAGGCGAGGCTCACGTTCATGCGCCTGGGCAAGCTGCGCTTCCCCGATGGCAAGGACGGGGCGGGCGTCGATTTCTACGGGCGGCCGATCAAGCCCAAGGATCAGAAATAAGAGCCGGGCTCGCGCTGGAACGATCCGCGATCGGAGCGTTCCAAGGCGAGCCCGGCTTGTTTGCGCGCGAGGCGCGTCAGGTCAGCACTGACTGAATCCGCACGAGTGGCATTTGACGCAGCCCTCCTGGAAAGCGAGGGCGCCGGTGCACGCCGGACACTTGATCTTGTACGACGAAGCTCCGTTGCGCGCCGCGTGCGGCTTGACGCCGCGTGCCGCGTTGTTGACCGCTGCCGCAGCGAGCGCGGCGGCCGCGGCCGCATCGCTCATGTCCGCCGTGCCGAGCAGCAGGGCGTGCAAGCCGTGCTGCTGCTTCGCGTCGAGGTAGCGCTGCAGCGCCTTGGCGAGTCCGTCGGCCAGCGACATGATGCGCCCGTCCTTGGTCGGGACCGACAGCGAGGAGCCGATGCCCTCGAGCTGCTTCAGCGCCAGCTCGAGATTGCCGTTGCAGCGCAGCCACAGGGACAGGATGCGGCAGATCGCTTCCAGGTCTGAGTTGGCCACGTCGCCGCCCTTGCCGAGCTGCGCGAAGACTTCGCGCTCGCGGCCTGAGAGAGGCTCGACCGAGACCTTCACGTGCATGTTGCCGAAAGGCGTCATCTGCCGGATGCGCAGGCAGCTCATGATCTCGGGCAGGCGCACCGGCTTGAGATCGTTGCCGAAGGCGCTGCTCGCCGGAGTGACCAGGGCTTCGCGGTCGGTGCCGTCGCTGGCTTCCGGCGTGCTTTCCACAGCCGCGGGCGCCGCTTGCGAGCTCTTGTGCGTGTCGCCTGACTTCGTCAGGGCCATCGGCTGCACGTCGCGGCATCCGTCGCGGTAGACCGTGACGCCCTTGACGTCCTCGTCGATCGCAAGCTCGTAGATCGCGCGCACGTCGTCCGCCGTCGCGTCGTGCGAGAAATTGATCGTCTTGGAGATCGAGGAATCGCAGTGGCGCTGGAAGGCCGCCTGCATGCGCATGTGCCAGTAGGGCGAGATGTCGTGGGCGCAGACGAACACGCGCTTGACGTCGTCGGGAACCGCGTCGATGTGCGCCGCCGTGCCTTGCTCGCTGATGCGATCGATCATGTCGTCGGAGAAGAAGCCGCGCGCCTTGGCGACCTTCTCGAAGACGTAGTTGACCTCGCGCATGATCGTCGGCTTGCCCTGGTTGTCCTTCATGACCTGGCGGATGAAGGCCAGGCTGAACATCGGCTCGATGCCGCCCGAGCAGTCGGCGATGATCGAGATCGTGCCCGTGGGCGCGACGGTCGTCGTGTACGAATTGCGCAGGCGACGGCCGAGCTTCTGCCAGTCCGAGCCCTCCCAGGCGGGGAACACGCCGCGTTCCTCGGCGAGAGCTTCGCTCGCCAGGTGCGATTCGTCGTTCAGGACCTGCATGATCTTCTCGCCGAACTTGCAACCTTCCTCGGTGTTGTAGGAGATGCCCAGCTTGTACAGCGCGTCGGCGAAGCCCATCACGCCGAGACCAATGCGGCGCGTGGTCTTCGACATGTTGTCGATCTCCGGCAACGGATACTTGTTGACCTCGATCACGTTGTCGAGGAAGCGCGTCGTGGTGCGGATCAACTGCTTGTAGTGATCCCAGTCGAAGCGCGCGGCGCTGCCCTCGCCGCTGACCAGGGGCCCGAGGTTGATCGAGCCCAGGTTGCAGGAGTCGTAGGGGTGCAGCGGCTGCTCGCCGCAAGGATTCGTGGCCTCGATCAGGCCGACGTTCTTGATCGGATTCTTCTGGTTGATGCGGTCGATGAACACGACTCCCGGCTCGCCGGTGCGCCAGGCGTGGTCGATGATCTCGGTCCAGATCTCGCCGATTGTCCAGAAGGTGCCGCTGTCCGAGCCGTCGGCATTCTTGCGCTTGAGCTGGCGCCATTCCTTCGAGCGCGGATTCTGCACCTCGTGGATCTTGTCCGGCGTCGTGCGCAGCTCGTCGAGGAAGCGATCGGTGATCGCGACCGAGATGTTGTAGTTCTGCAGCTTGGTGAGATCGTCCTTGAACCTGATGAACTGCATCACATCGGGGTGATCGATGCGCAGAATCCCCATGTTCGCGCCGCGGCGGAACGCGCCCTGTTGGATCGCGTCGGTCGCCTTCGAGAACACCTGGATGAAGGACAGAGGACCTTCCGTCGTGCCGCCCGAGCTGCGCACGAGATCGCCTTGCGGGCGCAGGCGCGAGAACGAGAAGCCCGTGCCGCCGCCGGATTTCTGGATCATCGCGGTGGCCTTGATCGCGTCGAAGATGCCTTCGATCGAATCCTCGACGGGCAAGACGAAGCAGGCGGAGAGCATGCCCATCTCGCGTCCGGCGTTCATCAAGGTCGGGCTGTTCGGCATGAAGTAGCGCTTCGCCATCACGTCGTAGAACTCGCGCGCGACGGCGAGGGCGCGCTGCGGCGTCCCGCCGGGGAACTTCATTTCACCCTTGGCGATGTGAGTCGCGACGCGCCACAGGAGTTGCTTGGGCGTCTCGATGACCTTGCCCGTCTCGGGATCCTTCTTGAGGTAACGGCGCTCGAGAACCTTGATCGCGTTTTCGCTGAGCAACGTCTCGCCCACGTCGTTCGGCGGGTCGAGCGCTTCGAGCATCGTGCTCGCTTCTTGTGCCGTCTTGGGGTGGACCATGGGGGCACGCTTTTCGGTCGGAAGGACTGTGGGATTCACTAGGGCGTTCTCCAGAGGCAAGGGCCCGCGGCGGGTGCTCGCGGGAGGGTTGCCCGCCGCCCGATTGGCCGCGCTCCGCGCTCTCAGGTGAGCGCGACGAAAAAGCGCCGACTCCAGTCGGGTAGGCAGACACAACCCTTTGTCAGTCAGGGAATTGGAATCGCCTTGCCCTTTGATCCGCAGCGCTGTCAAAACGCGCGGGAGGCTGAGACTCCTGCGCGTGTTGGACGGTGCGCTCGGCGGGTCCGTTCAGGCGTGCTCCCCACTAAATATAGTAGGCGGCGGCGACGGGCATACCATGGCTGCCAAGATACGGGAGGTCAAGCGCCGTCCCCGAGCCGCGGCCGACTTCTTCAAAAAGGGACGGCGAGCGATTTTGGCCTACGCACTCGGGCCCGGGCGGAAGCGGTCGCGCAGGTTGCGCCACTCCTCGAGACCGAGCGCGGCGCTGGCCCCGGCGTAGGTCGCGATGGCGGCCGCGATGCCCGCCGAGAGGGCTGCCAGAGCCTGCCATCCGCGGACTTCGACTCCCCC
>Ga0193706_1001408_pt1 | contig 10811 bp, 8 predicted proteins | sample U3c1metaG_FD_160130 | JGI IMG/M metagenome (GOLD analysis project Ga0193706, IMG submission 160130) | Soil microbial communities from a riparian zone of the East river system, Colorado, United States - U3c1 | ecosystem: Environmental > Terrestrial > Soil > Riparian zone | place: USA: East River... | reverse complement strand
GGCGGATGACACGTCGGGGGTCGAGCTCGAATGCAGCAGCGAACTGTGCGTGCGGCGGGATCTCGCCGGCGCGCCCCTGGCGCGCACGAATCACTGCCTGAGCGCCGCTCTCAAGGAGCTCGAGGGCGAACCTGCAACGTCCTCGAGCGAAAAGCGTCTGCTACGCCTGCTCGATGTGCTGTCTCGCGGCGAACACGACGTCGCGAGCCTGCGCGCCCTCTACTCCGATCGCAGCGACGGCGTGGACAGCATCTGCCGCTACGCCGAGGACGAGCAGGGCACCACCACCAACGCCTGCATGATCTGCGAGCCGGCAACCCGCCGCCTATGGCTGTGCCGAGGCCCTGCCGATCGCGGAGCGTGGCAAGAGCTAGCCTTCGAGCGTAGGCCCGCGCCCACGGCCTAGAGCGAAGCTCACCAGGGCAGCGGCTCGCCGTTCGCGTGTAAGAAGCGCCCCGATGTCTCGAGCGTGAGCTCATCGATGCGAGCAAGCAACATTGCCGCGGCTTCGCCCGGGTCGGTATTGCCATTTCGAGCGGTCATTTCCGTGCGCACGTAGCCCGGGTGCAACATCACGACGGCCACTCCGCGGCTTTTCAAGTCGTGGGCCAGAGACACCCCCGCAGCATTCAGTGCGGCTTTCGACATGCGGTAGCCGTACATCGACCCGGAGGTGTTGTCCGCGATCGAGCCCATGCGGCTCGTGATCAACGCGACCTTGCTGCCGCTCTGCAGGGCATCGCCGAGCGCCTGTGTGACGAGCACGGGACCGAGCGCATTGGTTTCGAACTGCGCCAGCAGGTCGGAAGTCCCGATGCCGCCGAAGGCGTCCACCCGTAACAGGCCGGCGTTGTTGATCAACAGATCGAGCTTCGTGCCGCGCATGCGCTTCTGCAAATCGCCCACGGATTCTTCGCGCTGCACGTCGATGCCCGCTTCTACCCGCACGCCCAGCGCGTCGAGCTCCTTCGAGCTCGAGCGGCAAACGCCGATCACGCTCTCGCCACGTGCCTGCAAGAGCCGGCACAGCTCGAGCCCGATCCCCCGGTTCGCCCCGGTTACCAACACGGTCTTAGCCATCGTGACCTCTGCTTCGGTTAGGCACTGTCCATACCGCGTCTGCGCGCTTTTGGCTGGGCACGTTTGCTGCGGCGCTTGGCAGCCGCAGCCGATTTTTGGGTCTTCTCGGCCTCGATCTTTTCCGCATGTGCGGCTTGTTCCGCCGAACGTTGCGCGGAGGCCTCGGCGATGCGCTGCGCACGCTCCGTTTCGCCGCGCATTTCATGCAAGAACCGGCTTGGCAGCGAGGGGCGCATTTTGCCCCACTTCATGCGTCCTTTGCAGAGCGTGAGCGTCAGCTGATCGCGCGCTCGGGTCACGCCCACGTAGCAGAGCCGGCGCTCTTCATCGATATTCTGAGAGCCGTCGGCCACGGAGCGCTGGTGGGGGAGCAGCCCTTCCTCCATACCTACCAGGTAAACGTGACGGAACTCGAGGCCCTTCGCGCTGTGCAGGGTCATCAGAACCACGGCGTGCTCTTGGCGCTTGTCCTCCGTCCACTGATCCTCCCTGCCGGAGAGCGCGGTCTCTTCGAGAAACCCCAAGAGCGACGGCTCGGTCGCACGCTCTTCGTAGATGCCGACGGCGTTGACGAGCCCCTCCACGGTTTCCCAGCGTGCTTCGACGTCAGCCGGATCTTTGTAGAAGCGCTCGAGCTCCGCCCGGTACTGGACCGCGTTGATCAGAGCGTTGACTAGATCGACCAATTTGTCGCGCCCGAGCCGCGCGCGAAAGCTCTCGATCAACTTGCGAAACTGCTCGATCCGTTCACCCGCAGCGTGCTGCAGCCGTCCGTCGTGGATGGCCTCGGGAAGCACGGTCCAGAGCGGCTGCCCGCGAGCGATGGCGTCGGAGAGTAGGGTCTCGATTGTCCCCGAGCCAATCCCACGCGGCGGGGTATTGATGATGCGCAGCAGCGATACCTCGTCGCTCGGGTTCGCGAGCACGCGCAGGTAGGCGATGATGTCCCGCACCTCCTTGCGGTCGTAGAACGACATGCCGCCCACCAAAACGTAGGGCACCTTTTCACGGCGCAGCTCCATTTCGAATGCGCGCGGCTGCTCGTTGGTACGAAACAGAATTGCGATTTCGCTCGCAGGGATGCGGTCTTCACCGACCACGGCGAGCTTCTGAGTTATATCGCGCACGACCGCCGTTGCTTCCGCAGTCTCGTCCTCGAAGCGCACGAAACGGGGTAGCGGACCCACGAGCCGCGAGGGCCGCAGGACCTTCTGATGACGCGCACTGTTGTGGGCGATCAGCGTGTTGGCGAGCTCCAAAATCGGTGCACAGGACCGGTAATTTTCTTCCAAGCGCACGATCTTCGCATCCGGCCAGTCGCGCTCGAAACTCAAGATGTGCTGCACGTCGGCGCCGCGCCAGCCGTAGATCGACTGGTCGTCGTCGCCCACGACGCACAGGTTGCGATGCGCCGCGGCCAGCGCCTTGACGATTCGGTACTGCAGGCCGTTCGTGTCCTGGTATTCGTCGATGAGCAGGTGATCGAAGCGCGAGCTTTCCGCGTAGCGCGCCTCCGGAAACCTCTCGAAGAGCTGTTCCGTCAGCAGCAGCAGGTCGTCGAAATCGACGGCTCCGGCCGTTCTGAGCGCCACCTGGTAACGCTCGTACGCTACCGCTGCGAGCTCCTCCTTGGGGCCGTCTGCGACCTCCAGGGCCTGATCCGGACGCACCGAGTGCGTCTTCCAGCCACTCACGATGTGAAGCAGGTCGCCCGGGCGCAGCGCGTCCTGGCCCACGCGAATGTCGCGCAGCGCCGCCCGCGCAATGCTCTCCTGGTCGCCGCGGTCGTAGATCGTGAATTCGCACGGGTAGCCGAGCAGCTGGATGTGCCGGCGCAGAACGCGCACGCACAGCGAGTGAAACGTGGAGATCTCCGGGCCTTTGTCGGCCTGGTCCTTGCGACGTTTCCTGCCGAGCAGGGCCATCGCGCGCTGCTTCATCTCGCGCGCTGCCTTGTTCGTGAACGTCACGGCCAGGATGCGGCTCGGCTTGATCCCGTGACCGATCAGGTTGGCGATGCGATAGGTGATGACGCGGGTTTTACCCGTGCCGGCTCCCGCGAGGACGAGCAGTGGGCCGCTCAGTGCGCTGACGGCGGCGTGCTGGGACGAATTGAGATCGGAGAGCCGCATGGAGGGCACGGCCCATAGCGCAGTTCTGCGCGTGCTGCGGCCCCCTTGCGCCAGGTCGCTCGGTAGCGCGGATTTGGCCGAGCTTTCGAGCTGGCCCCACGTTTCATGCAGTCCCGGGGTTGCGCTCCGCCCAGCGCGATCAACTGTGGAGTCATGGCCAAACGCGGGCTCACGGTCGGATCGCTACTCGGTATGCCGCAACAGGGAGTCTCCGCGGCGGTTCAACGTCCCCTTGCCCATGTAGGTGCCGCGCGGTCGAACCGCGTGCGCCCCGCGCCGAGCGTAACGTGGAGCGAGGGCAAGCACCGCGCGCCTGCGCCGTTTCGCCTGGCGCGCGGCTGCTGTCGTTCCGGTTGCGCGGGCTGTCCGTGGGCAGAAGCACAACGCCGATCGCTGCAGGTTCTACCCCGTCAGAATCTGTCGCCGGCATCCGCCAACGCTCCTGCGAGCGGGAACGGATCCGCCTTCGGTACGCCGCTCCCCACACGCCAGGGCTGACGTTCGAGATGTGGGGTGATGGCGGGACAGCCGCCGGAGCCTTGCCTGGTTGCGCAAGAAATATCCGTTCGCATATGTACGAGGCCATGGCGAACGACGAGCGTTTGAACCTGCACGTCGAGGCGCAGGGATCGGGGCCCTTGCTCGTGCTGCTGCATGGCTTCGCTGGCAGCGCGCGCAATTTTCGGCCGCAGCGCCGCGCGTTCTCGAATGACTACCGTGTGGTCGCGTTCGACGCGCGCGGCCATGCCCGAAGCCCCGCGCCGCTGGCGAGCGCTGCCTACGATCCAGCCCGTTTCGTCGCGGATTTGCGCTCGGTGATCGACAACGAAGGAGGCCGCTCTTCCGAAAATCCGTCCACGGTTGACGCTTCGAAAAGCACGCCGAGCACCGCGTCTGCACACATGCCCGTCGTGCCGGTAGTCGCCTGTGGACTCAGCATGGGCGCGGGTATTGCGTTACGTTACGGAATTGGGCATTCTGAAGACATCTGCGCGTTGGTGCTCGCTTCGTTTCCGCGCACCACGGCAGAACCGGCGACTCGTGAGTGGGCGATGGGCTTTGCCGAGATGATCGAGCAGTTCGGATTGGACGCAGCGGGTCAGCGCTACGTCTGGGGCGAACGCTCGCGCTTCGATCCCGCAGGCGCCGCTCTGATACGTCAAGGCTTCCTCGAGCACGAACCGCAGGCGCTTGCACACATCCTGCGCAACGTGCTCGCCGTTCAACCCTCGGTGAGCGAGATGCGCGAGGCGCTCGAGCATCTCACCGTGCCTACGCTGCTCGTAGCCGGCGAAAGAGATCGAACGGCGCTCGAGTCGAGCGAGGAGCTTTCCAGCCACCTGCCGCGCGCCGAGCTCGAGGTGATTCCCGATGCGGGACACATCGTGAACCTCGAAGCCGCCGAGCAATTCAACAGCCGCGTGCGTCGCTTCTTGAGCGAGCACGTACCGGGCGAGGTTGCGTGAACCGAGCACACGTGCGGGCAGGGGCAGTCCGCCGAGCGCGTGTTGGACGGGGACGCAAGCAGAATTTGCACATCACATCACATGCACTGTTGACACGTGGCATTAGATGGCAATATATGCATTGCTGATGGAGCCAGCTGCGAGGCGTTTCGCTTCTGCGTGGCGTCCAAGGAGGTCTCATGGCCGCAAAGAAGAAAAGGGCAGCAAAGAAGAAGGGCGCCAAGCGCGCTACCAAGGTGAAGAGCGCCGGTCGCAAGACGCGCAAGGCAGCCAAGCGGGGCCGTAAGAGCAAGCGCGCCGCCGCACCTGCCTCAGACGCTGGCGCCGCCACGGCGAAGCCTGCAAAGCGTGGAGCCAAGAAGCGCCGCGCCAAGAAAAAGAAGAAGGCAGCCGGTGCCGCTGCGCCGCGCAAGGCGAAAGCGAAGAAGGGTCGCCGCAAGGGTGGCCGTGGTCGCAAGGGCGCAGCTCCCGCAGCAGTCGCCGGCATGGAAGGTATGTGACCGCTGCGCGTCTACGACCGCGAGGTGGAGTACATCTCGGGTCGTGACGCGCTACGTGGCGCGCAGCGCACGAGCGAACTGGACAACGCCTCCAGCGAACTGTCCCGCTTTGAGCGCTGCGTGCCCGTTGAAAAGCAGCGAGCTGATCGCTGCCCGCAGAGAGGTTGTCACACTGCATCACAGGCGTGACCCCCTCTCTGCTGCATCAGCGCCCGCGCAGTAACGATCAACGCCTCGCATGAGCGGCGAGGCGTTCGCGCTAGACGACCTGCGGGAGGAGCGGCGGCGTTTTCAACGCCAAGACGCCAAGTCCCGTGCACGCACTACGCGACCGTGAATCGGTTTGTATGTGCGGCGAGCGAGATGACGTCGATGTCGTCGTGCATCCCGATGCACCAGCCAAAGCGACATCACGGCATCCGTAATCCGTAGTGGGCCGTCTCAGAGGCGCCGCATGGGGTGGGGCCGGCGCGAGCGTCGCAAGAACGTCGTGACGCCGCTCGGTGCGCAGCCAGAGCAAGTCAGCGTGACCGTCAGCGGAAGGTCGTGGTGAGTCGTTTCAGAGGCGCCGCATTGGTCGGGCCGGCGCGAGCGTCGTGAGAACGTCGTGACGCCGCTCGGCGCGCAGCCAAAGCAAGTCAGCGGGACCGGTCGGCGGAAGGTCGTGGTGAGTCGTTTCAGAGGCGCCGCGTGGGGTGGGGCCCCGCTGAATTCACTTCAGCGGGGCGGGGCGGCGCGTGCCGCCCCGAAGACAAAGTCAGTCTTCATGAAGCGCGAAGCCGCTTCATGAAGACGCGGCGAAGACGAACATCATCAGCACGTAGGCGATCGTGCCCAGGAAATAGAGGCCGAACAGCACGTAGCCGAGGATGCAGAGCATGCGGGCGGTTTTGATCTTCTCGCGCGCGGTATTCTGATCACCTTGCGCGAGCGCCTGTTTGGCGAGATGCGCCATGTAGACGTTGATCAGACCGAGCAAGCCGCAGCCGCAGAAGATCGAGACGATCGAAAGCGTGAACCACTTGCTCACTTCTTTCTCGAGCTCTGGATTCGGAGGGCCGCCCATCATGGGTGGGCCACCGCCGGGAGGGGCCATCGGACCACCGGGAGGGCCGCCGGGGTAACCGGGAGGGCCGCCGTATCCGCCAGGCGGTTGGTACCCTCCAGGAGGCTGGTATCCACCAGGCGGCTGCCCTCCGGGAGGCTGGTATCCACCAGGCGGCTGCCCTCCGGGAGGCTGGTATCCACCAGGCGGCTGCCCTCCAGGCGGGCCATAACCGCCAGGAGGTGGGCCGTACCCGCCGCCCCCAGCCGCGTGCGTGAACCCAAGCTCCTCGTTCGTCATTTGTGTCGCTCCCTCTTCCGCTCGTAGATGCCGCGAAAATGCTATCGGGTGGAGATTGTCGAGTGGTCCTACCGTATTGGAGGAGGCCGAGCGTAAACCGAAAGCGTGCAGGGATGCCAGAACGCCGTTTTGGAAAGAGCCGTAGTCTGCCGCGCAACGTTTCGCGATGGCTGTTCGCAACGTGCCATGTGTGTGCGTTGCTCACGCTGTCGTGTAACCGCAGCAAGGCCGGGCTCGCGGAGTCAGCGCGAGCTGAAAACGCGCCTTCCCGCGGCGAACGCGTGGTCGTGGAGCAGACGGCGGCAGTCTTTTTCGAAGGCCGCGTGCTCGCGGTCGAAGGCGAACGCCTGCGCGTGCAGACGACACGCACGGGTGACTCCCTGCTAGTCGCCACGAGCGATGCGTATGCGTTCTCGCGCAGTGGGCGCGAGCCACGAGGCAGTGGATTTGCCATTTGCGGCACTGGCCCCGCCCAGTGGCAAGCCTGTCAGGTGGTGCGCAAACAAGGCGGATCGGTGCACGCCATGGACGCCGACGGTCAGTCCGTCACCGTGCCGAGAGAACGCGTGCTCTCGCCCACGCCGGTCACCGAGCTCAACCTGCGACGACACTTCCAGCGGCTCGGCGAGCGCAAGAGCTTCGTACAAGCGCTCGAACGCGCGGGACGCCCCGCTGCACCGCAGGCCTGGAAACCGAATTTGCACGAGCGTGTTCTCGCGCGCCACGAGGGTGCGTGGTTCTCGGCAATCGTGTCGGATGTCGAGGACGAATCCGCGGAGGTGCGCTGGCAATCCGATGAACGCCTCAGCGAGCTCACGTTCGAGCAACTCGTCCCCGAGCCGCCGTACACAGTGGCGCTGAAGCGCGGCGACTTCGTGCTGGCTCGTCCTCTACAAGCCAATCAAGCCTGGGCTCCGGTGAAGGTCGTCGCCATCAGCGGGCCCGAGCTGGAAACCATCAACGTCAATGGTGAGCGCCGCCGAGTCGGCAGCCGCGAAGTCGTGCCGCTCCGGCAACTCGAAGCAGCCGAAGCGCTGTGAGCGTGCGCCGCAGGCATCGTGCCACGCGCTGGCAAATCGCCACAGCCAGACGGCCCAGGCGCAGCTTTTTCGCGCCTTAGCGGGCTGGCATGTGTCCTGCACATCCAGCGTCATGGTCGACACCAATTCGGTCTGGAGCAGGACGCGCGCCACCCTGAGCGAGGCAGCGTCACTAACACAAGATCTCAGCGTCGACGTCTGTGTGCTCGGTGCAGGCATCGCAGGGCTACTCACCGCGGACGCGCTCTTGGACAGGGGGCTCAGCGTCGCGGTGCTCGAACGCGCTTCGGTCGGCTCGGGGCAAACGGGCCTGACCACGGCGCATCTCACCGCCGTTCTCGATAGTCGCTACTATATGTTGGAGCGGGAACAGGGGCCCGAAGGCGCGGCGCTGACCGCTGAAAGCCATACGGCTGCGATCGCGCACATCGAGCAGCTCAGTCAGCGCGCAGGGCTGCTCTGCGAGTTCGAGCGCGTCGACGGCTATCTGTACGCGTCCGATCCGAGCTCGGAGAGCGAGCTTTCGCAGGAGGCCGATGCGGCTATCCGTGCCGGACTGCACGTGCAAGCCGTGGAACACATCCCACTGCCTTTTGCCAGCGGGCGTGCGCTCAAATTTGCGCGCCAAGCTCAGTTTCACCCCATGAAGCTCCTGGCAGGTTTGGCGCGCCGTATCGAAAGCCGCGGCGGGCGCATTTTCCTACAGACTCACGTCGACGCCATCGAAACGGGCATCCCCGCCATCGTGCACACGCAGCGCGGCCATCAGGTGCGCGCGAGCTCGGTGGTGGTGGCCACGAACACGCCGATCAACGCCATCTTCTCGATGCACACCAAGCAGGCGCCCTACAGAACGTACGCGCTGGCAGCGCCAGTTCGGCGCGGCGTGCTCCCGCACGGTCTCTATTGGGACACCGAGGATCCGTATCACTACGTGCGCATGGCCCAGGCACCCGAGGCTGGCCTGCCTGCGGACCGCGAATGGGTGATCGTGGGGGGCGAAGATCACAAGGTTGGCCAGAGCGACGACCCCAAATCAGGCTGGACGATGCTCGAACAATGGCTCAGAAAGCGGCTGCCCATGGTCGAAACGCCGCGCTACCGCTGGTCCGGCCAAGTGCACGAGCCGGCAGACGGCCTCGGCTTCATCGGCAAGAGCCCGGGATCGGAGAACGTGTTTTTGATCACCGGGCACAGCGGCAACGGCACCACGTACGGTAGTCTCGCCGCGCTGCTCTTGAGTGACCTGGTGCTCGGTCGGGAGAACCGCTGGCAGCACTTGTACGACCCATCGCGCAAACCGCTCGGGCGCTCGAGCCTCCGCCGCTTCGCGCACGAAAACCTGAACGTGGCGCGCAAGTACGCCGAATGGCTCACGCCGGGCAACGTCGATTCCGTCCAGGAAATCCCGAACGGTGAGGGCGCGGTCATCCGACGCGGACTGAAGAAAATCGCCGTTTACGTCGATCCGGCGGGCTGCGCGCACGAGCGTTCGGCGGTGTGCCCGCACCTGGGCGGTGTCGTGCACTGGAACGGCGCCGAAAAATCCTGGGACTGCCCGTGTCACGGCTCGCGTTTCGATGCCTACGGCCATGTCCTGGTGGGGCCCGCCAAGCAGGACCTGGCCGGCGCGAACGAACCGGCCCGTGAACGCGTCGAACGCCCGAGTCACTACCGGAGCTGATCGGATCGAGCCGCTAGCTCAGTTTTTGGGCTCGCGAATGCGTGTGGCGACGAGCGCCGCGGCATCGCCTGCTGCAGCGCGCATTTCCAGGCGCAGCTTGAACGGCGCTCGCTCGGGCGCACAGCCTTTGACCGAAGCGCTGTACGTGCCGCGAGCGAAGTCGACCTCGCTCCCCGAAGCCGTGTCGAGCAAGCGTGCTTCGACCCCACGCGCACCGGGGCCCAGCGCGACCGTCACGTCTGCGCAGCGTCCAGGCGCCAAGTTGAGCGGCACGGAGTCGAGGCGAATCGACGAAAGTTGCACGAGCTCGGCACTCAGCTCGCCGGCGTTCTGGATCGCTCCACGAGCCGTCATGCTCGCGAGCAGCCGACCCGCCGCCAGCGGCGCCTGCTCGAACAGCTTCGGTGCACGATTCTCTTTGCGCAATTCGAGCGCATAGCGACCGGGCCGCATCATGGCTTCCGCGTCGAGTCGCATCTTGCCGCCCGCCGTGCAGGCAAACAGCGTCGCTTGCATGCTGCCGCGGTCGCTTGCGACCAGGCTTCCGTCGCCGGCCCACAGCCATGCTTCCACTCCGCGCACCGGTGCACCGCTCAAGACGTCGAGGCGCGAGCAGCCCGGCGGAAGGTCTACTGGAACGCTGGTGCGCCGCCCGACTTCGAGCGCTCCCTGGCTCAAAACCTTTGCGCGTGAATAGCCGGCTTGCTCGAGTCGTAGCTGGTTTTTGGCTCGGCTCTCGTCGAGATCGCCCAAAGCGCCCAGCTCGAAAACGTTGGCACGCCGGCCGAGCTCGCGCGAGCTGTCTTCGGCGCTGCGCGAGAGCAGCACGGCCGCCACCCCTCGACCTTGATGCGGGCGGATTTCCAGGGTGATGGGCGTGCGGGTCGGAGCGCACAGCAGCACCGTTCGCTCGCGACCCATCGACGTGGAACGCGCGACGATGCGCCCGCGCATGTCGAGCACGGACACGTCCACGTGGCTCGCCTCCTGGGAGGGAATCACGAGCACGTCGAGGCAGCGGTTGGCGTCCACGACCGCGGAAACGCGCGTGGGCAGCCGCGGATCGAGCGGCGCGGCGAGCCTGCCCAGATCCTGCCAGCGCGAGCCGATGCTGCGGCGGCGTTCGGCGAGTGCTTCGTCCAGCGCAGGCCAGCCCGCAAGACGCGCGCTGGCTTCGCCGGCGTGACCGCGCGCCGAGAGCACGCGTCCGACGCGTACGGCGTCGGCGGGAGCCACGCGCTGAGCGCCGATCGCGACCAGGCCGTGTCCGCCGAGCACCCTGGCGGATACGAACAAGCGCGCCGGGTGAGGGGGGCACACCAGCAGAGTCGGCGTCTTGTCCGTGCCTTCGTCGGCACCGAGCACGCTGCCGTCGTCGCCGTAGGCGAACAGATCCAGGTCGTCCACCGATTCGGCGGCGCGGGCGATCAAGAGCACGCAGTCCTGTTCTGGAACCCGCACCATGCCGCTGATGCGATCGCCAGCAGCGCCCGCCTCGAGCGCGATGAGTTGACTGTCGTCGGCGCCCGCGGCGCTGGCGCGAGCTGTATCGGCGCCGAGCCAA
>Ga0193706_1001407_pt1 | contig 10825 bp, 10 predicted proteins | sample U3c1metaG_FD_160130 | JGI IMG/M metagenome (GOLD analysis project Ga0193706, IMG submission 160130) | Soil microbial communities from a riparian zone of the East river system, Colorado, United States - U3c1 | ecosystem: Environmental > Terrestrial > Soil > Riparian zone | place: USA: East River... | reverse complement strand
GGGCGGTGTCGAAGGCGATGCCGGTGGCATCGGCGAGACGCCGCGTGGCGTCCAGCGCCGACCAGCGTGCCCCTCGCGCCGCGAGATCGTGGAATCAACCATCTACCCGCCGAGCGGTGCGTCGGAGCCCTGCTCGGCGGCGCGCGCAAGCGCCTCGACGAGCCGCTCCACGTGCACGATCCCCGCGTAGGCGCCATCCGCGTCGCAGCACACGAGCGGGTCGAAGCGCGATGCGGGCGGGCGCAGCATCGCGCGCCGGACGGTCTCCACGATGCCGTTCGCGGGCGAGACGACGAGCAGCTCGGCACTCGGCTGCTCGCCGCGCGCGAACGCGGCTCGTTCGATCAGCCCGATCGGTCGCCGCTGCTCGTCGACGAGCGTCACCCAGCGCAGCTCCGGATCGCGGGCGAACGCCGCCGCGGCCGTCGTCGCCGCCGTGAGCGTGGCCAGCGGCTCTACGAGCGGCGCGAGCGCGCCCGGCTCCAGCATCGCCCCGCCGCGCTCGCGCACGTAGGCGCTGAGCCCGAACGCGACCGGCGTGAGCGTCTTCGCGCGCACACCGATCAGCGGGCCCTGGACGAGCGGGACGCGCGACTGCAGCAGGGCGTCCAGCTCGTCGATCTTGGCCACGCCCTGCGCGACGATCGCGGCGCCGAAGTGGCTCGCCATCCGCACGATCGCGCCGAGCAGGGCGAGCCGCGGCGGCGCCCGGTGCACGTCCGCGACGAGCAGCGACGACAGCTTCACGTAGTCCGGTCTGACGATCGCCGCGGGTCGCAGCACGGCGTCGTCGCCGCCGACGTCGTCGATCGCGAACGCCGCGCCGGCCGCGCGCAGCTCGACGACCGCCGCCGCGAGCCGCACCTCGTCGCGCCGGCCGACGCGCGGCGCCAGCTCGATCACGAGCCCGTCGAGTGCCCCGGCGCGCCCGAGCACGCGCCGCACCGGCTCGCGCAGCAGCGTCGCCGCGCGCACGTTGAACGACAGGAAGCAGCCGGCCGGGAGGCTCTCGCGCACCTGCAGAACCGATCCCACGACGAACGCGTCGAAGTCCGGCTCGAGGCTGCGCCGCAGCGCCTCGGTGCGCCACGCCTCGGGCGGCAGCGCCTCCGGGAAGCGCTCGACCGCCTCGTAGCCGCAGATCGTCCCGCGTGCGAGGTCGGCGACCGGCTCGTAGGCGAGCCGCAGCCGGCCGCGCCGGTCGATCAGGTGCGGGACCGGCGCGTGCGCCGAGCGGGCGGGCCGTTCGCCGGCGACGTCCTCCACCGCGCCGTCACCTGCTCGGGCGGCGCTGCGGCGCGGGCCGCGGACCGGCCGGCGGTCGCTCCGGCTGCTCGCGGCGCACACGGCCGGCAGCGACCCCGCGCTCGGAGGCCGGTCCACGCGGCGCGGCGATGCCGAGCACGCGCATCGCCTTGAGGCCGAACGACAGCTTCTCGCGCCCGTCCGTCGAGTTGACGTCGAGCCCGGTGATCTCGCGCACGCGCTCGAAGCGGTAGCGGACCGTGTGGCGGTGCGTGATGAGGCGCGCAGCCGTCGCGTTCACGTTGCCGTCGCACTCGAGGAACGTCTCCAGCGTGCCGACGAGGTCTGAGGTCTCGTACTGCTCGTCGTAGGCGACGAGCTTCGAGACCGTCTCGTCGTAGAAGCGCCGCAGTTCGCCGGGGTCGCTCATGTGCGGCAGCAGCAGTTGGTAGGTGCCGGTGTCGTCGTAGGCCAGCAGCGAGTCGTCCTGGTCGCCCTCGACGACGTTCGCCGCCAGCAGCGCCTCGTTGGCGGCGCGGTGGAGGTCGACCGGGTCGCGCGCGACGCGGCTGCGGCCGACCGCGAAAGCGAAGCCGCTGAGGTTCGCCTCCAGCTCGCGCAGGACGGTGGCGGCGACGCGGCGACCCGCCTCGCCGTCGGCGTCGGGCGCGAGCACGACGACCTCGTCGCCGTCGCCGCCGCGCGTGGCGGCGGCGATCGCGCCGGGAGCGATCGAGCGCCCGGCGCGCTCGGCCAGCGCAAGCAAGCGCGCGCGCCAGTCGTCGTCGGTCGGGGTGCGCGCGTGCGCGCGCACGACGACGACGCTGCCGCCGCGGTCGAGCGCGATGCCGAGCTCCTTGCCGCGCGCGACGAGGTCGTCGCGGTCCGCGATCTGGCGCTCGAGCACGGCGTGCAGGAAGGCCGCGGCGGCCTCCTCGGAGGCGCGCTCGGGGCCGCGCACGCGCTCGACCTCGGAGGCGACGAGCGTCGTGACGAGCCGCAGCAGCGCTGCGTCCGGCGAGCCCTCGCGGCCGCGCAGCCGCAGCTGGCCGACGATCGCGTCGGCGACGCGCAGGTCGACCCGCTCGACGCCCTCCGCCTCGCGCAGCAGCGCCTGCTCCTCGGCCGGCGAGCGCGCAGCGACCGCGAGCACGACGCTGGTGCGGTCGATCAGCACGAGGCTCGCGTCGAGCGCGCGCGCAGCGGCACGCACGATCTCCGGCAGGCCGGCGCCGGCCGCGACCGCTTCCGTGATCGCCTCGAGCGCCCGCAGGTCGGGCGCGGGGCTCGTCTCGCCGCGCGCTTGCGAGGACATCTGCGGATTGTAGGTCCGCGGGGGCGCCCGCGAGTCTCGCCGGTGCCGCACACGCGTCGATGCAGGACGGTAGGTTGCGCCGGACGGGCATCAGGGGAGCGCGACGACGAGGGAGGTCGGGATGGCCGCAGGCGATCGGATCCTGTTCAAGCTGGTGGAGCCGATGAACATCGAGGTCCCGGGCGACGCGGCGGCGCTCGCCGCCGCCGCCGAAGAGCCCCTGCAGCAGGTGCTCGGCGCCTTCGGGCTGCCCGTGCCGGTGCCGCTGCTGGCGGAGCTGGACCGCGACGAGGTCCAGGCGACGGTCGACGAGGCGCGCGCCGAGAACATGCTCGAGGTCGCGCAGGTCCCCAACCCGCTGCTGTGCTTCGCGGTCGACGTGGACCCGAGCGGTTTCCTGTCCGCGGAGCAGCTCGTCGAGCTCGTGCGCGAGCTGCCACCGGTCGAGTGGGCGCAGCTGGACGGGACGGTCACGAACGCCGTGAGACCGCTCGACAACCCCGCCTTCCCGCTGCAGAGCCACCTCCAGCCGGCACCCGCGGGCATCGGCCCAGAGTCCGCGTGGGCGCTGCCCGGCGGCGACGGGAGCGGCGTCGCGGTCGGCTTCCTCGAGGGCTTCCAGATGGACGGCTCCCACCCGGACCTGCCGACCGCGCTCACAGTCCTGCGTCCGGGCGGACCGCCCACGGGACCGGACTCGCTCACGCACGCGACGGCCACGATGGGCGTCGTCGCGGCCGCCGACAACACGGTCGACTGCGTCGGGATCGCGCCGTCGAGCCGCGTCCTGCTCGCCGGGGGCCCGAACGCGAACGGCAGCATGAGCGACAGCGAGGCGTTCGTGCTCGAGCACGTCGCGGGGCTCAGCCTCGGCCGCGGCGACGTGCTGAACATCTCGATGAGCGCCGGCCAGCCCGCCGGCGGCTTCCCGCTCGACTTCCTGCCGGCGCACCGCACCGCGTCCAGGCTCTTCGACCGCCGCGGCACCACGGTCGTGCAGGTCGCCGGCAACGGGATCCCCACGCCGCAGGGACAGCCGTGCGCAGGCATCGACCTCGATCAGGCGCTGCCCGCGCCGCTCGTGCCGTCCAACTCGCCGGCGATCGTCGTCGGCGGCGTCCAGCCGGGCGCAACGCCCGCCACCTTCGTCCGCTACCAGTGCTCCAACTTCGGCGGCCGTGTGGACTGCTGCGCCCAGGCGCACGACGTGCTGACGCTTGCCGGGGTCCTGCACGACAGCCAGGGGAACCCGGTCCGCCGAGTCGACCGGATGGGCGGCACGTCGGTCGCCGTCCCGATCGTCAGCGGCGCGATCGCCGCGATGCAGGGCATCCGCAAGGCGCAGGGCAGAGACCCGCTGACGTCGTCCGAGATCAAGGCGATCTTCAGAGACCCGACGCAGACGTCTGACCCGGCCCCGGGCCAGCGCGTCGGCTTGATGCCCGACCTCGCGAAGATCGTGCCGCGGCTCTAGGCCAGGCGGTCGCCGCTCAGAAGAAGCGCGGCCAGTAGTAGATGACGGCCGCGCCGGCGAGCACGCCGGCGCCGACGAAGGCGCCGAGGACCCACAGCGAAAGCAGGCCGGCGGTGACCCGCTCCCACGCGCGCTCGTAGGACGAGACGACCGGGACGGTGACCAGCGCGACGAAGGCGCCGAGACCGGCGATCCCGGCACAGATCGCGACGAGCTGAGTGATCGCATCGCGGCTCATGCGCGGGCCTCATGGTTCCATACGCCGCGGATCGCCGCGAACGCGGCGTCGACCGGGCGGGCGGCGCTCGCGTCGGGGAAGCGGCCGCGCAGCTCGCCCGCGGCGGCCTCGGCCGCCGCGACGCCGTCCGCGCCGTGGAAGAGTCCGACGACGGTCGGGCCGGAGCCTGACACGAGCGCGTGGTCGGCGCCGGCTGCACGTGCCGCCGCGAGCGCGTCGTCGATCCACGGGCACAGCGAGCGCGCGGCCGGCTCGAGGTCGTTGACGAGCAGGTTGGCGGGCAGCGGACTGCCCGCCGCCGCTCCGCTCCCGGCTCCGCCCCCCGCCGCCCCTCCCGCCAGCGCCGCCTCCACCGCCGCCCGCCGCTCCGCCAGCTCCGCCACCGGCCGCGGCAAGCCGAGCCGATCGGCCTCGCGGAACACGTCGGGCGTCGAGAGGGCGTGCGGCGAGGGCAGCACGAGCACGCCGTGCGGCGGCAGCGCCGCCAGTGGCCGCACGTCCTCGCCCGCGCCACCGACGAGCACCGGGCCCGGCGCGACCTGCGACGGCACGTCGGCGCCCAGGCGCGGCGCGAGCGTCGCGATCAGCGGATCGCCCGGCCGCCCGGCGGCGTGCGCAGCGAGCCGCAGCGCAGCAGCCGCGTCGCCCGAGCCGCCGCCCATGCCGGCCGCGACCGGCACGCGCTTGGCGATCGTCAGCCGCACCGGCGGCCCCTCCCAACCGGACGCCGCCCGCCACGCCGCCAGCGCCGCACGCGCCAGGTTCGGCCCCTCGACGCCGGCGCACACGACCTCGTCCTCCCCGGCCGCGCAGCCCGCGTCGCCGACACCGGCCGCCGCCGCCACGCCGGCCCCGCCCGGCAGCGGCTCCAGCGTCAGCTCGTCCGCGAGCGACAGCGGCTCGATCACCGAGACCAGCTCGTGCAGGCCGTCGGCGCGCGTCCCGCCGAGGAACAGGCAGAGGTTCACCTTCCCGGGGGCGAGCGCATGCAGCGTCATGCGCTGACACGCTCCCACAGCTCCCGCAGCCGCTCCGGCGCGAGCCGCTCCGCGCGCACGTCGAGCGGCTCGCCGAGCGCCTCAAGCGCCGCCCGCACGTCGTCGCGCGAGGCGACGCCCGCCAGCTCGGCCGAGCGCGCGAGCGCCTTGCGGCGATGCGCGAACGCGCCCCGCACAAACGCCCGCAACGCCGGCGGCGGAGCGTCGCGGCGCCGCTCCAGGCCCACGAGCACCGAGTCGACGTTCGGCACCGGGAAGAAGACCTGCCGCGAGATGCCGCGCACGACCCGCACGTCGCAGGCAAGCTGCGCGAGCACCGAGGGCACGCCGTAGGCGCCGGTGCCGGCCTGCGCGGCGAAGCGCTCGCCGACCTCCCGCTGCACCATCGCGACCCAGCGCGCGACGTCCGGCAGCTCCTCGATCGTGCGCAGGATCGCGCCGGCGGCGATCCCGTACGGCAGGTTCGCGACGACCTTCGTCGGCGCCGGCTCCAGTCCCGCCAGGTCGAGCGCCATCGCGTCGGCGAGGTGCAGCGTCGTCGTCGCGGCGAACGGGTCGAGCGCGTCGCGCAGCGCCGGCTCCAGCGCGCGGTCGACCTCGACCACGTGCACGTGCGCCGCACGCGCCGCGAGGTGCTCGCTCAGCACGCCGAGCCCGCCGCCGATCTCCAGCACCACGTCGTCGGCGCCGACCTCCGCCGCGCGCGCGATCACGTCGAGGATGTTCGAGTCGATCAGGAAGTTCTGGCCGAGGTCGCGCCTCGGCCGCACGCCGAACGCGCGCAGGCGCCGCAGCGAGGGCTGGCTCGGCAGCTCGGCGCTCACCAGCCGAACAGCTCGGCGGCGTTGCGCTCCACCTGCGCCTCGAGCTCCTCGTAGGAGACGCCGCGCTCGGCCGCCACGACTTCGGCGGTCATCACGACGTTCGCCGGCGCGTTGCGCTCCTTGCGCACCGCCTGCGGCGTGAGGTAGGGCGCGTCGGTCTCGACCAGCAGGCGGTCGGACGGGACCTCGCGCGCGGCCTCGCGCAGCGCGCGGTTCGGCGGGTACGTGACGTTGCCGGCGAACGAGATCCAGTAGCCGCGCTCGAGGCAGGCGTCGAGCCGCTCGGGCATCGAGAAGCAGTGGAGGATGACGCGCAGGCCGTCGGCCTGGCCGCCCAGCATCGAGAGCGTGTCGTCGTCCGCCGCGCGCGTGTGGATCACGAGCGGCTTGCCGGTCGTGCGCGCGAGCTGCATGTGGGCGGCGAAGGCGCGCTCCTGGTCCTCGCGCGAGGCCGTGTCGCGGTGGAAGTCGAGGCCGGTCTCGCCGATCGCGCGGCAGCGCGGGTGCGCGGCGAGCGCCTTCAGCTCGGCGAGGTCGGCGTCGTCGAAGCCGGTCGCGTGGTTGGGATGGCGGCCGATCGCGACGTACACCTGCGGGAAGTCCTCGGCGATCTGCAAGGCGGCGCGGCACGAGTCGCTGTCGGTCCCGACCGTCAGCATGCGCCGCACGCCGACGCGTTCGGCGTCGGCGACGAGCTGCTCCGGCGGCGACTCGCACGAGGTGATGTGGGTGTGGCTGTCGATCACTGGGGGCCGCCGTCGCTCATCGCTGCTTCGGGAACAGCGGCTCGAGCGCGCCGACCTCGCCGCGCCAGCCGCCGGCCGCCCACTGCGCGTCGAGCAGGCCGCGCTCGGGGCGGCCGAGTGCGGCGAGCAGCTTGTCGGTGCTCGCCGGCATGTACGGATGGAGCAGCACGGTCGCGACGCGCAGGCCCTCGGCGAGCGTGGCGAGCGTCTCGTCGAGCGCGTCGGCCTGCGCCGGGTCCTTCGCGAGCTGCCAGGGCGCGCACTCCTCGACGTATCTGTTGAGCCGCCGCACCAGCAGCCAGATGCGCTCGAGCGCCTGGCTGAGCTGCACCTCGTCGAGCAGCGCGGCGACCTCTCCCGCGAGCTCGCCGAATGACTCGACGACCGCCGGGTCGAGTGCCGCCTCCGGCACCCGCCCGTCCCGATATCGCGTGATCATCGCGAGCGTGCGGCTTGCCAGGTTGCCGTACTCGTTCGCCAGCTCGCCCTCGTAGCGCGCCTCGAAGCCGGCCGTCGAGACGGAGCCGTCCTGGCCGAAGGAGACCTCGCGAAAGCAGTAGTGGCGCAGCGCGTCGGTGCCGAACTGCTCCATCACGGCGAACGGGTCGAGCACGTTGCCGAGCGACTTCGACATCTTCTCGCCGTCCATCAGCAGGAAGCCGTGGACGAACAGGCGCCCGGGCAGCTCCAGCTCCGCCGCCATCAGCAGCGCCGGCCAGTAGACCGCGTGGAACTTGAGGATGTCCTTGCCGATCAGCTGCACCGACGGCGGCCAGAACGTGTCCGTCACGTCCTCGTGGTCGCGTCCGAAGGCGAGCGCCGTGTAGTAGTTCAGCAGCGCGTCGAACCACACGTAGAAGACGTGGTTCGGGTCCCACGGCACGGGGACGCCCCAGGTGAGCTTGCCGCGCGAGAGCGAGACGTCGCGCAGGCCCTGTCTCACGAACGCGCGCGCCTCGTTCAGGCGGGTTCCCGGCTGGATGAAGTCAGGCCGCTCGGCGTAGAGGCGCTCCAGCGGCTCCTGGAAGGCAGACAGGCGGAAGAACCAGTTCTCCTCCTGCTCACGGTCGAGCGGGATGTGGTGGATCGGGCAGGTGTTGCCCTCGGCGATCTCGTTCTCCGCCTTGAAGTCCGCGCAGCGCGGGCAGTACCAGCCCTCGTACGTGCCGAGGTACGTGTGCCCGTTGTCGTGCACGCGCTGCATCACCTGCTGCACGCGCTCGGCGTGGCGCGGGTCGGACGTGCGGATGAAGAAGTCGTTGCTCGCCTCAAGCTGCGGCATCAGCGCCTGGAAACGGGCGGCGTTTCTGTCAGCGAGATCCTTCGGCGTCACGCCGAGGCTCTCGGCCGCAAGCGCGACCGGCTCGCCGTGCTCGTCGGTTCCCGTGAGAAAGAACACCTCCTCGCCCCGCTGGCGCATGTGCCGCGCCAGCACGTCCGCCGCGATCGTCGTGTACGCATGCCCGAGATGGGGTTGCGCATTGACGTAGTAGATCGGCGTCGTGACGTAGTAGGGCACGGCGGGGAAGGCTACTCGGCGGGGGGCTGGACGCGTGCGCCCGGGACGCACGCCCGACCGCCGGCCGCGCCCGGGCGGAGCGCAACCGGGCCCGCGGGCTACGACCGGTCCGTCAGCGCCTTGTACAGCGCATTCGCCGGCACGCCCGTCAGCTCCGCCACCACACCGGCAGCCGGCCGCGGCTTCGCTCCCGCGTCCACCAGTCGCCGCAGCGCGTCCAAGGCCGGGGCGAGCGGCGCGTCGACCTCCGGCGCCGCGCCGATCACGAGCACGACCTCCCCGCGCGGCGCCCCGTCGGCATAACGCGAGGCCAGCTCGGCCGCCGTCCCCCGCACGACCTCCTCGTGCAGCTTCGTCAGCTCCCGACAGACCGCCACCGGCCGCTCCGCGTCGATCGACGCCAACACCGCCAGCGACGCCGCCACGCGCTTCGGCGACTCGAACGCGACGAGCGTCTCGGGCGTCGAGAAGGCACGCTCCAGCTCGCCGCGCTTGCGCGGCAGGAAGCCGACGAAGCGCCAGCGCTCGGCCGGAAGGGCGCTCGCCACCAGCGCGGCGAGCGCGGCGCTCGGCCCAGGCAGCACCTCGACCGCCAGCCCGGCCGCCACGCACGCCTGCACGAGCAGGAAGCCGGGATCGGACACGAGCGGCATGCCGGCGTCGGAGACGAGCGCGACGTTCGCGCCCGCCTGCATCCGTCTCACGAGCTCCGCCGCCCGCTCGCGCTCGTTGTGCTCGTGGTAGCTGAGCAGCTCTGAGGACACCCCGTAACGGTCGAGCAGCGTGCGCGTGCGGCGCGTGTCCTCGCACGCGATCAGGTCCGCCTCGCGCAGCGCCGACAGGACGCGCAGCGTGACGTCCTCGAGGTTGCCGATCGGCGTCGGGCAGACGATCAGGCGACCGGCGGAAGGGGGTGGGTGGGCGGGACCCCTCATACGCGCCCCCGGCCCCGCCGGCGCGCCGTCACGCGACGCTCCGGTGCGCGGCGTCGAGCGCGAGCGCGGCCGCGCCCGCCAGCCCCGCCTCGGTGCCGAACTGCGCGGGCACGATCCGCGCGTGGTCGCGCATCGGCGGCAGTGCGCGCCGCGCGGCCTCCGCGCGCGCCGGCTCCAGCAGCAGGTCGCCGGCGGCGATCACGCCGCCGCCGATCACGACTACGTCCGGGTTGAAGATGTTCAGCAGGCTGGCGATCCCAACGCCGAGGTTGCGCCCGATCAGCGCGACCGCGTCGACCGCCGCGCCATCACCGTCGTGCGCCAGCTCGGTGATCAGCGCGCCCGTGACCTCGCGTCCCTCGACGAGCGCGCGCCCGAGTGCCGAGTCGGGCTGCTCGGCGCCGATGCGCCGCCCCTCGCGCGCGAGCGCCGTGCCGGAGGCGAGCGTCTCCAAGCAGCCGTTGTTCGGGCAGTTGCCCTGGCACGGGGGGCCGTTCACGTCGATCGTGATGTGGCCCAGCTCGGCGCCGGCGCCGATCGCGCCGCGATAGGGCTCGCCGTGCAGGATCAGCCCGCCGCCGATGCCGGTGCCGATCGTCAGCACGACGGCCTCGCTGACGCCCTGCGCGGCGCCGCCGCGATGCTCCGCGAGCGCGGCGACGTTCGCGTCGTTGTCGACCTCGACCGGCAGCCCGAGCCGCTCGGCCATCAAGTCGCGGAAGGGCACGTCGTGCAGCGGCAGGTTGACCGCCATCATCGCCATCCCGCGCCGCTGGTCGATCATGCACGGGATCCCGAAGCCGACGCCGCTCACCTCGCCGGGCGCCGCCGCGCGGGCCTCCTCGACCGCCTCGACGGCCGTGTCGAGCAGCGCGCGCTGGTCGAGCCCGCGCACCGGCCGGTGGACGCGATGGTGGACGTTGAGATCCGCGTCGACCGCGCCCGCGAGCAGCTTCGTACCGCCGAGATCGACCCCGATAACGCACTCCGGCGGCATCTCGGCCACTATAGACCGGCATGGCAGACGACCGTGACGACGTCTCGCGGCGCGGCGAGGGTCCGGCCTACCGCGTGCACCGCGCCGGTGACAACGCCCCGCCGCGCGCCACCGACGCCGACGGCGATCCCCCGCCGTACAAGCGCTATCGCTCGAAGCCGCGCGGACTGCGCGAGCGCGTGCGCGGCGAGGAGGCGGGCCTGGACGAATTGCGCGCGCGCGACGGCGCCGGCGAGGGCCGCGACCGCCCGCCGGGCACGCGCCGCCGGCTGCTGCGCCGAGGCCCACGTCGCAGGGGCATCACGCTCGGCCGCGTCGTCCGCTGGGCGCTGCTCGCGCTCGGCGCCTGGCTCGCGCTGTCGCTCGTCCTGTTCCTCGTCAGCGCGCAGATCGAGTCGGGCAAGATCTCCGACGAGGCGAAGGCCGAGCTGGAGCCGGCCGGCTACCCCTTGTGGTCGGTTAACACGATCCTGCTGCTCGGCTCCGACGCGCGCCCCGAGGGGACGCAGGAGCCGGGCGCGAACCCGGACGGCC
>Ga0193706_1001406_pt1 | contig 10825 bp, 6 predicted proteins | sample U3c1metaG_FD_160130 | JGI IMG/M metagenome (GOLD analysis project Ga0193706, IMG submission 160130) | Soil microbial communities from a riparian zone of the East river system, Colorado, United States - U3c1 | ecosystem: Environmental > Terrestrial > Soil > Riparian zone | place: USA: East River... | reverse complement strand
TCCCTGCACGCGAATTCGCCGCGATCGGCCTCGGCTTGATGGGCGATCGCACGGCGATCGCACCGATCCGGGAAGTCGTCAAGCAGTCCAGTTACCACCCCGCACTGTTGCAGAGCATCGGAATCGCCTCGAGTCTGCTCGGCGACGAGCGACTGGCCTCGGAATGGAGTGCACCGCTCGCCAGTTCCGGTGGTCTCCTCAAGCAGCACTGGCTCTGCTGGTGCTTGGGCTTCGACGGAGACAAGCGCTCCGTCGAGCCGTTGATGCGATACCTGGGTAATGAGGAATTGGGCGCTCTCTGGCGCAGTGGCGCGGTGAAGGCGCTGGGCATGATCGCCGACAAGGACGACTCGCCGTGGAGCATCGTCTACGCGACCAACGTCAACTACTTCGCGAGCCCGCCGACACTCACCGATCAGCGAGGCGGCATCCTCGACATCGAATGATGTCTTCAGAGCGGCTCAGAGCAGCGCTTGACGCTACCGCTTCGAGAAACTCCGGATCACTTCTTCGCGCGAGAGCATCGTCTCCGGCAGCGACTTGGATTCCCGCAAGCTTTCAGCAAGACTCGCGTCGTAGACATGATCCTTCGGCGCCGCGAAGGTGAACGTCGGCCCCTCGAGCTTCCAGCGCAGCACGACGTGCTCGTCCGCGATCCGCATCTCCGTCAAGTGCGAAAGCAGGCCCGATGTGAAGCGCATGCTTTCCTCGTCTTCCGCGGAAGCCTTCATCAGCTCGCGCATAGCCTGGATCGCGCACGACCCCGTCGCGGGCAGGTCGACGATCAGCTCTCCGTCTTCCATCGACAGCCAGCCGCGCTTTTCCTTCGCCATCGCGAGCCACAGCTCTCGAGTCCGTGCGTCGAAGTGCCCGAAATCCTTCTCGAAGTTTCCACGTGCTTGCGACTCCTCGATTCCAAGGAACAGGGCGCGCTCGAACAACGATATCCAGCGGGCGGCGTGGGCGATGTGCAAGCTCTGATGCAGCCCGAGCTGACCGACGCCGTCGCGGAAATAGCCTGAGTCCGAAACTTTGACTCCCGCAAGTTCCCCGAGCATCTCGCGCAGCCACGCCCCCCAAGGGTCTGCCTCTTGCTCTTCGTCCGTTCCTGCCAACTTGTCGAGATCGAAATGCATCGGCCAGTCGAAGATCATGAACTCCCGGCGTCCCCCGCTCACGCGAACCGCGAAGTTGCGCCCGACCTGGGCCTCAGCTTGGTTCGATTGAATGCCGTCGTAGACGATCAAGAGATCGAGCGCGTCCGCCTTTGCATCGTGGCGCAGCAGAAGCTCCTGCTCGCCGAACCCGATCGGCGCTCAACTGGCCAGGGAGGCGAACAGACTGGCGAGCAGGGCAAGCCATGTGTTCCGCGGCAGCATGAGATTCCTTGTTGGAAATGTCGAAAGGGTGCGCGGCTTCGAATCCGGCACGAGACGTCTGACACCATACCGCGAAATACTTTCCACACCATGCCGCCCGCCGCGGTCCGGACGTCCCGGGAATTGAACAATCGTTCGTACAACCTGCGCGGCTAATCGGCGAACGCTGCCTGGGGAGCCATCTGCTGCTCGGCCCAAGCGTAGGAATCGGGACACGGCGCTGTAGCCGCGCGAACTGACCAGCATGCTCATTCACCATCCGCATTCGAAGTCATCCACGCATCGCCGGCACGGGAGCGTGCTGGTGATCGCGCTCATGGTCGTGATGGGAGTGGCCGGGCTCGGCGCCTGCCTGTTGCAGTACAGCACCTCGATGACGCGCAACCAGGTCCAGGCGATCGACAAGAAGCGGGCCTTCTATATCGCCGAGGCGGGCTTGAGCGAGAGCATCTACGGCTTGATGGCCGGAGTCGGCGGCAACGTCGGCTCGCCGACGGCACCTGCGCGATTCGGCGACGGCGTGCTCTGGACCAAGGCGGTCGAGACCACGGACGGGCGCATCCGGATCGAGAGCAATGGCCTGTGCGGCGGCGGTCGCGCCTCGCTTTCGACCGTCGTCGAGTGGAGGTCGGGCTCGACGGCGGAGCTCGGCATCTTCTCGCACGGCGACCTCGTCGTGAAAAAAGGCAGCGTGATCGACAGCTACGATCCGAACGCGCAAGCTCCGGCAGGCGGCGGCGGCGGGGGTCTGCTCGGCGGACTTCTCGGCGGTGGGGGCGCGGACGACGGCACGCCGACTCCGAATTCCGCTGGACGCATCGGCAGCAACGGGAACATCGAGGTCCAAGGCAGCTCGAAGGCGACGACGCGCATCGACGGCGACGTCACGCCCGGGCCGGATCACACCGTCACCAGCAGCAAGGGCGTGACGATCACCGGATCGACGACCCCTCGCACCGAGCCCATCGTCCTGCCGGCGATCGAGGTTCCCGAGCTGATCTCGCTCGGCAAGCTGGTGCAGAAGGGCACCAGGACGATGACCATGTCCGCGGGCGAGCACCGCTACGAATCGTTGACCGTCTCGGAAGGCTCGAAGCTCGTGATCACGGGGCCGCAGACGCTCGTCGTCGATTCGCTGGTGCTCAAGAAGGACGCCAAGCTCGTGCTGGACACGTCCGAGGGCGGCATCGAGATCTACGTGACGAACTACGTCAATTTCGCGAAGGGCACCACGGTCGACAACACGGAGCACGACCCCGCCCTCGCGCGCTTCCTGATCACGGCTTCGGGAACAGCCGACCGCACCGGTGACGGAATTGCGGACCCGCCGGTGACGATCAGCTCGAAGGAGCAGATTTACGCGACGATCTACGCGCCCGACGCGTCCGTGACCCTCAGCAATTCCTTGGAGTTCTTCGGCGCGATCACCGCCGCCAGCCTGGGATTGAGCGAGGGCGCGAAGCTGCACTTCGATGAAGCGCTGCTCGAGGACGACGGCAGCGGGCCCGACATGCTCAAGATGCTCTCGTGGCGGACCTTCGAGTTGCCGGATGCGCCGCTGGTGAAGTCGCGAATCGATCCGGTCGTCGCGCTCAGGCTCCAAGGCGCGGCGCTGACCAGCCCGTTCGGTACCCACCAGGCCGTGAACTTCAAGATCACGTTCGTCAATCTGCTGGGCGAGACGCTCTCCTGGGCAGGCGACGAGTTCCAGTTCGACTGGACGCAGGTGCAATCGGTGGTCAAGACATCGCGCACAGGAGATTCTGATTTCGACGGCGGTCCCCTGGGCCTCGTCACTGGAATCCTGGGGCTGCTGCGATTGCCGCGGTGAGGACGAGCTGGAAGGGCCCGCCAACTCAGCGTCAATCTTCTGAGCGTGCTCGAGCCGTGTGAAGCTGGGCTGGGCCGCGCGCCGCTCAAGCCGTGTTTCGAGCGGCAGTAGCACGCCCGATTCCCTTGCCGCTGCTATCGTGACGACGGGTCGACGCGACCGCGTCCCATCCCGCTTCCCATGTCACAGGATTGGATCACGGTCTTCACGGGACCGATCGGCGAGGCCGTCGCCGTGCGCGCCAAGCTCGAAGCGCGCGGCATCCCCGTTTTCACGCCGGGCGAGACGATGCGGCAGATGGGCATGCTCGGAGATTTTGGAGTCGATCTCTCGCTCGATCCATCGATCCAGGTTCCGCCCTCCGCGGTCGAAGCGGCGCGCGCGTGCATCGAGGGACGCGACGAGGAGCCGCTCGCGCAAGTCGACGAGCAGGAGCTGCCGCCGGATTTCTTCGCGGCCGAGCCGGAGGCAAATCCCGATCTGATGGCTCGCGCGCGAATGTTCTCGCGCTGCATTCTCTGGGGCGCGATCTTTCCGTTCGGCGCACCCTTCGCGCTCGGGAATCTCGGACCGTATCTGTCGGTCGTCAAGCAGCTCGATCGCGAGCCGCCGAACCATCGCTTGACGATTGCGGCCGCCTGCCTTTCGCCGTTGAATTGCCTGCCTCTTCTCATGCTGTTGTGACCTTCCACGATTCCACCCGATGCAACTCACGCGATTCCCCCGACGCCGCTACACCCCGCACCCGACGCCGATCGAACAACTGGATCGGCTGAGCGCGCACCTCGGGGGCCCGAAGATCTACATCAAGCGCGACGACCAGACCGGACTGGCGGGCGGCGGCAACAAGACGCGCAAGCTGGAGTTCCTCGTCGCGGATGCGCTCGCGCAGGGCGCGGACACGTTGGTCACCGTCGGAGCGGTGCAGTCGAACCATTGTCGTTTGACACTCGCGGCAGCGGCCAGGGAAGGGTTGCGCTGCCGTCTCGTGCTCGAGCAGCGCGTGCCGAACAGCTTCGACCCCAAGGCCTCGGGCAATATTTTCCTGTTCGATCTCCTGGGCGCGGAGAAGATCGAGGTCGTCGACGCTGGCACCGATCTCGCTGCGACCATGAGCGCGATCGTCGCCGAGCTCGCGGCGGTCGGGCGCAAGGCTTATTTGGTCCCCGGCGGCGGATCGAATCCGCTCGGCGCGCTCGGATACGTCGCTTGCGCGCAGGAAATCCTCGCGCAGACCTTCGACATGGGCCTGCGGATCGACCACATCGTCTGCGCGAGCGGCAGCGCCGGCACGCACGCGGGTCTGGTGACGGGTCTGGTCGGAGCCCAGGTCGGCATTCCGTTGACCGGTATCAACGTGCGCCGCAAGCGCGCGGAGCAAGAGGGCCTGGTGCACGCACTGGCCCAGGCGACCGCGGCGCTCCTGGAATTGCCGGGCGGAGTTCCGCGCGATGCGGTCGTGGCGCTCGACGAGTGGGTCGGTCCCGGTTACTCGCTGCCCTCGCCGGAGATGGTCGAGGCCGTGCGCCTGCTCGCGCGGCTCGAAGGCGTGCTGCTCGACCCGGTCTACACGGGCAAGGCGATGGCTGGATTGATCGCGCTTGCCGCGCGCAAGCACTTCGCTAGCGACGCGAACGTGCTCTTCGTGCACACCGGCGGATCGCCTTCGTTGTTCGCGTACCAGAGCGCACTGCAGGCGCGATGAGCGCGGCCGCGAAGACCGTCGGCGTCATGGGCGGTCTCGGTCCGGCCGCGACTTGCGATTTCTTCGCGCGGTTTTTGCATGCGTCGGCGGCGAAGCGCGATCAGGATCATCTGCGGCACGGAGGTTCCGCTGATTCTGGCTGGACGCGACCTGCCCGTGCCCTGGGTCAGCTCGACGGATTCCCTCGTGGCGCGGACGATCGATTTCGCGCGGAGCTCGCCAGCGTGAGGAGTACTGCCTCGTGCCTCTGACGATCGACCGGAAACCCTTGGCCGGCGCGGGCTAGTCCCTCCCATGGCTCGTCGGATTCTTGCAGGCCTCGCGCTCGCGGCGGCGCTCACCGCGGTGATCGCGTTCCTTTTCCTGCGCGACGAGGCGGCGCAGACAGCCCGCGAGGAAGATCCAGGTCGGGCACCCGCGTCGATCGAGACGGCACAGGCGCCTGTCGAGGCTGCGCCGCAGACCAGTTCGAGCGCGGGCTCGAGGAGCGCTCTACCGACCGAGGCGGTGGAAGCGATCGCACCCGGTCTCGAACTTTTCGTCCGTGCCGTCGACGGCAAGCCCGCCGCCAGCGCCGAGCTCGTGATTTTCCGCGGTGAAGAGGTCCTCGAAACCGCGACCACCGATGCCCAAGGGCTCGCCCGATTTCCTGCGCGCACAGGCGGCGCTGAATTAGCCGTGTACGCGTCGGGGCACGCCGTCACGCGCGCACCGATCGAACTCGAAGCGGGACGCCGCAACGTGACCCTTCCGGATGGCGCAATCCTCAGCGGTCGCGTTCTCGTCGATGGCGCCACGCCCTCGGTTCCGATCGAGATCCACCTCGAGTCCTTCCAGATCTCGAGCGCGATCAGCGCGCTTCCGAAGAGCGTCTTCGCTTTCTTGCACCCAGCACTCCAGGAACACGGCGATCGAACCGCAATAACTCCGCTCGGCAATCAATTCGCGATCACGGATGCGAATGGAACGTTCGCCTTCCATGGCCTGCTTTCCGAGGTGCGCGCACGGCTCACCTGGACAGGTCCCTATGCTGTCGAGGGAGTTGGCCCGGACGAGGACCTCGAGAGGCTCGCCGCCTCGGAGTTCCCTGCGCCACGAACCGACATCGAACTGCGCCTGACTGCGGGCATCGAGCTCGCTTTGCGCGTCGTCGATGCCGCCGGGGCTGCTGCTCCCGCTGCGCGCGTCGAAATTACCTGCATTCGCCAGAATGCACCTGGAAAACAGAAGTCGATACTCCTTGGTGCAGCCGACGCGCAGGGACGCTTCCGGGGCTTGATCGGAGGAGTGGCGCCGACGGAATTGGAAGTGCGCATCCGTGGTGCCGCGAAGGAGGGTAATGTGCTCCACAAGCTCTCCTGCCCGCCGGATATGCGCGGTGTCTTCGACGTCGGCGATCTTGCGCTGGCGCCAAGCCGCGCACTCTACGTTCACGCGCAGGAAGCGGATGGCACTCCGATCATCGGCGCGCTCGGTCTGCCGCTTCCTTCAGGTGTCCATCAAAAGGCGCGCAGCAACGCCGACGGCAACTTCGTGCTCGCCGTCGAACCGGGCGACCTGCGATTCCAGGCCAGGGCCCTCGGCTTCGAGAGCAAGCTCGTCGTCGTGCCGCCCGACGCCTCGAGCATCGTCGTGACCTTGACCAGGGCCTGCCTGCTCGAGTTCACGATTCCCGACTACCCGGGAGTCGATCGCCGATTCCTCTCGGTGCGAGTCCAAGGCGAGCCTCCGATCCTGATCGACGAGGCCAGAGGATCCGTGCCTTCGTTGCAGTCTCCTCCCACCGGCCGGCGCGAGCAACAGGGTGCAGGCTTGGCAAGTTATGCGACGAGCACGGATCAGGACGGCCGCTGGAGGATTGCTGGGCTGGTGCCTGGGATCCCATTGCATGCGGAGCTCACGACTCCGACCGGCGGTGTGCTCGCTCGAGCGGATATCGCGCCGCTTGCGAGGGCGGAACGTCGAACCGTGGCACTCGTCGTCGATCGCCTGCCGAAGTCACTGCGTGTTCATGTCCAGGCCCCTGATCGGCGGCCGGTGATTGCGGCCCTGGTCTGCGTGAAGGAGCCTTCCGATGGCGCTGAATCCACGGGAACTACCGATTACTCTGGAAGCTGCACGATTTCGCAGATCTACTCCGAACGATTCACAGTCCGCGTGGATGCAGAGGGATTCCCGACTGCTTACGAGTACGGGCTGCAGATGCCGTGCGAGGAGATCACGGTCGTCCTCGAACCACCCCGCACGCTCGAGATCGAGCTGGTCCAGGCCGACGGCTCGGCCGTCGCTCATGCGGAGGTTCTCGTCGGCGCGAGTCGGGAGGCGGTCAAGGTCGGCAAACCGACGACGCCGGGCCACTGGATCGTGCGCGAGCTTCCGGTGGGCGAAGTCGAGATCCAGGTGAGGACACGCACGGAATTCCTCTCCCGGATCCACGACACGGCCGAACCGTTTCGGCGGCTCGTCGTCGGTGAGAAGGGAGAAGTCCAGGCGGACGTGATGCTCCCCGAGGGCGAGCATGCGAAGGAGTGGTCCGTTGCGATCTACGCATCCGGCCGCACGAAGATCGAGGAGCGCCATGGAATCACTTCGGGCTTCCGAGGTCTGCCCTTCGGCGCCTACGACGTCTGGCTCGAGCGCCGCGCTCAGGAGCCGCCATGTGCATGGACGCGCGTCGGCGAGGCGGTGACTGTGGTCCTCGATGCGGCGCATCCATCGGCGGACGTCGAATTGCACCCGTGAGGTGAATGACGATGTCACGCTCGCCCCATCGACGATGGCTCGCTGGTCTCGCGATCGCGCTTGCCGCGGCGATCGTGGTCTGGTTCATTCGATCAGAGCAGGCTCGCGTCGCCGGCACGCAGACCGAGGATGAGCGGGATTGCGACCAGGCTGCGTCCGCGGTGGGCCTCGCGGCTGTGCCTGAGGCCGAGGACTCCGTTGCGGCAGCAGACTCGAGAACCACCGCGCCGAGCGCGGGCCTCGAAGCCGTCCTGGAAGATCTCGAATTGCTCGTCGCAACTTCGGATGGCACTCCCGCTCCTTCGGCAAAGCTCGCGATCTTCCGCGGCGACAGGATCCTCGCCTCGGGAATTACCGACGCAAATGGGCGCGCACACTTTCCTCCGGGGACAGGCAGCGCCGAGGTCGCCGTTCTCGCGCCCGGTTGGGCGATCATGCGCGCACCGGTCGCGCTCGAGGCCGGCCGGCGCAGCGTGACGCTCCCCGACGGCGCGATCCTCGCGGGGCGCGTGCTCGTCGACGGCGCGACTCCCAGCGAGGCGATCGAATTCCACTTCGAGCCTGCGCTGATTCCTCGCGACGTGCTCACGCTTCCGCGTCGAGTCACGGCGCTCTTGATGCCGGCTCCCCGTCGAGTGAACACTTTCGTGACACCCACTCCTGCGAAGCTGGGCATGCAGATCGCGAGTTGCGATTTGCAGGGACGCTTCGCTTTTCGCGGTCTGGTGCCGGACACGAAGGGCCAGCTCTCCTGGAGCGATTCGTACTTCCTCGACCAGCCGATCGATCCGGACGATGATTCCGAAGTCACCTCGCTCGACATCCCCGCGCCGCGCACCGATCTCGAGCTGCGCCTGGTCATGGGCGTCGAGCTGCGCCTGCGCGTCGTCGATCCGGCCGGTCTGCCCGTGCCCGGGGCTCTCGTGGAAATCACGAGTCGTAGGGACCAGGGCGAATGGTATTCCAAAGCCTTCCGTGCCGCCGACGAGCAGGGCCGTTGTCGCGAGTGCATCGGTCGAGAGCCGCCGCCGAAGCTGAGCGTTCGCGTCGCGCGACTCAATGGCTCGGGCGATGCGAATTACGATTACGTACCGACGCCCGGTCTGCATGGCGTCTTGGATCTCGGCGATCTGGCTCTCGCGCAGAAACCTGCGTTCAGTCTGCACGTTCAGGACAGCGAAGGAGCGCCGATCGCGGGTGCGATGGTCGTCCCCCTGCCTTCGCGCACCAGCCTCAGATTGCGCAGCGACGCGCTGGGCAATCTCGAACCGACGATGCCACCCGGTGACCAGCGGATCCTCGTGCAGGCGCTCGGCTACGAGGGCGCGATCCTCGACGTGCCGGCAGAGGATGTGCCGGTCGTCGCGGTCCTGCCCCGAGTTTGCCTGCTGGAGCTCACGGTGCCCGAGCTCGACGACGAGGAGAGCGGACGGCTGTGGCTGCGCCTCGCGGGAGATCCGCCGATGTTCTGCGACGACATGAAACGGTCGCGGACCATGCTGCGGTTCGACGATCTCTCCGAGAGGCATGAAGGAGAGCGGGGCACGCACAGTTTTGCGACGCTCCCGTGCGAAGGCCGTTGGAGCATTCCCGGATTGACTCCGGGGCTCGCGCTGAAAGCGGAGCTTTCGACGCGCAATGGTCTGGTTCTTTCCCACGCGGACATCGCGCCGCTGGAGCCGGGCGAACATCGCAGCGTGGAGCTCACCATGGAACGCCTGCCGAAGGCGCTGCGGATCACAGTCCTGGATCCCGAACACAAGCCGGTGTCAGAGGCGGATGTCTACCAGGAAGAGCCCTCGGGACGCCTGCTCTACGGCAACTCGACCGATGCAGTCGGAGTTTGCGTGGGGTCGTTCTACCCGGATCGCTTCAACCTTCGAGTCCAAGCCAATGGCTTCCCCTCGAAGCTGGTCTACGGCGTTTCGATTCCACCGGAAGAGATCACCGTCGAGCTCGAGTCCGCGCGCACGCTCGAGATCGAGCTGGTGCGCAGCGACGGCTCTCCTGTCCAGGGCGACCTCCGGGTGTCCGTCTACCCCGATCAACTGTGGTGCAAAGCCGGCAAGGAAATCGCGCCGGGCCGCTGGGCAGTGCCCGAACTTCCCGACGGAGAAGTCGAGGTCTATGTCCGGGGAAGCGATTTCGCCATCACTCGCCTGCACGACATGGCGGTGCCCTTCCTCCGACTCGTTGTCGGAGAAACGGGTCGTGTCTCGACCTCCGTGACCATTCCCGACGAGCAGAAAGACCGTTCATGGTCCGTCACGATCTACCCCGCGGGCAGCCCTCGCCCCCTGGCGCGCGCGGCGATCTCGGATGAGTTCAGCGGCATGACATTCGGGAGTTACGACATCTGGCTCGAGTGCCGCGTGGTCGATCCTCCCTGGTCATGGACGCGCGTTGGAGCACCGATCCGAGTCGTTCTCGACGCCGAGCACCCGTCGGCGGACGTCGAGCTGAATCCAGATCAAAGATAGCTGAGCCACGCCGCCTTGTTGCGGCGTTTGAGATTCGCGAACGCGAGGCACAGCGGGAAGAGAATCACGAGGCCGATCGCCCAGCCGAGATACACGGCCGGCAGGCCGAATCCGCCGCCCATGCCGATCTCCTGGCCAGCGAGCTTGCGCATCACGCCAGCGAGAAGCATCAAGAGCGGCCACTGCAGTACGTAGAAGAAAAGTGGCACGCGCCCAAAGGTGAGCACGGGCTTCGAGAGAGTTCCGAAACGTCTTCCGTCGAGGCATGCGAGCACGCCCATGGAGATCCCGAGCGTGATCAGGACGTAGTCGAGCGACGGCGGATACTTCTCGACGTCGAAGAAAGCGCACGCAGTACGCCACGCTTCCATCGGCGCTCCTGTCGCATCGTGCGGCGCGCGCCAGGGCTTGGGATCGCCGTACAGATTGCTCCAGCGCAGCGCGATGAAGCTCGCCACAGCGGCCGTGCCGATGCCCGCGAGCAGGCGTCTGCGCCGAGCTGGCTCGAGCGCGAAGATTCCTCCCGCGACGTAGCCGAGCGCCATCACACCGATCCAAGGGACGAGCGGGTACTTGACCACCACCACGGGGCCGTCACGGCCGAACAGGATCGCGCCTTCCTGATGGAGGATCGCTCCTGGGCAGCCTCGGAACGATCCTCCATCAGGAAGGCGCGATCCTGTTCGGC
>Ga0193706_1001405_pt1 | contig 10827 bp, 12 predicted proteins | sample U3c1metaG_FD_160130 | JGI IMG/M metagenome (GOLD analysis project Ga0193706, IMG submission 160130) | Soil microbial communities from a riparian zone of the East river system, Colorado, United States - U3c1 | ecosystem: Environmental > Terrestrial > Soil > Riparian zone | place: USA: East River... | reverse complement strand
GTCGCACAGCGCGCGGATCGTCTCGCCGCCCTTGCCGATGAGCAGGCCGATCTTCTCCGGGTCGATCTTGATCGTGGAGATGCGCGGCGCCCACTTGGACAGCTCCTCGCGCGGCTCGGTGATGGCCTCGGCCATCTTGCCGAGGATGAACGTGCGTCCCTCCTTGGCCTGCGCGAGCGCGTCGCTCAGGATCTCGAACGAGACGCCCGTGATCTTGATGTCCATCTGCAGCGCGGTGATGCCGTTCTCCGTGCCGGCGACCTTGAAGTCCATGTCGCCGAGGTGGTCCTCCACGCCTGCGATGTCGGACAGCACGACGTAGTCGTCGCCCTCCTTGATGAGGCCCATCGCGATGCCGGCGACCGGCCGCTTGATCGGCACGCCCGCGTCCATCAGCGACAGCGAGGAGCCGCAGACGGAGGCCATCGACGACGACCCGTTCGACTCGAAGATGTCCGAGACGACACGGATGACGTAGGGGAACTCCTCCTGCGACGGGATCATCGGTACGAGGGCTCGCTCCGCAAGCGCCCCATGCCCGATGTCGCGACGCTTCGGACCACGCATGAAGCCCGCCTCCCCGACCGAGAACGGCGGGAAGTTGTAGTGGTGGAAGTAGCGCTTGGAGGTCTCGAGGCCGAGCGTGTCGAGCCTCATCTCCTCGCGCGTCGTGCCGAGCGCGGCGACCGAGAAGGCCTGCGTCTGACCGCGCGTGAAGAGCGCCGAGCCGTGCGTGCGCGGCGCGACCAGACGTCGATCGAGATCGGCCGGATCTCGTCGGCCTTGCGGCCGTCCGGACGGACCTTTCTGATCGCGATGCGCTCGCGCACGAGCGTCTTCTCGAGCTTCGCGAAGGCGCGGGCCACCTCGGAGCGCGTGAGCAGGTCGTCCTCGTCGGGCGCGTATCTGGCGAGAACCTCCTCCTCGACCGCCTTCGTGGCGTCCTGGCGGTCCAGCTTGTCCTGGACCGACGTCGCTCTGTCGAGCTTTCTGCCGTGCGATCTCTGGATCGCTCTGTAGAGCTTCTCGTCGACCTGCGGGACCTCGACGTCCTTCTTGGCCTTGCCGGCCTTCTTCTGCAGCTCCCACTGGACCTTGCAGAGCTTCTTGATCGCGTCATGCGCGATGTCGAGCGCGTCGAGGATCTCGGCCTCGGGGATCTCGTTCGCCCCCGCCTCGACCATCAGGATCGCCTCCTCGGTGCCGGCCACGATCAGGTCGAGGTCGGTGTTCTCGAGCAGGTCCTCCTCGTCGGGGTTGACGACGAAGTTGCCGTCGACCTTGCCGATGCGGACGGCGCCGACCGGGGTCGGGAACGGGATGTCCGACACCATCAGCGCGGCGGAGGCACCGTTCATCGCGAGGATGTCGTAGGGGTGCACGTGGTCGACCGAGAGCGGGATCGAGACGAGCTGCGTCTCGTAGCGCCAGCCCTTCGGGAACAGCGGGCGGATCGGGCGGTCGATCAGACGCGCGGTGAGCGTGCCCTTCTCGCCGGCGCGGCCCTCGCGCTTGAAGAACGAGCCGGGGATCTTGCCCGCGGCATACATCCGCTCCTCGATGTCGACGGTGAGCGGGAGGAAGTCCACGTCGCGGAGGTTGCCCGCGGTGGCGGTCCCGAGGACCATGGTGTCGCCCGCCTGGACGACAACTGCACCGGAGGCCTGCTTGGCCATCTTGCCGGTCTCGAAGGAGATCTCCTTGCCCGCGATCTCCACGGCGACGCGCGTAACGGCGTCAGACATATTCAGTTTCCCTTCTGTCTCCGCCCGTCGGTCGGCGGAGTGCATCTCGTGTCTTTTCGGTATCCGAACCGTTAGATCGTAGCGATCCGGCTGCAAATCACATGCCGGGACGCTTCAGACCGTTCTCGAAGAGCGTCGGGGTCGTGACGACTCCGGCGCGGATCCCACTCTCGAAGTCGCGGCGGATTCGTGCCAGCACGGGCTCCGAGCGTCGGTCCGCGTCGAAGCGCGCCACGTCGAGGACGAGCCGCTCGGCACGCTCCCACAGATGCGGGTCCTCCAGCCGCCCCTGGTCGCCGTAGAGCGCCTCGTGCATCGCAAGGAAGCGGCCCTGCAGCCCGGCGGCCTCGGCCGCGGCGGCAGCCGCCCACGCGCGCGGGTGCTTCGATCTGACCGGGAAGTGGCGGAACACCCAGGAGGCCCCTTGCGCGACGAGGCGCGCGTGCAGCACCGCGCAATACGGGCACTCGTAGTCGGCGTACACGACGAGCGGCGGCCGGGCCGCGGGCCCGAGCACGTGGTCGTCGGGGGCGAGCGGCGGAAGCGGCGCGCTGCCGAGGTCGCTCACCGCGACCGCCCGGCGCTCAGCGCGCGGCGAGCGCGTCGAAGATCAGGTTCGCGCCCGGCAGCTCGCCGGGGTTCGGCGCCTCGTAGCTCCACTGCACGACGCCGTCGGGCCCCACCATCACGAGCGCGCGCTGCGGCATGCCGCCCTTCTCGTGGTAGACGCCGAACGCGCGGCACGTGGCGCCCTTCGGCTCGAAGTCGGAGAGCTGCTCGATCGTGATGCCGAGCTTCTCCTTGAAGGCCCGCTGCGACCAGATCGCGTCGCACGAGACGCCGTAGAGCGTCGCGCCCTCCGCCGTGAGCTGATCCAGCACCTCCTCGTAGAGGTTGAGCTGGTCCGTGCAGATGGGGCTGAAGGCGAACGGGTAAAAGACGAAGACGGTCGTCTGCCCGGCGATGTCGTCCTGCGTGAAGCGTCTGCCGTCGTCGCGGCGGAGGCGGAACTCGGGCACCGGGGTGCCCGGCGCCACAATGCTCACTTGCGCAGGCCGAGCTCTCTGATCAGCGCCCGGTAGCCCTCGAGGTCCTTGCGCTCGAGGTAGTTCAAGAAGCGCCGCCGCTGGCCGACGAGCATCAGCAGCCCGCGACGCGAGTGGTGGTCCTTCTTGTGAGCCCGCAGGTGCTCGGTCAGATCGTTGATGCGCTCGGTCAGCAGCGCGATCTGGACCTCGGCCGAGCCGGTGTCCGCGTCGCCCTTGCCGAACTTGGAGACCAGCTCCTGCTTGCGCTCGCTCGTGAGGGTGCTCATCGGCGGGGAACCGTAGCAGAACGCGCCGCGCAGACCGCCCGTGCACCATCGACGTCGCGGTGCATCTGCTCGATCAGCGCGTCCGCCGAGTCGAAGCGGCGCTCGCCCCGCAGGCGGGCGAGGAACTCGATCGTCAACTGCTCGCCGTACAGGTCGCCCTGCCAGTCGATCAGGAACGCCTCGACCAGCACCACGAGGTCGGTCTTGAAGGTTGGCCGCACCCCGACGTTCACCGCCGCGCAGTGCGTCTCCTCGCCGAACGACGCGCGTGCGGCGTAGATCCCGTGACCCGGCTGGATCAGCGCCTGGTCGGGCACGAGGTTCGCCGTCGGGAAGCCGAGCTCGCGCCCGCGTCTGTCGCCGGCGACCACCTCGCCGTGCATCGCGAAGGGCTCGCCGAGGAAGCGCGCCGCGACGTCCACCTCGCCGGCCAGCACGAGCCCGCGAACGTGCGAGGAGGAGACGACCTCCCCCTCCGCCTCCACGAGCGGGACGACGCGTGTCTCGAAGCGCTCGTCCGAGCGCAGCAGGTCGGTGTCGCCCTGCGCGCGGTGGCCGAAGCGGAAGTTCTCCCCGACCGAGACGTGCGTCGCGTGCAATCGCTCGACGAGCACGCGGTCGACGAACTCCTCCGCCGACAGCTTGGCGAACTCGCGGTCGAACGGGATCACGACGAGCTCCTCGACGCCGAGCGCGGCCACCAGCCGCGCCTTGCGCTCCAGCGTCGTCAACAGCTTTGGCGCCGCCTCGGGGCGGACGACCGCGAGCGGATGCGGCTCGAACGTGAGGACCGTGTCGCTGCCCGCGATGACGGCGCGATGGCCAAGGTGGACGCCGTCGAACTCGCCGACCGCGACCCGCCGCGGCCGCTGCGCGACGTCGGGCAGGAGCGTGATCTGCATCGCGCGGAAGCCTAGCTGTCGCGTGCGCGGCGGGCGGCGACTCAGCCGCGCAGCCCGACGACCGGCTTCAGCAGGCGGCCTCCGTCCTCGCCCGTGCGAGGCTCGGCGATCGCGATCAGGCCGTCGGCGTCGGTCAGGCGCACCGGTCCCTCCCCGGACGCGGCCGCGCCGGCCGGATCGGGGACGGCGACGCCGTGCCCCGCCCGCCGCGCATCCTCGCCGGCCAGCCGTACCTCCGGCAGGAACGCGAGCGCCTCGACGAGCGGGACGATCCGCTCGGGGTCGGCGTCTGCGACGTCGAACGCGCCGATCGCGGTGCGGCGCAGCTGCTCGCAGTAGGCGTCGCCGAGATCGGCGACCAGCGAGCGCACGTACGTGCCGGACGAGCAACGGATCGCGAACGTGCGGCGCGGGCCGTCGTGCGCGACCTGCTCGAACGCGTACACGGTGACCTCGCGCTCCGGAAGCTCGACCTCCTCCCCACGCCGCGCTCGACGGTAGGCGCGCACGCCGTCCACTCTCACCGCCGAGTAGGCGGGCGGCCGCTGGCGCACGACGCCGGTCGGCAGGAGCAGCTCGCCCTCCGGCACGCGCCCCGTCTCCTCGATCCGCCCATCGGAGTCGCCGGTGTCGGAGGTCGCGCCGAAGCGCGCGACCGCCTCGTAGGCCTTCGGCAGCGCCATCAGGAAGCGCTGCGCGCGCGTCGCACGGCCCACGAGCACGAGCAGCAGGCCGGTCGCGAACGGGTCGAGCGTGCCCGCATGCCCGACCTTCGTCGCCCGTCCCAGCCGCCTGCGCACCTGGGCGACGACGTCATGCGACGTGACGCCCGCCGGCTTGTCGAAGAGGATCACGCCATCCACGGCGCGACCGACCTAGAGCTGTGCGGCCACTTCGCGCCGCAGGAACGCGACGAGCTCGTCGTCCGGCAGCGTCGTCGAGAAGCCGGCGGCCTGCCGGTGCCCGCCGCCGCCCTGCTCGCGGGCGATCGCAGAGACGTCGACGCGGTCGTTGCTCGCGCGCAGTGAGACCTTGCGCGTGCCGGGTGGCTGGTTCGCTCCGAGCCGGTCGCGTACGAGCGCGGCAACCGCCGTCCCCTCGATCGCGCGCAGATGGTCTACAACGCCCTCCGAGTAGTTCTCCTCGGCCCCCGCCGCCGCGAAGTCCTCCGCTGTCAGGCGGGTCATCGTGAGGCGTCCCTCGTCGTGCCGCTCGACCTGCGTGAGCGCCCGCCCCAGCAGCGCGACCTTCGCGTAGGGGACGCCCTCGTAGATGCGGTGGTAGACGTCGTGCACGTCGACGCCGGCCTCGATCAGCTCAGCCGCCATCACGTGCGCGCTCGTGCCGGTGTTCTCGTACATGAACTTGCCGGTGTCGGTGACGAGCCCGACGTAGAGCGCCTCCGCCATCGGGAGCGTCGGCGCGACTCCGAGCCCGTGCATCAGGTCCCACACGATCTCCGCCGTGCACGAGGCCTCTGGCACGACGTGGTTGACGGTCCCGAAGTGCGTGTTGTCGTGGTGGTGGTCGAGGTTGAGGATGTGCGCGCCCTCGAGCTGCAGCGCATCGGCGGGGTTGCGGTCGATGTTGCCGCAGTCGAGGAAGACGACCGTGCGCTGCGCGATGTCCGCCGGGGGCACGCTGACGAGCCCGTCGAACGCGAAGAAGCGGTACTCGTACGGCAGCGGGAACTCATCGGCGGCCATGAACATGACCGAGTCCTTGCCGAGCGCCTGCAGAACCTGGTGCATCCCCAGCAGGGAGCCGAGGGCGTCGCCGTCCGGGTGCTCGTGCGTCACGAGCAGGAAGCGCTCGGCGCCCTGGATCTCGGCGAGCGCCTCGCCGCGCGTCGCGCGCTTGCCGCGCTCGGTCACCGTCATGCTGACGCCGCTCCATCGTCGCCGGCAGCGTCGGACCGCTCGTCCAGCAGCGCGTCGACGCGCAGCGCCCGCTCGATGGTCTCGTCGTAGACGAAGTCGAGCGTCGGCGTGTGCTTGAGGCGCAGGTCGCTCGCGATGCGGCCCTGCAGGAAGCCGTGCGCCGAGCGCAGGCCGACCAGGCTCGCCTCGCGCGCCTCGTCGTCCCCGAGCACGCTCACGAAGACGCGGGCGTGGCGCAGGTCTGGGCTGGTCTTGACTCCGGTCACGGTGACGAACCCGACGCGCGGATCCTTGAGCTCTTGGGTGATGACGTCGCTGAGCACGGCCCGAACCGCCTCGTCGACGCGACGCATGCGACTTCCGCTCATCCTAGTCTCCACGTCGGCTGGGCGCCCCGCCACTCGCTCATTACTCAGCCCCGGTCCTGGTTGTCGCGCCGGTCATCCCCGCAGATCCTCCACGGAGACGACGAGCCGCTCGATGCCGACGCCCTGCGGCAGCCGCTCCTCCAGCCACCGTTCGACCCGCTCGACGGCGGTCGTGAGGACCGGGAGCGTCTCGCTGACGAGCACCGCCGTGAGCGTGCTGCGCTGCCACAGATCCTGATGCCCCGTCTCGGCCACCGCCGCGCCGAGACGCTGGCGAAGTTGTGCCTTCAACGAGGAAAGCTCCTTGCGCTTGCCCTTCAGGCTTCCCGCGTCGGGGAAGTGCACGTCGATCACGAGCACGGCGACGAAGCCGCCCGTCACGGACATGCCGTCGTCAGGCGAGCTCGCGCTCGACCTTTCGCGTGCTGTAGGCCTCGAGCACGTCCCCCTCCTTCACGTCGGCGAAGTCGCGCAGCACGATGCCGCACTCGAAGCCGGAGGCGACCTCTCTCGCGTCCTCGTTGAAGCGCCGCAGGCTCTGGATCTCGCCGTCGTAGACGACCGTGCCGTCGCGCACGAGGCGCACTCTCGCGCCGCGCGTGACTCTGCCGTCGGTCACGTAGGAGCCGGCGATCACGCCGATCTTCGAGGCGCGGAAGATCTGGCGCACCTCGACGGTCGCCGTCTGGTCCTCGACCTCCTCCGGCTCGAGCATGCCCTCCATCGCCGCGCGCAGCTCCTCGATCGCGCGGTAGATGACGGCGTAGGAGCGGATCTCCACTCCCTCGCGATAGGCCACCTGCCGCGCGTCGCCGACGGGGCGCACGTTGAAGGCAAGCACGACCGCGTCGGACGCGGCCGCCAGCATCACGTCGGACTCGTTGACGCCGCCGACCCCGCGATGGATCACGTTGACGGAGATCTCCGACTGCGGCAGCTTCGCGATCTCGTCCTCGATCGCCTCCAGCGAGCCGGCGACGTCCGCCTTCAGCACGAGGTTGAGGTCCTGCAGCTCGCTCTTGAAGATGTCCTCGAGCGAGACGCGCTTGCCGGAGCGGCGCGCGAGCGCCTCCGTCTTGAGGCGGTTTGCCCGCTCGCCGGCGAGCTGGCGCGCCTTGCGGTCGTTCTCGACGACGCGCACGAACTCGCCCGCCTCGGGGACACTGTCGAAGCCGAGGATCTCGACGGGCTCGCCCGGCACCGCCTGCTTGACGCGGTTGCCGAGGAAGTCGTTCATCGCGCGGACGCGGCCCCAGTGGGGGCCGGCGAAGAGCGCGTCGCCGACGCGCAGCGTGCCGCGTTGGATGAGCACGGTCACGACGGCGCCGCGGCCCGGGTCCAGCTTCGACTCGACGATCGCGCCGGAGGCTTCAGCGTCCTTGTTCGCGCGCAGCTCCTCGACCTCTGACATGACCAGGATCGTGTCGAGCAGGTTCTCGAGGCCCTGCTTCGTCTTCGCCGAGACGTCGACGAACTCGACCTCGCCGCCCCACTCGACCGGCTGCAGGCCGAGCTGCGTCATCTCCGTGCGGACGCGGTCGGGCTGCGCGCCCTCCTTGTCGATCTTGTTGACCGCCACGAGGATCGGCACCTCGGCGGCCTTCGCGTGGTCGACCGCCTCCTGCGTCTGCGGCTTCACGCCGTCGTCGGCGGCGACGACGATCACGGCGATGTCCGTGACCTTCGCGCCGCGGGCACGCATCGCGGTGAACGCCTCGTGGCCCGGGGTGTCGAGGAACGTCACGACTCTCTCGCCGTGGTGCACCTGATAGGCCCCGATGTGCTGGGTGATGCCGCCGGCCTCGCCCGCGGTCACCTCGGTGTCGCGGATCGCGTCGAGCAGTGAGGTCTTGCCGTGGTCGACGTGGCCCATGATCGTGACGACAGGCGGGCGCTCCACCATCGTGTCGGCCGCGTCCTCGAAGACCGGCTCGGCATCGACGTCGTCGGCCGCGTGGACGACCTCGGCGGTCTTGCCGAACTCGGTCGCCAGCAGCTCGATCGCCTCGTCGGACAACGTCTGCGTGAGCGTCGCCATCTCGCCGAGCGCCATCAGTCTCTTGATGACCTCGGGGACCGGCACGTCGAGATACTCGGCGACGTCCTTGACGGTCGAGCCCGAGTTGATGCGGACGTGCGCGGGCCCGCTCGGCGCGCGCGTCTCGAGCGGCGCCGGCTCCTCGTACGTGCCGCGACGGCGACGGCCGCGGCGCTGACGGCGCGGCGGCTGGTTGGGCCCGCCCCCGCCCGGCCCGCCGCCCGGCGCACGACGCGAGGCCTGCGAGTCGATCACGACGCGACGACGACCGCCGGCGGCTCCGGGCGCGCGCTCGCCCTGCAGCGAGTCGCGCGTGGGGCGCTGCTTGGGTCCGTCGCCGGCGGCGTCGGCCTTCCCTCTCGCCTCATCGCCGTCAGCCTTGGCCTCGCCTGCGCCGCTGCCGTTGTGACCGAGCGCTCTGAGCGCAAGAGCCTCGTCGACCGTCGCAGAGGGTGCGGCGGCATCGATGCCGGCCGCCTGCAGCTTGAGCAGGAGATCCTTGACGGACATTCTCTGCTCTCTTGCGATGTCGTTGACGCGCTTCTTGCTCATACCTCGTCCAAGTGTACGTTCTCGCCGCTGCGCGGCGCGGTCACCGCGCGCCGGAAGGCGCGGTTGAAGCCGCCGTTGCGCGCGGCCTGCTCGACGCAGTCGCGCGTGCGGCACGTGTAGCCCCCGCGCCCCGGCATGCGAGCGGCCGCATCGGCGACGGCCTCACCGTCGACGACGGCCCAGCGCAGCAGCGACCGCTTCGGCGCCACGCGGCCGCAGCCGACGCAGCGCCGCTGGGGCTCATGGCCTACGACGCCGGGTCCTCGGCCGCCTCGTCGGCACCGGTCGCCGGCTCGCCGACGGCGACCTCGGCCTCCTCAGGCGCGAGCTCGTCCGTGCCGGCCTCGCCGGCGCCGTCCGTCGCGACGGCCTCCTCATCGAGGGTCGCATCCACGTCCGGTGTCCCGTTCGAGGCCTCGTCCGCCGCCGGTGCGTCCTCTCCACCCTCGTCCGGAGACAGCGCGGCGACCTCGTCGCCTTCGATGTCGTTGAGCGCCTGATGCGCGTCGAGCCCGCAGTAGCGCGAGCCGGACAGCGCCGCGTTCGGGCAGCGTCGGCCGTTCGAGAGGATCGCCGCGCAGCGGCCCTGCACCGAGTCCTCCTCCTCGTAGCCGTGCTCGGCCTCCTCCTTCGCGAACTCGGTCTCCGAGCGGATGTCGATGCGCCAGCCGGTCAGGCGGGCGGCGAGGCGGGCGTTCTGGCCCTCGCGGCCGATCGCCAGCGAGAGCTGGTCGTCGGGCACGATCACCGTCGCCTGCTTGGCCTCGTCGTCGACGAGCACCTCACGCACGCGCGCCGGCGACAGCGCCTTTGCGACGAAGCGGGCGGGCTCGTCGTTGTAAGGGATGATGTCGATCTTCTCGCCGCGCAGCTCGGACACGACCATCCGCACGCGGGAGCCGCGCGGACCGACGCACGCGCCGACCGGGTCGACCCCGTCGGCGTGCGAGACGACCGCGATCTTCGAGCGGTAGCCGGGCTCGCGCGCGACGTTCGTGATCTCCACGAGGCCGTCGGCGATCTCCGGCACCTCGAGCTCGAACAGCGACTTGATCAGCTCCGGGTCGCGGCGCGAGACGATGATGCTCGGCCCCTTCGTGGAGGCGGAGACGTCCTTGATGACGGCCTTGATCCGCTGCGAGTGGTCGTAGCGCTCGCCGTCGACCTGCTCGGACTTCGGCAGCAGCGCCTCGACGCGCTCGCGCAGCTGCACGAGCGTGTAGCGCGAGTCGGACTGCTGGACGATGCCGGTGATCAGCTCGCCGACGCGGTCGCGGTACTCCTCGAACATCATGTCGCGCTCGGCCTCGCGGATCCGCTGCAGGATCACCTGCTTGGCGGTCTGCGCGGCAATCCGGCCGAAGTCGCTGGGCGTCACGTCGACGCGCTCGATCTGGTCCTCGTACTCCTTGAGCTTCTCGAGGTCGAGCTCGGGGGCGAGCTCCTCGCGCGCCTCGCCGGTCTCGGGATCGACGTTCGCGAGCGCACCGCTCTCCTCGCCGGCGGCCTCCGCCTCGGCGGCCTGCTCCTCCTCCTGCTCCTTCAGCAGCCGCGCCTCCAGCTCAGCCGGGATCTTCAGCTCCCAGACGGTGAAGTCGCCGAGGTCGCGGTCCATCTCGACCTGCGCGTAGGGAGCGGCACCGGGGGTCTTCTTGTACGCCGAGAGCAGGGCGTCCTCGAGTGCGACCATGAGCTTCTCGCTCGAGATGTTCTTCTCGGCGGCGAGGGCCCTGACGGCATCCAGGATCTCTTTCGACATGCGGCTTACTCTCCTGGGACGAGGTTGGACCGGGCGATGGCGCTGTAAGGGATCGAGACGACGCCGCTGTCTGCGGCGATCGTCACCTCCGCGTCGTTTGCGCCGACGAGCTCGCCGGTGAACGAGGCGTGGCCGTCGCGCGCCTCCCGCGTGCGGATGCGGGCGCGGCGGCCGAGGAAGCGGGTGTAGTGCGTGGGCTTCGTGAGCGGACGGTCGGTGCCCGGCGAGGAGACCTCGAGCGCGTAGCGCTCGAGGATCGACGCAAGCT
>Ga0193706_1001404_pt1 | contig 10834 bp, 7 predicted proteins | sample U3c1metaG_FD_160130 | JGI IMG/M metagenome (GOLD analysis project Ga0193706, IMG submission 160130) | Soil microbial communities from a riparian zone of the East river system, Colorado, United States - U3c1 | ecosystem: Environmental > Terrestrial > Soil > Riparian zone | place: USA: East River... | reverse complement strand
CGAACGAGGGGGGCGGGGTGGAGAACCAGCGCGGCCCGGCCTCGGTCATATAGAGGCAGTCCTCGAGCCTGATCCCGAACTTGCCGGGCAGGTAGATTCCGGGCTCGTCCGAGAAGCACATGCCGGGGGCGAGCGGGGTCGTCTCGCCATGGACGAAATTGACCGGCTCGTGGCCGTCCAGGCCGATTCCGTGGCCGGTGCGGTGCGAGGTCCCGGGCAGGGCGTAACGCGGGCCGTAGCCCCAGGCTTCGTACTGACGGCGGACGGCATCGTCGACGCTTCCGGCCGGCGCCCCGATGCGGGCGGCGTCGAACGCGATCTGCTGGCCCCGGCGCACCTGGTTCCAGACCTTGCGCTGCTCGGCATTGGCCTCGCCGAACACGAAGGTCCGGGAGATGTCGGACTGATAGCCCTGGACGGTGCAGCCGCAGTCCATCAGCACGACCTCGCCCTCGCGGACCTGCTGGGGCTTGCCCGAACCGTGGGGATAGGCGCTCGCCTCGCCGAGCAGGATCAGCTCGAACTCGGAGCGGCCGCCCAGCTGTTCGGTCGCCTCGCTCATGATCGCGCCGATGTCGGACGGGGTCATGCCGCGCTCGATCTTCCGGTGGGTGTGGCGATAGGCGGCGACGGTGATGTCGGAGGCCTTCCGCATCAAGGCGAGCTCGGCCGGCGACTTGAACATCCGGCAGGCACGGACCACCGGAGCGCCCGCCGCCAAGGTCACTCCGAGCTTTCGAAGGCCGTCGAAGGCGAAGAACCGGACCGTCTCCTCGATCCCGACCGGCTTGCCCCAGGCGCGGCGATCGCGAAGGGCGCCGGGGACCAGCTTGAGCGGATCCTCGTCCTCCTGCCAGGTTCGGACCTCGGCCGGGATCGCCAGGCTTTCGCGGACCGATGGCTCCTCGAAGAAGGGCGTGACGACGATCGCATCGCCCTGCGCGGGAATCAGGGCGGCGGTCAGCCGCTCGCTTCGGCTCCAGCGAACGCCGGTGAAGTAGGTCAGCGACGCTCCGGGCTCGATCAGGATCGCTCCGAGGCCGCGGGCGCGCATCAGCCGCTGCGCCTTGGCGACCCGCTGGAGGCGCTCCGCCGGAGAGATGGGCACGACGTCGCCGGTCATCGGACGAAGCTTGTCGTCGGCCGCGAAGGCGAGCCGGGGCGCGGCGATCATGGCGGCACCGGCGGCAAGGCCGAGGCCGAAATCGCGGCGGCGAAGCTCAGGCATAGGCATAGGGACCTCCCTTGCGCAGCGCCTCGGCATAAGCGGGCCGGGCGTGGATCCTCTCGAGCCAGTCGATCAGATGCGGTCGGCTCTCGTCGAGTCCGGCGCGGTGGCGGGCGGCCTCCAGCGGAAAGCTCATCATCACGTCGGCGGCGCCGAACTCGTCGCCGGCGAACCAGTCGCGGCCTGCGAGCTCGGTCTCGAGCCAGTCGAGATGGGTGTCGATCATCCGGCGCACCGTGGCCTTGGCCGGCTTTCCGAGGACGCCGAGCCGGTTGAGAACCAGGAGGACGAGCAAAGGCGGCATGAGCGAGCCTTCGGCATAATGGAGGAAATGGCGGTAGCGCAGGACCGAGTCGCGATTGGCGGGCGGGCCGAGCCTTCCGCCCGCTTTCTCGACCAGATATTCGACGATCGCGCCGGTCTCGGCGATGACCCGGCCCTCGTCTTCGAGCACCGGGGACTTGCCGAGCGGATGCACGGAGCGAAGCGAGGGCGGCGCGAGCATGGTCTTGCGGTCGCGCTCGTAGCGCCGGACCTCGTAGGGCAGGCCGAGCTCCTCGAGCAGCCAGAGGATCCGCTGCGAGCGGCTGTTCTCGAGATGATGGACGACGATCATCGATTGTTCCTGACGCAAAGGGCGGCGATTTCCCGGACGAGCTTGGCGGCGAGCACGGCGGTGACCCCGTTCAGGTCGCGTCCCGGATTATATTCGACCACATCGGCGCCGACGATGGGCGCGTCGACCCGGTCGAGCACCGCCAATACGTCGCGGACCGACAGTCCGCCCGGCTCGTGGTGCGACACGCCCGGCGCAAAAGCCGGATCGAAGCCGTCCAGGTCGATGCTGACGTAAAGCGGCCCTTCCGGGATCGGCACGCGGTCGGGCGCGAAATCGCGCATCGCCACGATCTCAACTCCGAATTTTTCGGCCTGCTCGCGGCAATGGCGGTTGAGGGTCCTAATCCCGACCTGGACCAGGCGCGAGGCAAGGCCCGCCTCCATGATCCGGGCGAAGGGCGATGCGTGCGAGCGCGGATCGCCCTCGAAATCGTCGTACAGATCGGGATGGGCGTCGAAGTGGAGGATCGCGACCGGCCCATGAGCCGCGGCGAGCGCCTGGATGACCGGAACGGTGACGCTGTGGTCGCCGCCGAGGACGACAGGCACCGCGCCCGCTGCCGCGGCATCGGCCACCGCCGAGGAGATGAGAGCATCGTCGCCGGGCGACTCGGTCAGCGGCAGATCGCCTGCATCCTCGATCTCTACGTCCTCGCCGACCTCGATCCCCGATTCGGCGCCCATGTTGCCGTGGCTGGAGTTCAGGGCCGCTCGGATCAGCGGCGGAGCTTCGGCGGCGCCGCGCAGAAAGGAGGAGTGGCAGTCGGTCGGAGCGCCGATCAGCCTGATTCTTGGCGCCGCCCCGTTCATGCCGGCCTGTCTGAACAGGCCGGGGGCCCTTGTCTAGCCGGGGTTGAGCCTCCACTTGGCCGCGATGCACGGCCTCCCCGATCCAGCACAAAAAGCGGCTCTCCGCCCGGGCTTCCGCGAGTTCGTCGTACTGATGGCCTCATTGATGGCGCTGAACGCCTTCGCGATCGATGCAATGGTGCCCGCGCTCCCGGCGATCGGCCAATCGCTCAACGTGCTCGACGAAAACCAGCGGCAGCTCGTAGTCTCGCTCTACGTCTTCGGCTTCGGAACGACCCAATTGCTCTACGGGCCACTATCGGACCGGTACGGGCGAAAGCCCGTCCTGGTCGTCAGCCTGATCCTCTATATCGGCTTCGCCCTGCTCTCCGCGGTCGCGGCCAGCTTCACCCTGCTGCTTGCAGCACGCGTGAGCCAGGGCGCCGCCGCGGCGGCGACCCGGGTGCTCGTCGTCTCGATCGTTCGCGACCGATTCGAAGGCGGGGCCATGGCGCGGCTAATGAGCCTGGTCTTCCTGGTCTTCCTCGTCATTCCGGTGATCGCGCCAGCCTTCGGCCAGCTCGTCCTGATGTTCGCCTCGTGGCGCTGGATCTTCCTCGGCCTGGCCATCTTCGCGGCCGTCGTCCTGACCTGGTCGATCGTCCGGCTGCCCGAAACCCTCCACCCGGAATATCGGCGGCCGCTCTCGGCGCGGGCGATCTGGGACGGGACCCGCGAGACTCTGACCAACCGTCAGTCGCTCGGCTACACCCTGGCCTTCATGCTGATGATGGGCGCGCTGATGGGCTATATCAACTCGATCCAGCAGATCGTCTTCGACGTCTTCCGCCAGCCGGACCTGATCGCTCTGGTATTCGCCGGCGTGGCCGGACCGATGGCGGTGACCTCCTATCTCAACTCCAGGCTGGTCGAGCGGATCGGCATCCGCCGGATCGCGCATCTCGGCCTGATCCTGTTCACCACTTTCTCCGCGCTTCACCTGATGTTCGACGAGATGGGCGAATCGATGCCGGTCTTCGTCGCGATGCAGGGGCTGGTCATGGCCTGCTTCGGCCTCGCCTCGGCCAATTTCGGAGCGCTTGCGATGCAGCCCCTCGGCCATGTCGCGGGCACCGCTTCCTCGGTCCAGGGCACGATCGGAACGATCGGCGGAGCACTGCTCGGCCTCGCCATCGGTCAAAGCTTCAACGGAACGACTATTCCCCTGGTCACCGGCTTCCTGATCGCGGGCGGCGCCGGCCTGCTGATCGTCCTGGTCACCGAGCGCGGGCGGCTCTTCGGGCCGGGATAGATGCCCCTCCTCCCCTCCCGGCTTTCCGGGAGGGGCCGGGGGTGGGCCCCCTTCAGGGTGCCGGCGGCAGATAAGGAGAGCGGGACCAGGAAGGCTCGCGCTTCGCGCTCGCGCCCACCCCTTAATCCCCTCCCGGAAAGCCGGGAGGGGAAATGGCAGGATCAGATATCGTCCTCGGCCGACGGGCCGGTCATCAGCGCCTCGGCGACCTCGTCGGTCTTGCCGCGGATGGCGCGCTCGATCTTATCGGCGATCTCGGGATTTTCCTTGAGGTAGATCTTGGAATTCTCGCGGCCCTGGCCGATCCGGATCGAATCGTGGCTGAACCAGGCGCCCGATTTCTCGACGATCCCGGCCTTCACCCCGAGGTCGAGAATCTCGCCCATCTTCGAGATGCCCTCACCGTACATGATGTCGAACTCGACCTGCTTGAACGGCGGAGCGACCTTGTTCTTCACCACCTTCACCCGGGTGGTGTTGCCGACGATATCGTCGCGATCCTTGATCTGGCCGGTGCGGCGGATGTCGAGCCGGACGCTGGCATAGAATTTGAGCGCGTTGCCGCCCGTCGTCGTCTCGGGATTGCCGTACATGACACCGATCTTCATCCGAAGCTGATTGATGAAGATGACCAGGCATTTGGACTTGGAGATCGAGCCGGTCAGCTTCCTCAGCGACTGAGACATCAAACGCGCCTGAAGGCCGACATGGGAATCGCCCATCTCGCCCTCGATCTCGGCGCGCGGTACCAAAGCGGCGACCGAATCGATGACGAGCACGTCGACGGCGTTGGAACGGACCAATGTGTCGGTAATCTCGAGCGCCTGCTCGCCCGTGTCGGGCTGCGACACGATCAGCTCGTCGACGTCGACTCCCAGCTTCCTGGCATAGACCGGATCGAGGGCGTGCTCGGCATCGACGAAGGCGGCGGTGCCGCCATTCTTCTGCGCCTCGGCGATGACGTGGAGGGCGAGAGTCGTCTTGCCCGAGCTTTCCGGCCCGTACACCTCGACGACCCGGCCGCGCGGCAGCCCGCCGATGCCCAGAGCGATATCGAGACCGAGGGAGCCGGTGGAAATGGTCTCGATCTCGACCGCCTCGCGCGATCCGAGCTTCATCGCGCTGCCCTTGCCGAAGGCGCGATCGATCTGCGCCAAAGCGGCTTCGAGGGCTTTTTGCTTGTCCATATTTTCAGAGATCCTGTCGGAACCGACGACTTTCAGCGATGCCACCATGGCGAAGCTCCCGTATCCAGACCGCGCCGCTCATTCAACGCGAGATGCATGGTGTATATGGTTTGTTCCACGTGAACAAGTAGGAAACATCCTACTTGTTGGCCGCCGTTACTGCCTCCATCGCCTCCCCCATCGCCTCGCGGAACAAAGGCGACTGGTAGATGCTGTTATGATCGGCTCCGGCGATCGTCCGATCGAAGGCCAGGTTGGGAAGCTCGCCCCTCAGCGATTCGGTCCGCTCCGGGGTGACGAGCGTGTCGCGCTCCGCCGCGATCAGGGCGACTGGAACCTTGCCGTCGCGCAGCCACTCGCCGGACGGCAGATCGTGGCGGAAAAGCCAGCGCACAGGAAGCCAGCGAAAATGGCCGGCGGCGACCCGCGACAGGGAATCGAAGGGCGTGACGAGGATAAGGCCGGAGACAGGGCGCCGGGGCGCGAGGCTGGCGGCGACCCCGCTGCCGATGCTGAACCCGACCGCGACGATCGGCCGTCCCGGAAAGCGGGAGGAGGCGAAATCGTAGACGAAAGGCGCGTCGGCGACCAAAGCCTCGGCGGAGGCATGGCCGCTGCTTGGTGCGTAACCGCGATAATGGAAGGCGACGATCTCCGATTGCGGATAGAGGAGGTGGAGATAGTCGCCCATCTCCTGCGCGTTCCAGGCATTGCCGCCGAAACCGATCACGACCGGCGCGGAGGGGGGAGGCCGGCTCGCCGGAAAGCGGACGCCCTCCAGCCGGTCGGCGCCGCGCGCAATCTCGAGCCGCTCGGCGCCGGCGGGAAGCGGCTCCGCGGGGGGGATCATATTGGTGGGGAAGAGCATCCGATCCTGCATCGCCCAGGCGATCGCGCAGACCGAGGCATAGAGGGACGCCAGAACGAGCAGAATCGTCAGCGGCCACACCGGCCGGATCCTAAGCCTCGCAGGCCTGACGGAGGGCCGGGTCGACGGCATCGAGGGTGAAGGGCTTGGCCAGGATGGGCACATGGGCGTGCGCCTGGGGCGGGCCGTCGACGTGGCCGCCGGTCGAGAAGCAATAAGGAATGCGTTTCTCGGCCAGCCGGTCGGCGACCGGCCAGACCTGCTCGCCGCCCTTCAGATGGACGTCGACGATGGCGACGTCGAACCCGCCCTTGTCGATCCGCTCCAGCGCTTCCGCGACGCTCTCGCAAATGCCGGCCACCTCATGGCCGAGCGACAGCAGGAAATCCTCCAGCATCATCGCGATCAGGGGCTCGTCTTCGACGATCAGGACGGAGCGGTTGTCGGACACCGGCGTCGGGTTACGCAGCAAAAGAGTGCATGGCAAGGCGGAGGCCGTTGCGGACGCGGTTCGTTTCGGGACGGACGGGCGCCGACATTGTCCTTCGGGATCAATCAGCTGGGAAGGAGAGCGCCGCGCACGGCCTCGGCGAGCTGCTGGACCGAGAAGGGCTTGGCGAGGAAGCCGACCCGGTCGAGATCGATCGATTTGCGCAGCTGCTCCTCGGCATAGCCCGAGATGAACAGGATGGGCAGATCGGGATGGCTCTGACGGGCGGCGCGCGCGGTGGTCGGACCGTCCATGGTCGGCATGACGACGTCCGAGATCATCAGATCGATGTCGGGCTGGCGCGCGAGCACCTCGAGCGCCGCCTCGCCATTCTCGGCGACGAGGACATTGTAGCCCTGGCGCGTTAGCGCACGCTCGGCGACGGCGCGGACCGTGGCTTCGTCCTCGACCAGCAATATGGTGCCCGTCCCCCAGACCTCGCTCGCCGCTTCGCGCGCCTTGCGTGGGGCGCTGACCGCCTCGGCGCGGTGGACTGGAAGATAGATGACGAAGCTCGTCCCCTGCCCCGGCTCGGATTCGGCGAAGATGAATCCGCCCGACTGCTTGACGATTCCGTAGACGGTCGAAAGGCCGAGGCCCGTCCCCTTCCCCACCTCCTTGGTGGTGAAGAAGGGCTCGAAGATCTTGGGAAGCAGGTTGGGCGCGATTCCGGTGCCGGTATCGGTGACCCGGAGCGCGGTATAATCGGCGATCGGCAATATCTCGCTGCCCATCCGGCGAACGTCGTCGGCGCCGACCGAATAGGTCTGGAGGGTGAGAAGCGCCTCCCCTTCCCCCTTTGCAAGCATCGCGTCGCGCGCATTGACCGCGAGATTGACGATGACCTGCTCGAGCTGGCCGGGGTCGGCACGGACCGCGCCGAGATTGCGGCCGTGCTTGACCTGGAGCTTCACGGTCTCGCCGAGCAGCCGCTTCAGCAGGTTCGACACCTCCGAGATGACGTCGGGGAGCTGGAGCACCTGCGGGCGAAGGGTCTGCTGGCGCGAGAAAGCGAGCAATTGGCGCGTCAGGCCGGCGGCCCGGTTCGAGTTGGAGCGGATCTGCTGGATGTCGTCATAATCGCTGTCGCCCGGCGTGTGGCGCATCAGCATCAGGTCGCAATGGCCGATGATGGCGGTCAGGATATTGTTGAAATCGTGGGCGACTCCGCCGGCAAGCTGACCGACCGCCTGCATCTTGGTGGCCTGGGCGACCTGCCGCTTGAGCCGATCCTCCTCTGTATTGTCCTTGAGCGACAGGAGGACGGCGGCATCGCCCAGGCCGCGGGCGCCTGCGACGGTGAGAGCGACGGGCTCGTCGGGCTTGGCCCTGAGGCGGACCGCGACGTCCCCCGACATGCTCGGCCCGCGCGCGAAACGGCGGACCGAATCGGAGACCGCGCCCTTGTCCTCGTCGACCAATATGTCGCCGGGCCAGGTCGGCTTCGCGGTTCGCGAAAGGCCCGCGGCGCGGCGGAAGGCGCTGTTGAGGTAGACGAAGCGGCCGTCCCGGTCGGCAAGTGCCAGGCCCAGGGGCAATATCTCGAGCAAAGCGTTGATATTGGCGCCGGCCTCGCCTCCGACCGCCCCGGCGCTCTCGTCGAGAAGGAGGAAGAGGCTCGGACCGTCGCTCTCGGCAAGCGGGATCTGGAGGATTCGAAGCGGCGTGCCTGCCTTGGCCTCGCGGGCGAACAGGAACTGCCCCTCTTCCCCCATCTGGAGAAGCTCGACCAGGGGCGTGCCGTCCGCCTCGGCCTCGGCGCTGCCCAGAGCGCGCATCAGGAAGGCGCGGTTGGCGGCGATCAGGGTCCCGGCGCCGCTTGCCAGCGCGGCCATCAGCCCGGACTCGCCCATTCGGTCGCCGGCCGGTCCCGACAGCAGGCGGCGCGCCTCGCCGACGAGATCGTCCTCGCCCGCCGAGGCGAAGGTCCATAGCAGATGCGCCGGGCCGGCCTGCGAAATCGAGACCCGCGCCGCCCGGCCGTTGTCGGCGACGGTGTCGAAGCCGGCGCCGCCGTCGCGAATCGCGGCCGAATGCGCGCGGCCGGCATCGCCGAGCTTGAGATCGGCGGGCGAGCGGCCGCCGAGCATATCCCCATAGGCGCGGTTGGCGGCGATCAGGCCGCCTTGATTGTCGGTAATCGCGATCGGCTCGGCCGAGGCGTCGAGGGCGGAGCGGAGCAGGGACAGGTCCGGCGCGGCCACTGCCTCATCCTCGACTGACGTCCGGCGGCCCGCGAAGAGCATGAGCGGCAAGCCGAGGGCGACCATTCCGGCGAAAAAGGCGGCCGCGAAGCGGATGTCGCCCACCGACCAGAGCAATAAAGCCGCCGATGCCGCGGCCGCCGCAAGAAGCGCCAGGATCCCGGGGACGGACGAGCCGCCGGCGCTGAGGGCGCGGCTCGCCATCTACCAGATTCGGACGCGCTGCTCGGGCGGCAGATAGAGGGTCATTCCGGGCAGGACCTGATAGGCCGAATACCAGGGATCGAGGTTTCGGACGACCGCTACCCTCTGCTCCGAGGGCGAATGCGGGTCGGTCAGGAGGCGCTGGCGAAGATTGGCCTCGCGATAATTGCGCCGCCAGACCTGGGCCCAGCCGAGATAGAATCTCTGATCGCCGGTGAACCCCTCGAGCACGGGCGCGGGCTTGCCGCCGAGCGAGGCGATATAGGCGTCGTGAGCGACGGTCAGCCCGGCGAGATCGGCGATATTCTCGCCGAGCGTCAGGCGGCCCTGTACGTGCATTCCGGGCAAGGGCTCGTAGGCGTCATATTGAGCGGCGACCTTGCCGGTCAGAGCCTCGAAATTCTTGACGTCCTGCGGGGTCCACCAGTCGCTGAGGCGGCCCTCGCCATTATATTTGGCGCCCTGGTCGTCGAAATGGTGGCTGAGCTCGTGGCCGATCACGGCGCCGATGCCACCATAATTGACCGCCGGATCGGCATGGGGATCGAAGAAGGGCGGCTGAAGGATTGCGGCCGGGAAGACGATCTCGACCATTCCGAAATTGGCATAAGCGTTGATCGTCATCGGGGTCATGCCCCATTCCCAGCGGTAGATCGGCTTGCCGAGCTTGCCGACATTATATTCGTGAGCGAAGCGGTTGGCGCGAAGGGCGTTTCCGAACAGATCGTCGCGGCGGATCTCGAGGCCCGAATAATCGCGCCAGCGGTCAGGATAGCCGATCTTGGGCGTGAAGGCGGCGAGCTTGGCATGCGCCTTGGCCTTGGTCTCGGCGGCCATCCATTCCAATTTGTCGATTCGCCGATCCATGGCTGCGATGACGTTCTTCACCAACGCGTCGGCCGCGGCCTTGGTCTCGGGCGGGAAATAGCGGTCGACATAGACCTTGCCGACCTCCTCCCCCATCGCGCCGGTGACGAAATCGACTCCACGCTTCCAGCGCGGCTCCATCTCGGGCGTTCCGGAGAGGGTCGTTCCGTAGAAAGCGAAATTCTCGTTGGTGAAGGCGGCAGGCAGGACTCCGGCATAGGAATCGAGCGACCGGATCAGCAACTGGTCCTTCAGAACCGCGAGCGGCGCCCGACCGACGGCGGCTGCGATGCCTTTGACCGCGCTGGGCTGGGCCACGATCACCTTGTCGACGTCTGCGCCGATGCCGTGGAAATAGGCTCCGAAATCGAAGCCGGGCGCATCGGCGACCAGCTTCGCGGTCGTCATCATATTGTAGGTCTTGGTCGCGTCGCGGCTTTCGACGCGGGTCCAGTGGACCAAAGCAAGCTTCGTCTCGTAATCGAGAAGCGCGCGGGCGCGAGCGGCGGCATTGGGCTCGCCGGCCAAAGTGAACATCTTCTCGAGATGCGCCAGATAGGCGGCGCGGGTCTCTACGATCTTGGAATCCTTGCTGAGATAATAATCCCGGTCAGGCATTCCGAGGCCGGCCTGGACCAGGTTCAGCGCATATTCGTCGGGATTCTTGTCGTCCTGGGCGACGAAGCCGGCCACCGGCCCGCCGATCCCGGCGCGATCCGCCTCGGCGACCAGGGCGGCATAGCCGGCGCGCGAGGACAGGCTCCTGATCCGCGAGAGCCAGGGCTGGATCGGCGCAAGGCCCCGGGCCTCGACCGCGGCTTCGTCGAGGAAGCTCGCATAGGCGTTTCCGATCTTGCTCGAAGGGTCGGTCTTCTTGTCGTCCAGTATCTCCTGGGTCCGGGTGCGCGAGAGGTCGTCGAGCACGGTGAACATGCCGTAATTGCTCTTGTCGGCGGGGATCGGAGTCACCCGGGCCCAGGTCCCGTTCGAATATTGGAAGAAATTGTCGCCGGGCCGGACGTTGCGGTCCATCCCGGCAATGTCGAAGCCGAAGCTCCCGATCTGGG
>Ga0193706_1001403_pt1 | contig 10837 bp, 11 predicted proteins | sample U3c1metaG_FD_160130 | JGI IMG/M metagenome (GOLD analysis project Ga0193706, IMG submission 160130) | Soil microbial communities from a riparian zone of the East river system, Colorado, United States - U3c1 | ecosystem: Environmental > Terrestrial > Soil > Riparian zone | place: USA: East River... | reverse complement strand
CTGGGGCGCCACGCCGCCGAGCGCCGGCAGGCCGACCCGCTCGGCCAGGGCCAGGACGTCGGCCGCCCGCCACCGGTCGAGCAGGTGCGTGGTCGTGCCCGTGCGCAGGTACCAGGCCAGCTTGGTGGTGAACCCGACGTGCGCCATCTGGGTGGCGGCCAGCATCGGGGCGGGGGCGGCGGCGGGGTCACCCCATGCCAGGCCGGTGTCGATCCGGGCGATGGCCTCGATGTGGCGGTCGCGGAAGATCGCCCCCTTGGGCCGCCCGGTCGTGCCCGACGTGAACACGACGGCGGCCAGCCGCTCGGCGTCGGCCGGGCGGTGGGGGACGGGCCCGTCGGACGCCAGCGCCGTCACCTCGTCGGCCTGGGCGACGACGAGGGCCGGCTCGGCCAGGTCGACGCAGGCCTGCTGCTCGGCCGGCGCCAGGCGGGGGTTGATGCCGGCGGTGGCGGGCCCGGCCTTGGCGCAGGCGATGGCGAGGACGACCCACTCGACGCCGGAGGCGAGGGTCAGCGCGACGACGTCGCCGGGCCCGAGGCCCCGGGCCGCCAACCCGGCCGCCACCGCATCGGACCGCTCGTCCAGCTCGGCGTACGACGTCGGTCGCCCCTCGGCATCGACGAACGCCGGCCGCTCGCCGAACCGTCGCCCCGCCTCCCGGACCGTCTCAGCCAGCACGGTGCTGGTCCGTTCCCGCGCGCTGGTGCACCACCCGTGACCCACCACCGCGCCGGAACGCCACGGGCGGTGCATCGACGTCACCGGTCGACCTTCCGGCGCGGTCGCAGACCGCCGGCGGCGCACCACCGCGCGAGAAGGTCGACCTGCGGGGGGTGTGGTTCACGGGGCGCTCAGCGGTCGCGGGGGACGATGCGCTCGCCCTGGAAGGCCTTCTGCCCCTCGGCCAGGGCCTCCTCGCTCAGCCCCAGGTTGAGCAGCGGGTTGCCGAGGGACAGCGCCTGCTGGCGGGTCAGCTCGCGCCCCGCCCACAGGGTGCGGAGGGTGGCCTGGATGGCCGCCGGCGGGGCCGAGGCGATGGCCGCGGCCGCCCAGCCGGCGGCGTCGGCCAGCGCGTCGGCGTCGGCCACGACCTCGGACACCAGCCCGATCTCGTGGGCCCGCGCCGCCGTCATCCGCTCGTGGTTGCCGAGCAACGTCATGCGCAGGACCTCGCCGAAGGGCATGTCCCGGTGGAGCATCAGCAGGGGCTCGTAGACCGCCGGCATGCCGTAGGTGACGTGGGGGTCGAAGAAGCGCGACGCCTCGGTGGCGATGATGAAGTCGGCCTCGCCCAGCAGGTAGAAGGCGCCCCCGCAGGCGATGCCGTCGACCGCCGCGATCACCGGCTTCCACAGCTCGTTGGCCTTGGGCCCGAGCTGCTGGCCCGGGTCGTCGTAGGTGTAGGGCGAGAACGTGTACTCGGCCCCGCCCTCGGACGGCACGAAGTCACGGTCGATGCCGGTGCAGAAGGCCTTGCCGCCCTCGGCCCCGAGCACGATGCAGCGCACCTCGTCGTCGGTGCGGAGCCGGCGCCAGAGGGCCTGGAGCTCGTCGCACATCACCTGGTCGAAGGCGTTGTAGCGCTCGGGCCGGTCGAGCGACACCCAGCCCACGCCGTCGGCGACGCGCCAGGTCAGCGTGGTCAGATCCGTGGTCACAGGCGGGACCCTACGCACGCCGCGCTAGGCCGACGCCGGGACGCGGTCGCGGTCCAGGTCGAGGCTGAGCATGCGGATGGCGTTGCCCCGCATGATCTTGTACACGGCCTCGTCCGGCAGGCCCTTCATGAACCCCTCGGCGATCTGCTTGGTGTCGGGCCACGTGGAGTCGGTGTGCGGGTAGTCGGTCTCGAAGGTGATGTTGTCGACACCGACGATGTCGAGGCTGTCGATGCCGTGCTGGTCCCGGAAGAAGCAGCCGAACATGTTCTTGTAGTAGTAGGTCGACGGCGGCTCGGGGATGAGGTCCTTGACCCCGCCCCACGCCCGGTGCTCGCGCCACACGTCGTCGACCCGCTCGAGGATGTAGGGGATCCAGCCGATCTGGCCCTCGCTGTAGGCCAGCCGGAGATCGGGGAACTTCACCAGGTTGCCGCTGAAGAGCCAGTCGCTCATCGACGCCATGGCGTTGTTGAAGCTGAGCGACGCGGCCACTGCCACGGGCGCGTCGGGCGAGGTGGCCGGCATGCGCGACGACGAGCCGATGTGCATGTTGATGGTGGTCTCGGTGTCCTGGCAGGCGGCGAAGAACGGGTCCCAGAAGCCGGAGTGGATCGACTCCAGGCCGAGGTGCGGCGGGACCTCGCTGAAGCAGACGGCGTGGACGCCGCGGTCGGCGTTGCGGCGGACCTCGGCGGCGGCCAGGTCGGCGTCCCACAGCGGGATGATGATCAGCGGGATCAGGGCGCCGCCCGAGTCGCCGCACCACTCCTCGACCATCCAGTCGTTGTAGGCCTTGATGCAGGCCAGGCCCATGTCCCGGTCGGGGTGCTCGGTGAAGGTCTGGCCGCAGAAGCGGGGGAACGACGGGAAGCAGAGCGATGCCTCGACGTGGTTGATCTCCTGGTCCTCGACCCGGGCCTTGGGGTCGTAGCACCCGGGCCGCATCTCGTCGTAGGTCATCGGCGTCATCGTCATCTCGTCGCGGGAGTACCCGACGGCGGCGACGTGGCGCTTGTGGATGTAGACGAGGTCGCCGAACACCCAGCAGTCGGCCGGGCGCCCGTCGTCGGTGAACTCCTGCTCGTAGGTGCCCCCGCCGATGTGCTTCATCCCACCGACGCGTCGGCGCTCGATGCGGGGGCCGTCGGCCCGGTACCTCTCGGGGAGCCAGGTCTGCCACACGTGGGCCGGCTCGACGACGTGGTCGTCCACGCTGATGATCTTGGGGAGCTCGGCCATGTGTCCTCCGGGGGAGCGGCCCGAATCTGACGGGTCGTCAGATCTTACCCTGACGGGTCGTCAGGAAGTCACACGGAGCGCCTAGGTTCCGCCGTCGTGAAGATCGGGATCACCTTCGGCCAGCTCAACCCGGCGTTCTTCGAGGAGGTGGCGATCGAGGCCGACCGGCTGGGCTACGAGTCGGCGTGGCTGCCCGAGCACCTCGTGTTCCCGGTGCGGGTCGAGGGTCAGCTGGTGCCCGGTGAGGACCACCCGCCGGTGCCGCCGACGGTGCCGATCTTCGACGCCTGCGCCTACCTGTCGTACCTGGCGGCCAAGACGTCGACGATCAGGCTCGGCACCTTCGTCTACCTCCTGGGCATCCGCCACCCGTTCGTCGGCGCCCGGGGCTTCGCCACCCTCGACGTCCTCAGCGGCGGCCGGGCCGTGTGCGGTGTCGGTGCCGGCTGGCTGACACCCGAGTGGGACGCCGTCGGGATCGACCCGTCCACCCGCGGCGCCCGGCTCGACGAGGCCATCGCCGTGTGCCGCCGTCTCTGGACCGAGCCCGAGATCAGCCACGACGGACCGCACTTCCCGTTCGAGCCGGTGGCCTTCGAGCCCAAGCCGGTGCAGCCGGGCGGGGTGCCGATCCACATCGGCGGCGAGTCCCGCCGGGCCCTGCGGCGGGCGGCCGAGCGGGGCGACGGCTGGCTCGGGATGCAGCACACGCCGGAGACAGCGGCCGCCCAGGTGACCGTCCTCCGCGGGCTGACCGAGGCGGCGGGCCGCGACCCGTCCGCGGTGGAGGTCACGGTGATGGGTGCCGTGGACGGTCCCGACGACGTCGAGCGCTTCGCCGCGGCCGGCGTCGACCGCCTCGTCGTCACGCCGTGGCGCCGCAGCCGGGAGGCCGTCGACGGCCTCACCCGCCTCGCCGCCGCCCTGTCGCTCACCCCGTGACGGTGAGCGGCGCGTAGGCCGAGCGCTGGGTGTCGGCGGCGGCGCCGATGACGAGGGCACAGGTGCCCGGAGCCGCGGTGCAGTCGAAGGGGTCGTCCGGCCGGAAGGCGGGCTCGACCTCGGATTGGACCCTGGTGGTGAAGGTGATCTCGCCCTGCTCGTCGGCGTGCAGCTCGACGTCCGCGACGTTTCCGCCCCGAGACAGCCCAGCCTCCGCCGGAGGGAGCGGCCCTCGTCCGGCTCGCCCCCGTCGGACCTCCGTCCCGCCACGGCGGCAGGGTACGACCGGGCTGGCCGCCCGTCCCCGCGCCGAGGAACCCGACACCTGACGGGGCGTCAGGTAGCGTCCGAGCGATGCCCGTGGACCTGGCCGACCTGGTGCGCTCCGACCGCTGTGCGGTGGTGACCTCGGAGATCCAGAGCGGCGTGGTGGGGTCGCGCTCGGCGCTGCCGGACCTGGCCGCCGCCGCCGGCCCGATGATCACCGCCGTGGCTCGGCTGTGCGCCGCCGCCCGGTCCGCCGATGTCGTCGTCGTGCACGGCACCGCCGCCCGTCGGGCCGACGGCCGCGGGTCGAACACCAACGCCCGGCTCTTCGCCGGCGTGCGCAAGAGCCCGGTCGCCCTGCTGCCCGGCAGCCCCGAGGCGACGGTCGTGCCCGAGCTGGGCCCGGAGCCGTCCGACATCGTGCTCACCCGGCTCCACGGGCTCTCGCCCATGGCCGGCACCGACCTCGATGCCGTGCTCCGCAACCTCGGCGTGACGACCATCGTCGTCACCGGCGTGTCGGTGAACATCGCCGTCACCAACCTGGTGATGGACGCCGTCAACGCCGGCTACCAGGTCGTCGTGCCCCGCGACGGGGTCACCGGAATCCCGCAGGCCTACGCCGACGCCGTCCTCGATGGCACCGTCGCCCTGCTCGCCACCCTCACCACGGTCGACGAGATCATCGCCGCCTGGAAGGCGCCGTGACCGACCACACCAGCATCCCCGCCGCGCTCGTCGCCATCGCCGAGCAGCACCCCGACGGCGAGGCCGTCGTCGACGGCGAGCACCGGGTGACCTGGCGGAGCTGGCCGACCGGGTCGACGAGGCGGCGCGTGCCTTCGTGGCCGCCGGCCTCGAGCCCGGCGACCGCGTCGGGCTGTGGGCCCCGAACTGCTGGGAGTGGGTCGTCGCCGTCGTGGGCCTCCAGGCCGCCGGTGGCGTGGTCGTCCCGCTCAACTCTCGCTACAAGGGGTCGGAGGCGGCGTGGATCCTGACCCGCAGCCGAGCCCGGCTCCTCGTCACCGTCGACGGCTTCCTGGGCAACGGCTACGTCGCGATGCTCGACGGCCAGGACCTGCCGCACCTCGAGCGGATCGTCGTCCTGCGCGACCCGGCGCCGCCCAGCGACACGCCGACCCAGGCGTGGGGCGCCTTCCTGGCCGCGGGGGCCGGTGTCGACGCCGCAGAGCTCGATGCCCGGCGCGACGCCCTCACGCCCGACACGGTGAACGACATCATCTTCACGTCGGGCACGACCGGGAAGCCCAAGGGCGTGCTGACCACCCACGGCCAGGCGCTGCGGGGCTTCACCACGTGGGCGGAGCTGGCCGGGCTGACGGTCGACGACCGCTACCTGCTGGTGAACCCCTTCTTCCACAGCTTCGGCTACCGGGCCGGCATCGTGGCCTGCATCCTCACCGGGGCGACGATGGTGCCGCTGCCGGTGTTCGACGTCGACGCCGTCATGCGCACCATCGACGCCGAGCGGATCACGATCTTCCCGGGTCCGCCGGCGCTCTACCAGTCGATGCTCAACCACCCCGACCGGTCGTCGCTGCGCTCGGACAGCCTGCGCATCGCCGTCACCGGGGCCGCCCCCGTGCCGGTCAGCCTGATCAAGCGGATGACCGACGACCTCGGCTTCGACGCCGTCCTCACCGCCTACGGCCTCAGCGAGTCCACCGGCATCGTGTCCATGTGCCGTCAGGACGACGACCCCGTGACCATCTCCACCAGCTCGGGGCGGGCCATCCCGGGCGTCGAGGTGCGGATCGTCGCCGACGACGGCACCGAGAGGCCCCGGGGTGAGCCGGGCGAGATCGTCGTGCGGGGCTACAACGTCATGAAGGGCTACTTCGAGGACCCGGAGAGGACGGCCGAGGCCATCGACGCCGACGGCTGGCTCCACACCGGCGACGTCGGGACCATGGACGACCGCGGCTACCTCGACATCACCGACCGCACCAAGGACATGTTCATCTGCGGCGGGTTCAACGCCTACCCGGCGGAGATCGAGTCGACCCTGTCGGAGCACCCCGCCGTGGCCCAGGCCGCGGTGGTCGGCGTGCCCGACGAGCGGCTGGGCGAGGTCGGCTTCGCCTGGCTCGTGCCGGCCACGGGGGTGGACCCGCCGAGCGAGGCCGACGTGGTCGCATGGAGCCGCGAGCGCATGGCCAACTTCAAGGCGCCGCGGCACGTCCGGTGGATAGCCGCGCTGCCGCTCAACCCGTCGGGCAAGATCCAGAAGTTCATCCTGCGCGACGACGCCGTCGCGGCCCTCGATCCCGGAGCCTCTGCGTGACCGTCACCCTGATAGCCGAGATCAGTGCCGGCGCCGTGGCCGAGGCCGACTCGGTCGCGATCGGCGTCCTCGTCATGCGGGTGCTGATCGGCATCACCTTCGCCGCCCACGGCTACTTCAAGTTCTTCAAGGGCGGGAAGATCGCCGGCACCGCCCGGTGGTTCGACAGCATGCGGATGCGGCCCAACGGCACGATCCATGCCTACCTCGCCGCCTGCACCGAGCTGGGTGCCGGCACCCTGCTGGCCCTCGGGTTCCTCACCCCGCTGGCCTGCGCCGCCATCGTGGGCCAGATGGTCGTGGCCGCCTACACCGCCAACCGCGAGAACGGGTTCTGGAGCGCCAACAAGGGCTGGGAGTACAACTTCGTGCTCGGCGTGGTCGCGGTGGGCCTGGCCACGATCGGCCCGGGCCAGTACTCGATCGACCACGTCCTCGAGCTGAGCCAGTCGTTCGACCCCAACATCGGGCTGAGCGTGTCGCTGTTCCTCGGGGTTGCCGCCGGCATCGGCATCATCGTCGGCTGCTACCGCCCGCCGGCCCCCGAGCCGGAGCCGGAGAGCTGATCGTGGCCGACGAAGAGGTCGCGGGGGACGCGGGCGCCGCCGACGAGGCCCGCGCCGCCGATGGTCGCCGTCCCGGGCGCCGCGGCCTCGCCACCCGGCAGAAGCTGCTCGACTGCACCGCCACCATGCTCGGCTCCGGGTCCTACCGCGAGCTGAAGGTGGTCGACATCGCCCGCTCGGCCGGCACCAGCCCGGCGACCTTCTACCAGTACTTCGCCGATGTCGAGAGCGCCGTGGTCGTCCTGGCCGAGGAGATGGCGGCCCAGGGGAAGCGCTTCGCCGATCACGTCCGCGCCAGCCAGTGGCGCGGCCGCAAGGGCTACGCCGCGGCCGAGGCGCTGGTCGACGAGGTCATCGACTTCTGGGAGGAGCACCGGTCGGTGCTACGGGTCGTCGACCTGGCTACCGACGAGGGCGACGCCCGCTTCGCCAACGTGCGCACCCGGCTGCTCAACGACCTGAACAACGCCCTGGCCGAGGCCATCGGCGAGATGAAGGTCGGTGGCCGGCTGCCCGAGGACGTCGAGCCCCTCGCCACCGCCGGCGTGCTGGTGTCGATGCTCGTGCACGTCGCCGCCCACCGCTACGGCTTCGAGTTCTGGGGCGTCCGCACCGCCGACCTGCGCACCTCGATGGCGCGCATCGTCTACTGGTCGATCTCGGGCCAGAAGCCTCCGCCCGGGTAGGGCCCGGCCCATGAGGTTCGGCCGCGGCGCAGACGCCACCAGCAACGTCCAGGATCGACGGACGGGAGGACGGGTCTCCGCCTTCCCCGGCGGCGCCCGGGGCGTGGGCGGGGTCGGCGGCGTCGTCGGCCTCATCGTGATCGTCGTGGTGACGTTGGTGTCCCAGGGTGGGGGAGGCGGCGGCACCGACCTCTCCGACATCATCGCGGCCGGCTTCCCCGAGGCCTCGACCGCCGGTCCGGGCCAGGACGGTGCCGCCACGATCACCGCCGATGCCGACCTGCGGGACTTCGTGGCCCAGGTCTTCAACGACGCCCAGGACCACTGGGCGGCGTCGTTCCAGGAGGCGGGCGAGGACTACACCGAGGCCACGCTGGTCCTGTTCGACACACCCACCGACTCGCGCTGCGGCGGCGCTCGGGCCGAGATCGGCCCGCACTACTGCCCGCCCGACGAGACGGTGTTCATCGAGCTCGGCTTCATGCGCCAGCTGGGCGCCGACTTCGACGCCCCCGGCGACTTCGCCCAGGCCTACGTGGTCGCCCACGAGATGGGCCACCACGTCCAGAACCTCCTCGGCACCAGCGCCGAGGTCAGCGACCGGTCCGAGGGCGAGCGGATCGGCGACGACGGCCTGTCGGTCCGGCTCGAGCTCCAGGCCGACTGCTACGCCGGGGTGTGGGCCAAGACGGTCTACGACCGGGGCCTGCTCGACCCCGGCGACACCGAGGAGGCCCTCGACGCCGCCGCCGGCGTGGGCGACGACCGCATCCAGGCCGAGGCCACCGGCCGGGTCGACCGCGACAACTGGACCCACGGCAGCAGCGAGCAGCGCCAGCACTGGTTCCGCCAGGGCTTCGACACCGGCCAGCCCGACCAGTGTGACACGTTCTCGGGCGACATCTGACGATCACCGGGCGAGGACCATAAACGAGAACGCGTTCTAGTTCTGGGTTAGGGTCCGGCTCGTGGCGCCCGTCTTGGACCCTGGACGGCTGATCGTCGGGATGCAGCTCCCGATCCAGTCGCAGAGCACCGTCTACGCCGAGCCCTGGGAGGCCACGGCCGGGGCCGCCGAGCTGGCCGCCGTCGCCACCGCCGCCGACCGGGCCGGGTTCGGCTACGTCGCCGTGTGCGACCACGCCGCCATCCCGGCCGACAAGGTCGACGCCATGAGCGCCGAGTGGTGGGACACCGTCGCCACCCTGGCCTGGTTGGCCGGCCTGACCGAGCGGACCCTCCTGCTCTCGCACGTCTTCGTCCCCGCCTACCGCCACCCCCTGTCCGTGGCCAAGGCGTGGTCGACCCTCGACGTCGTCTCCGGCGGCCGGGCCGTCATGGGCGTGGGCGCCGGCCACGTCGAGGGCGAGTTCGCCGCCCTGGGCGTCTCCTTCGCCGAGCGCGGCGCGCTCCTGGACGAGTCGATCGACGCCGTCCGGGCCTGCTTCGGCGCCGAGGCCCCGGCCCACGACGGGCCGACCTGGTCGTTCACGGGCCTGGCCCAGCGCCCCCGGCCGGTGCAGGACGGCGGCCCGCCCCTCTGGGTCGGGGGCTCGTCCGTCCCCGCCGTCCGCCGGGCCGCCCAGCGGGGCGACGGCTGGCTGCCCCAGGGCCCGTTCGGCCCCGACGAGGTGGCCCGCCTCCGCACCGCCCTGGTCGCCGCCGGCCGGGAGGGCGAGCCGTTCGACGTCGGCGCCCTGGCCGGTCCCGTCTACGTCGGCGAGCCGACCTGGGACGTGGGCCGCTGCATCTCCGGCCCGCCCGAGAAGGTGGCCCACATCCTGGCCAAGCTGGGCGGCCTCGGTGCGCTCCAGGTCCAGGTCCGGCCCCGGTCGCGGGACGCCCAGGAGATGGTCGACCAGGTCGAGCGGATCGGCGCCGAGGTCCTGCCGCTCCTGGCCGACGTCCGCCCCCGCCCGCTGTTCGACGCCTGATCACGAGGACCGCCATGTTGTTCGAGGGGAAGATCGCCATCGTGTCCGGGTCGGGACCCGGGATGGGCCGCCACATCGCCCTGGCCCTGGCCCGCGAGGGGGCCGACGTGGCCGTGGCCGCCCGGCGTCAGGACAAGGTCGCCCGGGTGGCCGAGAAGATCGAGGCCCTCGGCCGGCGGGCCCTGCCGGTGCGCTGCGACGTCACCGACCCCGACCAGTGCCGGGAGCTGGCCGACCGCACCGCGGCCGAGCTGGGCGGGGTCGACGTCCTGGTCAACAACGCCTACCACGACGGCGACTTCGCCAAGGTCGTCGACGCCGACCTCACCACCTGGCAGACCACGATCGACGTCAACCTCTTCGGGGCCGTCAACATGACCCGCGCCGTCCACCCCCACATGAAGCAGCGGGGCGGCGGGCGCATCGTGATGGTCAACACCATGTCGACCGAGCGGGTCGAGGAGGGCTTCGGGATCTACGCGGCGTCGAAGTCGGCCCTCAAGTCGATCACCCGCACGCTCGCCAAGGAGCTGGGGCCCGACGGGATCCGGGTCAACGGCGTCCACCCCGGCTACATCTGGGGCCCGTCGGTGAAGTGGTACTTCGAGCACCTGGCCGAGGAGCGGGGCGTCACCCCCGAGGACGTCTACGCCGAGGTCGCCTCGGAGAACGCCCTGGGCTACATCCCCGATGCGGCCGAGATCGCCAACGTCGTCCTGCTCCTCGCCTCCGACCTCGCCCGCTGCGTCACCGGCCAGGCCCTCGGCGCCAACGCCGGCCAGGTGTTCCACTAGGGCCATGGACGCCGCAGTCGACATCCGACCGACCTACAGCGCGCTCAGCGCCATGCTCGCCGCCGCACCGGTTCGCGCTCTGGCCTGGGGCCAGCAGCCAGTGGCGCTCCGGTGGAACACACCCAACCGCATCGAGGTCCCGGCCGGGACCTCGCACGTCGGGGTGTGGGCCACCTGGGTGACCAAGAAGCACATGGGGCTGGTGCACGCCGTCGTCCAGCTGGCACCGGGCGAGGTGGTGAGCCTCGAGTGGAAGGCGCCGAACAGCATCTTCGGCACCGGGAAGCTGACGGTCGTCGAGCTGGGACCGCCCACGGCCCTGGCCGCTCCCGACGGCTCGGAGGCGCCGGGCGAGCTGGGCCCGGAGCTGGTCCGACCGCCGCACGCCACCCGGCCGGTCGCCTCGGTCCCGCTGGCCGCGACCACCGCGGCGGTGGCGG
>Ga0193706_1001402_pt1 | contig 10848 bp, 10 predicted proteins | sample U3c1metaG_FD_160130 | JGI IMG/M metagenome (GOLD analysis project Ga0193706, IMG submission 160130) | Soil microbial communities from a riparian zone of the East river system, Colorado, United States - U3c1 | ecosystem: Environmental > Terrestrial > Soil > Riparian zone | place: USA: East River... | reverse complement strand
AAAAGCAAACTATCCATCTCATACATCAAAAATAGGCGGTTGAGGGTAAAAAAAAGAGATAAAAAAAACGCAACACCATGTTGCGTTTTTTTAAAGTTTATAATGAGATCAGAAGTTGCGGGTAATACCCATCTTAAGGCCGAAATTATAGAGTTTTTCAGACAGGGTATATTGCTTACTATACGTTGATAAGAATTGGTATCTGAATTGAGGGCCCGCATTAATGCTGATGCCACTAGGCGTTTTATAGCTTATAAATGTTTCAAATCCTCCATTAATATTCCATTTGCGCAACATGGATGGGTCGTCAATATAATTTTTCGCATCCGTTGATATCATGTAAACATTACCGCTGGCTATGTATGTGGGCTGAACAGTAAACCCTGCATACCATTTTATGTTGTTTTTGCCTGCCAGTTTAATATCAGCTCCTACCGGGATGGATAATTGAATGGTCTTATTATTAAGCTTCCTGGGTGTAGCCCCTCCGGTATTATTCGCATAGATCGTACTATAAGCAGTTGTGACCGGGTAGCCATTAGCTAAATCGTTTAATAATATAGTAGTTTGCGTAGGGTGCTTTAATTCAAATGTATTGCTTATATAATTTGTATAATTAAACTGTATCCCGCTTTTTAACCTTACTCTTTTCATTACATCAAATAATAAAACGGTACCGGCTTCAAGATTTATAGCAGCATTCTGATTAACCATTTCATTGATGTTCCTATTGTTATTTTGGTTGGCAACAACCAAAATATTCACCGCCTCATTGGGAGAATTCTTTTCCAGATGCCTGTAACCAATTGATGGGGTTATATAATATTGTATAGATCTTTTGTTTTTCCATTTCCCGGCAGAAGATTTATTATGAAATGCATAATTTTCAATCCAGGCTAGCTCTTCTTTATTATTTTTAAAATCAGCAATATTATTTTTCGGTGAAACAGGAATACTTTTTTTATCTGTGGCAGATATTATTTCACCACCTTCATTTTTTACCGGGTTAGTGATTTCATTCAATGCCGTATTAGCTGCAATGGGAGAATTATTTTCTATTGCTTCGGTATTAAAAATCCTTTCCGTTTCAACACTTTTTGATGTGATCAATTCCTCCTTTTTATTATTAATAGCAGGGGCAATAGGCACGTCTTGCACTTCGGATGTTTCCAATGGAGCAAAGGCATTTTCCTGACCAGGAACATTATCAATGGTTGCTATAGACTGGGCTTTTGTAGCCTGTCCCGGTTTATTGAATGCCAGGAGAGAAGCTGGCTGGTTATTTTTTGAGGAACCCCTTTCAGAAGGTTTACTGGAATTAACGGGCCCTTCAACTTTAGATGAAAAAATATTTACGCCCGCACTTTTCCTGGAAATAGAGTTGATTGAATTGTTATTTGAGATGCCAATATAAAGCACTGAAGATATTAGCAACAGGCATACTGCCAGGGAAGGCCAGCGTTTTCCCGGGTGAAGATCATTATAGATACTATGCCAGACTCTTCTTGAGGGATACATCCTGAAGTCATCAGTTGCCTCCTTCAGAAGCTGCTCAAAGTTGTCGTTATAAAAATTGTTTTCCATCTTTCACAAAAAGCTTTTTTAGTAATGGTATTCAAGAAAATGAAGCTCCTGCACATCCATTATCTTGTTGACACAGCACTACCATAGTTATTTTTCCGGGTAGATTTGTGTATAATCTTCTTCTTTATTAATATTTCTTCCAGCATAGCCTTAGCGCGGGTGTACTGGCTTCGGCTTGTACTTTCTTCAATATCCAGCATTGTTCCAATTTCCCTGTGCGAGTAACCTTCGATTGCATATAAATTTAGTACGGTTCTATAACCCAGGGGCAATATCCTGATACATTCAATTACCTGTTTTGCCTGCATGATAGAAGGGATCATATCTTCTTTTACATGAATGCCGCTGGCATGAATAATATCTACACTATCTGCAAATTTTTTATTCTTTTTTAAGACATTGATACAGGTATGCACAATGATACGCCGGATCCATCCTTCGAGAGCTCCTTCATTGCGATATTGGTGCAGCTGGGTAAAAACCTTAATAAAACCCTCCTGTAACATATCTTCCGCATCTTCCCTGTTTTTTGCAAACCTGTAGCATACACCAAGCATACGGGGGCTAAACCTGTTATACAAAGCTTCCTGTGCGGCAGCATTGTTTTTAATACTTCCGGCAAGCATTTGCTCTTCGGTCATAAATTGTAGATTTTTTACCCTTAAATATAGACAAAATAGTCTCAAATCCTGCTGCTTACAAATACAAAACGCCGAAACTTTAACATTCGGACGTTCTCATGACAAAGAAGTCACATATTTTAACCGCAGCCCGCAACTTGATTACCACATTCGCCCCGGGGCACCTTCATAGTAAATGGCAAATAATTTTGCTGTAAATTTTTCAAAACAACCGGTAATTACTGATTTGCCAAATAAGGGGCTATATGATCCTGAATCTTCCGGGTTTTCCTTATTCTTCAATACCAGTTGGTCTCGTATTTGTTCGGGCGGCAAAAGTAAATTATTTTTTTATTACGAGGCTATCAGCCGGGTATTTGAAACGAATGCTATCATGAATAGCGCTTGCCCAGTCTTCCAGTATTTTTTTCTTTTCACTATCCAGTATGGCATTCCTGTGAATAAGGGTGTAAGAGGCCAGAGGCATTTCTCCTTTCTTTACCTGTTCCCCTATTTCTTCCAGTTTTTTAAATTTTTTACGAATGCTATATGTAGCATACTCAGAAAAATTAAGCTCTTTTTTACCATCTTTTATATGGTTACCCATCCATAATGCCACAGGTTGCAGGTTATTATACCACGGATAACGGGTATTGTTGCTATGGCAATCATAGCAGCTTGTTTCCAATATACTTTTTACATTGGGGGGTATATTATGAACTTTTGAAATGTCATTTACCGAAGCCCCGGTGTTTTTTGGAGGTTTTGGATAAAACTGGATAGCTATAAACAACAGGATGATTATTAATAAAAAATATTTTAAGAATTTTTTCATGATTTTTTTATATGATTAAAATGTTTCCAGTCATATCTGCAGGGATGTCCAGATGCATCATTGTTAAAATAGTCGGTGCCACATCGGCAAGTTTACCCGGTTGAAGTTTGAGGGACAAATTGTTTTTACTGATGATAAAATATGGAACAAGGTTTAAAGTATGTGCAGTATTTGGAGTGCCATCTTCATTTATCTCGTAGTCAGCATTTCCATGATCAGCTGTTAAAAATACAGAATAATCATTTTCAAGCGCAGCATTTACAACCTGTTCCACGCATTTATCCACGGTTTCCACTGCTGCAATCACTGCTTTCCATACACCGGTATGCCCTACCATATCTGCATTCGCAAAATTAAGACAAATAAAATCCGGCTTATTTTCATTGATCTCTTTTATCACAGCGGCAGTTACTTCGTAGGCACTCATTTCAGGTTTTAGATCATAGGTGGCAACCTTGGGAGAGGGGATCATTATCCTTTTCTCACCTTTAAAAGGATTTTCCCGCCCACCGCTGAAAAAAAAGCTTACATGTGGATATTTTTCCGTTTCGGCTATGCGTAACTGTGTTTTTCCATATCCTGCTATAATTTCTCCCAACGTATTTTGAAGATCATTTTTTTCAAACATAACATTTACATCCCTGAAGGAATGATCATATAAAGTCATTGTTGTATAATGGAGCTGTAAAGTATGCATACCTGAAGATGGCATATTTGTTTGGGTAAGAACTTCCGTTATTTCCCTGCACCTGTCTGTGCGGAAATTAAAGGATATTACTGCATCTCCTTCTTCTATCCGGGTGGAATCCAGCTTTGCATTGATTACCGGGAGTATAAATTCATCGGTAATATTAGAAATATAAGATTCTGCCATTGCTGATATTAGATCAACAGCTTGTTTTCCTACACCATTTACTATTGCATCGTAAGCAACCTTTATTCTTTCCCATCTTTTGTCGCGATCCATGGCATAATAACGCCCGGTTATAGTTGCTATATTGCCGGTTGTTTTGCGTGTATGATTATCCAGCTCTTCTATAAACCTGATCCCGCTTTTGGGGTCTGTATCCCTGCCATCGGTAAATGCATGTATAAGTACATTCTGTAAACCCTTCGAAGCACATTCGGAAGTAATTGCTTTTACATGATTGATGTGTGAATGCACTCCTCCATCACTTACTAATCCTATTAAATGCAGCCGCTTATTGTTGTCCAGGCAATACTGAATAGCATTGTGCAATTGCTTATTCTGATGAAAGCTATTATCCTTTATTGCTGCATTTATTCTTTCAAGCTGTTGGTAAACTATCCGGCCTGCGCCCAGGTTAAGATGGCCTACTTCGCTGTTGCCCATCTGGCCTGCCGGCAATCCTACTGCTTCTCCACAAGTTACCAGGGTGGAATTTGGATATTTATTATATAGGGAAGACACAAAAGGAACAGATGCATTCTGAATCGCATCACTGCTTTTGATCTTTCCCAATCCCCATCCATCCATTATAATAAGAATATTTTTTTTATCTTCCATGCTCAAAACTGATTGGTTTAAAATCGATAGTGAATTCGCTTTGCTGATTAAGGTTGCAAATTATAGTAAAAACGAGCAATATATAGGTAATTGGCACGTTTTTAGCCTAATCAGTGATAGAAATTAATATTTTATGAAACAATACTTCATCGCCTTAACCGGGGTGATTTTGCTTACTTCTTTTACATTCAGCACAGGGATAGATGAAATTGTCACTGCACTTAAAGGAGGTAATGCGTCACAGGTATCAAAATTTTTTGATAAAACTGTTGACATAACACTCCCCGAAAAAAGTAATAGCTATAGCAGCAGCCAGGCCGAAATGATCCTTCGTGATTTTTTTATTATTAACCCGATTAAGGGTTTCCAGGTTATTCATAAGGGTGAAAATTCAGGCTCTCAATATTGTATTGGTACACTGCTTACAAAAAATAATTCATACCGTACAACTATTTTTATGAAACAGAAGGGGGATAAACAGATCCTCCAGGAAATAAGATTTGAAGACCAGTGATCCGGTAATTAAAAATATTCAAAGGCTTCCCCCGTGGAAGCTTTTTTTATTCCCTTTATTCTTAAGCCTCCTTGCTTAGCTTTGCCATATGAATTTTGAATCACAGTTACACGGGCTTATATTATCTGCATTACAGGAAGATATCGGTGATGGCGATAATTCAACCATTTCTACCATTGAGCCCGGTGTAAAAGGGAAAGCAATATTAAAGATCAAACAGGATGGTATTTTAGCAGGAGTAAATGTTGCCTCTAAAATATTCAGGATGATGGAGCCGGGTATTTCATTTATAATGAAAAAAAAGGACGGGGAAAAGATGTTAAATGGAGAAGTGGCATTTGAGATCGAAGGGGATGTACATACCATATTACAATGTGAGCGGCTGGTGCTGAATTGTATGCAAAGAATGAGTGGTATCGCTACTCTTACCAGGAAGTATGTTGATAAATTAAATGGATATAAAACTAAATTGCTGGATACAAGGAAAACCACCCCGAATTTCCGGTTATTGGAAAAAGAAGCAGTCCTTATCGGGGGCGCTTATAATCACCGGTTTGGATTATATGATATGATAATGCTGAAGGATAATCATATAGATTATTGCGGGGGTATAAAAAATGCAATCAATAAGGCAAATGAATATGTTAAACGTACCAAGCCGGGATTGAAAATTGAAATAGAAACAAGGAATCTTTCGGATGTTGAAATAGTGATGCAAACAGGAATGGTGGACAGGATCATGTTAGATAATTTTACACCGGAACAAATAAAAGAAGCGCTTGTTATCATTAATAATAAATTTGAAACAGAAGCAAGTGGTGGAATTAATTATGAGAACCTGGAATCATTTGCCGGAACAGGGGTTGATTTTATTTCAAGCGGTTCCATTATTCACCAGGCTACCAGCCTGGATCTTAGCCTGAAAGCAATTATACAATAAGATGTCAAAACAAAAGGATACACGCAGCGGGATAATTTATTCTACGGATCCATCCTTTAAATATAATGACCGGCAGGAAAATGCCCATGAAACCTTACAGCCCGAAATGCAGGCAATGAGGGTAAGACTGGAAACCAAAAACAGGGGTGGAAAAGCAGTCACCATCGTGGAAGGCTTTATTGGATCAGAAAAAGATAAAGAACAACTGGCCAAAAGTCTTAAAGCCTGCTGTGGAACGGGTGGTTCGTATAAAGAAGGTGAAATACTTATACAGGGGGATAACAGGGATAAAATTACCAGCTGGTTGAATAAAAATGGCTATAAACTTGCACGTAAAATGTAATTCCATTCAAAATAATAATGAAAAATTTGGGAGTCAAACTACAGGAATACCCGTATGATTGTCTAAATTTGGGGGAGAAGGATGTGATAATCTGTTATTAAGACACAAAATATGACGAGTAAAATTTCAGGAGGAGTTAAGATAAGTATAGAAACGTATTACCAGCCGGAGTACAGCAATCCCATTAACAGCGAATTCATGTTTGCTTACAAAATAATTATAGAAAATAACAATTCATTTCCTGTAAAGCTTTTGCGCAGGCACTGGCATATTTACGACAGCAATGGAAGTGTAAGGGAAGTGGAAGGTGAAGGCGTTATAGGAGTGCAGCCGGTGATAAGCCCTTCAGCTTCTTATGAATATATGAGCGGTTGCAACCTGCGTAGTGAAATGGGTAAAATGCACGGTACATATCTCCTTGAAAATATAAATACCCGCAATACATTCAATGTAATTATACCGGCATTTGAAATGCATGTGCCATTTAAAATGAATTAGCACACCATTGGCATTGCATCATGATATTTAATTGTACCTTCCTAAACTATCAGATTTTTAAACCTTCACATCAGGCCATTTTTTTATTGGCCGGTATTTATGCAACTGATTTAATGTGATAGGATATAAATAAAAACCATGGCGAAAGTAGTATTCAACAATAACAACAACGAATTTTATACAAGCCTCAAATCCGGCGTGGATGCATATTTTGCATCAAAAAATATTAAGCGCACCGGTGATTGGAGGCTCATCTCGAAATCTATCATACTCTCTGCTATAGCTATCCTGATATACCTGGCACTAATGTTTTTTAAAATAGACACCATACCCGCCCTGCTCTTATGTGGCGTTTGGGGGTTTACGTTAGCTTGTATAGGGTTTAGTATTATGCACGATGCTAACCATGGAAGTTACAGTTCCAACCAGCGGGTCAATGATTTTTTAAGTTTATCACTTAATGCATTAGGCGCTAATTCTTATTTCTGGAAACAAAAGCATAACATCATTCATCATACCTATACCAACGTGGATGGCATAGATGATGATATAGCTAAAAGCCCCATTATCAGGCAATGTGATACGCAGAAGTGGGTGCCTGCCCATAAAATACAACACCTTTATTTACCTTTCATTTATTCCCTTTCAGCCATTTTCTGGATATATATAATGGATTTTACAAAATATTTCGGGCGTAAAATCTATACCACGGATGCATGGAAGCTGACTACCAAAAACCATATTGTATTCTGGGTTACCAAAATATATTATGCAACTATTTTTGTTGCTATCCCCATATGGGTCTGGGGCTGGCAGGGATGGTTGGCAGGGTATCTTGTGGCAAATGTAGTAATGGGCCTCTTCCTTTCTTTTGTATTCCAGTTGGCTCATGTGGTAGAAAACACGGAATTTGAATATATCCCTCTTGATTCCACCAAGCATATCGATAGTGCCTGGGCAGAATACCAGCTAAAGACTACAGCAAACTTTGCAATGGATAATAAAATAATTTCCTGGTTGGTGGGTGGTTTGAATTACCAGGTAGAACATCATCTTTTTCCACGCGTAAGCCATGTCCATTACCCTGCTATCAGTAAAATTGTACAGCAGAAATGCCGTGAATATAATTTTCCTTATAATCAATATCCCACCATGGGAAAAGCGCTTGCATCACATTTCAGGGTAATGAAAAACCTGGGAAAGAAACCGGGGACAATCGCATTGCATGCCCAGGAAGCTGCCTGATCAGGGTTTATATTTAGCCTCTTGAAATATTATTTCCGGATCAGTTCCCATTAATTCATGCAGGCTGGTTCCGGTCTTTTTATCCATATATTTTTTTACGATCTGCCATCCGGCAAATGAGCCGATATTCCCGGGCGAGGCTTCACCGAGTTCCTGGGTCTTTGGGCTTTCACCAATATAATTTTTAATAACATTGTTATCGATCGATTGCAACAGGTTGTTCTGTATGAACATATCCCATATTATTGCTTCATGCTGGTAGCTCTCTTTTAATTGCAAAGGGGAATAACCGATTAACGAATATTCTTCCGCATCCGGGATAAGCTTATGAAGCATATATAAACGTTTGCCTTTTTCAACCATTTGAATCAACAGGCTCTTGTCTTCATTTTTCTCAGGATACATATCGTTTACAATATTTTTCATGCAATTAATAACGATAGTACCAGGTTCAAAACGGTTACTGATATATAGGGGATAAGTTTCCTGCAGCCAGGCGGTTTGATACCCTGAAAATTTTTTTCCCAAATGATGTTGAAGGCCAATGATAAATGCATCTTCATCTAAAATGTCTCCAAAACCATCTAATGGTCCAATATAAGTAATGATCGTCCTGGGTATTTTATATTCCGGGAAATAGTACTTCACGAACCGGAGGCTTTCCTTTATTTGTTTTTCGTAAGGTGAAAAATCATCAAAAATCAATTGGGCTGTATCATATACGTTCCGGTACGTGGAAATAAAACCATTTACATATGCAGCCGCACTATCTGCCGGCCATTTAGGATCTGTATTAAGGATAGTCGTCAGGAAGTTTTCACCGAATGAAGGAAATCTTGCCAATAGCCTGTCAAGTTGGGGGGAAAGCTTATTGGTATCTATTGAGAATAATTCTTTTTCAAATCTTCTTGTAGAAAGCACAGGATTTATTTTTGAAACATCAGGTATGTTCTTATCATTCCTGCATGAGCAAAAGGACGACAGCAGCAGCAAACTTATTATCAAACGCATATTTGAATAATTTAACTTTGCAAAAGAAAAGCTTTATATATTAAAAGTAAAGTTAAATACCCGCATAGGCACGTATGAAAATATTTTTGGCTCAGCAGAATTATCACATCGGGAATTTTGAAAGCAATACAAAAAAAATTATTGACGCAATCAGGCATGCAAAACAACAGGAAGGTGATCTTATCGTGTTTAGTGAATTGTGCACCTGTGGCTATCCCCCGCGGGATTTTTTATATTTCAGCGATTTTATTGATAAGTGTTACCAATCAATAAATGAAATAAAGGAATTTGCTGATGGAATTGCTGTATTAGTGGGTGCCCCGCAAAGGAACGGCAAGGCAGAAGGGAAAGATCTTTATAATGCCGCCTGGTTTTTACAAGACAGGGAAGTAAGGCAGGTTATTCATAAAACATGCCTGCCAACGTATGACGTGTTTGATGAAGACCGTTATTTTGAGCCTGCAAATGAATGGAATGTAGTTGAGTTTAAAGGCAAAAAGTTAGCGGTAACTATTTGTGAGGATATATGGAACCTGGGTAATAATCCATTGTACAGGTATTGTCCTATGGATATGATGATGTCGCAACAACCGGATATGATGATTAATCTATCCGCTTCTCCCTTTGATTATACTCATGATGAGGACCGAAAAGCGGCTGTAAAAGCCAATGTGCTGAAATATAATTTACCCATGTTCTATTGTAATGGAATCGGTAGCCAGACAGAGGTTGTATTTGATGGCACATCACTTGTTTTTGATAAGTATGCAAACTTATGCGGGCGACTCTCTAGCTTTAGGGAAGATATTCAATCGTTCGAACTGCAGGATGATGGTACCATCAATGGTGAAATACTTGAGCATTCACACCAGGTGCCTGATCTCGAATCCAACCCCCAATCACTTGAGCCGGCTCTCAATATTGAGCATATCTATGAAGCACTGATCCTGGGTATTAAGGATTATTTTATGAAGATGGGCTTTACCCAGGCAATTATCGGGAGCAGTGGAGGAATAGACAGTGCAGTTACCCTTGCGCTGGCATGCGGGGCATTGGGTAAAGAGAATGTACATGCAGTGCTGATGCCATCACAATATTCAACGGCCCATTCCGTAAGAGATGCAGAAGCATTGAGCATTGGATTACAAAATCCTTATAATATTATCCCTATCAGGAATATTTATGATCAATTCCTCGAGGAATTGAAACCTGTATTCAAAGACCTTGGGTTTGGCATTGCAGAAGAAAATATACAAAGCCGGACCAGGGGAAATATCTTAATGGCAATTGCAAATAAATTCGGCTACATATTATTGAATACATCCAATAAAAGCGAGCTGGCAACCGGTTATGGAACATTATATGGCGACATGGCAGGCGGCCTTGCTGTATTGGGAGATTGTTATAAGCTCCAGATTTATGAGCTGGCCAGGTATATTAACAGGAATAAAGAAATAATTCCAACTCATATCCTCACCAAACCGCCCAGTGCAGAATTAAGGCCGGGGCAGAAAGACAGTGACAGTCTTCCTGAATATAATGTATTGGATAAAATCCTCTACCTCTATATCGAGCAATCCAAAGGGCCTGATGAAATAAAGTCATCCGGTTATGAGCCTGGGTTGGTTGATAAAGTATTGAAGCTGGTAAATACCAATGAATACAAGCGAAACCAGTTTTGTCCAATTATACGAATCTCACCAAAAGCCTTTGGCGTAGGGAGAAGAGTA
>Ga0193706_1001401_pt1 | contig 10853 bp, 7 predicted proteins | sample U3c1metaG_FD_160130 | JGI IMG/M metagenome (GOLD analysis project Ga0193706, IMG submission 160130) | Soil microbial communities from a riparian zone of the East river system, Colorado, United States - U3c1 | ecosystem: Environmental > Terrestrial > Soil > Riparian zone | place: USA: East River... | reverse complement strand
GCGGACCGATATCCACTCCACCCTCGTCATCGGATCCGGTCCCATCGTGATCGGCCAGGCCGTCGAGTTCGACTACTCGGGCACTCAGGCGTGCAAGGCGCTGAAGGACGAGGGGTACCGCATCGTCCTCGTGAACTCCAATCCCGCCACGATCATGACGGACCCGGAGTTCGCGGACCGCACGTACATCGAGCCGCTCACGCCGGAGTCGCTGGAGCGGATCATCGAACGCGAGAAGCCGGACGCCATCCTGCCGACCGTCGGCGGCCAGACCGGAATCAATCTGGCCATGGCCCTCTACGAGAACGGTGCGCTCGAGCGCCATGGCGTGGAGCTCATCGGCGCGAACTACGAGGCCATCAAGACTGCCGAAGACCGCCAGCTGTTCAAGGAGAAGATGCTGAGCATCGGCGTCGACGTGCCGCAGTCGACGTATGCGGCCACCGTCGACGATGCCGAGCAGTTCGCTGGCGGCATCGGCTACCCGCTGGTGATCCGTCCTTCCTTCACGCTGGGAGGGTCCGGCGGCGGCATCGCCTACAACGTCGAGGAGCTGCGCTCGATCGTCGCGGGCGGGCTCGAGCTCTCGCCCGTGCATCGCGTGCTCGTCGAGGAGTCGGTGATCGGCTGGAAGGAGTTCGAGCTCGAGGTCATGCGCGACCGCGCGGACAACGTGATCATCGTCTGCTCGATCGAGAACTTCGACCCGATGGGTGTGCACACGGGGGACTCGATCACCGTGGCGCCGCAGCAGACGCTCACCAACGACGAGTATCAGTCGATGCGCGACGAGGCGCGAAAGATCATCCGCGCCATCGGTGTGGAGACGGGCGGGTCGAACATCCAGTTCGCGGTCCATCCGCAGACGAGCCGCCGGATCTGCATCGAGATGAATCCGCGCGTGTCGCGCTCATCCGCACTCGCGTCGAAGGCGACGGGCTTCCCCATCGCGAAGTTCGCTGCCAAGCTCGCGGCCGGCTACACGCTCGACGAGATCCCGAACGACATCACGCGCAAGACGCCGGCCTCGTTCGAGCCGTCCATCGACTACGTGGTCGTGAAGATCCCGCGGTTCTCGTTCGAGAAGTTCCCGAACTCGCCCCAGCTCCTCAGCTTCTCGATGCAGTCCGTCGGCGAGTCCATGGCAATCGGCCGCACGTTCGACGAGGCGCTGCAGAAGGGCCTGCGATCGCTCGAGATCGGTGTGAGCGGCCTCGAGACGCGCGGTACGGACCGCGAAGCGCTCAACGAGCTGCTGCGCATTCCGACACCGGAGCGGATCTTCGCGGTCGGCGACGCCATGCGCGCGGGCATGACGGTCGAGGAGATCCACTCACTCTCGTACATCGATCCCTGGTTCCTGCGCGAGATTCGCAAGCTCATTGAAATGGAGAAGGAGATCGCCGCGACGGATGGACCTGCGCTCCAGGCCGCGCCGCTCCTCCGCTGGAAGCGTCACGGCTTCTCCGACCGGCAGATCGGAAAGCTCATCGGTCGCACCGAGGATGAAGTAAGGGCCGGACGTCACGCCGCCGGCATCCGACCCGTCTACAAGCGCGTCGATACGTGCGCGGCGGAGTTCGAGGCCGCCACGCCGTATCTCTACTCGACGTACGAGACGGAGAGCGAGGCCGATCCTACCGATCGCCGCAAGGTGATGATCCTTGGCTCGGGACCGAACCGGATCGGCCAGGGCATCGAGTTCGACACCTGCTGCGTGCACGCCTCCTTCGCGCTGCGGGAGATCGGATTCGAGACCATCATGGTGAACTGCAATCCCGAAACGGTCTCGACGGATTACGACACGTCGGACCGTCTCTACTTCGAGCCGCTCACGCTCGAGGACGTGCTCGAGATCGTGGCCGTCGAGAAGCCCGAGGGCGTGATCGTGCAGTTCGGCGGACAGACGCCGCTGAAGCTGGCCAAACAACTGGAAGACGCAGGCGTGCCGATGTGGGGCACGTCGGTGGACTCGATCGACATTGCCGAAGACCGCGAGCGTTTCGGCGTGCTGGCGAAGCAGCACGACATCCTCGTGCCGGCGCACGGGACGGCACTCAACGAGGAGGACGCGATCGCGGTCGCGAAGCGCATCGGCTACCCCGTCGTCGTCCGTCCGTCGTATGTGCTGGGTGGGCGGGCGATGGCCATCGTGTACGACGAGCAGGCGTTGCGAGGCTACATGGAGCGCGCCGTCGCCGCAGCGCCGGGACATCCGATCCTCGTCGACCATTTCCTCGAGGACGCCATCGAGATCGATGTCGATGCCGTGTCGGACGGAGACCGCGTCATCGTGGCCGGGGTCATGGAGCACATCGAGCTCGCAGGAATTCACTCGGGCGACTCGACCACGGTGATCCCTCCCTACATCATCGGAGCCCGCGATCAGGACCGGATCCGCCGTCGCACCATCGAGCTGGCGAAGGCGCTGAACGTCATCGGACTGATGAACGTGCAGTATGCGATTCAGAACGGCGACCTCTACGTTCTGGAAGTGAATCCGCGCGCGTCACGCACGATCCCGTACGTGTCGAAGGCCACCGGCGTGGCCTTCGCGAAGATCGCCGCGAAAGTCATGGCCGGCCACTCGCTCCGCTCCCTCGGCCTCACGAGCGAGCCCCGCGTGCACGGCTACTTCGTCAAAGCTCCCGTCTTCCCGTTCAACCGCTTCCCCCGCGAGGACACGCTCCTCGGACCGGAGATGAAGTCGACCGGCGAGGTCATGGGAAGCTCCCCGCGGTTCGGGGAGGCCTACGCGAAGGCGCTCCTCGGAGCCGGCACGCGGCTGCCACTCGAAGGGACGGCGTTCATCTCCGTCAACGACAACGACAAACGGCAGCTCGTCGTGCACATCGCACGGGAGCTGGAGTCACTGGGGTTCCGCCTGATCGCCACCGGCGGGACGCGCGAGTTCCTGATGAAGAATGGCGTTCACGCCGACGGCGTGCCGAAGGTCCACGAGAGCCGTCCCAACATCGTCGACCACATGATCAACGGAGAGATCGCGCTCGCGATCAACACGCCTTTCGGGAAGTCGGCGTTCGTGGACGACACGTACATCCGGCGCACCGCGTTGCAGATGAACGTCCCCTGCATCACGACGCTCACGGCCGCAACCGCGTGCGTCGAGGGCATCCGTTCGCTGAAAGAAGGCGTAAGCACGTTCGCGGCGCTGCAGGAGCAGCATGCCGCGTCTACGACGTCATCCTGAGCGGAGTGACGTCCGGCGGCGCCGCGATGACAGCACCCTCTCCCCTGTGATTTCTTCACAAGCTCTCAGGATGACGGTCAACGTTCCCTCCGAGAGCCACGCGTCGTTGGACCCCGGCGCGGCCCGGGTCCATCCCGCGCGAGACTGGCGCTAGGCGGTGACGTTCACCCAGATTTTCGTGCTGGCCAGCTCCGTCTTGAACGGCGTCATCGCCCGGACCTTGTACTCGATTCGCTTGCCTGCGGCCGACGGAAGCGCGCCGCCGGAGAGCTGGCGGTGCGGACGGGCGCCGCCCGGCTTGCGCGTGCGGAATGAGGTTTGCGCGAACGGCGAGGGCTTGTCGAACTCGACGGCAATCTCCTCGACCGAGACGTCGGCGCCGCCGATGTAGCGGAAGTCCCACTCGATCCCTTCGCTCACGCGGACGGAGACCTCGATCGGATAGGCGATGACGTAGAAGCGGCCAGGCCCCTGCTCGACGTCGATGCGAACGGGGACCGTGCGCACCGCGGGGTGATCGACGTCGTCCGGCCGGATGAGGCGATCCGACGAGGCAGGCGGTGCGGCGATCGCCGACGGCGCCTCGGCTCGGGCGGGAGCGGGGATGAACGATGCCGGACGGGGCTTCTCAGTCGAGAGCCACGCTGCGGCGGGCGCGCCGGTCGAATGCACGCGCGGTCTTGCGCGTCGCCCGCGTTTCTTCTCGGGCTCGGGTGCGCGCGCCGCGACGGGACGCGGCGGTGCGGCGACCGGAGCGACTATTTTCAGCGTGGGAGCGGGTGCCATCTTCGGCGCAGCCTTTGTTTTTGCGGCCGCGACCGGAGCCTTTGGAGCGGTTTTCGCGATGGCCTTCGCCGGTTTGCCAACGGTCTTCTTCGCAACGGACTTGACGGCTTTCGCCGCAGCCTTCAACTTGCCCGCCGGCTTTGCGGCGGGGCGAGGCGCTGGCTTCGCGGCCGGCTTTTTGGCGGCCAGCTTCTTCGCGGCGGGTCTCTGCGGTGCCGCTGCCTTCTTCGCGACGACCTTCTTCTTCGCCACGACTGCGGCGCTCTTCACTCGGGCGACGACCTTTTTGACCGCCTTCTTACTGGCGGCAGCCGCCTTCTTCCCCTGCACCTTAGCCATGAAGGATCATCTCCGGACCATCGCCCCGGCTCGGGCTGAAAAATGGATGGCGCAATATAGCAGCGGCTCATCCGTTCCGCCAGTGATCGGTCAGAAAACCCCGGCCACGCTGAATCCGCCGTCCACTGCGATGACCTGCCCCGTAATGTACGAGGCGGCCGGCAGGCAGAGGAAGGCGGCAAGCGAGGCGACCTCTTCCGGTTCGCCGATCCGCCGCATCGGCGTGACGGCCAGGATCTTCTGCAGCTTGTCCGGGTCGGCGAGCACGGGGGCCGCGAGCGGCGTGCGGATATACCAGGGCGCCACGGCGTTGACGCGGATTCCGTCGGCCGCCCACTCCGCGGCCAGCACGCGCGTCATGTGAGCGACCGCAGCCTTCGTCATTGCATACGGCAGTCCCGTGCCGAGATGACGGAACGAGGCGACGGAGACGACGTTGATGACGGACGCGGAGCCTGATGCCTTGAGGAGTGGATGCGCGAGGCGGCTGATCTCGAAGACCGAGTCCATGTTCGTCTCGCGCACCCGCACGTACTCTTCGCCTGTGTATTCGACTGCCTTCTTGCGGATGTTGGTGCCGGCGTTGTTGACCAGGATGTCCAGGCGGTCCAGCCGCTCGAAGACGCGCCGCCGGTCTTCGGCCACCGTGACGTCGGCCGCAATGTCCGACGGTCTGAGCCGCTCCCGCCCGCGCGCCACGCGGATCACCGTCGCGCCGAACCGTTCCAGCTCCTCCGCGATCGCCAGCCCGATACCCGCCGTCGCACCCGTGACGAGCGCGGTCTTTCCTTCGAGAGTCCAACGGGAGTCTGTCATCAGTCGTTCTCGGTTCTCAGTGTCCCGGTTGCCGGTTGCCGGTCGGACGGTCTGTCCCCTCTCTCCGCAACGGCGCGGAGAGGGTGGGGCGCGTAGCGCCCGGGTGAGGGGCGGCACTCGGGACCACCCGCCCCCTACGCGATCTCCTCTTTCAAGACGCCGCGCAGTTCCTCCGCAATCTCGCGGATCTGAGCGTCGTCTTCACCCTCCACCATCACGCGCACGAGGTTCTCGGTCCCGGAGTAGCGCACGAGAATGCGGCCTCGTTTGCCGAGCGCTGTGGTGGCGGAGGCGAGGGCGGCCTGGTAGCGCGGAAGCGAATCGAGGGGCGGCCGTGAGCTCACCTTCTCGTTGAGCAGGAGTTGCGGCATGGGCTCGAACGTACGCAACGCCGAGAACGGTGCGCCGGCCTCGCCCAGGATGTGCCCGAAGACGAGCGAGGTGTGAATGCCGTCGCCGGTCGTGTGCACGGTCCGATCGATGATGTGACCCGACTGCTCGCCGCCGAGGATCGCGTCGCGCTGGAGCATCATCTCCAGCACGTACTTGTCGCCCACCTGCGCGCGACAGAGCTCGATGCCGTCCGCCGCGAGCTGCTTTTCGAACCCGAAGTTCGACATGACGGTCGTGACGACGCAGCCTCCGCGCAACGCGTTGGCGCGGGCCAGGTACTTCGCCCAGAGATAGATGATCTCGTCGCCGTCGCGGATCCTGCCGGCGTCGTCCGCGAAGATGGCCCGGTCTGCGTCGCCGTCGAACGCCACGCCGAACGCCGCGCCCTGTTCGACGACCGTCCGGGCCAGCGTCTCCGGATGAAGCGCGCCCGACCGCTCGTTGATGTTTCTTCCGTTCGGCGCGTCGTTAATGACGACGACCTCGGCGCCGGCGCGGCGGAAGACTTCGGGCGCGATCCGATACGCCGCGCCGTGACCCGTATCGAGCACGATCTTCCGGCCCGTGAGCGCGCCCGGCGGCACGCCCTGGATGAGAAAGCGTTCATACGCCTCGATCAACTCCGCGTTCTCGGTGATCGGAGCATCGGGGATCGTGACGTCATCGCGGCGCAGGGCGCGGAGCTCGTCTTCGATCTCCTCCTCGACCGAATCGGGCAGCTTCATCCCGTCGTGGCCGAAGATCTTCACCCCGTTGTCCTCGTACGGATTGTGCGACGCCGAGATCGAAATGCTGGCGACGGCGTCGGTGGTGCGGCAGAGATAGGCGATCCCCGGCGTGGGGATCACGCCGACGAGCATCGCCTCCGCCCCACCCGCCGCCATTCCGGCTGAAAGAGCCCGCGCGATCTCGGGACCCGACTCCCGCGTGTCCAAGCCCAGGAGGATGCGGGGACCACCGCTGCCAGCCGGGGCGGCGGAGCGCAGACGGTGCGCGAGGGCCTCGCCAAGTGCGTACATGGTCGCGCCGTCGAGGGGGTATTGATGCGCCTTCGCGCGGATTCCATCTGTCCCGAAGAGCTCTCTCATCAAGTGTCCGTTTTCTCCGGCGGCGGTGTTGTCGCTCGCGTGGCCGTCGTATCCGTGGCCGCGGGCGGGTTTGGCCCGACTTCTCCAAGTACCGGCACCGTCACCTGCGTGGTCACCGGAGAGATCACCCGCACCATCGGCGAGTCCGCGATCACCGCGACGCTCTGTACGAACGTCTCCGTGCGGCCGGTCATGATAATCCGTTCAGTGGTGACCTCGCCGAGTTTCAGAATCTGCGAGGCCGGTCCCGAGACGAGGACGAGCGCGGGCTCGGCGGTGGCCTGTCCGGCCAGATATCCGGCCGGCGGATCCCCGACCAGCAGCGGGCGTACCGGAACGGCGCGCTGCCGCAGCCTCTCGATGCGGAAGCGGATCTTGTTCGGTCTGATGGACACGACCTCGATGTCCGGAGGAACGTTGATCTGTTCTCCGCGGATGGTGATCTCGACGTCGCCGGCCTGAGTGATCTGACTGAGGTCGGCGGATGCCTCCAGGCTCTGGGAAGCAAGCGCCCGGAGATCGGACATCCGTCCGCGCACACGCACTGCCACGTTGCCGGCGATGTCGGTGGTCGTGATCACGAAGTTCGAGGGCAGACCCACGAGCGACAGCGTTGCCGTGACCACTCGCTCACGCGGCCGCTCACGGCGCGGCGCCGACACGAAGACCCAGACCACGCAAGCCAGAAACAGCGCCACCACCTTGAGTCCCAGGTTCTTCACGCGAAGCGCTCCGTCAACAGTTCACGCAACACGGCGCCCTCGACGTGCTCGCGCAACTCTCCATCCACGGCGACCGCGATCGATCCGTTCTCCTCCGAGATCACGATCACCAGCGCGTCGCTCTCTTCGCTCAGTCCGATGGCAGCCCGGTGCCGCGTGCCGTGCGCCAGAGTCGGATCGGGAGTCGTCGTCAGGGGCAGGAACGCGTTCGCCGCGGCCACGCGGTTGCCGCGGATCAGAACCGCCCCGTCGTGGAGCGGCCCGCCGGGGGTGAAGATCGAGACCAGCAGCTCCGTCGTCAGCAGTGCGTCGACCGGTCTTGCTCCCTCTTCGTACATCCGCAGCGTCTGACGCCCCTCGATGGCGATGAGCGCACCGATCCGCTTGGAGGAAAGCACGTCGCACGCGTTGAGGATCGCCCCGTAGGACAGACCACCGGGCCGGCGTCTGAAGAACATCGCCAGAGGATCGCCCACCATGCGCGCGAGCGCGCGCCGGATCTCCTGCTGGAACAGCACGATCACGGCGAACGGCAGATAGAAGAGGATCTGGCCGGAGATCATCTCCAGCGCCGGCAGGTCGAAGGCCCTGGCGACGAAGAACATCGACCCGAGGAGCACGAGGCTGATGGAGATCTGCATGGCCCTGGTGCCGCGGATCAGCGCCAGGATGTAATAGATGATGAACGCGACGATGAGGATGTCGGCGGCGTCCCGCCACGTCGGGTTCAGGGAGAAGAGGCGGTCGAAGACCGTCACGTCCGCACTCCGCGCCCCTCGATCGCCGACAGCACCTTGAGAAAGTCCACCGTGGCCCGGACATCGTGAACCCGGACGATCGCGGCACCTCCGCGGTGCGCCGCCGCCACCGCAGCGAGCGATCCGGCCGCCCGCGCCGCACCGTTCGGCTGGCCGGTGAGATGCCCGATGAACGCCTTGCGCGAGGCTCCGATCACGACCGGCGCCACCGTCCGCAGCTCCTGACAGCGAACGAGAAGCTCCAGGTTGTGGTCGTACGTCTTCCCGAATCCGATCCCGGGATCGACGAGGATCTGCGCGGCGTCGATGCCCGCGGCAATCGCCTCGTCACGCCACTGTCCGAGCTCGCGCGTGACGTCGCCCACGACCTCGTCGAATTGCGGGTTGTCCTGCATCGTCCGTGGCTCGCCGCGCATGTGCATCAGGATGACCGGCACGCCCCGACGCGCTGCGAGCGCGCGCATCTCCGGATCGTGGCGGAGCGCGCTCACGTCGTTGATGATGTCGGCGCCGGCATCCAGTGCGGCCTCCGCGACCCGCGCCTTGCGCGTGTCGACCGAGATCGCCACGTCGCTGCGCCGGCGGATGCCCTGGATCACCGGCAGCACCCGCGCCAGCTCTTCATCGATCGAGACTGCGCCGGAGCCCGGCCGCGTGGACTCGCCGCCGATGTCGAGCAGCGACGCGCCGTCGTTCTCGAACTGGAGTCCTGCGGCGATCGCCCGCGCCGAGTCGTAGTGAACGCCACCGTCCGAGAACGAGTCCGGGGTGACGTTGAGGATGCCCATCACCAGCGGGGCGCGGCCCACGCGAAGCTGCCTGTTCCGAGGCAACCGGAAGGATGAAGGGTGATGAGTGAGGGATGCGCTGGCGCGGGGCGCGAAGCTGTTCATCCTTCAGCCTTCCGCCTTCATCCCTCAGACGTCCCGTTCGCGCCGGATCCGGGCGCCGAGCGCGTTGAGCCTCTCGTCGATGCGCTCATAGCCGCGGTCGATCTGATGGACGTTGTGGATCGTGCTCTCGCCTTTCGCACACAGCGCCGCCAGCAGCAGCGCCATGCCCGCGCGGATGTCCGGGCTGGAGATATCGGCGCCGTGCAGCCTGGCGCCGCCGACGATGATCGCGCGGTGCGGGTCGCAGAGAATGATTCGCGCGCCCATGCCGATCAGCTTGTCCGTGAAGAACAGCCTCGACTCGAACATCTTCTCGAAGATCATGACCGTCCCCTCGGCCTGGGTCGCGATGATGATCATGATCGACAGCAGGTCAGCCGGAAACAGTGGCCACGGACCGTCGTCGATCTTCGGAACGGCCGCGCCGATGTCGTAGCGCACGCGCAGTTCCTGCTCGCGCGGCACGCGGATGTTCCGGCCCTCGATCTTGATCTCGACGCCCAGCTTCTCGAGCATGTGCCGGACCGAGTACATGTGCTCGGGCACGCCGTCCTCGATCAGCAGCTCGCTGCGCGTGACGGCCGCCAGGCCGATGTAGGAGCCGACCTCGATGTGGTCGCTGTTGATGTAGAAATCCGCGCCGTGCAGCGAGTCAACGCCCCGGATGCGGAGCGAGTTCGTGGCGATGCCGTCGACCTGCGCGCCCATCTTGTTCAGCAGGTGACAGAGGTCCTGCACATGCGGCTCGGCCGCGGCGTTGTAGATGAGCGTCTCGCCGTCGGCGAGGACGGCGGCCATGACCGCGTTCTCGGTCGCCGTGACCGAGGCCTCGTCGAGGAACATCTTGCGCGCCTTGAGCTGGCGCGCCTCCATCCGGTACTCGTGCGCGGAGACCTCGATCTGCGCGCCGAGAGCCTCGAGCGCGAGAAGGTGCGTGTCGACGCGGCGGCGGCCGATCGCGTCGCCGCCCGGCTTGGCCACGGCCACCCGTCCGCAGCGTGCGAGAAGCGGACCGGCGAGGAGGATCGATGCCCGGATCTTTTTGGAGAGCTCGATGTCGGGTTCGGAGCTGATCTCGCCCTTCGCCTCGATGCGCACGACGTTGGGCTCGAGCTTCTCCACCCTCGCGCCGATCCCCTCGAGGATCTGCAGCATGACCCGGACGTCCTGGATGTCGGGGAGATTGCGCAGAATCACAGGCTCATCCGTGAGCAGGCACGCCGCCAGGATCGGCAGCGCCGCGTTCTTGTTTCCGCCAGGCCTGATGGTGCCTTCCAGCCTGCGGCCGCCTTCGACGATGAACCGTTCAGCCATGTCGCGGGGATTCTATACGCCTGCAGGCGCTGCACTGGCGCCGCAAATTGAAAATCGAAAAAGCGGACCACGTCAGTCCCGAGAGCGCTTCCTCATCTCTTTCAATCTTCAATTTTCAATTTCGGCGTCCGCCGACCCTGCTACCATCGCGAGGTCATGATCGTCGCTCCCCTCTCGTCCGGCAGCGCCGGAAATGCCTACTGGTTCGAGAGCGACGGAACGGCCATCCTGGTGGACGCCGGGCTCGGGCCGCGCGACACGAAGAAACGTCTGGAGATCGTGGGCGGAAACATCGAGAACATTTCCGCGATCGTCATCACTCACGAGCATTACGACCATATCCGGGGCGCGGAGAAGATCGCCAGGAAGTATCAGATCCCGATCTACCTCTCCCGGGGGACCCTCGACGCGTCGACGATCGATACGGCCGAGACGAAGACGGTCGTGTTCGAGAACGACTCCCAGTTCACGATCGGCGAGTTGCACGTGCACGCCTGCAAGACGATTCACGACGCCGCGGATCCCTCGTGTTT
>Ga0193706_1001400_pt1 | contig 10861 bp, 13 predicted proteins | sample U3c1metaG_FD_160130 | JGI IMG/M metagenome (GOLD analysis project Ga0193706, IMG submission 160130) | Soil microbial communities from a riparian zone of the East river system, Colorado, United States - U3c1 | ecosystem: Environmental > Terrestrial > Soil > Riparian zone | place: USA: East River... | reverse complement strand
TAGACGGCGCCTGCTTCCGCCTTTCCTTCCCCGCCTTTTACCATCTCTTCATGGCTCTTCCCTAAGGGTCGTCTCTCCGTGGGGGAGCGAGGGATCGGATGCTGCGCGTATACGCCTGCATAGCGGAAGAGCATGACCTGCGGCTGATCGTCGTCGCCGGGCTCATCTGCCTGCTTGCCGCCTTCACGGCCTTCTCGATCGTCGAGCAGGCGCGCCGGGCGACGAGCCGTCGCGGAGCCTGGCTGGTCGCCGCGGGCTTCGTCTCGGGCACCGGAATCTGGGCGACCCATTTCATTGCGATGCTCGCCTACCAGCCGCATCTCCCGATCGGCTATGATCCCGGGCTGACCCTCGTCTCCATCCTCGCGGCGATGGCGATCGGCGGAATCGGCTGGTGGCTTTCGGTGCGCCCCGAGCGCTGGGCGGCGATCGCCTCCGGCGTGGTGATCGGCGCCGGTATCTCGACCATGCATTATCTCGGAATGGCCGCGGTCAACCTGGCCGGCCGGTTCGTCTGGGACCGCACTCTCGTAATCGCCTCGGTGGCGATCGGAATCGGGCTGACGACTCTGGCCGTCCATATCCGCCGCCGTCGGGTCGAGGCCGATCCCCATGCCCAGCCCTGGCCGGCCGCGATCCTGTTCACGCTGGCGATCTGCGGAATGCATTTCACCGCGATGGGCGCCGCGATCGTCCTTCCCGATCAGGCCATGGCCGTGCCGCCGAGCGCGGTCGGAAGCCTTGCGCTCGGCACCGCCGTGACCACCATGGCATTGATCATCCTCGCGATAAGCTTCTGCGTCGTCCTTCTCGACCGCAAATGGAACCGCCGGTCCGCCGAGGAAGCCGAGAGGCTTCGCGCCTTCGCCGACGCCGCGATCGAGGGGCTGGTGGTGGTGGACGGCGACCGGATCGTCGACGCCAACCGAAGCTTCCTCGAATATGCGGGCTGCATCGGCGGCGGCGAATGCCCTGACAGGCTCGACGCCTTGTTCCCGGAGCTCGATCTGGCCCGGCTGCCGACGTCGCACGAGGCGGCGGCGCTCGAGACTCGCCTGATCCGGGTCGACGGCGGGGCCCGGCCCGTCGAGGTCCTGGCGCGGCCGCTCGACTGGGGCGGCGCATCGATGCGCGTGCTCGCCGTCCGCGACATCAGCGAGCGCAAGGAGGCGGCGGCGCGGATCGCCCATCTCGCCTATCACGACGCGCTGACCGGGCTCCCTAATCGCGCCGTCTTCGCCGAGCGGCTCGGCGAGACGATCCGCGAGGCCGCGGCGGCGAACGAGCCGGTCGCGGTGCTCTGCATCGACCTGGACGGATTCAAGTCGGTCAACGATCTCCACGGCCATACGGCCGGCGACGAATTGCTCGTCGAGGTCGCGCAATGCCTCCAGGCGGTCGCCGGCCAGGACCATCTCGCGGCGCGGCTCGGAGGCGACGAGTTCGCCATCGTCCAGCGCGGAATCGACCAGCCCTATCAGGCCAACATATTGGCCAAGCGCGTGCTCGAGGCGCTGAGCGGCCGGTTCGAGCTCGCCGGCCGAACGGTCGCGATCAGCTGCAGCATCGGAATCGCCCTCTACCCGCAGGACGCATCCACGACCGGAAACCTGGTCAAGAATGCCGACATGGCGCTCTACCGCGCCAAGGCCGACGGGCGCGGCACCCTGCGCTTCTACGAGAAGAGGATGGACGAAGCGGTGCGCGAGCGGCGGCTGCTCGAGGCCGATCTTCATCTGGCGATCGACCGCGGCGAGACCAATATCCATTACCAGCCGCTCGCCGACCTCGAGAGCGGGCGGATCGTCGGGTTCGAGGCCCTGGCGCGCTGGACCCATCCGGTGCGCGGCGAGATTCCGCCCGACCAGTTCGTTCCGGTCGCCGAGGAAAGCGGATTCATCTGCACCCTGGGCGCCTGGGTGCTTCGCCGGGCCTGCGCCGAGGCGGCGACCTGGCAGGACGCGCTTCGGGTTTCGGTCAACCTCTCGCCGGTCCAGTTCGCCCATGGCGACCTCGCCGCCGAGGTGGAGACGATATTGGGGGAGACCGGCCTCGCTCCGGCCCGGCTCGACCTCGAGATCACCGAGGGGCTTCTGCTCGAGGATTCCGACCGGGCGCTCGCGATCCTGCGGCGGCTGAAGGCGCTCGGGGTCAAGATTTCGATGGACGATTTCGGCACCGGTTACTCGTCGCTCAGCTATTTCCGGATCTTCCCGTTCGACAAGGTCAAGATCGACCAGAGCTTCGTTCGCGACATGATCGACAATCCGCAGGCGATGGCGATCGTCCGCTCGGTGATCGGACTCGGCCAGGGCCTCGGAATGCCGGTGGTGGCCGAGGGCGTCGAGACCCAGGCCCAGTTCGACGCGCTGATCGCCGAAGGCTGCGACCAGGCCCAGGGCTATCTGATCAGCCGGCCGGGCCCGATCGAGAATTTCGACACCGTGGTGGTCGAGCGCGGCGGCGCCGTGGCGGTGCGGCGGAAGGCCGGGTAGCCACTCCGCCTCGTTCCACGCTTTGATGTTCCCTTACGGAATCCGAGGCCAATACGGCTACCGAATTGGGTTTCGCGCAGAGACGCAGAGGCGCTCAGAGGCGCAGAGATGTCGTGCCCATTGCGAAGATCGGACCTTCCCGCCGGACGTCCATTGAATTGCCGGCAAAGCCGGCCACGAATCCATCCTTGTCGAACAGGCTTGGCCTGGTCTCCATTCCCGGACTCTCTGCGCCCCAGCGTATCTCTGCGTCTCTGCGCGAACCAACCGGACGCCATAGATCTTGCTAGCGCGGTGATCTGGAACATCTCACGGTTCCACACCTACGATCGCGCAGACTTGTTGCATTTGAACGGCTCAATCTGCTGCATCGATGGTACCGATATGTAAATCGTTGAAGCGCGAGACCCTTTCGCCGATGGACTTTTCGATGACAGACAACAAAGCCCAGGTTGAGAAATTCGAGCAAGCCGCGCGCGAACTCGGCTGTGACGACGATCCCGACCGTTTCAAAGAGCGGCAAGGGAGGCTGGTGAAGCATAAGCAGGTCGATAAGCCGGAGTAGGCTACCCCCTCGACGTGAGCACCGTCAAAAGCTCACAGGTGTATTTGATCTCGTCCCCCAACTCCCGCTGCTCCTCGCTAGTGAGGATCACGCCTCTCTCCTGCCATGCATCGATTACGCGGCGCCGCAGCGCTCGTATCTCGGTGAGGATTTTCTGCGCCTCGGACGAGTCCATGCTGACGACGTTGCTCTCAACAGGTGCGTTGTCTTGGGAGTGCGAATGGGACAAGGAATACTCCTCGGCTCAAGCGGGAGTTCTCCATTGTCTCTCGGTCGGCGCGATGCTCGTTGAGGCTGCGCCGATGGAAGGGTCATAGCTGAAAATCGTTTCGGGCGCGAGTCGATTCGCCCGTGAGTAAATGGGCCGCCGAAGCGCCTAAGCGTGACAGCCGAAGAGCGGCGGTCCATAGCCGCTGTGGAGGTCCGCTCATGCCGAAATACAACATTGAACTACGAACGGCTGGCCAGGTCTGGGAAACAGTAGTTGTCGAAAGAGACGATCATGCGGCGCTACGGGTAGAGATGGCTTGTTTCGTTGGCGAGCTATTGAAGGATCACGCGGGAAAGTTATGGTCGGATGAAGACTGGCGCGTGGACGTGACCGACGAACGCGGGCTCATCCTCTATGTGATGCACATCTCCACAACGGACAGCGCAGCAACGAGGCCGCTAAATCGCTAGTGGGTTTGTCAAATGCACAATCGCCCAAGGAAGGGAGAGACTTAAGAAACGATCCCAGCGATAAGGCCGCGCTTCAGCGCCTCCTCCGCGTCCACATACCAATTGTGGACGGCCTTCTCGCACAGCTCCGTCATGCCGACGTCGCTGCCCTCGATGAGGCGGCGGAAATTCCGTTCCTCGAGCTTCAGGCCGTTCTCGATCTGGGCGCGGACGGCGTCGAGCTCGGGGAGGCTTGCGCGCATCGGGCCGGAAATCTCGATGCTCTTGTCGAGCTGGCGGCAGTGGATGAGGAGGACTGCGTCTTCGGTCAGCCAGCGGTCCTCGCGGGGGAAGGCCGACATGACGGTCACTCCGGCCGAATAGACCACCGTCTTGCCGAGGAAGAGGAAGCGCTTGCCGGTCCGCTTGCGGGCGAGGCCGATCTCGAGGACGATCCGGCGCGCCATCTCGGCATCGCCGCCCAGAGTGGTCAGCTCGAGCGCGACGTCGCCTTCTCCATCCTCGGCCTTGCGCAGGGCGTCGAGGAAGTCGCGCGTGGCCTGGCTGTCGATCTCGCCGGTAACCGAGAGGGTCGGCCGGTCGAGTATCTTCGGCCAGGATGAAGGCTGGCCGGCGCGGGGCGCCGGCTGGTCGTCGCGGCTCATTCGCGGTTTCCTAAAAGCTTGTCATGAATCGGCCGCCCCCGTGAAGAGGCGGCCGACATCGGGTCAGACGATGAGCGATCTATTCGCGCTCGCGCTGACGTTCGCGCTCGCGCTCGCGTTCCCTCTCGCGTTCACGCTCGCGCTCCTGGCCGCCGCCCATCTGGCCGCCGCCGGATCCGCCCTGCTGCTGCTGGCCGCCGCCGGAGCTTCCGCCGCCGCCCTGCTGGCCGCCGCCACCCTGGCCGCTGCCGCCCTGCTGCTGCTGGCTGCCGCCGGAGCTTCCGCCGCCGCCCTGCTGGCCTCCGCCACCCTGGCCGCCGCCGCCCTGCTGCTGCTGGCCGCCCTGGCCGCCGCCACCCTGGCCGCCGCCTTGGCCGCCGCCGCCGCTTTGGCCGCCGCCGCCCATATTGTTGCCCTGATTGTTCATCTCAAAGCTCCTCTCATTTCTGCGCCCGCCTCCGTGGGCGGGCTGCGGGAGAAACGAGTCCGGATCGGCGGCGGTTCCGGGCACAAGCCGTTGGTTTAACATGGATTATGGTGTTGGGGTTCGGCCTGGGGATGCGGGGCAGCACCAGTTGATCCCCGGCGGAAGCCGGGGTCCGGATCTGACTTCGCACTGGCCCGGCGTTCGCCGGGGAACAAGGAAGGGAGGCGGCTTCAAGCCGCCGGCTCGCTTGGCTCGCCATCCCTCTCCCTGCCCTCCCCGACAAGGGGGGAGGGTGAATGCTCAGGCCGGCCGGGGCGCCGGGGTGGGATCCGAGCCTGGGCCGCCGATCTCGTCGACGGCGCGAGCGACCGCCTCGACGATCGTCGAGACCCGGTAGGGCTTCACGACCCAGCCGACCGGCCCGGCGGCTTCGGCCCGGGCTCGGGTGGCGGTGTCGGCCGGGGCCGTCGCAAAGAGCGAGCCTATGCCCAGGCGGCGGCGGATCTCGATCGCCGCGTCGACTCCGTCGCGCTCGCCGGAGAGGCGGATGTCCATGACAACGAGCAAGGGCCGCTCGCGTTCGGCGAGGATGACGGCTTCCTCCGCCGACGCGGCGATCCCGGCGATCTCATAGCCGGCATCGGCGACGCCGTGCTCGAGCTCCATCCCGACCAGGAAATCGTCCTCCACGAGCAGAAGGCGCGGGGCCGGCGCCGCGGACTCGGCGGGCGACGGCGCGAAGGAGGGTTCGGATTCGCCTCCGCTTTCCACGCCGCTTTCGTCATCCACGACGATGAAGGTGAGGACAGGGCTTTTCGCGCCCGAAGCCATTCGACGTCCTTCCCAGATTCTTCGGTCAGCCGAGGTCCCGGAACCGGACGATGCAGCGCGCGCCCTTTCCTTCGAGCCGCTTGACGATGAAGCCTCCGCCGATCTGGCGGGCGAGGCCGGCGACCAGGCCGAGGCCGGACGAGCGGCGCCGCACGTCCTGCAGGTCGAAGCCCGGCCCTTCATCGTCGACGGTCAGAGTGAACTGCTCCTCGTCGCGGCTCAGCGAGACCCGGACGTCGACCCTGCCCTTCGGGCCGGCCGCATATTTGGCGGCGTTGGTCAGCAATTCGTTGAGGATCAAAGCGAGCGGAACCGCTGTGTCGTTGCTGAGCTCGCCGGCGTCGCAGCCAGCCTCGATCCTGATGTTCGCGCCGCTCGCGCAGCGCGCGGTCGCGCAGACCGATTCGATGAACTCGGCGCTGTCGTAGCGGGTCAGCTTGTCCGACCGGTAGAGGACGGTCTGGGCGGCCGCCATCGAGGCGACGCGACCGGCGGCGTCGGCCAGAGCGGTCCGGGCCTCGGCGCTGCCCGTCTCACGCATGCCCGCGTTGAGCAGAGCGTGGAGCATCTGCATATTGTTCTTGATGCGGTGGTTGAGCTCCGCGAACAGAAGCTTCTGCTGGGTCTCCGCGTCCTTGCGGTGGCTGATGTCGACAAGCATGTTGACCGCCCCGACCAGCCTGCCCGACGAATCGTGGAGCGGGGTCGGGTAAGGGAGGAAGGGGATCCGGCTGCCGTCCGGGCGCTCGGCCACCGCCTCGACTCCGCGGATCGCGCGATCCTCCCTGAGAGCGACCGCCATCGGGCATTGATCGTGGGGGAGCGGCTCGCCGTCGGTCGTGTAGAGCTTCCAGGTGACGCACCAGCTGTCGCGGCCGATCTCGGGCCGGCGGCCGGACATCTCGACCGCAGCCTCGTTGAAGAAGTCGATCCTGCCCTCGGCGTCGGTCGTGTAGATGGCGGCGGGAAGAGCGTTCAATATCTCGCGGAGCCGGCGCTCGCCCTCGCGGGCCGATTTGTCCTCGTCATGCCTTTCGGTGACGTCGTGGAAGCAGGCCAGCGCTCCGATCAGGCTTCCGCCGACGTCGCGCAACGGAGAGACCTGGACCTCGACGATCCGGCGCTCGCCGTCTGGGCGCAGGATCGTCTCGGTGCGGCTCCCGACCGGCTCGCCGGTGCGGAGAGCGAAGTCGATCGCGGTCTCGTCGCCGGCGATGAGGGCGCCGTCGAGCCCGACGACGTGTGGGCCGCTCGAGAAGAAGGCGGACTGCTCGCCGGGTTCGGCGTCCCGGCCCCAGATCGCGGCGGCCTTCGCATTGGCCCAGAGGATCCGGCCGGTCACGTCGCAGGCGAACAGGGCGACCGGGAGGAAGTCGATGAAGGCGGGCGGGGCGGAGAGGAGGGATTCGGGATCGGCGCCGGCGGCGGAATCGAGGATCGCTGCGAATTGCACGTCGGCCATGAAAGAAACTGTTCCCCGCTCGGCGCCCGGTTTTTCGGACAATTAACCTGTATCAAAGTCCCTCCCGCGCTTTTGGTTCCGCGGTTCGGCGCAATTTCGTATATTTTTCCGGGCATTGTTGCGCGGACGTCACAAAAGGAATGACGGGGCCCGGGGATGCGTTGCCGCGCGCGGCGGGGACGGGATAGAAGACGGCGAACGAGAGGGAGAAGAAGTCATGCGCCGTTTCGCCTTGCTCCTCGCCGCGGCCTCGCTCGCCGGCTGCGCCGCGTCGAAGGCCGGGGACGGGGCCGCGCCCGAGCCTTCGTCGCGCTACACCTTCTGGCGGCCGGCGCCGGTCGCCGACGCGCCCGATCCCAACGCCGCGGTGAGCGCGGCGCCGGCGAGCGCGTGGCGGCAAATCGCGCCCGAGAATCTGCTGGTGATGGAGCTGAAGGAGGGCGGCCGGATCGTCATCGAGCTCGCTCCGGATTTCGCGCCGGTCCATATCGCCAACGTCCGGGCCTATGCGAAGGGCGGCTGGTGGAATGGGGCGTCGATCTACCGGGTGCAGGACAATTATGTCGCGCAATGGGGGAATGGCGACGCCAACGTTCCGCTTCCGGCCGGCGTGGTGAAGACCCCGCCCGCCGAATATAGCCGCGACCTCGCCGGGCTGAACGTGAGGCCTTTGGGCTATCCCGACAGCTACGCGCCGATGGTCGGCCATTCGGACGGCTGGCCGGTCGGCTACGATCCGGAGGCCGGCAAGGCCTGGCTGACCCATTGCTATGCGATGGTCGGGGTCGGGCGCGACCTGGCACCGGATACGGGCACGGGCGGCGAGCTCTATGCGATCATCGGCCACGCGCCGCGCCATCTCGACCTCAACATCGCGGTGATCGGCCGGGTGGTCGAAGGGATCGGCCTGCTCTCGGCGCGGCCGCGCGGGACCGAGGCGCTCGGCTTCTACAAGGAGCCGTCGCAGAATATCGGGATCGCGCGGGCGCGGCTGGCCAGCGACATGCCGGAGAGCGAGCGGCCGCACTTCGAGGTGCTCCGGACCGACACCGACGCCTTCTCCCAATTCGTCACCGGCCGGGCCAATCGCGGCGGCGACTTCTTCCAGCGGCCGGCGGGCGGGGTGGATATCTGCAACGCGCTGGTGCCGGTGCGGGCCAAGCCGGCGGGTTGAGCTCAGATTCTCCTCTCCCCGGGGGAGAGGGTAGGGTGAGGGGGTTCGGCGGCTGTGGCTATTCGCCAACGTACGTGCCCCCTCACCAACTCCGCCTAGGCTCCTTCGTCGCCAAGGCTCCGTATCCTCTCCCCGTTGGGGCGAGGGTCATTTTAGGGTGAGCTTGTCCCCCTCGATCGTCACCGTCCCGGCGCGCTGAAGGAAGGACTGGCCCAGCAGGGAGACGGGCAGCTTGCCGTCCTCGGCGACCAGCATTGGGACGTTGTCGAGGGCGACCGGGCCGAGGGTGAACCGGCTGACCTGAACGGGCATCAATTTGATCTCGCCGCCGGCGCCGGTGGCCAAGGCGGTGTAATCGCCGCTCCCTATGCCGGCGCGGCGGGCATCCGCGCCGGTCAGGACGACCGAGCTGGCGCCGGTATCGACGAGGAATCGGACCGAGGCGCCGTTGACCTGCGCGTCGGCATAGAAATGGCTGTCGGGCGCGCGGGCGAGCGTTACCGCCCCGAAGGCGTTGAACGCCTGGGCGGGAGCGGGAGCGGGCGCCCGGGCGGCGGGCGCGACGACCGGCGGAAGGCTGGGCGCGACATCGCGCTCGGCGGTACGAAGCTGCGATCCGACCAGAGCGAGGCCGATCAGCGCGACTCCGCCATAGAAGAGGCTGCTCCCGGACATGGCGGCGAGAATAAGCGATGCGGGGTCAATGGGGGGTTAAGGGGGTCGCCCTCCCCGTCATTCCAGCGGAAGCTGGAATCTCACTTCCCCTTTGCTAGCATCCACCAATGCGCGGCGGCTGGACCTACATCATGACGAACCATGTCCGCGGCGTGCTCTACATCGGCGTCACAGCCGATCTTGCCGGGCGCGTCGGCCAACACCGGGCGGCGAAGGGCTCCGCCTTCTGCGCCAAATACAAGCTGACTCGTCTCGTTCTCGCCGAACAGCACGACACGATCGACGATGCGATCCGGCGCGAGAAGATGCTCAAAACCTGGAAGCGGGCGTGGAAGATCGACCTCATCGAGGCGTCGAATCCTCAATGGCGCGATCTGTGGGATGATTTCTTCGGCTGAAAGGCAAGTGAGATCCCAGCTTGCGCTGGAATGACGGAAGGTAAGTGAGATCCCAGCTTCCGCTGGGATGACGGCCTGTCGGGGCCGTCAAACCTAACGCGCCAGCCCCCGGTCGCGTAGCTAACGCAGGGGCCGGCGCGACGGCGGCGTCAGCCCCCTGAGGCGCGCCGCCTGGAGCATCGTGCGGAAAAGGAACCGGTTTTCCGCGAAACGATGCGGCAACTAAGAACTCAGGCCGCGTAGGCGTGATCCTGGTTGCCGAAGATCGGCCGGCGAACGGTCCGGACGATCTGGCCGCCGGCGATCATCGGTGCGTTCTCGAGCGGCAGAGCAGTGGTGCAGAAGGCGCATTCGGCCATCGACCGGCCGATATACCAATGGGTCCGCCCGCAGCCCGGGCAGTAATTGGTCTCATGCTCGCGATAGACGATATGATAACCGCGATCGGCGGCCTTGGGGATGAGGCAGCCGCCGCGTTCTTCGAGGACGGAGGTGGCCATACTTCGGCTCCTTTTCAAAACAACTTGGGCCCCCAACGCGGCGGGAGTCGGAACGGTTTCATGGATTTGCGATGAACGGGGCGACGGCCATGGGCGGGGGCGGTGGCGCGGGAAGGGCGCAAATGGCGGAAATCCGCGCCCCGGCGAGCGGTTCGGACGGCCGCCGTGGCGATCGGGCAACAGGGTAAAATAATTCCTTCGAAGGCGGATCGTGCCGGGTTGGGACGGTCGTTGGATACTCGGGGCTGGGTAAAGCTCTCCCATCCCGTCATTCCCGCGGAAGCGGGATTCAGCTGCCTTGCCGCAGAGACTGAAGAGGTCGTCAGGAGAAGGAGAGGAAGCTGGAATTCCGCCTTCGCGGGAATGCCGATCAGCGAGGGAAGCCTAGAGCTTTATCTTCTCGGTGCGCCTTCTCGCGGCGCGACGGTTGCGCCTCTTCTCGCGGCGGCGGTGGGCGACGATGACGGCGAAGGGAAATGCGGCGGCGGCGACGAAGCCGGCAATCAATGCCGCGATCGGATTCATGCGACTCTCCCTACCGGCAACCGTCCTAATCCGGATCAGGCAATTCGTCACGCTGGAGCATTGGTCGAATCGATGAAACGCCCACTCTTCCAGAGGTCCTTTCAGGGGGCTCCTGGGAACCGCGAGGCGCTAACCCACGTTAAGCTCCGGCAATTCAAACGGTTGCGAGTAAGACGCGTGCAAAAAGAGAAGAGTCCCCTCGCCCAGTTCGGCTGCCGGATCTCAGAGGCGGTGGCGGAAATCGCGGCCCACCCCTACGCCCAGATCGGCCTGGTCCTCGTCTGTCTCGCCTGGTTCGTGCTCGGCCTGAGGGTCGACCTGCTGACGGCCGCCTTGTCGATCCTTGCGATCACGCTCACCCAGATGGTGCTCAACCGGCAGGAGGAGCGCGAGGCCGACAGCCACCGCCGCGACGTCGCGCTCCACGCCAAGCTGGACGAGCTTCTGCTCGCCTCGCGCCGCGCCCGCGACGTGATGGCCGGAG
>Ga0193706_1001399_pt1 | contig 10862 bp, 8 predicted proteins | sample U3c1metaG_FD_160130 | JGI IMG/M metagenome (GOLD analysis project Ga0193706, IMG submission 160130) | Soil microbial communities from a riparian zone of the East river system, Colorado, United States - U3c1 | ecosystem: Environmental > Terrestrial > Soil > Riparian zone | place: USA: East River... | reverse complement strand
CGTAGCCGCAGATCACCGCGACCTTGCCGCCGATCATCACGTCGGTGCCGCGGTTGATCCCGTCGACCAGCGAGTGCCGGCAGCCGTAGAGGTTGTCGAACTTGGACTTGGTGACCGAGTCGTTGACGTTGATCGCCGGGAACAGCAGGTCGCCGGTCTCGGCCAGCTGGTAGAGCCGGTGGACGCCGGTGGTGGTCTCCTCGGTGACGCCCTGGATGTTCGCGGCCAGGCGGGTCCAGCGCTGCGGGTCCTCGGCCAGCGAGCGCTGCAGGGTCTCGAGCACGATCCGGAACTCCTCCGAGTCGGCCGAGGCGGGGTCGGGGACCGCGCCCGCCTTCTCGAACTCGACGCCCTTGTGGACGAGCAGGGTCGCGTCGCCGCCGTCGTCGAGGATCATGTTCGGGCCCTCGTCGCCGGGCCAGAGCAGCGCCTGCTCGGTGCACCACCAGTACTCCTCCAGCGTCTCGCCTTTCCAGGCGTAGACCGGCACGCCGGTGGCCGCGATCGCCGCGGCGGCGTGATCCTGGGTCGAGAAGATGTTGCAGCTGGCCCAGCGCACGTCGGCGCCGAGCGCCACCAGGGTCTCGATCAGCACCGCGGTCTGGATCGTCATGTGCAGCGAGCCGGTGATGCGCGCGCCTTTCAGCGGCTGCGTCGCGGCGAACTCCTCGCGGGTCTGCATCAGACCGGGCATCTCCACCTCGGCGAGCGCGATCTCCTTGCGCCCGAAATCGGCGAGGCCGATATCGGCGACCTTGTAGTCCGGCGCGGCGGTGCTGACGGTCATCGGGTAAACATCTCCTGAGTTAGTTTCGATTGCTCGGCCATGGTACGCAAAGGGGGTCGGGCGGGCGGCGTCGAATCAGTCGCGGTGAGCTCCGAAGCGGCAGCCAAGCCCGTCCACTACCCGCCCGGGATGGACGCCCGCAGCACCCGGGTGGCGGAATTGCTCAACACGCCGATGCTGATCGCGGCGGCGCTGACCCTGCCGACGGTGGCGATCACCGAGTCCCATCCCGGCGGCGCCCTGGAGAAGGTCGCGATCGTCCTCAACTGGACCACCTGGATCGCCTTCCTGATCGAGCTGGTGGTGATGCTCGCGGTGGTCCCCAACCGCTGGGCCTGGATCCGCCGCCACCCGCTCGACGTGATCATCGTCGTCTTCACCCCGCCGGTGCTGCCGGCCGGGCTGCAGAGCCTGCGCGTCCTGCGCCTGCTCCGTTTGCTGCGCCTGCTGCGGCTGGCCCAGCTCTCTCGCGAGGTCTTCTCGCTCGAGGGGCTGCGCTACGCGCTGCTGCTGGCGACGCTGACGATCGTCGGCGGCGGCGCCCTCTTCACCGCCTTCGAGAAGCACAGCCAGCACCTCGACTTCTGGGACGGCATCTACTGGGCGATCACGACGATGACCACGCTCGGCTCCAACATCTACCCCTCGACGACCGGCGGCGAGATCGTCTCCACGGTGATCCTGATCGTCGGCATCGGCTTCGTGGCGCTGCTGACCGGCAGCTTCGCCCAGCGCTTCCTGGCTCCCGAAATCGCCGAGATCGAGGGAGAGCTGGAGGCCGAGGAAATGAGCGCCGAGGCGGTCGCCCTGCGCGAACTGCGCAGCGTCCAAGAGCAGCTGCAGGCCCTCCAGCTCGCCGTCGAGCGCATGGTCGACCAGCGCCAGGGCTAGGTCGGCGCAGGGCTAGGTCGGCGAGGAGGGCTTGGGTGTCCCTTCCGCTTGCTGGGATTTTCGCCGGGAGCCTTGACTCTCTCGCCGAGCGGTCAGGGCGAAAATCAGGACGCCGCGCGCTCCAGGGACACCCAACCCCTCCCCACGAGAACTCCCCCGGACTTCCCAGGGTAGGCAGCTTCGGAATCGGGGGGTGGGGCCGGTTGGAGGGTCGGGTGTCCATCGTACGAGCGGCGTCCGATTTTCGCACCGCCGGCTCGGCGAGAGACGCGAAGTTAGAGGCGAAAATCCCAGCGAAGGTAGAGGGACACCCGACCCTCCCCCAGCCCCGATCCCTAATCCTCGTCACCCTCGGCCGCGATCTTCGACTCCAGTTCCTTCATCACGTCCGGGTCGCGCAGGGTCGTCACGTCGCCCAGCGCCCGACCCTCGGCGATGTCGCGCAGCAGCCGCCGCATGATCTTGCCGGAGCGCGTCTTCGGCAGGTCGTCGGCCCAGATGATCCGCTTCGGGCGGGCGAATTTGCCGATCCGCTCGGCAACCACGGCGCGGATGCCCTCGATCAGCTCGTCGCTGCCCTCGAGGTCCCCGGTCAGGGTGACGAAGGCGCAGATCGCCTGGCCGGTGTCCTCGTCGGACTGGCCGATCACCGCCGCCTCGGCGACTTTCTCGTGGGCGACGATCGCCGACTCGACCTCGGCCGTGGAGAGCCGGTGGCCGGAGACGTTGACGACGTCGTCGATCCTCCCGATCACCCAGAAGTAGCCGTCCTCGTCGCGCCGCGCCGCGTCGCCGACCAGGTAGCGCTCCACCCCGAAGCGCGAGAAGTAGGTCTCGACGAAGCGGTCGTCCTCCTTGTAGAGGCCGCGCAGCATCGAGGGCCACGGCCGCTCCAGGACCAATAGGCCCTGACCTTCGTCGATCGGCTTGCCCTCGCTCTCGTCGACCACCTGCGCCTCGACCCCCGGGAAGGGCGTCGTCGCCGAGCCAGGCTTGGTCGCGGTGATCCCCGGCAGCGGCGTGATCATGATCGCGCCGGTCTCCGTCTGCCACCAGGTGTCGACGATCGGACAGCGTTCGCCGCCGATCACCTTGTGGTACCAGAGCCAGGCCTTGGGATTGATCGGCTCGCCGACCGAGCCCAGCAGCCGCAGCGAGGAGAGGTCGGACTTTTCGGGAATCTCGGCGCCCCACTTGATGAAGGTGCGGATCGCCGTCGGCGCCGCGTAGAGGATCGTCGCCTTGTAGCGCTCGATCAGCTCCCACCAGATCCCTTTGCTCGGGTAGTCGGGCGCCCCCTCCCACATCACGCTGGTGGCGCCGTTGGCGAGCGGACCGTAGACGATGTAGGAGTGGCCGGTGACCCAGCCGACGTCGGCGGCGCACCAGTAGACGTCCTCCTCCGGCTTCAGGTCGAAGACGTAGCGGTGGGTGGCGGCGACCCCGGTCATGTAGCCGCCGGTCGTGTGCAGGATCCCCTTCGGCTTCGCGGTCGAGCCCGAGGTGTAGAGGATGTAGAGCGGGTGCTCGGCCTCCATCGGCTCGGCCGCGCACTCCGGCTCGGCCCGCTCCATCGCCTCGTCGTAGAAGACGTCGCGGCCCTCGGTCATCGGGCAGTCGATGCCCGTGTGGCGGACGACGACGATCGTCTTCAGGCTCTCCAGCTCGCCCATCTGCTCGTCGACCGCGGGCTTGATCGGCGCCGTCTTGCCTTTGCGGCGAGCGCCGTCGACGGTGACCAGTGCCTTGGCCTGCGAGAACTCCATCCGCTCCCGCACCGATTCCGCCGAGAAGCCACCGAAGACGACGTTGTGGATGGCGCCGATGCGGGCGCAGGCCAGCATCGCGATGACGACCTCCGGGATCATCGGCAGATAGATCCCGACCACGTCTCCCTTCTCGACGTCCAGATCCCTGAGCGCGTTGGCGAAGCGCTGGACATCGCGGTGCAGGTCGGCGTAGGTGATGTCGCGCTCCTCGCCCTCCTCGCCCCGCCAGTGATAGGCGACCCGCTCGCCCCGGCCGGCCTCGACATGACGATCGAGGCAGTTGGCCGAAGCGTTGAGGCGCCCGTCCTCGAACCATTTGTAGAAGGGCGGGTTGGAGTCGTCGAGCCCCTGGCTGGGCTCGGTGTCCCAGTCGAGCAGCTCGGTCGCCTGGCGCAGCCACCAGGCCTCCGGGTCGGCGGCCGCCTCCTCATAGATCTTCGGGTCGCTCCAGAGGGCCCGCTCGCGGAACTCCGCCGGCGGCTCGAAGCGCTCGATCTCCAGCATCGCCTCGAGCTCACGCTCCAGGCCCGAAGACCTTTCCTCAGTTGCCATCTGCCTCTCCTCTCAGTGACCCAGCGGCTTGACCGGCAGGACGGTTCGGCCGAAGGTCGAGTTCGTCACCGCCGCAAACGATGCATACCAGGCGGCCACCGCCGTGGCCAGCCCGAACCAGCCGCCCGCTTCGACCAGGCCGTCGCTTTCATTGGCGTTGCCGATCCCGAGTAGGAAGAACGTGATCGTCAGCAGGAAGAAGACCACCGCCACCGCGGCCGTCGTCCGCAACGAGGCGACGAACATGTAGGCGGTGAAGATCCCCCAGGCGACCAGGTAGAGACCCAGCGCCGCGGCGACGTTCTCCGGTGGGACCTCGGCGGCGAAGAAGGTCACGTACGCCCAGAACGAGAGCCAGAAGGCCCCGAACGAGCTGAAGGCGACGGCGCCGAAGGTGTTGCCGGTGCGGAACTCCCACATACCCGCCAGCAGCTGGGCGATCCCGCCGTAGGCAAGCGCCACCCCGAGCACGACCGCCTCGCCCGCGTGGCTGACCAAGCCGGCGTTGAACATGCTGAGGATGAAGGTCGTGAGAGCAAAGGCGCCCAAGCCCAACGGACCCGGGTCGGCGGGTCTCCAACCCGCACTGATCTCCGCTGCTCCCACTTCGGCTGCCGGTTCGCGGCGCGGTGGCTCCGGCCTCGGAACAGATGCAGACTCCATGACGGGTCTCCTTCCCTTGGGGTGCTCCTCGGGTACCCGCAGGTCCGAAGTCCCAACCAAGCGCCCCCAGAGGGTCGCACCTCTGGTCAGTAACCGGAGGGGTGACGCGCTATGAAGCCTTCGGGTGAGTCCACCGGCGAGGAGTGCCAGCGTGGGCCGGGGCCGCCGACGGTGTCGAAGGCGAGGCCGGCGATCATCATCCAGGCGTGCTCGGCGTTGGCGTAGACGGTGATCCACTTGCCGGGGCCGGGTTCGCCCCAGGTCTCCAGCCCGGTCGAGTCGAGCGGGCTTTCCAGGAAGCCGCCGCCGTGCAGCGCGTAGCTGACGGCGCCGGAGCAGTCGTAGCCCGACGATTCGAAGGAGCCGTGGCCGCCACCCCAGATGTAGGGGGTGGTGGCGATCGCGTTGGCGGCCGAGATCGCCGACTGGATCGCCGACGGCGCCGAGGCCGGGGCGCTGGCTTCGCTTTCGCTGATGAAGCCCGCGGTCTCACCGGCGGTGAGCGGCGCCGGCACTTCGCCGGTCGGTGCCGGACCGCCTTCGGAGGCGATCTGGTTGGAGATCGAGGCGAGGTTGTTGCTGAGCGCTTCTTCGCGGCTTTCCAGCGATTCCATCGCCGCCCGCCGTTCCGCCTGGGCCGACTTCAGTTCCGCGAAGCGGGATTCGGCCGCGGCGCTGGCGGCGGCGACTTCGCGCTCGGCGACGGCGATCGAGTCACGCGCGTCCTTGATCTTGGCGCGGTTGCCGGCCAGCTTGGCGACCGCGTCGGTGATCTCGTCGCGCAGCGACTTGACCCGGCCGACCACCGCGTCGTCGTAGCTCTGGATCCGGTTCAGGTATTCGGTCTGGGCCGCCATCTCGGACCAGTTTTCGGATTCGAGGATCGCGTTGACGACGTCGGGCGAGCCCGCCTCGTAGATCGCCACGAGGCGATCGCGCAGCACCGCGAGGGCGCGGTTGAGCTGATCGCGAACCTCTTCGAGGTGAACCTTTTCCTTCTTCAGCGCCGCCGTCGCCGCTTCCAGCTCGTCCTGCTTTTCGGCCAGTTCGGCCTCGACCGCGGCCTGCTTCTGGCGCAGCGCCGAGACTTCGCCGATCATCGTGTCGATCGCGGCGTTCTGTTCGGCGATCGTTTCCGCCAGTGAGCTCTGGTCTTCGCGGACGCCGTCGAGCTTGCCCTGGGTCGCTTCGAGCTTTTCCCGCGGGGTCTTCGCCGGCGCGCTGGCCTCGGTCAGGGCGAGGATGCAGATGGCCGCCAGCAGCAGCGCCGCGAAGAGCAGCGCGCGCCGCTTGGACGTGCCCGGATGAGTGTCGAGGAAGAGAGCCCGCATCGAATTCCACGCCGCCCCAGGAAGGGGTCCGGCACGGGTCGCGCAGGCTAGCGGAGAAGCCTGAAGATTATGAGGAGTTGCTAATAACTTGCAACTTTGCTTGCAATTTGGGCACTTCTGGAGGAATCGAAAGGCCCATGTCGAGGGATCGGCGGGGACGCCGGCATGGGGCGTCCCCGCCCCTCGAAGGCAGCTACTAGGCGAGCAGCTTCGCCTTCGCCTTGTCGAACTCCTCGGCCGAAAGGGCGCCCTTTTCTTTCAGGTCGTTGAGCTTGTGCAGTTCGTCGGCGGGGGTGCTGTGGGCCTGCGTCTGCACGTATTCGTCGAAATGCTTTTTCGCGTCCGCCTGGGCTTTGATCGTACGGTCGCGCATACCGCTGCCGCGGGCGATCAGGTAGATCAGCGCGGTCAGGAACGGGATGAAGACGAGGAACAGGACCCAGGCGGCCTTCGACCATCCCGAGAGCTCGTGGTCACGGAAGAGATCGCTGAGGATCGTGATCAGGATCCAGATCCAGATCACGAAGAAGAAGATCTCCAGGGCGACGAGGAGGAGTTCTCCAAAGCTGATATCGGCGAACGGCAACAAGGTGCTTCCTTTCGGTCAGGGCGGGCTTGCGGCATATGCCGCATGCGAGTGATTTCCGCACGCTAACCGCCATGCCTGCTTTATGCATCGGCCGTTTCGTCTAAACGTCGCCGCTGAGCCGCCAGCTGAACAGGGTGATCGCCACCGAGGTGGCGAGGTTGAGGCTCGAAACCCCCGCCTCCATCGGGATCGCCACCCGCGCGTCGGCGCGCTCGAGCAGCTCGTCGCTGATGCCGTGGCGCTCGGTGCCGAAGGCGAGGACGGCCCGGGCCGGGAGCCCGCCCGGGCGCAGCTCCTCCCCCTCGGGGTCGATCGCCAGCAGCGGCCGGTCGCTCGCCGGCAGCGCCTCGACCGCCGTCACCGGCAGCGCGAAGTGCAGGCCGGCGGCGCCGCGCACCGCGTCCGGATACCAGGGGTCGTTCTCGCCGGTGGTCAGGACCGCCGCCGCCCCGGCCGCCGCGGCGACGCGGATGCAGGCGCCGATGTTGCCCATGTTCTTCGGCTGCTCGAGCAGGACCACCGGCGCCGGCCGCGGGTCGGCGAGCACGGCGGCGAGGTCGACCGGCGGGCGCCGGGCGATCGCTACCACGCCGGTGCGCGGCACCAGCGGCGCCAGGTCGGCCAGGTCCTCGGCGTCGATCTTCTCCACCCGCCCGCTCAGCTGCCCCGCCAGGTCGGGCGCCAGATCCCGCGCCAGCTCCTCCAGGGCGTCGGGGTCGACGGCGACCGCCTCGACCAGCTCGGCGCCGAAGCGCAGCGCGTGCTTGAGGGCGTGGAAGCCCTCGACGACGGTCAGCTCGGGGTCGCGCCGGGCTTTGCGGAAGCGCACCGTGAGGTCATGGCCCATGGCGCCATCATGACTCGATTCGCGGAGCCCGGACGAGCTGGTCCCGGCCCGCGGCCTTGGCTCTGTAGAGAGCGCTGTCCGCTCGGTCGACCAGGTCCTCGGCGGTCTCGGCGCAGTCCCAGCTGGCCAGGCCGGCGGAGCAGGTCTGGCCGTCCGGCGTCGCCGCCCGCAGCCGTTCGACGATCTCCGCCGCCTGCTCGAGCGGGCAGTCGGGGAGGACGACGAGGAACTCCTCGCCGCCGAAGCGCACGATCGTGTCTTCGCCGCGCAGCTGGGCGTCCCAGGCGACGGCACAGTCGCGCAGCATCATGTCGCCGGCCAGGTGGCCGTGGGCGTCGTTATAGCCCTTGAAGTGATCCATGTCGACGATCGCCAGGCACAGCTCCGACCCCGTGCGACGGGCCCGCGCCATCTCGCGCGGCAGCTGCTCGTCGAGCCCGCGCCGGTTCGGCAGCCCGGTGAGGGCGTCGCTGCGCGCCAGTGCCGCGACCTCGGTGAGCAGGTTCTCGCGTTCGGACTCGACCCGCTTCAGCTTCGTGACGTCGGTGGCGCGCGCGTAGATCAGCGACTCGTCCGCGCCCAGCGTCGCGCTCCAGCGCAGCCAGTGCCAGCTGCCGTCCTTGGCCAGGTAGCGGTTCTCGAAGCCGACCGTCGCCTCTCCGTCGAAGAGGCCGGCCGACTCGGCTTCGGTCCTGGCCCGGTCCTCCGGGTGGATGAGCTCGAGGAAGGGAGCCGCCCGCAGCTCCTCGCCGCGGTAGCCGAGGCAGTCCTCCCAGGCCGAGTTGAGCTCGACGAAGTAGCCGTTCATGTCGGCGGTGCAGAGCAGGTCGTGGGAGAGGTCGAAGAAGCGGCGCGCCCGGCCGTCGGCCCTTGTGCGGCGGGCGACGATGGCGCTGGTCAGTCCCATCACCACCCCGAGCGAGACCGCGCTGAAGACCCAGCGAGTCAGTGGCGAGTAGCCGGCGGTGTTTTCGACCACGGCCAGGGACACGGCGTAGACGAGGAGCAGCCAGGCGAGATGGGCGATCGCCACCCGACGCGGGAAGAAGTAGGCGGCGATCAGGGTCGCCCAGACGAAGATCGAGCCGTACTGGCCCACGGCGACGCCGCTCTCCCAGATCAGCAGGCCGGTCGCCGCGGCGGTGGCGGCGAGGGTGAGGTGGGTCATTGCCGGCGGGATCCGCCGCGAGAGAAACCAGGAGAGCAGCCCGGCCAGCGCCATCGCCGCGGCGGTGGCGATCAGGGCGGGGGTATCGCCGCCGCCCGGGTGGGGCAGGACCAGCGAGAGTGCGACGAGCCCGGCGCCGGCCAGCAGCAGCGCACCGGTCGCCCGCGCCTCGGCCCGGCCAGGGGCCCGAAGCTCCTCCCGCTTTTTGGATATTGCGGCCAATGCGCACTAAGCATCGGCAACTGGCGGCCCTTCATTAAGTTCGCGAGCGCACGACCTCAAACTGACTCATCAGGCCGTGGTCCTCGTGATCGAACATGTGGCAGTGGATCACGAACTTGCCGGTGTAATCGGTGAAGTGGCCGGCAAGGAGGATCCGTTCGCCGGGGTAGACGAAGAAGGTCTCCTTGAGGCAGTCTTCCCAGGGCGGCGGCGGGCTGTCGTCGCGGGCCAGCAGGTACCAGTCGCTGTGGTGGAGGTGCATCACGTGGGCGACGGCGGTGCGGTTGACGATCTCCCAGACCGCGGTCGTGCCGAGCACCGGGAAGGCGTCCGCCCGGGCGGGGTTGAAGGTCTTGCCGTTGATCAGCCAGGTGGTCTCGAAGAGGCCCCCGATCGTGACCTCCCAGCTGTGGTCGGGCTTGCGGTCGACCCGCTTCCTCGCCTGCTCCGCCCACTTCGGGAGGGGCCGCAGCCTGCGTGGGATCCGGGTCCGGTCGGAGACGTGGCCGCGACCGACCCGAAACTGCATCAGGGCGCCGACGTAGGAGCGCGCGCCGGCCGGGTTGCGACCGCCGTGGCGGCCGCTGCGCAGCTCCACCGACTCGCCGCCGGCGCCGGCGAAGTCGACGATCACCTCGACCCTCTCCCCCGGCCCGATCAGGATCTCGCGGCGGCGGACCGGCTTCGGCATCAGGCCGCTGTCGCTGCCGATCTGCACCAGCGGGGCGCCGTTGGAGAGGTAGAGGTTGTAGGAGCGGAACCCGGAGACGTTGAGGATCCGCAGCCGGTACCGGCGGGCGCTGACCTCGTGATGGGGCATGAAGGCGCCGTTGACGAGGACACTGCGCCCGGCGATCCCGTCGGCGGGCGGCCGCAGCGCGGTGAAGGGATCGGTCAGCTGGTTGTCGCGGTCGAAGTTGCGGTCGGCGATCATCAGCGGGATGTCGCGGTCGCCGCGCGGCAGCGGCAGCGCGGCGTCGAACTCGTCGTCGACGATCCACATCCCGGCCAGGCCGCGCCAGCTGTGCGGAGCGGTGCGGTCGAGGCGATGGTCGTGGTACCACTGGAAGGCGGCCCGTTCCGGGCGGCCGTCCTCGACCAGGTCGTAGACGTAGGTTTTCCGCCCCCCGGGCGGGATCAGCAGGTCGTTGCCGGACTCGCGCGCCGAGAGCCCGCGGGGGACGTGGCAGAAGTAGGAGACCGGCTGGGACTTGGTCAGGCCGCCCGGCTGGCCGTCGAACTGGGTGCGGTTATGGCCGCCGTGCAGGTGGACCGAGAGCTCCCCGGCCGTGGCGGGCAGCTGGTGGTGAAAGGTGACCTTGGTGCGCCGGCCGGCGGGACGGCGAACGGTCGGCCCCGGGAAGCTGCCGCCGTAGGTCCACAGCTTCGTCCTGCGGCCGGGGAGGATCTGCGCCTCGGCCTCGCGGATCGGGATCTCGATCTCGGCGTCGGTCAGCTCCGGCGGGATCGGCAGCCGCGCCTGGAACGGCACGGCTGCCAGCGCCTCCGACGTCTCCCCGCCGAAGGGGAGGAGCCCGCCGACACCGCCCCGCAGCGGCGACAGGTAGGCGAGCGCGCCGCCGCCGAGGACGCCGAGGAAAGCTCGGCGCCCCAGGCGAGGCGCGGATGTGGAGCGCTCGGACGTGCCGCTAGCTGGCCGGCAGGACCTTGACGGAGCCCTGCATCCACGGGTGGATCGCGCAGATGAAGTAGAGCGTGCTCGTCGTCGCCGGGTCGGCGGTCACCTGCTGGGCGAACGAGTCACCCTTCTTTTCGGTGAACCAGGAGTCGCCCTTCTTGGTGGTGCTGCCGAGGGTGCTCCAGCCTTCCGGGCCCGCCTTGGCCGGGTTGACGCTGATCTTCTCGGTTTTGGGGTTGAACCCATGCCACTGCGAGATCGAGAGGCAGATGTGTTTCGGCGTAAAGCAGTTTTTACGCGCGCTCGGGGTCTTCGGCAGCGAGCCCTTGGTGACCAGCGAGAAGGTGTGCGGGCCGACCTTTTTCGGGTCGGTTTCGTTGACGATGTCCAATTCATCGCCGACG
>Ga0193706_1001398_pt1 | contig 10864 bp, 6 predicted proteins | sample U3c1metaG_FD_160130 | JGI IMG/M metagenome (GOLD analysis project Ga0193706, IMG submission 160130) | Soil microbial communities from a riparian zone of the East river system, Colorado, United States - U3c1 | ecosystem: Environmental > Terrestrial > Soil > Riparian zone | place: USA: East River... | reverse complement strand
GACCACTCGCCGGCAACACCTCTTCACGCGGCAGGAACCACCACAAGCCCAATAACGCCGCCGACGCCACGACGACCCATTTCAATTTGACTGCCATGATCAGAGCTCCAAGGGAAAGACTGGAACCCTGAACGACCGCATGCGCCGCCAGCGAAGTCCGCAACAGCGGCCCGAGCGCGACACACCAGCTCTCGCGACCGCCGAAGCGGCGATCGAGGCGCTCGCGCAGTTGCGCGATTCCGCGCTGCAGCCGTGTCCGCACGGTGTTCAACGGCACGCCAGTGCGCCGCGCGATCTCCTCGGCAGAAATGCCCTGGTAGAAGCGCAGGAGAATCGTCTGGCGATACGGCTCGTCGAGTGAGACCACCAGGCCGGCGATCTCACGTTGCAGGTCGGCCTGCTCGACGAGCTCCGCCGCGCTCGGAAGGGCTTCCTCCCGCGCACCCGAAGCTTCGTGATGCTCCCGCCGCGACTGCGAGCGACCCGAGCGCCGCGCTGCATTGCGCACCACCGTGCTCAACCAGGCGCGGACGTTCTTCGACTCATGCGGAGGTGACTGCAGCGCCGCAAGCCAGGTCTCCTGAGCCACGTCGTCCGCGCGCGCCGGGTCCGCGACCAGGCTGTGCGCAAGCCGCCGCACCCAATCGGCATGCTCCAGCAACGCTTCGAGTCTCAAGGCACTGTCCATGGTTCCATCCGCCAGAGTCCCGCCCACGCACCGCCGGACTCAAGGTACCCGGTATTCCACCGCCATTTATTACACAACCGCGGTCCGCCACTCGGGGCGGACCGCGGTTGTGTAATAAATGGCGGTGGAATACCGGGTACCCGTTTTGTGGTCGTGTAATAGATGGCGGTAGAGTACCGGGTACCGGCTCTATCGAAGCTTGGCTGTGACGAGGGGCTCGAGCGCCTGGGCGATCAGCTTGTGGCCGCGCAGGTTCAAGTGGAAGTCTTCCTTCCAGTAGGGGGGCTCGGGCTCGGCGGCGAAGGGCTTGCGCATGTCGATCAACTCGATGCCCTGCTCGCGCAGACCGCTGGTCAGGCTGTCGCTGAGCCGAGGCAGGAGGCCCAGGTCCGCTTCGGACAACTCCAAGGCGCGTCGGATCCGAGGCACGCGCTCATCCGACTCGTAAGAGCCGAGCTCGAAGGGGCTCGGAATGTAAACGACGACGAGCCGCGCTCCGCAGGCGCTGGCGGTGCGCTGGATCTCCGCGCACATCTCGAGCGAGCCGCGCAGCGCGAGCTCCTCTTCGCGTGGAAAATTCCGGAAGGCGTCGAGCGTCGCGAATCCCTGACCCATCGCATCGGGGCTGACGGCGAGACCCCTCGCGCGGCGCGCCTCCTGTTCCTTGCTCAGCGCCGTCCAGGGCTTGCCGTGGAAGGGCAGATACAGCGGCAGCAGCTCGTTGAAGTCATTGCCGCCGAAAATGCCGACCACGAACACCTGAGGCTCGAAATCGCGCAAGCGCAGAAGCGTGCCGAGATAATTGTAGAAGCTGTAGCCGCCGAGAGCCGCGTTCAGGACCTCGACCGACTTTCCGCCGCGCGCACGCTTGATCGAGGTCTCGAGAAGATTGGGATAGCTCTCGTCGTCGTTGCACAGACCGCAGGTGTGCGAGTCGCCGGCGACGAGGACGCGCAGATCGGCGGGCGGCACCGCGAGCTCGTGATCCTCGCGACAGCCGAGGCTGTTCGTCTTCCAGGTGAACTTGCCCGCCGGATGCTCTTTCCATTGCATCTCCAGCGTCACGTTTCCTACGTCGCGGCAATAGACCCACGGGTCGTAGACCTGGAGCGGGTCGTTCGTGATCGCGTACAGCTTCGAGGCCTGGGCAACGCTCAAGTAGTAGCGCCACTCCTTCGGATCGCGAGGAAGCAGCTCGGCCGGCGTGGTTCCCTCGGGCTTCGCGGGGCCGCTGATCGGCGCAGCGTCCGCGGGGCGCGGAGCCACGTGCAACTGCACCACGGCCTGGCGCCGAGCCTGGATCGAACGCCAGGCGATCCAGCCCGCGCCCGCTGCGCAAGCGCTGGACACCAGCAGGACGGCGAGCCTGGTCCTGGCGCTGCTCATCGATCGCCTGTGCGAGTCGAAGACGAAGGCGCGTCAGGGCAGCGCGTGCCCGCGTCACTCGGAATTGGGAAGCTCGAGGGCATCGTCTCCACGTTAGTTAGCGCGCGTCGCGCGCCCCGGGTCTATCCCCTCACGGCGAGCCCGGTCACCGGATCGGCGGCATGGGACAGGAGGGTCCCGTGCCGCTCGCGGTTCGAGCCCGCCGGGGTACAGCGCAGCCCCCCTGGAAAGGACAGCGTCGGGTATCCTCGAACCGGAAGGTTTTGCAGCACTTTCGCTGACCTCATCCACAGTCGGTCGAAGTCTCCAAGGGTCCCCCCCCAACGAAAGGTAGTTCCATGCGCGCGCAACTGCTTTCACTCGTCGCCACCGGTTTCACCGCGTTATTCGGGGCCACATCTGCCCAGGCGCAGTATCAGGAGTTGCAGGGAGTCACTCCGCTGCAGCTATACACCACGAACACCAACGACATCTACAACGGGGGCCGCGGCACGGTGTTCATCGCCAACTCCGCGTTCACGGTGTTCGGCGCGAGTCTGTGGACGAATGCAATGACAGGAGTTCCCGTCCACGCCACCTGGCGGTTGTGGCAGACCACGGTCTACCCGGGTCAGGTCAACCAGGTTCTGCTGTCGACGGCGAACGTCACCTGGAACGTCGACCAGGGACTTGCGTTCTACAGCGCGACCCTGCCCTCGCCCGTCATGCTCACCCCCGGCAACCGTTATCACATCGAAGTCTCGTACAGCGAATCGGTGGAGGAGAACTGGTTCTACAACGAAGACCTTTTCGCCAACAATCTCGGCCTGGTCACGGTCCTGGACGGCACGCAGAGCGGAAACACCGGCAACACGGTCATGCCGCTGATCCGTCTGGAGGTCGCCAACTGCGCTCAGCCGGTCGTGTACTGCACCGCCAAGGTCAACTCCATCGGCTGCACGCCGGCGATCAGCGCCACCGGGACTCCGAGCGCGACCGCGGGCAGCGGATTCCTGGTCAAGGGCGCGAACGTGCGCAACCAGAAGCCCGGCCTGCTGCTCTACACGAATGGCGGTCGTGCCGCGGTTCCGTTCCAGGGCGGCTTCCGCTGCGTCAATGTTCCGATCAAGCGCTCGGTCGCGCTCAATTCGGGCGGAAGTGCTCTTCCGACGAGCGACTGCTCGGGTGTCTACTCGATCGACATGAACACCTTCGCGGTCGGCGGGCTCGGCGGGCTTCCGGCGGCCTACCTGACGACTGCCGGAACGATGGTCCACTCGCAGTTCTGGGGACGCGATCCTGGCTTCGCGGCTCCGAACAATTCGACCTTGTCGGACGGCTTGGAATACGTGGTCTGCCCTTGATCAGGGTGGATCGCGGCCAGTACCGAGTCAGTTCCCCACCGCGCTCGCCGCGCGTCCCCGATGGATGAAACTGGCGATCCGACCATTCCAGACAGCTCGCCAGGCTCCATTTTCTAACTTGGTGAATTCGTCCGGAGTCGTGCGAGCCCAGTTTCGAGCGCGCGGCGCTCGAAACTGGGCTCGCACGACTCCGGACGAATTCACCTGACTTCGTACTTGCGCGATCAACCTTCGAGCGCGCCGTAACATCGACGCTGCGCCATCTTCGGACTCGTCGAACGCGTGCGACGCCGCAGAGTCAGGCGCACATCGGCCATCTGGCAGCTCGCGATCGAGAATTCTTCGCGCGTGGACGAGTGGGTCGCCGGATCTTCCACGCTGGCCGCGTCGCGCCCGGGCTCGAGCGCCCCGCCTACAAGCCCGCTTCTTTGACCGTTCTCGCGATCCACATCTCGCGCATCTTCGCGCGCGATGCCGCATTGAGCTTTCCGCGGATCACGATCGAATCCAGCAGGACGACGCGATTGGCGTGGGAGATCACGCACACCTCTCCGTCGCGCAGCGAGGACTTCGGCAGCGAAGGCTCCTCCGTTCCATGGTGCACGAAGCGGGTGGTCGTGCCGCTGTAGACGACCTCCAACGTGAGCTGGTCACCCAACGGGACGCCGGTCGTGGGAACGGAAGGCTCCTGATACTCCTGCTTGCCCGTCTTGAACTCTTCGAGGATGGACTGACCCCACTCGTTGAAGCCCAGAAATCCACGCTCGGGGTCCCGGCAGATCTCCAGCCTGAAGTGGCCGAGACTGACGTCGTCCCTCTCCGCATAACCGTGCCTCAAGCGCGCGATCACGTGAATCGGCGCTTCGAACGGAATCTTGTGGGCGAGGATCGTCGAACCGCGGCCCGTCCAGGCGCCGTCTTTGACTCCGAAGCCCTGGGCGCTCTCCGGAATCACGATCGGCTCCCAGCCGACGCGCTCACTGGCCGGAGGAGTCCGCTGCCACCAATCGTCGAGTTCCGCGGCCGAGTCGAACTCGTAGCCGAGCTCGAGGGTGTCCGCGTCGACCCAGGTCGTCTTGCCTGCGAACGTCGGAAGCGGCTTGGTCTCTTCGTAGATGATGCCGGCGGCAAGAATCCCCAGGTCTCGCAGTGCCGCGCTGCGCTCGAAGACGATCTGTTGCAGGGGCAATTCGCGCATCGTCGCGCGCAATTCGTCGAGCACCCAGGTCGCTGAATCCTTGTCCGCCGGAGCGGTCGAGGCAGCGAGGGATTTCAGATGGCTCGCAGCCTTGCCGAGCCGCCGCAACTCGAGATAGACCGCCGTCGCGTCGGCGCGCAGGGCGAGTGCGGGCTCGCTCTTGTCCTTGAGCTGCTTGTCCCAGCGCGGGTCGTCGCCCAGGACGTATCCATAGGCGCGTGCCCACTCCGGCGTGCCCGCGGGCAGGGGTTTCATCTGCGCGGCGATCGCAGCCGGCGGAACGGAGCTGACCGCGACGGTTTCCTTGCCCTGCGGCGATTCCAGCGTGATCGAGCCGTCCGCGAAGGCCGTGGCGCGGCGCGTGCTCGTCTTGCCGTTGCGCTCGAGCTGCAGCTTGCCGCCGGACTTCACGAGCTCCGCGAGCCACAGATCGCGCGCGGTCTTCCACGCGCTCATGCGCTCGCGTTCCGTCCGCAGCCGCGCGACGTCGCCGTCGTCTCCGCCCTTGTCGATCGCCTGGCCGAGGTCCAGGATCGCGGCCTCGAGCTCGCCCGCCGCCGCCTTGCTCAAGGCCAGGGCGCGCACGATCCGAAGGTCGCCCTCCGGAAGCGCGAGCTGCGTGGCGATCGCCGCCCCGCTCGAGCTTGGCGTCGTCGCGCCGGCGACACCTTTCTCGCTGGGCTTGGGCTTGACGAACAGTGTTGCGAGCTTCGCGTCGTCCGGCTTGGCGTGGTCGATCTCGCGAACTCGCGCGTAGACCCAGCGGTAGAATTCGCGATCGAGCTCGGTGAGATCCTGGCCTTCGAAAGCCTTGCGGAAATCCGCCTGCGAGCCGCCACCGCGCATGCACGCGCGGCAGTACTCCGCGAAGGCGTCGTTGTGCTTCTTCGCGCCCTCGCGCCGCAGGAAGTGGACCCACAGGCCCGACTCGGCGTTGAACGCGCTGTGCCAGGGATCGTTGTCGTTGAATTCGAAGCCGCTGTCCCGCGCCTCGTGCATCGCGTGCCTGCGTAGCTCGGCGAACGAGGTGATGCCGACGAGTGCGTCGATCGGCAGCAGGAAGCGGTTCTGCTGCGCCACGTCCTGCGACACGCTCACCAGCGTCCTGGCCAGCTGCGGATCGACGTCGGCTTTGGCGAAAGCCGTCGCGGCATCGGGTCCGATGTGCCAGGCCAGGGACCTTCCGAGTCCTTCGCGCAACCACAGCGGCGGCTGGCGGCTCTCGAATCCCGTGGAACGCTGCTGGAGCAACGCGAACACCATGCGGCGCAAGACCATGTAGCGGCGCACGTTCGGCGGCCAGCTCATGTCCCAGTGCGTGACGACCGCGCGGATGCGCTCGTCGTAGTACGCCGAGCTGTCCCACCCGTCCCACGTGGCCACCGACTTCGTGTAGTTGACGTAGTCGCCCTCGGTGAGCAGCACGATCAAGCGCGGCGGCCGCGTGCTCAGGCCCGGCGGCAAGGCGAGCGGGGCCGCGAAGGAGGTCTCGAACACCTTCGCCATCTGCACGAGCCAGGGGCCGTAATAGCTCGCGACCGAGGCCTCGTACCCCGCCTCGGGAACCGCCTGCTTCTGGATCACGATCTCGAACGGCGCGGCGCTCGAGTCCGTCGTCCACAGGATCTTCTTGAAGAAGGGCTGCGCGCGCAGAAGCTCATCGAAGCCCGCCGCGACCGGAACCGGCGCCGGAGCCGCGGGATCCTGCACCAGCGGCAAGCCCAAAAGGAAAATCGTGAAGAAAGCCATCATGAGTACCCGGTATTCCACCACCATTTATTACACAAGTCACCTCCCGCCGGCCGCGCATCCGCCGACCTGGTTATCGCCAGGTTCAGGATGGCGGTGGAATACCGGGAGGATTCATGAAACTTCTCTCGGCGCACGCACAGCAACTCGTGAACGCGCTTCGGCGCAGGAAGAGCATCGGTGAGAGACTGCTCGGCCGAGCCAGCGCTGAAGTCGCCGTTCTCGAGGAACTGCGATCGTTCCCGGAGCCGGCGGTCGTGCCGCATCTGTTGCCCTTCGTCTTCAGCGCGAAGCGTGCCGTCGCGGGCGCGGCGGCGACCACGCTGGAGATCGTCTTGCGAGTCGTGGCTCCCGCGGGCCTCCTGCAGGTCGAGGAGGCATGCGGAGGAGAGTGGTACAGCTTGCCGCTGGAGCCAGAGTGGAGCGAGCGGCGCACCGTGGATGAGGCGCGCTTGCGCAAGCTCGGTCCCGTGCCCTGGCCCGTCGCGGGCGTGGCGAGCTTTCATAGGAGCGGCTATGTGCGCGAGACCGCCGTCGCAGTCCTCGATGCATGGAGCGACGGTCGCGAGCTGCCTTTCCTGCTGAACCGCCTGAACGACTGGGTGGAGCCCGTGGCCGCACGCGCGCGACTCGCGGTGGAGAAGCGGCTCGCTGCGCCGTACGCCGCGGCCTTTCTCGACAACCTGGCGATCCTCCAGAGATTGAGCGAGAGCGGGCGGCGCGACCATCGCATGTTGATCGAGAGCGTGTATCGCCTGCTGCGCGCGCCGGAGCAGGAGCCGGTCCTGCGGCTCGGACGCTCGTCGCCAGACCGTTCGGTCCGCAGGACGTCGTTCCGTCTCGCGCGCGAAGCACCGCAGGCCGATCTCGATCCCTTGTTGAAGGAGGCGCTGCGCGACAGCGATACCGTGATCCGAATCGAAGCAGTCACGGACGCGCGCGGTCGAATGACGACGACTGCCTTCGCGTCGGCTCTGGCGCTGATTGTCGCCGACCCCTATCCGCCAATCCGGCGCAAGGGACTCGTCGCGGCGGCCGAAGTCCTCGGCGCCGAGGCCAACCCATGGCTCGTTTCCGCGCTGCTCGATCGCAATCCAGACGTTCGCGGTGTCGCGCGCGATTTCCTGGGTCAGCGCGGAATCGTGAGCGACTTCGCCGCGGTCTACCGCGATCGCATCGACGCAGGACGCCCCGCTCGGGAGCTCGCGACGGCACTCGCCGGTCTGGGCGAGACCGGAGCGAAGGCCGATGCCGCAGTGATCGTTCCCTGCCTCGAGCACGAGCGTCCGAAAGTGCGCGCGGCATGCCTTCGAGCCCTGACCCGCTTGGACCTCGAGGCCAACATCGCGCGCATCGCGGCGATGCTTCGCGATCCCGCGCCCGCCGTGAGCCGCGAAGCTCGCAAGCTCCTCGCTCCCCACGTCGCATCCGTCGGACTCGACGTGCTGCGATCCCTCCTGCGCGACGCACCCCACGAGCACAGTCGCCTCGACGCCGTATCGCTCGCCTCATCCCTCAGCAAGTGGGAAAGCCTGCCCTTCCTCCTCGAAGCCACCTCGAACCAATGCGAGCCGATCCGCGCCGCCGCGACCAAGCGCCTCGACGCCTGGATCGCGCGGATCAACAAGAGCTTCACCCCACCAACCGCTACCCAACTCGACACGATCCGCCAGGCCCTCGACATTCATCAAAGCGCGATCAACCCAACCGTCGTCGCCGAACTCCGCTCCGTCCTCGGCTACTGGGACTCCGCGCCATGATCGGTAACCGGCATTCGCCGCTACTCGGTCACTCCGAAAACACCGCTGGCCGGATGCTCGCCGTGCACGGGAAACTTCTCGTGCAGAAGGCTGATCGCGCGCGAATGGCGAGCTCATTCCGCGCGGTGCATTTTGCTCGAGCCGGGAAGGAATCGGTATGGGCCAGGTTCAGGATGGTGGTGTAATACCGGGAGAAACTGGTCATGAAGCTCCTGGTCAAGCTCGCCCTGGTCGTGATCGTGGTTGTCATCGCGTGGTGGCTGAGCTCGCGGGAGCGCGCGCACGACACATCTTCACCGGCGACGAACTCACCCTCGATCACCGCGGTGGACCCGCAGGTGGGAGCGGCCGAGCCGCTCGAGAGTGAATCGCGAGAAGTCGCCCCCGTGCAAGCCACTCGCCAAAGTGATGAGCAGGTGGCCGCCTCGTCGCCGCTCCCGCCGCACGCCGAGAACGAGCAGCGCGACATCGAAGTCGACGTTTCCACGCTGCCCGATCTCCTGCTGTTCTGCTGCTTGGTCGATGGCGAGACCAGCAAGCCGATAGGCGATGGCGTCGTCTGGTTCGATCATTCCGGAGACTTCATCCCCGATGAGGAGGGTGATCCGCGCGATCCGGAGGCGCACGATCCGAGGGACGAGATCCCGGTGCGAGTCGACGGGACATTCGAAGTGCACGCGAAGTCCTGGAAGGAGCGGTTCATCAGCGCGAAGGCGCCCGGATACGCGCGTGTGGCGATCGCCCTGATGCCCGGTCACGAGTCAGCTGCGCGAAGGCTCGAAATGCGCCTTTCACGGGCGGCCACGCTCGAAGTCGTCGTGTTCGCTCGAGGAAGTGCTGCTTCGAATGCAGCCGTCGTGCTTTCGACTCTTTCGTACTACCTCCAACAGGGCGATGCCTCCGTGCATTCCTACGGGGGCGACGACCCCCAATGGCGGGCGACCACGGATGCCAGCGGACGCGCCGTGATCGCAGGATTGCCAGCCCAAGTACCGCTGACCTTGAGCGTGCAGATGGGCAATTCGACGCGCGCTCCCCCGGACCCGGTCGTTCTCGCCGCGGGTGAGCGCAAGCAGATTGAATTCGAGTTCGGTTCTGGAGCGACGATCGCCGGCAGGATCCAGGATGGAGCAGGCGCGCCGATCGTGGCATGTCCGATCTGGCGCGTGGTCGCGCGTGGGGTCTCTCCGATGCTCATCACGGGTGACGATGAAGCAGCGCAGACCGTCGTCTCCGACGAGCAGGGGCGCTTTCGCTTCGAGGATGTTCCTGAGGGGGAATGGCTGATCGGGTCTCCAGCGAACCCGGAGGAAGACGTCGATCTCGAGGATCACGAAGCCTTCGCCGGACTGGCTCAGTGGGTCAAGGTCGAAGCAGATGCTCGCGAGCTGACCATCGTGCTCCAGGTCGATCGAGGCTTGTACTTGAGCGGAGTGGTCCTCGATCCCACGGGAGCTGCAACCAGCGACGCTTCGCTCACGGTTCGCGCGATCGCCGGCCTGTTCTTGAGCAACGAACCAAACGCCCAAGGTCATTTCGCGTTCGGCCCCTTGCCTGCGGGAACTTACGACATCCATGCTGATGGAGGGGCCCGTTCTTTCGCGCCATCGGACTCGGCTCAGGTCAAAGCCGGAGATTCCGACATCGTTCTCCGATTCACTCGCGGCGGATCGATCGTCGGACGAGTGATCGATGCGACAGGCAAGCCCGCTGATTGTCAGTTGACGCTCGTGCGAGCGGATCCGGTCGAAGAAATTCCGCGGTCGGCCCGCGGCGGGAACTTCCGATTCGACGGGCTTCATCCTGGAAGCTACTCACTCCGCGCCACCACAAAAGAAGGCCTGTGTGGTCGACGCTGGGAAGTGACGCTCGTCGCAGACCAGACCATCGACGACGTCGTGATCTCGCTGAGCCCTGGCGCGCGAGTCAAACTGGTCAACGACGGCAAGGAGGACGTTGGCGCTTATCAGCTCCTCTTCGAAAATCACCTCTGGGCAAGCAAGCGCATCGAACGCGATGTTCCCGAAGAGGTAATCGTTCCCTCCGGCGATATCGAAGTTCGCTGGTACAACGCTGATCTCACGCTGGCTGGCTCCCAACGCATCACCCTCGCACCCGGCGAGTTGCGCGAAGCGCTCCGGTCGAAGAGCCAGTGACCGAGAATCATGTCGGTACCCGGTATTCCACCGCCATTTTTTACACAAGCCAGGTAAGCCCAGAGTTCAGGATGGTGGTGCTTTACCGGGAGCAGTCGTGGAGACGTTTGATTTCGATTCCTGAGGAGGGGTCGAGCAGGACGACCTCGCCGTTTTTGCCGTAGCCGCCGGGGGTTTCCTGGGCCTGGACGCGGCCGAGCGCGAGCATGCGGAGGACTTTGGAGTCGTAGAGGAACGCGGCGGCGGCTGTTCCGGCGTCGACGGCGCCGGCGACTTTCCACAATGGCTGGAGCGTCTTACCGGAGTAGGCGCCCAGCTCGTCGTAACCGAGGGGCGTAATCATCGCGAGGAAATCCGAGACGCCGTCGGAGTTCAAGTCGGGCGCGGGGAAGAGCACGTACTCCAGAAAATCGTGGTTGTCCTTTCTCTGAGTTTCGGAACCAGACGCAGTCACCTGCAGGCCGCGTTTCGTCGAGAACGCGCAGAACTGTTGTGTGCCCTCGGCCAAGCTCACGGCATTGAAGACGATCGCCGGATGTCCTCCCGACTCGAGCTCGATGCAAGTCCCCGAGGGAAACGATTGC
>Ga0193706_1001397_pt1 | contig 10870 bp, 12 predicted proteins | sample U3c1metaG_FD_160130 | JGI IMG/M metagenome (GOLD analysis project Ga0193706, IMG submission 160130) | Soil microbial communities from a riparian zone of the East river system, Colorado, United States - U3c1 | ecosystem: Environmental > Terrestrial > Soil > Riparian zone | place: USA: East River... | reverse complement strand
ACCCGCGCTCCGCCGAGCTGGTGCGCGTTGCGCCCACGCTCGGGGCGCTCGGGGCGACGATCTCCGGCGCTGGCCCGACCGTCCTCGTCTGGAGCCACTACGAGCAGACGGCCGCGGTCGCCGAGCGCCTGCGTGATCGCGCGGACGGCTGGGCAGACGTGCTGCGCGTCCCGTTCGAGTCGCAGGGTGCCGACGTCGTCGAGGTGTAGCGCCCGCCGCGCTACGCCCGCACGCGCACGATCGTCCCGAGCGGCACGAGGCGCACGGCGCGGCGAACCGCCTCTGCCGGGGCGCGCATGCAGCCAAGGCTCGCGGCGGTGCCGATCGTCTCCGGCAGGTTCGTTGCGTGGATCGCGACGCGGTCGCCGCCGCCCCATCCCTGCGGCGTGTGCGGTTGGCGCGCGCTGAGCGCGACGATGCAGCAGCCGTAGACGGAGCCGGGGTCGTTCGTCAGCAGCTTGTCGGTGACGGCGAAGCGGCCGGTCGGGGTGGGCGTCGACCGGCTCCCGACCGCAATCGGGAAGCGCAGCACGACGCGGCGGCCGCGGCGCACCACGACCTCGCGACGGCTGAGCGACGCGACGACGCTGAAGCGCGTGCGGTAGGGGACGAGCGCGGCGTTCGGGGAGATCCAGCCGATGCGGCCGTTCGGCAGCGCCGTCGTAAGCACCCCCAGCCAACCGTCGCGCTCGCGCAGGACCGGCAGCACGGTCGGCGAGTCGAACTCCGTGCGCGGTGTCAGCCCGCCGACGACACGACCGTCGGGGCTGCTGCGCAGCCGCACGGGGCGCGTCACATGGACGGTCAGTTGCCCGCGCGTCCGCCGGCGTGCGGCCGGCGTGGCTTCCGCCGGTGCGTCGGCGGCGTCCGCGGCCGGTGGGGGCGTCGGAGCGGTCGGCGGCGCGGTCACGCCGTCCGGCGTCGGCACCAGCACAGCGGGCGCGGCGGCGGGCTCGTCATCGCCGCAGGCCGAGAGCGCGACGGCGGCGGCGAGCGCGAGGAGGGGAGCGGCGAGCGCGCGCGGCGCGCGTGCGGCGATGCGGCGCATCGCCACCAGGATACGGACCGTCGTCAGTCGCTCAGCAGCGGCTGCAGCCGCGTCCGCGCGCCGTCGAGTGCCAGCCGCGCCAGCAGATCGTCGGCGACGCGCAGGTAGTCCTCGCCGAGATCCGGCCGGTAGTCGACGATCGACTGCGCCCGCTCGGCCGACTCGGCGTACGCGATCGACGGGCGGATCGTCTGCTCGATCAGCTTCTCGCCGAAGTGCTCTCTGAGCGAGTTGTACGCCTCGCGCGAGTGGCGCGTGCGCATGTCGGCGATGTTCAGCACGACCCCGAGCCATTCGAGGTCGGGGTTGAGGTTCTCGCGCGCCAGGTCGATCACCTCGAGCGCCTGCTCGACGCCCTGCATCGCGAAGTACTGCGCCTCGGCGGTCAGCAGCGCGTAGTCGGCCGCGACGAGCGCGTTGACCGTCAGCAGCCCGAGCGCCGGCGGGCAGTCGATCAGCACGACGTCGTAGCCGCCGTTCACGTCGCGCAGCGCGCGTCGCAGCGTCAGCTCGCGGCCCATCTTGCCGCTCATCGCCAGCTCCGACTCGGCCAGCCCGAGGTTCGCCGGCAGGATCCCGTCGTGGACGGCGTCGGCCGCTCTGGCGCGCCCGCTGAGCACGTCTCCGACGGTCGGGCTCGCCTCCGGGTCGACGTCGAGGTAGTCCGACAGGTTGCCCTGCGGGTCGAGGTCCACGGCGAGCGTGGTGAGGCCGATGCGCCGGAAGACGTCGGTGAGCGTGCGCACCATCGTCGTCTTGCCGGTGCCGCCCTTCTGGGAGAGGACTGCGATCGTGACCGCCACCGCGCCGCGCACCATAGCGGCGCGGCGCGGGCGGTCCGCCAGTGGGGGTGCGGTGGTGGGGCCGCCTATCCGAGCAGCGCCTCGGGCTGGGGCGCCCTGAGCACGTCGTGCTCGTCGGCCATGCCTGTGACGTCGACGAAGTAGAGCCGGTGGCGGCCTACGACGAGCTCGTCACCGTCGCTGAGCGGGTGCCACTCGATCCGCTCGCCGTTCACGAACACGCCGTTGAGGCTGCGGTCGTCGAGCACCCTGACGCCGTCCGGCTGGCGCACGACGAGGGCGTGGCGGCGCGAGACAGTCGGGTCGTCGAAGCGGATGTCCGCCGCAAGGCTGCGGCCGACGCGTGTCCACTCGCGCGCGAGGCGGTGCACGACGGTCTCGTCGTCGCCGTCGTCGTAGACGAGGTACTGCCCGTCGTCGGTCAGGTCCGCGCGCACGTCCGAGAGCCACGCGTCATCCGCCTCCCGGGTCTCCGGCAGTGCCGGCGCCGGCGTGTGCGCGGACGTGAACAGCGATGCGCGCACGAACGCGTCCCCGCCGCAGCTCGGACACGACGGCAGCGTGTCGGCGGCGGCGAGGGAGACGACGTAGTCGCAGCCGACGCACCGGAAGGTCCCGGTGCCGACGAGGGTCCCTGACGCATGTGACTCCATGTCCCCAACCTCCGTGCGCCCGCCGCGAGAGGGGCGCGATCAGACGCAATCAACGATGTGACGAGCTTGCCAGGCGCGGCGTGCTCGCCTGGCCGCGGGGGCGGCCCGCGCTCCTCCTACCCAGCCGCGGCGCCGCCTCAAACGCGAGTTCGGGTTCGAACGCGAACGCGAACGCGCAGCATCACGCCACCTGGGCAGGACCCGGCGGTTCGCCGGCGAACTCGAACGCATGTCCCGCGACGTCAGCCACGAGCCCGAGCTCGAGCGGCAGTTGCTGCGCCGCAGCGTGATGGCGCTGGCGGCCGGCCGCGACCGCTGCGACGGCTGCCACCGCACGCCGCTCGTCGGCGAGCGCGTCCACGTCTACGACGGTGGGCGCGTGCTGTGCGAGCTGTGTCGCCGCGAGCGACGGGAGTCACCGGTGCGCTCGGAGGCGGTGCTCGGCAGCGAGCACGGTCACACGGTCCGGCTGACCGACCGGCGTCCGCTGCCGGTACGCCGCGCGGCCTGACGACCCGCCGCCCGGCGGCAGGCCGGCTCGTCTGAGCGCTCGTTACACTCCGGCGCGCCGTGGATCCCGTCTCCAGCAGCGTCACGATCGCCCGCCCTCGCGCCGAGGTCTTCGCCTACCTCACCGACGTGGCGAGCCATGCCGAGTTCAAGGACCACTACCTCGTCGACTGGCACATGACGCGCGAGGAGACCGCCGGCGCCGGCGCCGGCGCGCGCTTCCGCGAGCGGCTGCCGCTCAGCCGCTTCGGCTGGGGCGACTACACGCTCGTCGACGTCGAGCCGCCGTTCCGCATCGTCGAGCGCGGCCGCGGCGGCAAGTTCAACCGCGTGCGCGCGATGGGCGAGTGGACGCTTTACGACGCCCCCGGCGGCATGACGCGCGTCGACTACCGCTACGAGACGCAGCCGGCCAAGTTGAGCGACAGGTTGATGGAGCTGGTCGCCGGTCGTGGCTGGTGGAAGCGCAAGCTCGGGCGGGCTCTGCGGCGCCTCCAGTCGATCCTCGAGGAAGACCGGGCCCGCGGCAGACGAGCGACGATCGCCGCCCGGTAGATCACTAGACTTCCCGCCCCATATGACGAATCGAACTCTGCGACTCCCCCTGCTCCTGACGGCGGCACTGCTGGCCGCGCTGACACTCGCCGCCTGCGGTGGTGGCCACAAGAACCCGACCGAGCACGGCGAGGGCGAGGGCGCCTACATCCAAGCCGGCCCGCTGATCTACCAGGTGCAGATGTCGCGGCAGCTCGAGCCGGGCAACATCGAGGACGTCGAGTACCTCCAGGGCCTGCCGGCCGCCGAGCCGCCGCTGGAGGGCGACGAGCTGTGGTTCGGCGTCTTCATGCGCGTCCAGAACGCGACGGACGACGCGCACGAGAGCGCCGAGGAGTTCAAGATCGTCGACACGGTCGGCACCGAGTACGAGCCGATCGAGCTGCCGGCGAGGAACCCGTTCGCCTACGTGTCCGCCCTGATCCAGGGCGAGCAGGTGCAGCCGGTCTACCCGGACCCCGAGAGCGGCGCAGGCGCCGGGCCGACCCAGGGCTCGATGTTGCTGTTCAAGCTGAACACCTCGGTCTACGCGAACCGGCCGGTCGAGCTCGAGATCGAGTCGCCCGAGGGCGGCGAGCCCTCGACCGTCGAGCTGGACCTCTAGCTGTAGTTCCTAGGAACGTTGTTCATCCGGGCCTCCTTGGAGGCTGGGTGGTGCTTGAAGCCCCCAGTCCCAAGGGAGGACACCGGATGAGGTTGCACGCTAACGCGCCGCTCGGCCCGAAGGGCAGGGAGCGGATGGTGCTCAGGGTGCTCGAGCAGGGGTGGTCGGTCACGGAGGCCGCTGAGGCGGCCGGAGTGAGCGGCCGCACCTGCTCGAAGTGGATCGCCCGCTACCGGGCCGAGGGCCAGCTGGGGCTGGTCGATCGCTCCTCGACGCCGGGGCGGGTGCCGCATCGCACGCCGGAGGAGCGTGTCGAGCTGATCGCGAGCCTCAGGCGGTTGCGGATGACGGGGGCGGAGATCGCGTTCTGTCTGGGGATGGCGCTCTCGACCGTCTCGGCTGTGTTGACGCGGATCGGGCTGGGGAAGCTCTCCCGGTTGGAGCCGCCGGAGCCGCCGAATCGCTACGAGCGGCGTCACCCGGGCGAGCTGTTGCACGTCGACGTCAAGAAGCTCGGCGTCATCAACGGCGTGGGGCATCGCGTTACCGGCCGGCGCGAGAGCCAGAACGCCACGCGCCGCGGCCGGCGAGGCGGCGCGGGCAGGGGCTGGGAGTTCGTGCACGTCTGCGTCGATGACTGCACGCGGCTGGCCTACGTCGAAGTGCTCACCGACGAGAAGGCCGTCACCGCTGTCGGGTTCCTGCGTCGCGCGATCGCCTTCTACAACCGCCACGGGATCAGCGTCGAGCGAGTGATGAGCGACAACGGTCCCGCCTACCTCTCGACCCTGCACGCGATCGCCTGCAAGGCCCTCGGCGTCCGCCACCTGCGCACTCGCCCCTACCGGCCACGCACCAACGGAAAGGCGGAGCGCTTCATCCGCACGATGCTCGCCGGCTGGGCCTACGGCGCGATCTACGGCACCAGCAGCGAGCGCACCGCCGCCCTTCCCGGCTAGATCGACTTCTACAATCACCACCGACCACACGGCGCCCTCAGCCACAAGAGCCCGCACGCACGGCTCGCCGAGCTGAACAACGTGGCTGGGTTCTACACCTAGAGGCTTGATGTGGGTTGAGAGCATTGGCGACCGGGTCGCTCTGTCGCTCGCGGGAACGCCGCGGCGTCATATTCTCGACCGGATTTAGGCGTTTCGGCGTTCTGGTCGATAACTGCTGTATGAGCTCCCGCGGCACATGGTTGTGCCCGACCGCCGTCGATCGCGAGCGACTGCTCGACATGGAGCCCAGGATCGCCAAGACGCGCAAGGTGATGTTCGCCTGCGTTGCGGTCGGTCTGCTCTCGGCGATCCCGTGGTTCGGGGCATTCACGCTGCTGCCGCTGGCGTGGGTCGTGGTCTCCTACCCGCTGCTGCGCCCCTGGGTCGCGCGCAGCCCGCGCCCGGAGTATCCGATCATGGTCGCGGTGCTCAACGCGCAGGTCACGGTCGGGATCGCGATCGCGCTCACCGGCGGTCCCCAGAGCCCGGCTCTGCCGTTCCTGCTGCTCGCGATCGTTACCGTCTCCGCGCGCTTCTCAAGCCGCGGCGTCATCGCGGGCGTCGTGCTGACGACAGCGGTGCTCGTCGCCTCGACGGTCGGTGTCGATCCGGCCGGCTACGCGGCCGACCCGACGCTCGTGAATGGCTGCCTCGTCGCGTTGATCGGGCTTGCGGCGGGCTCCTACACGCTGATGCACGCCGAGCTGCGCCAACGCACGCACGCGATCCTCGACCCGCTGACGGGGCTGCTGAACCGCAAGGCGCTGATCGACCGCTTCGCCGAGCTCTCCGAGCAGGCCGCGCTGACCGGCGAGTCGGTCGCGCTCGTCGCCTGCGACCTCGACAACTTCAAAGCGATCAACGACCAGTACGGACACGAGCGCGGCGACGCCGTCCTCAAGGACACCGCGTACGTGATGCGCCGCAGCTTGCGCTCCTTTGAGCTTGTCTACCGCATGGGCGGCGAGGAGTTCCTGATCGTGCTCCCCGGCGCCGACACGACGACCGCCTGCCGACTGGCCGAAACGGTCCGCGAGGAGGTCGAAGCGGCAAGCCCCGGCGGGCTGCCGCTCACCATCTCGATCGGCGTCGCCGCCGCACGCGGAACCGACGTCATCTTCGAGATGCTGTTTCGCGAGGCCGACGACGCGCTCTACAGCGCCAAGCGTGACGGACGCAACCGCGTCCACCCGCGCGAGCAGCAGCCAGCCGCGCTGACCGTCTGACGACTAGCAGGCAACCCCCACCGGCCACAAGACCTTCGGCGAGCGCCCGCCGCCCAAACTCACATCAAGCCTCTAGTTGTGACCGTAGAAGCAGCGCAGACTAGATGCACGGCGTGCATGTGTGACACCGGCGTCGCGGCCCAGCCAGCACGTCCGCGCAGCTACCGCGATCCGGTCGGCGGCGGGATGCCGAGGTCCTTGCAGATCTTGCGGGCGAGCCCGTAGGCAATCTCGCGGTGGCGTGGGACGGCGGTCGAGCGCTCGGCGTCGAAGCCCCAGAAGCTGTGGTTGCCGCCTTCGCGCAGGAGCGCGGCGCCATGCGAGCGCAGGTATCTCTCAAGGTCGCGGCGCTTCACGCCGCGATGACAAGCTCAAGCGGCTCGCTGTCGGCCGCTGCCCCACCGCTCGGATGATCCCCGAACCGCAGCTCGAGCATCCCGCGCAAAGCGTCGACGACGTTCGCGCGTGCCTCTTCACGGGTTCTCCCCTGACTGTGTACGCCCGGCACCTCGGGGATCGACGCGACGATCCAGCCGTCGTCGCCGGTCTCATAGACGATCGTCACGTGAAGCGAATCGCTCATCGCCCTAGAGAGTAGGGCGCGTCGCGGGCACGCTCAACCGCACAGATGTGGTGCGCAGTGGCGCATTCCGTGCGGCTCATTGCAGCGCCAGTTGCAGCGCGAAGCCTCCTGGAACGCGAAAACCCTCCGATTTGGAGGGCTTTCGCGAGTACCGCCACGGGGATTCGAACCCCGGTTTCCGCCGTGAGAGGGCGCTCAGGCGTTCCCACCCGCTCCCCCATACTCTCGCATTTGCAGGGATTTTCCCGAAGGAGGGAGCGTTGCGGAACGCCGTGGGCCGGCCTGGTGTGCACGCTGAGTGCACGCCGTCGGCACGGATCACGGGGGAAGGCAGGCCGGCGTCGCGGGTTCACAGCGAGGGCGGCCGGCGGCAAGAGCCCTGACAACCTGAGAACGCAGCCTGTACCGCAGACCCTCCCAAAACGACCTTTCTAAGGGGGAGGATTTTTGCGGATAGCGGGGGCGGGATGTGGACGCATTTCCCCGACCGCGGCTACCGCTTCGTCGAGGTGCGGGATCTGCCGTCCTGACGGGCACTGTGGCATCCGGGCTCCCGCACAGGAACGTGCTTTCCGGCAGCCCGACGGTACGTTGCGTCCGCGCTCGGACATGCGCCTCGGGCCCTCGTCAGATGACCGCCCCACTTAGCGGGCCATCACCAGCTGGTCGCAACGCACTCGGTCGGCGGGTTCAGTCGACGCAGCGGGTGATCTCGGCAGCCGCTCTCTCCTCGCTCTGGTCGAGGCGGGTGGCCGCTTCCAAGAAGGCGGCCTGCGGCGTCTCTGGTCGGATCGTCACTGCGGCGGCGAGCACACGGCAGAGGTGTCGCCCCGCCAGCCACAGCGTCGCGTTGTCCATCGCTACGACGCGACGCGGGCCGACCCGATGGAGCAGCCGGCCGTCGCTGTCGATTTCGGACGACATGTTGGCGAAGTCGGCGAAGTTCGCGTGAACGAGCCCCGACATCGCGTTCCAGACATCTCTCTGCTCCGCCTCGGTTCCGAAGGCTCTTCTTGGGCTCCTCGCGTTCCCACGCCTGGCGAGCCAGTTGGTCGCGTACTGGCCGGACTCATCTTCGGCAACTTTGACGGCGTGCCCTGCTGCTTCGACCACGCGTCGCAGATTCCCGAAGCCCTCGGCGCCGTAGCCGGCGCGGACGACGATCGCCACCGTGCGCGTCGCCCGTAGTGCGATCGCCCCGAGCGCAAGCATCGCACTCATACGGCTCTCCCAACCGGACGGTGCATCGTCTGGAACCCCGTGCCAGCTCAATGCTCCGAGGATCTCGGGCGCGACGGCGACCATCGCATCGAGCAGCGGTCCCGCCCACAACTCGTCGTTGGCGCTTTCGAGAAGCCGACGCTCATCGTTGTCATAGCGCTCGTGAGGACGATCGTCCATCGTCGGCGTGAGCGTACATGCGCCACCTGTCTGAAAACTAGAGATCGGCCGTGCTCTGTGTGGGTGAGGGGTCGGAATCTGATCCGGCCTCCGCTCTAGACTCGGAGGATCTCGTGACCAATTTCGACGGCACCATCGACAACCGCTGGCGCCCGGATCTGGCGTCCAGCCAGCGGCGTGTTCGCGAGGAGGAAGAGGATGTTCCGGTCATCTACAGCCGTGAGCTGTCGTTTGTGCCCGGACGCCGGATCGCGTTTGAGGCGCACGATGCGCAGACTGCCGCGCTGATCCGCCGCGCACTGGAGTTGGAGCGGCTGCCGCACGGGAGCGAGATCGCCGACTTCTTCTCTCGCTGGACGTGGCTCGATCGGATGCAGGGGCCGCCGGAGAAGCAGGCGTACCTCGAAACCCATATCGCGGCGGTGCGACGCGACCCGGAAAGCAACGAGCACCGCCTCGTGTTCCTGATGCTCGTCTTCGAGCCCCTGCGCCGCAGCGTCAGCAAGGCGTTCATGAACCTGCACAGCGGCTTCACCCCGGCGGTGGTCGACGTCAACTGGTCCAACCGCGCGGAGGCGCGGATGATCGCGCATGTCGAGCGCGAGCGACTGTTCGACGTCACCCGCGAGGCCGCACTCGAGGCGGTCTTCCGCTACCCAAGCGACCCGCCGAAGTCGTTCTTCAAGTGGCTGCGCGAAACGATCGCGCACCGCGCGCTCGACGCGCTGCGCGCCGAGCTGTCCGAGTACCAGACGACGCCGCGCAACGCTGAGGAGGCGAAGGCCATTCAGGCCGAGCTCGCCGGCTTCGAGCTGAGCGACGAACCGGCCGCGCGAAGCCTCGGCGGCATGGACGAGTGGCGCAGCAGGATCAAGATGCGCGACGTCTTCAACCTGGTCGAGCACTTCTTCCAGCACGACGCCATCGCGGTCGCATGCCGCGAAGCGATTGGTCGCCTGCCGCGCGTGCAACGCGAGGTCATCGACGGCTTGTTCTTCGAGGAGACCGACGTCCGACAGCTCGCCGGTCAGCGCAACGTCGCCGAGAGCACGATCTACAACCACAAGGCGGCCGCGAAGAAGCGCCTTCACGACGACGACTGCTTCTTCGGAGCGCTGCACCGCCTCGCCGTTCGCGACCGCGTCCGCGCCGAGCAGCACGCCAAGCGCTACCCGGACGGCCGCAGGCCAGACGGACAACGCAGCGTCCTGATCGACGACCGCGCCGCCTAGCCCGAGAGCACCGACATGACGCTCACCACGATCGCGACGGTCGTGTCGCGTGAACGGCATCGCCGCGATCACGGCCGCCGCACTGCAGGTCTCCGATCACCTTCGCCGAGGAGACGCGCGCAACCACGCAGGAGGTCAGAGAACGCAACCGCCTCACCCGCGGCCCACGTCTGGCTCGTCAACGAGTGCGAACAGATCGTCTGACACAGCACAAATCGCTTGTTGGCGCGATGGAGGGGTCGCACGGTTGTAATCCGCTGAGGCGCGCCCTACGGTCGGTTGTGGCCAGCCAGATCCCCCGGCTGGGCGGCACGGCCACGACGATCAGGAGGTGGCACGATGAGCCTGTCCACGGGTTCGCTGGCCTCGATCGCGACGCCTGACACGGTGGAGACTCGGCTCGGCACGTTCGAGTTCCGTGACGGAGCGCCGACGCCGGAGACGGCGGAGCGGCTGTACGACCATCTCGACTTCATGCGCGGTGTCGAGGCGTTCCTGAGCAGCTACCAGGGCGCCTCGATCCACGCCATCCGCAAAGGCTTCCTCAACGTCGGCATCGAGGACAACCAGGTCCTCATGTTCCCCGAGCTGATGGACTCGGCGTCGCTGTTCCTGACAGGGAACTCGGACACCGTCTACTTCCTCTCGTTCGTCGACCTGACCGGCGGTCCGATCGTGATCGACGTTCCGATGCTGCCCGCGCCGGCCGCGATCCTCGGAACGATCGACGACATGTGGTTCCGGTGGGTGAAGGACTTCGGCCTGCCCGGACCCGACCGCGGCGAGGGCGGGCGGTACCTGCTCGTCGGCCCCGGCTACGACGGCCCCCTTCCCGACAGCGGCTTCCACGTCTCGCACGTCGCCACCACGCGCGCGTGCGTGCTCGGACGCGCGTTCATGGTCGAGAACGACCCCGCTCCGGCCGTCGAGGCGATCAAGGCCGGCTTCCGGATCCACCCGTACACGCCGGGTGCGGCAGGGACCGCGGTCGCGAGCTTCCTCGCGGGACGGGCTCCGCTCGCCGGCGCGCCGGAGCCCGCCGAGACGACATTCACCGACGCGGTGCATCTGGCGATGAACACGATCGCACCGAACGACTTCTCCTTCTGGGAGACGCTCGACGAGCTGATCCAGCAGGAGCCGGCCGGCTCCGGCGATCCCGAGCTGCTGGGACAGCTCGCCGCAGTCGGGATCCGCAAGGGCCAGCCGTTCGCGCCTGATGAGCGGATGCGCGGGATCCTCGAGGACGCGGTC
>Ga0193706_1001396_pt1 | contig 10874 bp, 5 predicted proteins | sample U3c1metaG_FD_160130 | JGI IMG/M metagenome (GOLD analysis project Ga0193706, IMG submission 160130) | Soil microbial communities from a riparian zone of the East river system, Colorado, United States - U3c1 | ecosystem: Environmental > Terrestrial > Soil > Riparian zone | place: USA: East River... | reverse complement strand
CCATGAACTGGCGGTCCATCGTAAGCATCAGCTGGTATATATCGTCTGAAGTTCCGCCGGTACTTACAAAGGAAGAGTATTCATTGAAAGTAAGGCGGTCAAGATCATTTTCAGTAAGCGCAATGGTAACAGGACTGCCCAGTGTTCCGGAGGTGGAACTGTACTCAATGATCTTATTTCCCGGCACGCATAAAAAATCGTCATTGCGCTGCTGAAGATTTTCTTTTAGCGTAATGGGGATCACGGAAAGATCTTCAATGGTCTTTATGCCCTTTACATTGAACCTGGCCTGGGTGAACAGCTCTTTATAAAAAGGAGAATGCTCATTAAGATAAGTGACCGTTTCCTGCAGTTTTTTTTCCTGCATGGCTTTTATCTCTGCTTTGCTTTTAAATGCCGCGTCCGTTGAGTAGTTCATAAGCTTTCAATTATTACCATGGCCGTTGCCATTGTTTTAAGATGAGATAGTGATACAAATATCTTTCCCAGCTTCATATCATTGATGGTATTTGCTGTATTTCCCAAAAGCCTGATCTCTGGCTTTCCTTCTTCCGCATTGTAGATCTCCACTTCATTGAACGCGGTGCCATTCCTCCATCCCCGGCCAATCGCTTTAAAGAAAGCTTCCTTGGCAGCAAAGCGGGCGGCATAGTGTTCATGTTTCATCGCTTTGTTCTCGCAATAATCTATCTCGTGTTGCGAAAACACCAGCTCGCGGAACCCGGGCTTTCCCATCCTGTCCGCCACCCTTTCCACTTCTATCATATCGATACCGATCCCAAATATCATTTCAGTTTTTTTTACCGCCCATGGTTTCCTGGTTCAAAAATTCAAAATTCTTTATAATCCTGAAAGGATGTTATTACTATAGTTAATAAAGTTGCGTTTTGCCAAACCCCGAAGGGGTGATATTATATTTATATCATCCCTGCCCGTTCCGTTCAGGCGGGCCTTCGGGATTTTTGAAATCCTATTTCAGGATTTTATAAATATCAGCCTTGCAGGCTTTACCGCCAGGGTCAATCTCTCACGAACGATTTCTCCATCCCGTGGTTCCGGTCCGTGCGCCACGAACCTGGGCAAACATTACAGTTTCTTTTCCAGTTTTTTAATCTGGTCCCTGATATGCTCTTCTTCTTTTTTTGTAGCGATCAGTTTGGTTAAAGCCTGCTCGTAATAATTCAATGCTTCCTTGTATTTTTTCTGCCGGTACAACTGGTCAGCAGCGAGTACATAGGCATTATAAAATTCCGGGTTGGTTATAACAAGGCTATCGGCATTCACCTGTACGCCATCCAATACCTGTTGCTTCAGCGCACGAAAAGCCTGGAAATTCTTATAGGCCGGTGTAAATAAAAAACTATCCGCTTCAATGCCAAGACCCCTGTCTGATACCTCCCTGTCTTCCTTCATCCCCTGCAATGTAAAAATTTTATTAAGATCATAGGCTACATATTCTCCCAGTTGCCATGGCGAGGTGGATACCCATACCAGTAATTTCTTTGGTTCAAATACGATCGAGTGGTGTGCCAGCAACTGGTTAATGGCTTTTTCATTGCCCATACCGATATTCGCATTGTTCAATCCCTTCTGGTCCCTTAAAATATTAATTGTTTTTTGAACCGTGTTCTTTCCATTGGCATTCAAGAGCTCCATTAATCTTTTGTAACGGTAAGGAGATGCGCTCTCGCTCATCTGCGCCTTGTTCTTCTTTGAGCCGCCCAATAACTTACTTTGAAAATGATTGGCGCACACGATATAATCTTTTTGCGGGTCATACACATCGAGTTCATCCGGTGTTTTTTCAATGATGACCGCCTTATTATCAGCAGCAGATGCAACCAGGAAAGATTCCGCAACGAACATCTCTCTCTTTTTTGCTATGGCTACCGCTTCGGCTATATTGGCTGCATATTGCAGTATCTCCCTTGTTACCAGCGATACCGGCGTAGCTGAACCCGTTGGAAGGTCTGTCTTCGCCGCGTTGATGGTAACCGATAATCCTTTATCATTCATTCCCGATACAGCGCCTACAAAACCACCCCAGGTAACTGTCATGAATTTATGCCCCTGCTTTGGATTAAAAAATGCAACGATCTTGTCTTCCGCGAATTTATCACCAACATAAAAATCAAAATTGCGGCCAATGATCATGGTGCTGTCCTGCGATAAAGCGCCCCAGGTGCCGAATGATGTGCAGCCCACCAGTGCAAGGTTCTGAACGGCATGGCCAATATCGTGTGCGGCATGGTAATTTAAAATGCGTTGGTAGTTGGACCCCAGGAACTGGTAGTCTGCTGATGCCGATATAGAAACGCCGTAGATCTCTTCTTTATACTCCTGCGTTACATTTTTATCCAGGTTGCGGTTGAACCAGCCGATAAGGTATTTAAGATAACCTCTCTTAAACTTTGAAGGCACCATTTTATAGATCTGTTCGGCAAAATGATCTTCCTGCCGAACCACCAGCTCCCTGGTGAGCTTGCCGTTAATAACACCGCGTTCAAAAGCATCACCTTCCACGTACAATTCATAGAGGCCACTCTTACTTTTCCTGAACCAGTTATTATTTAATGTATAGAACCCATTACCATGATCTGTACGTTGCAGTTTTAAACTGCTTATATCCTTTGGTTTTGGCGGATCTGCTTTTGAGACCTGCACGAGGTAAACAGCAAAGATGACCAGCAAAAGCAAGATGCTCCCCAACACATAGCCAAGCCGCTTCCAGAATTTTTTTCTTTTAAGCATTTCTTATTTTTTCAATTATACTTTCATTTCCCATAAAAGCGGTGCAGGTCACCAGCCCGCTCATGGTAGCGCCAAGTATACCATGTAAATTAAGATTTTGGCCTGTCAGGAACAGGTTTGGTATTTTAGTACGCGGGGAAATGAAGGTCTTTAAAGGATTTTGATAGTCTTTTACAATTCCGTACATGGAGCCGTCCTCGTTCCCAACATAATCGCGGTAAGAAAGAGGTGTTGCCGTATAATAGGTTTTGATGCATGACCTCAGCCCGGGAAATTTTTCTTCCACACAATCCAGTAATACTTCAGCCTTCCGGTCTTTAAACTCCCCGTAACCGGGCCCCCTGTCTTCTGCGGCTGAAACAGTATTGAAAGTTTTCTCCCATTCCTTTACTTCATCATAACGCATATAAGCAAGCACGGTCATCGATTCCGCATACTCTTCAGACCTGGAAGAAGCAGAAAAAAATACGGAATATGCCAATGGCCAATTTTCTTCATTATGTTCACTGGCATTCCAGGCGTATCCATCTTTATGGTAATAAAAATTATTTTTCAGGTAGGGGAATGAATTTTTTTTGAAAACGATATTTATTATAAACCCCCCTATCGTATTTTCAAGATTTTTGATCCTGTTCTTATAAGCCTGTTTGATCAGGCTGCTCTCTGTCATTTCCAGTGTTCTCACAGGATGCACATTGGAAATAAAATATTTTGCCTGAACGTATGTACCATCTGCTAATTCAACAGCGATTGCTTTATCGTTTTCTACCACGATCTTTTTCACTTCTGTATTACGATGTATCACGCCTCCCTGCTCCCTGATATTCTTTGCCATTATTTTTCCAATGTCGGAGCCACCATCAATGCATTTCCACGAACTTTCGATATAACTGTTCAGTATCATAGCGTGAACATAAAAAGGTGTTTTACCGGACTGCAGCACATAAAGCATGCTGTTGCCAACCAGCACAGCCTGTAGTTTTTTGTCTGATGTAATAGATTCGATAAATGTTCTTGTATCAATGCCGAGCACTGCTGTCTTTTCATTCACGTCACCACCAGACCGTAAATTATACAGGGGGAACTTACTGCATATCTCTTTTATTTTATCGCAATACAGCCGCAAAGCCTTTTCTTCCTTTGGAAAGTCATTTAGTAAATGCCGGATAAAGTTTTCATAGCCCTGGGCAAACACGTATTGTTTGTCATCATTTTCAATCAGGATCCTGTCAAACCCATTTTCATCCATTTTCTGCAGCTTCAGCTTATCTATGATGCCAAGGTATTTGAATACCTGGTAAAGGTTTTGCCCCTTGCCCAGTCCGCCCAGGTAATGAACCCCCGAATCAAAGATCACCCGGTCACGCACATAGGTTTGCAGGCAGCCGCCGATCTGCCTGTTCTTTTCAAGCACGCAAACACTGTATCCTTCGCGGCCGAGGATATCGGCACATATGAGACCTCCCATACCGCTGCCGATGATGACTATATCGTATTCTTTTTTCAATATTGTTTGTTTTGAACCACATAGCAGCATAGGAAACATAGAAGAGTATGTCAGCCTTTGTCATCCTTGAGCTTGTCGAAGGGCGACAAAGGCAGGTTTTAATATTAACCCAGCTCCAACACACTCAGCCTGACAACCTACTGAGATCGCAGCAGATTAAACTACTATGTGCCTATGATCCTATGTGGTTCAATTCTCTTTATTAGTTTTTAAAATAAATATCGTGTTCGACGTAATCTTTGAATCCGCTATTTCCCTGCACGACATGCCATTCTTCGCTGCGATCTCCCTGATGGTGCTGCCCGACAGGTAACTCAATCCCTTTCCCGCTGTTTTATTAAAACTCAAAATCTTTGTAGAGAATAATTCTGTGAGCCTGGTGCTTTTATGCCCTGCAACATCCTTATCCCCGTCTCTTATAATAACAGTACCACCGGCATTAAGACCGGCAATACATTTGTCGATCACCGCTAACTGGTCTGCCGGCTGCAGGTAATGCAGCATATCGGCAAGGATAATGCTGTCATATTTTTCAAAATTAAAATTAACTGCATCAGCGTGTATAAAATTAACATTTGCTGTTTTGCTAAAGCAGTGTTCTGCCGTTTCAATTTTTTGTTCATCATAATCCACGCCGGTGATCACCCTTTCCGGTGCAGCAAAAGATAACATGTAAGGCATAAAACCATAACCACAACCCATGTCGAGTATCTTACCCTTAGTGGGCACCAGCTCATGAAATACCTGGTAATTTTTTTCAAGGCGGGTCTTTGTTCTCATATACCATTCCAGCACAGGCCCTTTGTACAGGTAGTTATAAATTAATTTCTCCCTGAAATAAGCAGGCTGCTCGATCTCTTTCTTCAAAGTTGCGAACTCCTGCCTGAAATAACGCCCAACAAGTTTTGCTCTTTCTGCATAGCCGTTCCCAAAATCTGTATCACCGGGTTTTATTCTGGGTAAGAATTTAATGGTCACCTGTCCGTCTTTTAAAAGCTGGTCCTGCTTGGTAAGTGTATAATCCGTGCCGTGGATCATGACCGGTAATATATCCACATTAAGTTTTTCAGCAAGGTAAAAAGCGCCTTTATGAAATCTTTTTATCACGCCGTCTTCCGAACGCGTTCCTTCAGGGAAGATGATTATAGAATAACCATTCTTTATCCTTTCTTCTACCTGGCTCATGTCGGTCTCTATTTGTTCTGCGGGAAAATAATCTGCCATGCGTATCACTTTACCAAACAGCGGTGAATTCCAGATCCGGTTATTGGTGAACATGATGAGCTTTGGATGCAACATGATCAATGGCAATATATCCAGCGAGGACTGGTGATTAGCAATGATGATGGCCGGCTCCTTAAATTTTTCCTGCTGCGGGTTAATGATCTTCTTTTTTACATTGATCATGATATACATCAGCCGGTGACAAACTTTTGCAATGATGGTATGATAAATTAATTTTCCCCTTTCCTTAATATTGAATAACGCAAATATCCACGCAACGAGTGTGAGGGTAACACTCCAGCCAATAAAATAAGAAAAAGCAAATGATGATTTGATGAATCCCCAGGCCGTCCAGGGAAAGCGGTTCTTCCTGACCCTGTTCCTTATTAAAATATTAAAGAAGAAGGGGATTAGTATCTGCGACATGATAACAACACAAACAATACCGATGATAGAGATAAGTGCGATCGATCTTAGTGCAGGATGCTTTGCGAATATCAAAACGCCAAGTCCCGCGATGGTGGTAATGGCAGATAAGATGATCGATGACTTAAAAGAGGAAAGATTTTTTTTGCCGGTCTTATATTCCTGCAGCAGGCCATTCATGATGAAGAGGCTGTAATCATCACCCAGGCCAAAGATCAGCGCCGATACAATGATGTTGATGATGTTGAACTGGATGCCCGCCATCCCCATAATACCCAGTATCCATATCCAGGTGATGAGCATTGGGATAAAGGAAACAAGTGTCAGTTCGATCCTTCCATACATGATGAGCAGAACAAAGAATACCAGGAAGGAGGTCATTAAAGCAATGCGGGTAAAATCAGCATTGATGATCTCCACCAGCCTGTTGGTGAGGTATTGCTTGTCGAGTACCGTTACATTTTCATCGCTGTCAAAGGTTTTATAGATGTCCTGTCTTTTTTCGGGGAAGATCTTAACCAGGGTTACCACCCTTGCTTCGCCGGGCTTTTCGGTAATATAATCGTCGAGGAAATTTTTGCGTACGGCCGCCATCTCCCCGGGGCCAACCGTTTCGTATGTTTTATCCAGCATCTGTTTGAACTGGTCAAATGCAGATGCATTGAATTTTAAAGCGGCGCCTTCTTTCTCCAGCGTTGACAGCAATGCCTGTTTTTTTTCTGCTGTCCAGTATTGCTTCCATCTTTCGATCCTTGCTTTTTGCAATGCATCAGAAATGATGAGCGAGGATACACCTGAATATTTTGTCACAACATCGAGGCCTTCCAGCTTTTCAATTTTTGTGACCAGTTTTTCGTTGTTCAGCAGTGCTTCATCCAGTGTTTTGCCTTCGGTGACGAGGTAAACGGATTGTAAAGCGTATTGGTTGATATTGTTGAGTTCTTTTTCCGACTGCTTTAATTTGGCGGTCATGAAGTTCATGTTCTGCATGTCTGATTCAAAACCCACTTTACCCGCCCACCGTGCAAACAGGATGGTTAAAAGAAGAATGACAAGTACAAGCCATTTATTATATTCCGGGCGGTAGGCAGCCAGCCTGTCGATCCATGAGAATTTTTCTGTGTTGTGCGTTGCCTGTTCTTTTTTAGTTGCGATAAGCTGTGGTAAAAAGATGAGGGAGCTCAGCGATGCACCGATCAAACTGAATGCCGCAAACAACCCCAGGTCCTTCAGCATTTCTGATTCCACGAACTGCAGGCATAAAAAACCGCCAATGGTGGTAAAGCTGCCCACGGTCATCGGTTCTGCAAGATCAGCTATCAGCTGCCGCATATTACCCGTATGCCGGTAATGATTAAAAACGTGCAGTGAATAATTAACGGCAATGCCCAGCACTACCGATCCCGTGCCCAATGCAATGACGGATATGCTTCCTTTTATAAAGTAAATACAGGCCAGTGAGAACAAAGCGCCGAACAAAACAGGGATAAGAATTATAAAGGGCGCAGTTTTTTTTCGGAAATAAAATCCCAAAAAAACAATGATGAAAAGAACGGTTATTCCCTGGGTAAGCAACGAATCTTTTCTTAACTGCAAAGCATTGCCTGCAGAAACGGCTGTGGCGCCAAAATAAGAAGCGCTTATATTATTTGTGTTGTGTTCATTAATAATATTGTCCAGGCCCTCCAGCAACAATGCATTTTTGCCCGTGTTGCCGGAAGGATAAACAGGCGTGATAAAAAGCAGGAGCTGCTTCATATTCTTTGTGACTACGTAATTATCATAGAGCTCAAAATTCTCGTCGTATTGTAATTGTTGTAATTTTTTTAACCCAAGGAAACTGATACCTACGGGATCCTTGCTGATCATGGTCTTTAGAGCCAGCCCGGCGGGTGAGGTAAGGGTCCGGAAATTTTGTTCCAGGGTTTCTTTAAGTTTTTCCGGGGTAATGAGGGAATCAATGGCGTCATAATCCTTGTCATTTAAATAAACGGGCAGGTGATCGCTGATGGTCCCAAATAATTCCATCGACAATCCCTCGTCAACCTTGTCGTCTATTTTACGGATATAAGGAGTTAGCTCTTCACGTATGTCCTGTACAAGGCTGTCTGCATAAGCAACGAGGCTATCGGGCTGTGCGGCGGCCGTGGTATCTTTTAAGGATACGGTTACCACCAGCTTATCCATGAATTTGGAGTTCTGAAAAACCTGGTTGAGCTTTTCTATTTTTTTATCCTTCGGTAAGATCCTGGAAATGTCTTCTTCCAGTTTTACCCGCGAAGCAAAAAAACCTGCAATTAAAAAACTTACAATAAGGGTAGTGTAAAAAGCCGGGCGACGCTTTTCAAAAAAAATATAGATATCAATGAATATTTTCTTCATCTCTTTTTCAGCTTATGAAACAACCGCCGTTTTTTTACCAACCAATTTCAGCAATATAAAAGTTAACAGGCCGAAAACGGCCGCGGCAACAATGGCAAGTGTGATGCTGCCGTAAACATACTGCAGCAGGTTCTGTTTAATTGATGAGATGGTGATCGATTTGCTAAAGTCGAAGTCCATGGCCCCGGCGCCCATCCAGAACGATCCCATTTTATAACTCAGAAAAATGATCACCGGTATCATCGGCGGTATGCTGATGTTTGCCGCAACGATCACCAGCGGTTTATTCAGCTTTAATAATATGGCCAGGAAGATGGCCGTAACCAATTGAAAACCCCAGATGGGCACAATCCCCATGAACACGCCAAATGCAACCGATGTTGCTTTTAACTGTGCAGAGTGATGGGGATGGTACAAATGATCATTTAAAAGTTTCCTGAATTTTTGCCTGTTAAAAAGCGTTCTTATAAAATCACGTGGCTTTATATACAGGAAGCTGATCAACACCAATACCGTATTCAATACGCTGATGCGTGCAAAGTCTTTAAAAGGACGAAAATGTGATACCCTCGTTTCTTTTGGTGCATAGTAAACCGTGACCGGCACCGACTCAATATTTATTCCTTTCCATGCGGCCCTTACCAAAACCTCTATTTCAAATTCATATTTACGGGTGATGAAGCGCATGTGCTGCAAGGGCTGCAATGGATAGAGGCGGTAGCCCGATTGTGTATCAGGACTCCCGATGCCTGTTTCGGCCCAAAACCAGAAATTAGAGAAGCGGTTGCCAAAACTGCTGCCGCCCGGAACAGAAGCCTGGTCCATATTGCGGGCGCCGATGATAATAGCGTCCTGTTGCTGGTCTATCTTATTGATGAATAAGGGAAGGTCCTTTGCAAAATGCTGCCCGTCTGAATCAATGGTAATGCCGTATTTATAGCCCTTTTCAGCCGCGTAAGTAAATGCCTTGCGGAGTGCCCAGCCCTTTCCCACGTTTTTCGGATAGCTGATGAGTTGCACAGATGGGTAAGACCGCACTACTTCAATGGTATTATCCGTAGAGCCGTCATTTACCACAATAATATGTTCACTGTATGCCGCTACTCCTTCAATTACCCCCGCGAGTGTAGCTGCGTTGTTATAGGTAGGAATAATAACACAGGCCTGAACAAGATCAAATTTCTCTTTCAGCGAAACAGAACCGGCCATTATTATAATTATTTGTCATTAAATAAGCTTGTGCTAAAGGGATAAAATTAAAACATTCGGGGGAATAAGGCGGGCGTTAAACAAATGAGTTGTAGCCTTTGTCATTCTGAGCTTAAGAGGTAGTGAAATAAACCTATAAGGTTTTAAAAACCTTATAGGTTTATCACGTTCAACAGGCACAGCCTGGCGGTATTTTTTAAATTGAAACAGTGCTAACAGCATGGGCCACTTTTCTTTCAGCTCTTCTCTTCTTATCCGCAATTTTTTGCTGCAGCCATTCGGGCCATTGAGCGCAATCTTCTGCGTCATAGATACGGATACTTTGTGTGCCGTCGGGCTTTACCAGGTCTTCCTCTTCACACCCAAGAATTTTAGCCGCTGTTTTCACCCCCGAATAACTGGAACCCGCCACGCCATGCGACATGATACTGGAACCACACATGTAGAGGTTCTCAATTTCGCTCTGGCTGGTAAAAGAGAAAGGACCGGTTTGCCAGAATCCTTTTTCGGTACCGTATACATTTCCCCTGGTGGACCTTATATAATGCTCGTTGGTCATGGGCGTACCTACATCCATTTTTACGATATGGTTACGGATACCGGGAATAACTTTTTCAAGCGTGTTCACTAATTTTTCAGCAAGCTTGTCTTTAAATTCCAGGTACGCTGTTGAATGCTCACTCCCTTCATCCTTGTATGCTTTGAAAGAATCGTAGTCAATAAAGGTTACCACTTCAATGGTATGCTGCTTTCCGTTGAAGCTCGCGGGGTCTTTTAAAGAGGAGCAACTGATAAAGAGCGCAGGGAATTCATCCGTTGCTAAAATGTCAACTGCTGTCAGATCTTTATAAAGATCGTCGAGGTCGCGGTTGGGCATGAGCCAGATATTACCCGAATCAAGACCGGCTTTGCGAACATCCATTTCCACCGTTAAAAAGAACATCAGCGAGGTAACGGAATATTTTGTCTTTGCCAGCCTTTTTAAAAGTTTATCACTCAGGTTCTGTGCGCCAACGAGTTTATAGGTTGATGCAGGGTCTGCATTTGATACTACCCTTTTGGCCATGATCTTTTCACCGTTCTGCAGTTCTACCCCAATAGCGTGTAATTTTTTATCGCCGGCCAGTAATATCTTTTTTACTCCCACGCCCGTCCTGATCTCGCCGCCATATTTTTTGATCGCCGTGGTCATCGCTTTTACAATGGCTGCGCCTCCGCCCATTGGATAAAAGCCGCCATGAAAATAATGATCCATCAATGCACAGTGCAAAGGGAAACTTGCTTTTGAAGGAGGAAGCCCGTGATCGCCGCATTGAATATTTAAAACCTTTTGTAACAGCGGGTCCTTAATATGCCAGCCCACTACTTTTTTTAA
>Ga0193706_1001395_pt1 | contig 10874 bp, 2 predicted proteins | sample U3c1metaG_FD_160130 | JGI IMG/M metagenome (GOLD analysis project Ga0193706, IMG submission 160130) | Soil microbial communities from a riparian zone of the East river system, Colorado, United States - U3c1 | ecosystem: Environmental > Terrestrial > Soil > Riparian zone | place: USA: East River... | reverse complement strand
GCGGCGGAGGCGGGGGGGGCACGGGCGACGCCGTCGCGCCGTCGTGTCCCGGCCGCATGGTTGCGCTCCGCTCGTCGCGATCGGGAGCAAACGGGTCGAAGAGGCTTCCTTCTGGCACGTCTTCGTCCAGCACGCGGGGAGAGGGCGCTTTACGCCTGCGCTCGTCGTCGGGGATGCTCGCGCGGTCCTCGACGATCATCGTCGGTGCCGAGGTGACGACCGACGGCTCGTCCGTCGTAGCGACGCTCGGGCTCGCCTGCGGATCCTCGAACAGCATGTCGAGCAGCGCGTCGCGCACTTCCGGCTTTTTCACCGGGGGAGCCGGAGGCGGTCGAGGCGCGTCGCGGCGAAACACTTGTCCGAGGCCCGACCCCTGCGCTCCCGTGCGTTGCTGCGGCGTTCCCCCGGCGCCCTCGAGGAGCTCGGGCGGGATCTGCGCGACCATCGTGGCTTCGTCCTGATCGTCGTCGTAGGGCTCGAAGGAGGGAGCCGGTTTTTCGCCGCGCGCCGGTGGAGGCGGGACGGGCGACGGAGGACGGTAGAGCGGCGCCTTTTTCGGTGGTGCGGGCGCCGGCAGCTTGCCTGCGTTGCCGGGCGGTTGCAGCTTGCCAGCTTTGCCCGCCGCGCCTTCCGGCTTGGTTTCCGGATGCACGCCGTCGGGAACTTCCCAGGCGTTGAGCGCCTTGTCCCAGTCCTCGTCGTCGTTCGCTCCCGCGAAGGGGGCCTTCCGATTGTCGTCGGTCATGTCACCCCCATCCCGAGCTTGCCGCGGAGCTCGAGGTAACGCGGCGACAGGACGAAGGCAATCAAGCGCCGAGCGCGTTCATCGTGCGAAATCATCGTCGGCACTTTGGCGAGCGGCGCATTGAGTACGTCGGTGAGCACGAGCGAAACATCGCCTGCCGCGATGGCCGCCATGCGGTACATGCTGGACTGCGCCGCGCGCGCCCACGCTCGTGCATCGGACCGCTCCGCGACGACGGCGCGGCAGAGCTCGGGAAGAGCTTTGCGCGTGCGCCGCGAGAGTGCCTTGCCGAGTTGGCGCTGCACGTCGCTCAGCATGGCGTACGGCGGCGCATCGATGCGCACCTCGGCGAGGTTGCACGCCGCGACGACGATGGCGGCCACGGTCGTGTCGTCGCGCGTACGCGTGACCGAGATGCCGCGGCGGAGCGCAAAAAGCTCGCGCACCACGGCCTGCCGCCCTTCTGCCGTGAGCGGCGCGCGAACGCCGGTACCGACGACGAGCGAAGGGACCTCGCCCGCGACGCCCTGCACCGTGTGTGGCTCTTTTCCGCCGATGTACACGTCGAATTCGCCGAGACCGAGCGCACCCGCCCATGCCGCGATCTCGTTTCTCAACGGCAGACCCGCGCGGGGGTCGACCTTCTGCTTCTTGGTGACGCCGAGCCCTTCCAGCGAGGGGCCGAGCGCTTGGGAGAGGGCCTCGGCGAGTGCGGCGAAGAGCTGAGGTATGGCGCCGCGATCCTCGGGATCGCCGATCAGGCCGACGGTGCCGTCATCGACCGCGACTTGGGGCAGCCGCGCCACGCGCGCGTCGAGAATGGCGAGCTCTTGCTCGATCATCGCATCGGCTCCCGACAGCGCTGCCAGCGCACCGAGCGTCGCCTGGCGAAGGGGCCAATCAGCCAGGACCTTCGCAATTTTGGTGAGGCGCGCCACGCGCTCGCGATCGACCGGGTCGCCGGCGAGCGCCTCGACCAGCGCGTTTCGCCCGCGCTGCAGCAGGGTTTTCTTGAGGGGCGCGGGAAAGTTGGTGTCGAGGACGAGGTCGAGCGCCTCGCTGTCCTCCGGCGATTCCTCGAGCAGCTTGGTGACGGCGTTGTCGGCGCGGACCGGGTCTTTCAGCTTGTCGCGCCAGATTGCCATGGCGAGCCGCGCCGCCTCGATACGGCCCTCCTTGGTGGAGCGCTCCTTCATCAGCTCTTCGAGGATCGCCGTCGCGTGATCCCACGACGCCGCCTTGGCGGCGGCGCGCGCCATGCGTTCGCGCACCGGCAACGTAGAAAGTCCGCTCGTGTGGAGCGCCACCAGCACTTCGAGCGCCTTCGGCGTGTCGTCCAGCTTGTTCTCGTAGAGATCGACGGCGGCCACCCCCGACATGAGCCGCTGCTGCGAGGGCGCGTCGTCGAGCAGCGCGAGTCGGCTCAGACATTTGGCAGCTTCGGCAAAATTCGACTGCGTGATTTCGATTTCGCCCCGGAGAGCCAGCGCACCGACATGGTCGGGCTCGATCATGGTCACGTTCTCGAGCGCGGCGACGGCGCCGTCGCGGTCCCCTTTCTGGCGCAGCACGCGTGCGCGCTCCCAGAAGAGCTTGGCGATCTCGTCGGGCTCCCCCGCTACTTCCAAGCGTCGCGTGATGAGGCCCAAAAGCTTGTCGGACTCGCTCCGCTGGCGCACGCGGCGGAAGAGTCGATCGAAGGCGACCTTGCGCTCCGGGTCGCGCGCAAACGCGCGCTCGAGAGCGAGCTCGCCCCGTGCTTCGTCCTCGAGCGCATCGAGCGCGAAGAGCGCCGCCTTTTCCCAGTAGAGCGCCCCCTTGACGTCGTCGTTGCAAAGCTCGCCGAGCTCGGTACACGCCGTGGCCTGCAGCTCCACGTCACCGAGCGCTTCGGCCGCCGAGCGCAGACCTTCCCAGGCGACCAGATCGTCAGGGCGCGCTCGGGTCACCGTTTCGAAGCACTGCAGCGCGTCCTCGGAAGCGCCGAGGGCCAAGTAGTTGTACCCGGCCATCGCCAAGCCATCGAGGCGCGCGTCCTCGCCGAGGGCGTCGCCGACGCCTTGCAGCACCTTGGCGCGGCGGCGCGGGCTCGAACCCGCGGGGGCGAGCTCCAAATTCATGAGGCGCGACGATGCATCGGTCGCCGTGAGCAGAGGCTGCTGCGTAGCGGGAGCGTCGAGCAGCGCAATCAGCGCGGCGCTCGAAGCCACCGTCGCACGCGCTTCACCGGTGAGCGCGCTGGCGATGGTGCGGCGGGCGTCGACCTCTCCCATCCGGTCGTCGGCCCCCATGGCCGCTCCCAGCCATTCCAGGTTGGCGGGGAGCGAGCGCAAAGACTCGGCGAGACTGCGCGCGTACTCACTCGCGGGCAGGCGTTCTCCGTCTTGTCGGGCGAGTCGCAGGTTCTCCCATGCGGAAAGGGGCGCTGCTTTGCGATTCGTCTGAGCGATGCGCTGAACGGCGCCGAGAAGGGCGCTGCGGTCGCCGCCTTTTTCATCCCAGAGCACGCGCGCCAGCGATGCCGCGGTGGCGAGCGGCGCCGACGAGCCGACCTCGATGCCGTCGAACAGCGTCCGGGCGGTGTCGACGTCGGGTAGCGAGGCGAAGAGCTGCAAGCAGAGGTGTTGCAGCGACAACAGCTGCTTGTCGTCCGAGAGATCGGCCGCGCGCTGAATGAGCCGCGCCTTCTCGTCGGGCGAACCAGCGTCGATGCTGCGCAGCGCCCAGCCGAAGAACGGCGCCACCGTGGCCGGCTCGGCGGCGAGCGCTTCTTCGAGCTCCTCGAGCGCGGGGCGCCGCTCTCCCGCACGCCATAGCAACACGGCGGCCTCGATGTGGAGCGAGGCCCCGAGACCGCCCCCCGGTACCGACCTGGCGAGCGTGGCCAGGACTTTGGCTGCCGCGAGCGGCCGTCCGGCGCGCTTTTCGAGGTCGGCGAGGTAGATCGCCGCAACGAGGTCGCTGCGATCCGCTTCGAAAAGCTCGTGGAGCCGGGTCGCCGCTTCGTCGGTGTTGCCGGCGAGATCGGCACGGCGCGCCGCGGCAATCGCGAGCGCTCGGCCCGTCGCGGCGTCCGATTCCACGGCGCGCAGTTGATCGAGCGTCGCCGGTGACGGCGCTGCTCGCGCTAGGGGCGGGCGCTCGGCCGCGCCGTTCTCGCCGTTCTCGCCGCGTGCGCCATCGACGGTATGCCCGAGTGCGTACGCGCCGAGCGCGGGTCCGAGCCAAGCCCCACCGGGCGCTTGTCCGATGGCGCTGAACGCTTTGGCGGCGCCGTCGTCATCGCCCCGGAGCAGCCGCGTTCGACCGAGCTCGAACCACAGGCTCACGCTCTCGCCGTCCTGAGCACCGCTCGAGATGAGCCGGCGCGTGGCGTCCTCGTACCAGGCGCTGTCGTCGAGAACCGACGCCAGCATGCGCGCGGTGCGCGCCAGCACACCGGGCTGGACGCCGCACATTCCCGCTTGGCTGAGCGCCGCCTTGGCGCCCGCAAAGTCGCGCGCCTGCACCGCGAACACGTACGCGGACAAGAGAAACGCTCTTCCTTTCGCATCATCGCTCGGAAGCTCGCCCGCCATGGCCTCGAGCGCGGCGGCGAGCGCCGACGCTTCGGTCGCATTGCCGAGCAGGTCGATCTGCAACGCGCGTGCGGGGATACATCCGGGATCGGCGACGAGCGCTTTGCCGAGCGCGTTGAGCGCGCCCTCGGCGTCATCGCGGTTGGCCGCCGCCTCGGCCACGCGCATATAGAGAGAGGCCGCGCTCGTCCCCGTCATGCCTTGATCGAGAAGCGTCTCGGCGATCCGCTCGGCGGTGGCGGTATCCCCAGCGGCTTCCGCCACCGCGAGCCGGGCGAACAAGATCGGCGCTTTCGAGCCGACCCGCTCGAGAGCACGATCGAGCAGCGACGCTGCGCGCGTCGCGTCGCCGAGCTGCTTGCGCGCGTCGGCTGCGCGCAGCCAAGCGTCGGCGGCAACTTCGGTCTGCTGCGCGAACCGGGGCACACCGAGACGATCGGCCTCCGCGCGATCAGCGAGCCCAGTGATGACGAGCTCGGCTTGCGTCTCGAGCGCATCGGCGAGCGCCCCCTTGTCGCCGCCACGCGTCGCGAGACGCTCGAGCGCTTGGGCCGCCAGAAAGCGCGCGCTCCCGTCGAGCTCCATCGCCGAGGCGAGCAAGTGCGTCGCCTTTTCGCCGTCGCCTTGCTCGGCGTAGAGCTCGGCGAGCGACATGAGCAACAGCGCGCGCCAAGTTGGATTCTTCTCCGCTTTCGCGCGCGCTTCGAGGGCCGACATTCGCGTCGCGGCGTCACTCGTCCGACCGGCCAGCACCTCGAGCTCGAGCCATGCCGTCGATTCTTGGGGGCGTTCGGTGGTCGCCTGGAGCAACGCGCTTCGGCCCGCGGCGTCGTCTTTGCGATAGTCGATCGCAAACGCCGCTCGTTTGAGGAGCGCCCTGCCTCGCTCGGGGGACGACTCCGCCGCTCGCAACAGCGCATCGAGCAGCTTGGGAAGATTCTTGACGGACTTTCGCCGCTCGAGCAGCCGCACCAAACCTTCGAGGGGCTCGCGAAACTGGGGATACGAGTTGAACGCCGCCAGAAACTCGCGCGCGGCGCCCATCTCGTCGGCGGCGCGCTCTTCGACGACGCCGAGCTCGTGGAGCAGCAGCGCCTTGTGCTGAGGATCGGTGGCGCTGGCCTGCTCGGCCCGGAGGTAAATTGCGGGCGGCGAGTTGGCGCTAGGGCCGGGGGGAAAGCTTGTCGGATGGCTCGGCGAGCGAGGGGAATCGGACATGCTGAGCGGGGTTTTCCGGTTCGGGTCCGCGCCGCTCACCAAAGCCGGCGGCTGACGAATAACATAGGCGAGGGTCAGGTCCCTGGATAGCCCCGTCATCCACAGGCAGTACGGCCGGGGTCGCTCGCGTCTGCGAGCGCGCCGTTTCGCGGGTCAAGCGCTGCGCTGACGCCGCTAGCGCTTACTTCCCTACCTTTACTCGGCGTACTCGGCGCGCCATCGACAAGAGGTGACTCAATTATCGAAGTGACGTCCCAAGCGCGAACGCGCTCTACTCGATGCGGCGCACGATCCAAAACCCGCGCGGCGTATCGATGGGTTCACTCACGCTTCCGCGCGCAAGCTTGAAGAGCGCGTACTCGACGGCCGGCTCGAGAACGCCGCGTGGAATGCGCCCGGCGTCGTCCATCGAGCCCGGATCGCCGCGCTGTACCTGCGCTTTGAAATCGGTGTTGGCCGCGTCGGCGAGTGTTCGGGCCAGAACGATCGCCTCTGGCTTCGGTCGCGCGTTTGCCGGTGCGAACTCCGCGCCGCGGTACTGCACCAAAATAACGCCGAAACGTACGGTCTTTGGCGATCCGGAAGGCAACCCGAGCCCCGAGTCGTCGCTCGTTGCTTCGACCCTCTCGCCAGCGATGGCCAGACCTCCATCGGCGTCGAGTTTGAGCCGCAAGGGAAGCTCGGACGTCGCTGCTGCATCCGGTGGCGACCCGGTTCGCGCGCCGTGTTCGGCGGAGGACGCTCCCGCGGCGGTCGAGTCTGACGGGCCGCGGCCGCTTTTCCACACCAACATACCGATCAGGGCTACGAGCGCTGCGCCCACGACGACGGTGGCCCACCGGTTCATTGTCTGGGGCCGCGTAGCATGGCGGGGCGTGGCAGGGGAGTGCGGTGGTGTATGGTCTTCGGTTTCGGTCAGCGTGTTTTGGATGCGCTCATCGACCGACGACGCGACGACATACTGCACGGCCGCTCGCTGCGCGATGAGGCTACGCCGGAAGAAGTTCAAAATGGTAAAACATTTCAACCCCAGACCCTGATAAATGAATTGAGGAGCGGGGCAGCATGTTCAAAGTCGAGTGCGAGGGTTGCAGCGCTCCGTACGAGATCGACGAGCGCCGTGTTCCCGCGTCAGGCCTCAAGATGCGGTGCCCGAAATGCGGGGCAAGCTTTCTCGTGCGCAAGCCCGAAGGCGATGCCGACGCTGCGTTGCCCGCCGCCGCGCCCGCGAAGCCCGCGCCACCGCCGCCCAAACCGCCTCCACCTCGCGCCGCGATGGGGAGCGCACCAGGGACGGCGCCGCAACGTCCAGCGCCTCCGAGCCCAGCGGTCGCACCACCGAAGCCGTCGCCACCTCTGCCCTACGCCGGCGGGACGCCAGCGGTGAAACCAGCGCCAGCGCCGCCCGCAAAGGCAGCGACGGCCGCGGTGCCAGCCGCGCCGGCCCCCAAACCCGGGCCCGCAATTCCAACAGCGCCGGCGAAACCCGCCGTTCCGGTGAGGCCCGCGGCCGCGGGTCCAGCGGTCGCACCGGCGAAACCCGCGCCCGCGTTTGCTGGCGCCGATCTTCCATCCGCGGTGGGGCCACTTGGTGCACGCCCGCCCGGCATGCCCGGAGCGGGTCCACCACGTGCTCCGCCGATCCCCGCGGGCTCCCGCCCTGCGGTTGCGACCGCGGCCGCACCCAAACCCGCTCTAGGTGGCGCGGTCGCACCCGTGCGCCCCGCCATGTCTGCGCCGCGCACGCCATCACCTCCCAAGGCCGCGGGCGGCGCAGCTCCCGCGATCGCGCAGCCGCCGGCGTCGTTGCGCAAGGAGGACTTCACCGCGGACGACGATGACGAGATGGATCTGCCCTCGGCCCTCGGCGGGTCTATGAAGGTTCCCAAGGCGCCGCCGAAACCGACCGGCATCGGACTGAGCGCACCAGCGCCGAAGCCAGCTGCAGGATCGAACGCGGCCGCACCGGCGGTCCCGTTTGCATCAAAAGCCGGGCCGGGAAGGCGCACTGGCGGAGCGTTCGGCGAGATCGATTTGCCGTCCCCGACGGCAGGAAAGGTCTCGACGCCGCGGCCCGCACCCTTCGCGCTCAGCTCGGCACCTCCGCGTACGGGCGCAAAGGCGACGCGCGCCGCGATCGGCGAAGACGAGGATCTGCCGGCCGTGCTCTTGGGCGGCAACGTTGCATCCGACACCCCCGCCGGCTTGCCGGCGCGCGTCCCGGATCAGACCCCGGCAGGTTTACCTGCGCTGTCGGGTCCCGGGCTTCCGGCGCGCGCGGGCGGGCGGTCCGCTTCCGCGGCCGAATTGCCGGCGCCGACGGCGGGGCCTCACGCTCCTGCGGCGGGCCTTCCGGCAGCGAAGTCGCGCTCGGCCAACCTTCCCTTCGGCGAGATCGATCTCCCCCTTTTGAGTCCCGAGCCTCCCGTTCTTTCGGCGCAGCTGCCGAGTCCCCGCGCGCCGTCGCCCGCTCCCGCCGCGCCTTTCGGCAAATCTTTGCCGCCCTTTTCTCTGGGATCGGACCCCCCCGCCGAGGTGTCCGAGGACGATCTGCTCGAGGGCTCGCTTCCGCCCGGTCCCGGCGCCGGCGGCGTTCAGCGTGGCGCCGGCGGGGGCGTCTCGTTCGGTGAGCTCGATCTCGGTGGCGACGATCTCGGCGAGGCATTGCTCGGCGAAGCGGCGCGTCCCGCTTCGGTTCCCGCCCTGGGATCGCCGAAGCCCGGCAAAGTGGCATCGGGCCCGCCCGCCGCCGCGCGAAAATCCGATCCCGGTGCGCCGGTCGAGGAAGACATGGAGTTCGGCGGTATCCCCCAAGCCGCCGAGGGGCGCGAAGGCTTGCCGGGGATGGCGTCGATCCCGAGCCCGCGCGCCAAGCCAGAAGACGCGGCGCTTTCCTCCACCGCCAAGCCGAAGAAGGCGTCGAGCGCAGGCAAAGTCATTGCGGCGGTGATCGCGGTCTCTCTTTTGGGCGGTGCTTCACTGGAAGTACTCACGCCCGTCGGCGCCTTTGGCCGGCATGCGCTACTCGACCTGCTGAATCGCGACGAGCTCACGGCGCTGCAGACCGGCACGGTCGACAGTGCGCGCAAACTCTTGTCGACGGACACCTTCGCCGACGCCAACAAGGCGCTCGCGCAGATCGATGCAGCTCATCGCGCAACGCCGCGGCTCACCGGTCTTCTCGCTTACGGAGCCTTTGCCGGGTACATCGTCGAGCTGCGCTACGGTCGCGTTTCGCACATCGATGCGCACGCGAAGGAGCAGCTTTCGCAGGTGCCCCCCGAGGTCACCAACATTTACGCCGACCTCGCACGAGCCGCCGAGGCCGCCATCGAGTCACAGCTGCCGCGCGCCAAGCAGATCGTCCAATCGCTCGCGCAGCGCGAGCAGCAGAACCTCGACGTGGCGATGCTGGCCGGCGAAATCGAGCTGCTCGTGAAGGAGCCGCAAAAAGCGCTGCAGAGCTTCACCCGCGCCTCGTCGCTCGACGGCGGCGCGGCCCGCAGCGCATTTGGGATAGCGCGCGCCGAGGCCGCGCTCGGGCAGCAAGAGGCGTCCAACACGCAAGCCGAGAAGGTGCTCAAACAGTCCCCTCATCACGTGGGCGCTCGTCTCTTGTTGGCGCGCTCGGCGTGGAGCACCTTGCGCGACGAAGCCGCGACCCGGTCGCTCCTTGCGGAAATCATCTCCGCTGGGCCGACGCGCGAGGCCGCCAGTCCCGTCGAGCTCGTCGAAGCGTTGACGGCGATGGCGCGCGTTCACATGGCGCGCTCGCGTCTCACCCAAGCCGAATCTACGCTCGCCGAAGCTCTCAAGATCGATCCCAAGGCGGGGCCGGCCCTGGCCGGCATGGGCGAGCTCCTCTACCGCGAAGGGCGTTACACCGACGCGCTGGCCCGCTTCGAAGCCGGTGTCCAAGCCGATCCCGAAGGGGTCGCCGCTAAAATCGGCGCCGCCAAAACGAAGATCGCCCTCGAACGCCTGCAAGAAGCCAAAGAGCAGCTGAAGAAGCTGCGCGATGCCCGGCCGACCGACATCGAGGTCGTCTACTGGCTCGGCCGCGCGGAAGACGCGCTCGGGGACAAGACCGCCGCGGAACGTGACTACGGGGAAGCCATCGCGCTCGGTCCGAACAAACCCGAAGTGGTGCAAGCCTACGTCGCGCTGTCACAACTCATGGCGAGCCAGGGGCGGCCCACCGACGCGCGCGCGAAGCTCGCCGAAGCGAAGGCCGCTCTGCCGCCCTCCGCCGCCATCTACCACGCCATCGGCGACGTCGAGCTCGTCTCGGGTCGGTACGACGAAGCGCGCGAAGAGTACGAAGCCGCGCTGAAGAGCGATTCCGAGGATCTGGCCTCGCGCTTTAAGCTCGGCGTCACGTTTCGCCGGATGAACAAGTTCGACGAAGCGCAGGCCGAGTTCGACAAGGTGGCCGAGCAGGACAAGGAGTATCCCGGTCTCGCGCTCGAACGTGGACTGCTCTTCGAAGCGAGCAACCGCACCCGCGAAGCGCTCGATTTTTACCAGCAGGCGCTCGCCAAAGCCCCGGACGATCCCGACATGATGCTCCGGGTCGGCTCCGCAGAGGTCGTGGCGGGCCAGGCCAGCCTAGCCGAAGAGGTGCTGCGCAAAGTCATCGGCAAACGCCCCAACTCGGCCGAGGTAAACCACTATCTCGGTCGCGCCCTCCTCCTCAAAGGAACGAACCTCGCCGAAGCTTTGCGTTACCTGAAGCGCGCGGTGGAGATCGATCCCAATCGCGCCGAATACCACCTCTATGTCGGCTGGGCCGCCAACGAGGCGGGCCAACCGGCGGTGGCGCAGGACGAGCTCGCCAAGGCCCTCGGCCTCGACAAGGGACTCGCCGACGCCTACTGGCAGATCGGCGTCATGCAGCGAAAGCAAGGCGCCGTCGTCGACGCCATGAAGAACCTGCAAAAAGCGCTCGAGCTGCGCCCGTCGCGTTTCGAAGCCTATGCCACGCTGGCGGAGTGTTACGAGGACGAGAACAAGATCGGCGACGCCATTCTTTCGTGGCGCAGGGCGATCGGCGCCGACGGCAGCCGACCCGAGTGGCACTATCGGCTGGGCAAGCTCTTGGGCCGCGCCGGCGAAAGCGAGCTTCGCGAGGCGGTGACGCTGAGCGAAGCGCGCGACGCGCGTCCGGCCTGGCTCGCTCAAGCCTATTTCGAGTTGGCGGAGGGCGAGCGCATGACGGGAAAGCGCGCTGAGGCCGTCCAGCACTATCGAAAGTTCATCGCGCTCGCCAAGGTCGATTCGCCCTACCGCGGCGAAGCGATGAAATGGCTCACCGCCTCGGCGCGCCGTACGAT
>Ga0193706_1001394_pt1 | contig 10876 bp, 10 predicted proteins | sample U3c1metaG_FD_160130 | JGI IMG/M metagenome (GOLD analysis project Ga0193706, IMG submission 160130) | Soil microbial communities from a riparian zone of the East river system, Colorado, United States - U3c1 | ecosystem: Environmental > Terrestrial > Soil > Riparian zone | place: USA: East River... | reverse complement strand
ACTGATAGAAGTTCCAATTGCTGTGGCCGGTGAAGTTTCGGGAACCATATACCTTAATGACAACAATGACAAAAAAGGACTTGGACGAATCATTGTAAATTTTTATAACGACGAATTTAGCCTTGTCGGAAGAACCGTAACAGAGGCCGACGGATATTTTAGCTTTATGGGGCTGGCGCCGGGAAACTATTCGGCATTGATAGACAGAGATCAATTAAAAAAATTACAGATGACCACATCACCCGAACTATTTTTCACGATCCGCTCAAACAAAGATGGTGATGTTGCGGATGGACTTCAGATCGTTCTGCAACCCATACGATCCCGTGATTAAATCCACCGGGAATTACATTTTTACCAATGACTTGCTCTTAAATGCCTAAAAGATCCGCCTGATACGGGTCTATATTTCGTTAAAAAAAATATAACTACCTTACCGTTGATTCAGGATCTAATATATAAGGTATAATAATCAACTAATGATAGATTTAACAATCATTTCCCGATGAATTTGCTTTTACCACATGAAACCGGGATTTTATAGCCAACAGCAAGTCTCCATGTTGGATCATTATCTGATTGTAATGTATTTGTGTTTTTGAAGAATCGTTTTATTACAGCAGGATCAATGTCTGCTTCTCCAAAATGTCTCATGTGCAGAAACCGGGGAGATATGAAGAAAGACAGGCCATAAGCGTGCTGTTTAAAAAAGGAACAATGAAAAAAATTACTGTGGTAGTCGTAGACGATCATCAGTTGATCAGGCAAATGTGGACGAGTATGTTTGCCAACAGTGACGAGGTTGAAATTACAGGAAAATGCGGCACCCTGAACGGGGCTATTGAAATGATCAAAATAAAACGACCGGATATTGTATTACTCGATATTAACCTCGTACGCGAATCAGGACTGGATGCTGTACCGCTGATACGAAAATTTTCACCAGGTACCAGGATCATTGCCGTTTCTATGCATAACCAACCTGCCTATGCAAAAAAAATGCTGCAGTTAGGGGCTAAGGGTTACATCACAAAAAATTCACCCTTTGAAGAAATGGGTAAAGCCATTGAAGAAGTGATGAAAGGCAATGTATACATTTGTGCGGAGATTAAAGGTATTTTATCTGACCAGCTGAATAAAGAACCCGGGGAACCCAATATAAAGGACCTGACCATGCGTGAAATAGAGATCATCAAACTTATGAAGGATGGCTTGTCAACCAAAGAGATCTCTTCGCGTCTGAACATCGGTACACGTACAGTAGAAGTACACCGGTATAATATTCTCAAGAGGTTAAAACTGAAAAACACTGCATCCCTGATCAACTATATCAATACCACCGATCTTACCTTTATTTAATACATATTGGGCAGGCTGCAAATTATAAGCTCGTGTATGCCTGATATAGCTTAACTTACCGGTATATCCTGTTATTGTAAAATAGCGGCCACCTATAAAAACAATTCTTTATTACAAAAAAATCCACCACTTCTTCAGCGAACGACAGGCTTCATCACCTTGCTTTTGATAATGCTGTACAAGCCAATATCATTTCAACGGTCAGCAACGGAAAAATAGAAATAGCCAATAGCGCTGCCGCTAAGCTTTTCGGCTATTCGGTAAAAGAGTTTTTAACAAAAACCCGATCAGCCATTTTTGATATCAATGACAGCAGGTTTAAAAAAATGCTGAAACAGCGAACAGCTGAAGGCCATTCTGTTGCATTGGTAAAAGCCATAAAAAAAAATGGGACTACTTTTTCCTGCGAGATCACTTCGGCGGTTTTTACCGACGAAGCGGGTATTCAAAAATCGATCACCGGTATTACAGACATAAGCCAGCGCATCCTCGACCAAAAAAATATTGATATTAAGAAAGAAAAGATAGTTGCGGGTAATATCGCTCTGGCCAAATCAACGCAGAAGAAAATCGATATCCGAAAGGATAAGATCGTCGCTGCCAGTATTGACGTAGCCATATCAAAGCAGAAAGATATTGATACAAAAAAAGAAAAAGCAGTTGCGGGTGATATTGCCCTGGCCAAATCAAAACAAAAGAAGATCGATATCCGAAAGGAAAAGATCATTGCCCATAATATTGACCAGGCTATATCAAAACAAAAAAGTATAGATATTAAAAAGGAAAAGATCGTTGCCAACAATATTGAGCTTCTTATTTCAGCGCAAAAAAATATCAATGCCAAAAATGAAAAGATCGTAGCAGATAATATTGCTTTGGTCAAATCGAAGCAAAAAATCATTGACATAAAAAAGAAAAAAGCCGTTGTCGATAATATTATAATTGCCAAATCGAAACAAAAGGAAATTGATATTAAAAAGGCAAATGTTGTTTCTTCAGATATAAAACGGGCCAGTATTAAGTCGCACAGGGAGAAAATAAATTATGCAAGAACTGCCAGGGAACAACTGCTTGCAGAAATTGAAAAAGGATTCAGGGGAATTTTCAATTCCTCATCCGATGTTTTATTTGATTCTGACCTGCTGGCTAACAAGGTTATGATAAATGATGCGTATGAAAAAGAATTCGGCTATAAGAAGACCCATACCAGTGCAGAAGCAGAGGATTGGCTCAATCATATTCATCCTGACGATAAAGAAGTAGTGATGCATGACTATTTGAGGATGCTGGCATCTGCAGCAACTGAGTGGAAATATAGTTTTCGTTTTTTGAAGGCCGATAATTCAGTTGTTACTGTATTGAGCAAGGGTATTGTCCTGAGAGATTACAATGGCAAAGCCTATCGCAGGATCGGGTATTTGGTAGATATCAGTAAGCAAAAAGTAATGGAAGAAAGATTCGGGCAGCAGATCAGGTTAAGAGAAAAGCAGTTTGATGAAGCAATGCGGGATGCAAAGGAAGCAGAAAGATCTGATATCGGGAAAGAACTTCATGATAATGTTAACCAGTTATTGGGTGCTTCAAGAATGTACCTGGAACTGGCAAAGCGCGGGGGAGCCAATAGCCAGGCTCACTTAAGCCGCTCTTCCGAATATACACTGATGGCGATGGAGGCGATCAGGAAATTAACAAAGGGCCTCACGGCTGATTTTATCAGGGACCTGGGACTTTGCGATACCATTGATAGTCTTGCCAGTGATACAATGGAAGCAACCTCCATAAAAATATCCTGTGCTCTAAAGAGTTTTGTAGAAGATAGTGTGAATGGCAAATTTAAACTGAATATTTACCGGATCGTGCAGGAACATCTCAACAACATCATAAAACATGCCCATGCATCAGCCGTCAATATCAGCCTGCTGCAAAATAAAAGATCTATCATGCTCACCATTTCAGATAATGGAATCGGGTTTGATACAGAAAAAAGACAAAAAGGGATAGGAATAGCCAACATTAAAAGCAGGGCAACAGCCTATAACGGGATGGCTGAGTTTGTTTCGCGGGAAAAACTTGGTTGTGTGTTAACAGTAAGGTTCCCACTCACCGATGAGTTCCCCGATAAGCTTTAAAAAACCACAGCTTCGCGGTGGTCATTTTTCACAACAATTTCCAGGTTCAGTGTTTTGAATCTAAACGGACATGCATAAAGTATATGCCTCCATTACCTCCACATGTTTTTAGGGTAATTGTGTTTCCATATTTTTCTTTTTAAGCTGGCTGATAATTTTATCAATATTCCTTGCCTGGGCTTCTGCTGTTTTCAAATTGTTCAAATACCTGAGGATCTCTTTTTGCCTTCCTGCGGTCAACTTATTGAATGTTGAGAGCAGGTTATTATTATTTAATTCCTTCTTTAGTTCTACCCGCATGGCTTCGGTCCGCGGTTCCGTATCCTGTTCAATGATAAATTTTACATTGTCTCCCAGCTTTGTATTTGAACATTTGAGCATAGGGCCATTGACATACAACCGGTATGCTGCATTTTTAATGGGCACAAGCGTCTGCTGAAAAAAATGATTTTTTATTTTTCCTTTGATCGGGATATAACCTTTTGCAACGGTCATTTTCTTTGTTATGTTTAAAGGAACATCAACGCAGAGATTGATGCCAACCTTGTAAATGGTTGCGCCAAAAGAGAATTTCATTTATTGATCCTTATTTAATTTGAGAGGGGTCTGCATTCCACATGTCCACGATATTTTTCCAGGAACCATCAGCTTCTTTTCGCCAGATCGTTACGCTCTTATTGTATTCTGTTACAGGGCGACCGGTAGAATCATTCACCGTGACCTGGTTCTTTTCTATCATATAGGCCATGTCGCCGCTTTTGGAGACTGAAACGCTTATAGGTTCCCAGCTTATTCTAAACCCGGGAATCTTTGAAGTACTTTCCATCATTCCGCGTATTGCGTCTTTACCTTTTAATGCGGGCTGACCAGGTGACATCACCACAGCATCATCGGCCCAGTAACTTAATGTTTTATCCATATCACCTGTGGCAGCAGTCTTTGACCATTCCCTGCTTGTTTCCATTAATTTTTCGCCTTCGGCTTTTGCATCTACGGCATGCTCATTGCAACCGGCGAATACGCTACAAAGAAGTAAAAGAGTTGCGATCTTCATAATTTGTAAATTTTGGTTTAGTTATATGTTGGCACTATCACTTAAAATTACATAAGTTTTTCTCTTATCCATTAAAGTTATAGTCTCATAAAAAAATAAAAATTACCTTTGCCCTCTATCAGCCGGGTTATCGGGTTCCGGGAAATCGGGATCAGGAAAGTCCGGACAGCAAAGAGCAACACACCGGTGAATAGCCGGCTTCCCGACCTGTCGGGAAAGAGAAAGTGCCACAGAAAATAACTGCCTTTCCCCTCTCCTCAAGGAGAGGGTTGGGGTGAGGTTGAAAACGTGAGGTAAGAGCTCACGGGTTTTTGTAGTAATACATTTACCGGGTAAACCTTGTGTGCTGTAATGCCACGTATACCAGTGTTTGAGGGCTGCTCGTCCGAGCTGGAGGGTAGGCAGCAAGATCACGGCAGTAATGCCGGGGCAAGATAAATGATAACCATCCGCCAGCTGGCGGATACAGGATCCGGCTTACAGGCTGATAGATTTTAAAAAATTGAAAGCTGCGTTTTTAACGCGGCTTTTTTTATAAGTATGTGTTCAATTCTCCGAATGAGAATCAGGCCTATATTTGTCAATGGATCCGCACCCGCAACACCACTCATTATTTAAACAGGCATCATGACACAGTTCTTCATCATCCCAGACCAGTTAAGGTCTTTCCTCCTTCTTTTTGTTGCATTCAATTCAATAACATCATACGCACAAAAAGGAACACCTGTAATGGAATATACGATCTCCATTCCCGAACCCTCCGGTCATTATTTCCATGTGGAATTATATTGCAGCGGGGTAAATGAAGAAACGATAGATATGAAAATGCCGGAGTGGATGCCGGGTTATTACCAACTGATGCATTATTCCAGGTTGGTGGAACATTTTTCTGCCACCACCATCGCCGGCCAGGATCTGACAATAACAGCTGTAAATGAAAATACATGGCGGATCAGCAACCCGGGTCATAAAGCCTTTAAACTAAGGTATAAGGTAAAGGCGGAGAAACAGTTTGTTGCTAATAGTTTTATTGATAGTACACATGGTTATATCATTCCCGGGTCTGCATTCATGTATATTAAAGGGCGCATCAATACGCCGGTAAAAGTAAAGTTGAATATGTACAGGGAATGGAAGAATGTTGTTACGGGGCTTGAACCGGTGGAAGGTATACCAAATACATTCAAAGCCCCCGACTTCGATATTCTCTATGATTGCCCGATACTAATGGGTAACCTGGAAGAACTCCCTTCCTTTAAGGTAAATGGAATAGAGCATCGCTTCATCGGTTACAAGATGGGTTCTTTTGATAAACAAATGTTTATGGATAAGCTGAAGAAAGTAGTTGAATCTTCAGTTGCTGTGATAGGCGATATTCCCTTCAACCAATATACGTTCATTGCTATCGGTCCCGGAAGGGGTGGCATTGAGCACCTGAACAACAGCACCGTGAGTTTTAGCGGAGATGGGCTGGATACACCCGGAGCTATGAACCGCGTAATGAATTTCCTGGCGCATGAATATTTTCATCACTACAATGTAAAACGTATCCGCCCTTTTGAACTCGGACCATTTGATTATGACCAGGGCAGTAAGACCAACCTTCTTTGGGTAAGTGAGGGGTTGTCGGTTTACTATGAGTATATGATCGTGAAGAGGGCAGGTGTTGTTGATGAGGAAACACTATTCAGGAATTTTGAGAACAATATCAACGGGTTTGAAAATGACCCTGGCAGGCCGTATCAATCGCTTACCCAGGCCAGTTACGAAACATGGAAGGATGGGCCTTTCGGAAGGCAGGGACAGGAAGGAGATCGTTCCATCTCTTATTATGAGAAGGGGCCTGTTGTTGGGTTGATACTCGATATCGCCATACGCAATGAAACGCAGAACAAAAGGTCGCTCGATGATGTCATGCGGTTTTTATACCGGCACTATTATAAGGAATTGCAGCGCGGTTTTACCGATGCTGAATTTCAGCAAGCCTGCGAAATAACCGCCGGCAGTTCATTGACCGAGGTGTTTGAATACGTGTATACCACCCGGGAACTCGATTATAATAAATGGCTTGGCTATGCGGGTTTACAAATATCATCGGAAACAAATGTTGGTACGGGTAAGAAAAAATTTACTATTCAGCGGCTCCCGGATATGGCTGTTCAGCAACAGGAGATACTACGATCACTCCTCGGGGTAAAATAGCGGCCGGAACATAAGTTTTTAATTACCTGTTTTAACGAATATGACGATTTGTAAACCTATTTATTGAACATCCCGTTGTCTACATCCTTAATGAATTTTATTAACCCAGGAAAATAATTCTCCTGGTCATCATACAAACTCATATGACTGCCGTTCTCACAATAAAGATACCTTCCGTTCTTTACCTGTGTGCTCATCCATTTCATGTGTTCGGGATCCATCGTGTCGTGTTGGGCGCCAATGCTAAGGGTAGGGATCTTTATTTTTGGCAACTCAGCTTTTACATCCCAATTGACAAGATTGCCGCCAATGCCAAATTCACTTGGTCCCTGCATGGTAACGTATAATGACTGGTTCATTTTTGAGAAGGAACGGTTTACCGGTTCAGGCCATTGTTCAACAGGAAAACGTAAAATGTGCTTTGTATAAAAATGAGGCATCAGCAGTTCCATGTATTTTGGATTTGCAAAATCACCTTGCTTTTCTATCTGGCGTATCGTATCCAGGATTTTTTGGTCGAACTGCGGCGCTAATACTTCCTGCGCATATTTTCCATAGTCCGGGCAACTGCTCATCATATTGCTGATGATGAGCCCTTTTAAATTATCCTGGTACTTTAATGCGTATTGCAGGGCAAGTATGCCTCCCCAGGAATGGCCGAGCAAATAGAAATTATCTTTTGTAAGGTTCAATGCTTTGCGTACCTGTTCCACTTCTTCCACGAACCTGGCAAGATTCCACATGGCTGTGTCTTTAGGATTGTCTGAATTACCGCAACCAAGCTGGTCATAATAAATAAATTCAATGTCCTCCCGGGGTAAAAAACTTTCAAAGCATTCAAAGTATTCATGTGTGGCACCAGGACCACCGTTCAGTAATAATAATTTTATTTTCGGGTTGTTGCCGATACGCTTTGTCCAAACATTGAATTTTCCTTTCGGCGTTTCAATGGATATTACTTTGATCCCACCGGTCTGCACTTGTGCATATAAAGAGTCATTGCCGGCGGTGGTTGCCGTGGTTTTTTTCGTTTCATTATTGCAGGCAGCAGCAATAAATAACATTAACAGGAAAAATGATTTTTGCATGAGCAGTCGTTTTAAAGATTTAAAAACAGGGCAGGAGGTCTTTAACTAGGAAATTAAGAATTCTGAAAAGATATTTTCTTTTACTGCAGGCCATTCATCATCAAGGAAACTGTAGTAAACGGTATCCCTTATTGCGCCAACGTCATTTATACTGTGCTTTCGTAAAACACCTTCCCTTATGGCGCCGATCTTTTCCATGGCCCTTTGCGATTTTAAGTTGGTGCCTGCTGTTTTTAATTCCACCCGGTGAAGGCCAAGTTGTTCAAACGCAAATTGCAGCATCAGGAATTTATTATGCTTATTGATGCCGCTGCCCTGTAGCAGGGGATCGATCCATGTCCAGCCAATTTCCATCCGCTTATCGCGGAAAGAAATATTCGCATAGCGGGTGCAACCGGCATAACGGTTCTCTTTTTTATCAAACATGGCAAAGGGATAAGATGCCTTATTTTCCCTTTCCTGTAACGCCGTATTAAAATAATTGGTAAAACTGTTCTCATCAGTAATGTTTGCCAGCGTAAATTTCCAGATATCACTGTTGCTGAGGGCAATTGACATTAATGGCCCAAAATGTTCTTGTGTAAGCGGCTCCAGTCTTGCACGATCGTCTTCAAGAATGATCTCCCTGTCAAAAAAAGTAGCGTAGTCCATTTCTCAAATTTTAGTTTTTAAACGTTAATTGGTTAATTGGTTAATCCGTAGGCTCGTGAAATTCGCTGGGTACTAAATCAGCAAACTGTCTTACGGATTAACAGTTTTCTTTGACCAATTTAGCAACAATTTTATCAATTGGCAGCGTAACACGCTCCTCAGAAAAATCCTCCCCATTTATAAAGCGAAAGGTTTCTGTTTCTCCTGTCTCTTCATACAGCTGCAATTCTCTTTCATCAAAATCAAATGTTGTTGTGCGAAGCGGCGCAGTTATCGGTTCAAGTGCCTTCACATAGTAATAGATAGAAATGATCTGGTGGCCTTTAAGAAAAGCGCTTTCCTGGTAAAAGTCTGTAGTGTAAAGGTGTTCGGTCACTTCAACCCTGAGGTTCATCTCTTCCATGAACTCCCTTTTTAGACAATCCCTGGTTCCTTCGCCAAACTCAAGTCCACCGCCGGGGAATTTTGTATAGTATTTGCCCCGGATGAATTCATCGCTCACCAATACCTGCTTTTGCTCATTTATCAAAATACCGTACACCCTTATGTTGAACATGATTATTTTTTTATTCGTTTCCAGTAATTCCAGAGTGCCAGGCCAAGGATCACTACCGAAAGGATCACCGGCACCCAAAAGGCATAATGGGTTTCACTATACGGAATAGGTACATTCATCCCGTAAATACTGGCTATTAATATGGGGATACTTAAAAAGATGGTAAGTGTTGTTAGTCGTTTCAACACCTCGTTCTGGTTATTGCTGATGATGCTGGCAAAAGCATCGAGCGTACTATTCAGGATGGTGGTATAGGTATTGGCCATTTCCAGGGCCTGTGAAGTTTCTACGATCAGGTCATCTAAAAAATCAAGTTCATCTTCATTGAGGCCTAAGATATTTGTCCGCTTGATCTTCATCATCAGGAGTTCGTTACTTCTTAAAGCGGTAATAAAATAAACAAAGCTTTTCTGGATACGCATGAGTTGCAGTAACTCTTCGTTCCGGTTGCTGTCGTACAGTTTTTGTTCCAGGCCATTGCGGCGTTGGTTGATCTCTTTGAGGTAGTCCTGGAAATTGCTGGTGATCTTTTCAAAGATCTTCAGCACCATCATATTTATTTTATCGGGGTTACGGTGCTGGAAAGTGTTCAGGAATTTCTTGATGGCTTCATTCTCAAAAGAATTGACCGTTACAATATGTTTACTGGTCAATATGATACAAATGGGGATGGTGATATAAAAAGCATCACTCAGGTTAAAGGAATTATTTTCGGTAGGGGTTTTTATTACGATGAGTTTTACATGGTCATCGATCTCGTAGCGGCTACGCTCATCTATATCAAGTGAATCTTTTAAAAAGTCGATAGGGATATCCATTGATCCGCTCAATTCTGTAAACTCTTCCTGCTTTAGGGGGGGCAATACATTCACCCATACCGCACTTTCGGGTTTGTCAATGGCTATGGTCTGCTGGCCGGTATTTTTAAAGTATTGGATCATGTAGTTACCGTATGGTTTTTATGGATGCTGTTCAAGTGATGTTCGGTATGAAAAATGGTGAAATAACAAAGCTCCCTTAAAGTAATACGTCCAAGCAGGGGATGTTTTACCAGGTAACTGTCCAGGTCTTTTTCTGATCTTTTGGCTGACAATGCATGTAAATATTTTATCGTAGCCCTTTGCCAGTTATCAAGTAGTTTTTTCCTGCCGTATTTTATTTCAATGGGCCTGGGGACGAACCTGCCGCTGGTTTGCCCGCCTTCGCTTAATTTTTTATAATATTTTTCTTTCAGTTCATCGTATGTCTTCGAATTGCGGTTGGGCTTGCCGCCGATCCATTTCACTAAAAATTTAGGGAGGCTGTATGCAAGTGTGCTGGTACTGGTTGAGATGACAAGGTGTTGTATATTTTCTGCAACAGACCATTTGTCGCGGGGTTTTTGAAACAGCAATGCATCATCCATGCTGCTGCAGGTTTGTGAAAAGCGGGAGAATATTTGTTCTGTTGCAGTTATGATCTCGTTCTTTACCATACTTCCATCTGTCCTTTAAAAGTTAATTCCGCGGGGCCGCAAAGCCAGATGTTCTCAAAATGCTGGTCATCTACTTTTTCAAATTCAACACTCAGGGTTCCACCCTGGGTGTTTATTTCCACACGGTTAAATCCATTCTCATTGTGCGCACTTAAAATTGCAGCGGCTGTAACACCGGTACCACAACTGAGCGTTTCGTCCTCAACACCCCGCTCATAGGTACGAACAAATATCCTGTCTTCACCAACGGGTTCAACAAAGTTCACATTGATGCCTTCTTCCTTGAATTCTTTGCTGTAACGTATCTCACGGCCGGTTTCCACTACATCAATATCCTTTACATTGTCTGCAAATTTTATAAAA
>Ga0193706_1001393_pt1 | contig 10879 bp, 10 predicted proteins | sample U3c1metaG_FD_160130 | JGI IMG/M metagenome (GOLD analysis project Ga0193706, IMG submission 160130) | Soil microbial communities from a riparian zone of the East river system, Colorado, United States - U3c1 | ecosystem: Environmental > Terrestrial > Soil > Riparian zone | place: USA: East River... | reverse complement strand
CCCGAGATCGCGGTACATCAGCGCGCCGCGAAATGGGGAGAGTCGATCGTGATCGACCTGTGCAACGAGAGCTGGTCGGTGGTGATCGTGACGCCGGGACAAGAGTGGCGCGTCGTGCCATGCGAGGAATCGCCCGTGCGATTCACCCGCAAGCGCGGGATGAAGGCACTCCCGATTCCGACGCGGGGCGGAACCATCACCGAGCTCAGGCCCTTCGTCAACTTCAAGGCGAACGGACAGTGGGTCATGTACTGCTGCTCGCTCGTCACCATGTTCTTGCCGGACGGCCCCTACGTGATCCTCGTAATCACGGGCGAACAGGGGTCAGCGAAGTCCACGACGCTGGATCGCACGCGAGCGCTCATTGATCCGACCGGACTCGCTCGTCGAAGTCTTTCGCGCGACCTGACCGACTTGATGATCGCCGCGGAGAACTCGCACGTCCTGTCCTTCGACAACCTCTCGCACATCACGCCGCTGATTTCCGACGCGCTGTGCATGTTGTCTACGGGCGGCGGCATGGGGAATCGCGAACTCTACACCAACAAGGGGCAGGCGATCTTCAGCGCGAAACGGCCGGTGATGCTCAACGGCATCGACGACGTCGCGACTCGGGCCGACCTGCTCGATCGCTCCGTGGTCTTCGATTTGCCGGCCATCCCGGATTCGGAGCGCCGTGAAGAGGCCGATTTGGACGCGGAGTTCGAAAAGGCTCGCCCGCGGATCTTCGGCGCGCTATTGGACGCGCTGAGCGGGGCTCTCGCCAATTACCCCAGGGTCCGACTGGAGCGGCGGCCGCGGATGGCCGATTACGCGCGCTGGGCGGTGGCCGCGGAGAAGGCGTTCGGGTTCGAGGACGGATCGTTCATGGCCGCGTACCTGAGCAACCGCTCGGAAGCGCACGCGATCTCCATCGAGAACTCCGCCGTCGGCCCGGCGCTGCTCGCGCTGATCCGCGACCTTCGGACCTGGAGCGGCACGGCCAGCGAGCTCTTGGAAGCGCTGGAGCGCCTCGGCGACGAGAGGACGAAGCAGCGCAAGGATTGGCCTCACAAACCGCGCGGGATGGCGGAGGCGCTCAAGCGCATCTCTCCGGCATTGCGCGCGTCTGGTGTCACCGTCGAGACCGGCGAGCGGTCGAAGGACGACGAGCGTCACAGGCTGATCACCCTCGGGCTGCAATCCGAATCGGGGACGGCGGCGCCGGGACCGGACGATCTGGACGGTCTGGACGATGTTGTTCCTACCCAATCCATCGAAGAAGAATTCGAGACAGCTTCTTCTAGGGACACCTCGCGCTTTTCGCCGTGCTCCAAGCCGGGAACAGAACCGTCCAGATCGTCCAGATCGTCCAGCTGTGAGTACGACCCCGCCGACGCGGCGGCGGACGGGGCGCCAGCGCCAGACCGAGGCAACCATGACGATCAGCCAGACCTCTTCGAAGGCGACGCGCCGGAGGTTGACCGATGAGCTCCATCCCGGCTCGAGGCGCCCCCGCCGTCACGAAGGTCCGCTTCTCTCAGGCGCCGGCTTCCAGCCACGCATCCGGCCTGCTCGGGCACGTTTCGTTCGTCGCTTTCGACACGTTCCACTTCGACCACATTGCTGTGCGGCGCACACTGGCGGGCCCGCTGTCGCTGAGCTACCGCGCGATCGAACTGCCCAGCGGTGATCGACACTATCCCGTGCGCCCTACGGGTGAACCCGCGCGGATCGCAATCGAGAAGCAGGTGTTCGGCGAGCTGCGGAGCAGGGGGATCTTGCCGTGAGCGCGTCAAGGTCGGCGCCGGCGATCGCTTGGCTCCGCGATCCCGCCGGAATGCCGCGTGCAGAGCGCCTGACCGAGATCGCGCAGATCCTCGCTGCAGGATTGCTCCGGCTCCAAATTCGACGCCAGAACCTCGAGATCACAGTGGAAGACCTCGCGACCGCTGAGCCTTCATGTGCAACGGCGCCAGTCAACCACGGCGCTCGGAGAGTTGCACAATGAAAACGATCGTTGAAGAAATCGCTGAGCTGCGCGCGCTGCCCGTGTCCGACCTGATCGCGCGCTACGAGGCTGTGTTCGGGCAGCTTCCGCGCGTCCGCCACCGCGAGTTCCTCTGGAAACGCATCGCGTGGAAGATCCAGGAGCAGCGATTCGGCGGCCTCTCGAGCGTCGCCAGGGATCGCCTCGAATCGCTGATCGCGGAGATCGACATCCCGATCGAGGAGCGCACCCGCACCGCCACAGGGCGATTGCAGGCTCGGCCAACGGCTACCACGGTTGCGACGATCATGAAGACGTGGCGGGGAACTGAGTTCCGCGCAACGCCGGTCGATGGGGGCTACGACGTGAACGGCGTCGTGCATCGCTCGCTCTCCGCCGCCGCTTTCGCGATCACCGGCGTGAAATGGAATGGCAGGTTGTTCTTCGGCTTGACCAAGGCGCGGAGGGCGCAGTGAGAGCGAAGCCCCGCACCACCCCGGTCTCCGCGCAGAAGCGCGTCGCGATCTACACGCGAAAGAGCACTGAGGAGGGGCTGGAACAGCAGTTCAACACGCTGCACGCGCAGCGTGAAGCCGTCGAGTCGTACATCAAGAGTCAGCAGGGCCAGGGGTGGGTTGAGCTGCCGGATCGGTACGACGACGGCGGCTACACCGGGGCGAACACGGATCGGCCGGCCTTTCAGCGCCTGATGAAAGACATCGAGGCGGGCAAGATCGACATCGTCGCGGTCTACAAAATCGACCGCCTGAGCCGGAGCATCTCGGACTTCGTGAACACGACGGACGTGTTCCAGGCGCACGGCGTGGGGTTCGTCTCGATCACGCAGTCGTTCGACACGTCGAACAGTTCGGGCCGCCTGATGCTCAACATCCTGGTGAGTTTCGGGGTGTACGAGCGCGAGCTGATCGGGGAGAGGACCCGCGACAAGATGGCGGCGTCGCGCCGGCGGGGGATGTGGACGGGCGGGCAACCAATTCTCGGCTACGACCTGATCAACAAGAAGCTGGTCGTGAACGACGTCGAGGCTGCACGGGTCGTCGAGATCTACGAGCTGTATCGCTCGCTGGGATCACTGATGGCCACGGTGGGGGAGCTGAACGCGCGCGGCTGGAAGACCAAGGCATGGACATCGCGAAAGGGGAAAGTCAGTCACGGTGAGCGATTCACGAAGGCCTCGCTGCACCGCGTTCTCACCAACGTGCTCTATACCGGCTTGATGCCCTACCGCGACGAGTATCACAAGGGCGAACACGCCGCGATCGTTTCCAAGGATCTGTTCGATGCCGTCGCGGACCAGATGCACACACACGGACGCACGGGCGGAGCCGCTCTCAAGAACAAGAATGGCGCGCTGCTGAAGGGCATCCTGTTCTGCGGCGCATGCGGCTCGGCGATGATGTTCCACTACACGCAGAAGCGCGAACGCCGGTACGGTTTCTACGTCTGCGAGAAGGCGGCCAAGCAAGGCGCGAGAGCATGTCCCGGGAGCCGTGCACCTGCCGGACAACTCGAAGCCTTCGTCGTCGAGCGCGTGCGCGCCGTCGGCACAGATCCGGCGCTGATCGAAGCGGCGGTCGCGGCTGCGCAGCTTGAGCAGGAAGCGCGGATTCCTGAGCTGGCGGAAGCGATCCGCGAGCACGAGACCGAGGAGCGCCGACTCGCCGTCGAGCATGAGCAGCTCACCCTCTCGATCGAGCGGGGAGTGACCGCACTCGGTGGTCGCCTTGGCGAGGTCGATTGCCTTCTGCACGACGCTCGGACGCGTGCAACGGCCGCACGCGAAGAGCTGGTCGCGCTGGAGACGCGGGGCTGCGACGAGGCCGCGCTACGCAAGGCGCTGGACGAGTTCGACCCAGTGTGGAACGAGCTGTTCCCGAAGGAGAAGGCGCGCATTCTGCGGCTCCTGATCGAGCGCGTTGTATTCGATGGGCGGGCGAGTGATCTAGAGATCCAGTTTCGAGTTGGAGCGTCAGCTGCGCTGGAGAGATCCGCATGAAGGCCGTGAAGTTCAAGGTCCAGTTCACGTGCAAGGGACGGGGGCCGGTGCCTGTGCCTGCCCCGGTGCCCGAGGCCGCGCCGATGGCGACCGATCATGTCCCCGCGCCGCCCCCGGTTGTGACGTCCGCAGCGGCAAGGCAACTTGCACTCGCCCATTGGATCGATCGTCGCATCGAAGCCGGGGATCTGCGCGATTTGGCCGACGCGGCCCGCTTGCTCGGTGTGACTCGCGCGCGCATGACGCAGATCGCCAACCTGCGGCTGCTGCCGATCGATGTGCAGGAGCGAGTCCTGGCGCCGGGATTCCGGGGCACGGAACGAAGCCTTCGGGGACGGGCTGAGCCCAGAGGATCACGCTGCCGGTCCAGGTCGCGATGAACGACGAACGCGATCGCCCGCGACGCCGACCCGTTGTGCGGCTGATCGGCCAAGACGGAAATTCCTTCGCGATCCTCGGTGCATGCCGCCGCGCGCGTGCTGCGGCCTGGACCGACGACGACTGGGCCTCGTTCCATGTCGATGCGACGAGCGGGAACTACGACCACCTACTCGCGACCGTCATGGAGCACTTCGATGTCGAGTAGCAAACTGATTCGTTGCGAAGTGTTTGCGACGAATCAGCGCATTCCCTAGAATCATTCCGCACCCGGAACCGCAGGCAAGAAATCTATTCACATGGCACGCAAAACGACTGAACAGAAGATCGCCGACCTCGAAGCCAAGATCCAAAGCCTCAAGGCGAAGGCCGAGCGCAAGAAGATCGCGAAGAACCCGGTCATCAAGCCTCTCAACGCCGCGCTCAGCTACATCGACAAGGCGTTGAACGCGACCTCCGACGCGGTGCTCCGCGAGCCGCTCGACGAAGCGCGCGCCACGGTCTCATCGTGTCTGGGACTGCTCGGCGTCACCCCGAAAACGAAGCGAGGCGGACGGCGATTGCTGACGCCCCGTGCCCGTGGGGCGGCGCCCGCGACGAACAGTGATTCCGCGGACGGGCCGGAAGCCAGTGACCTGCTCTCGTACCTCACGAACAACCCCGGCAGCAGCTCGGAGACGCTCTCGAAGCAGTTTGCGACTGACTCAGCGACGCTCCGTCCGGTGATGCGTCAGCTAATCGACGAGGGCAAGGTGAAGGTCAAGGGGCAGAAGCGCGGAACGCGCTACTTTGCCTCAGCGTAGTCGGCAGCTGTCCCTTCAAATTGCATCTCTAGGTAGCCCGTCAAGGGGCGCCATTGAAGAATACGTCGGCCACTGTGCGTGCGATATTGTCCAGGCTTGGCATAAGGAACGCATGGGAGATCCGGTGTGCCATGAGCGCTTGTCGCAGCGCCGGCAGTTCGGAATGCGGTAGAGTCAACTTCCGAAGCTGGACCTTGGACTTATCGATCGCCGTGCTCGACTCGATCGAATCTAGGACATCGGGCCATCGCCCTTCCTTCATGTAGAATAGGTTCGGACGAGCGTCGAAAAGCAGGACGCCGTGTTGTGCGCGAACGTATTCAACTCGGCTGACGGGCAGCCACACACGGGCAAGTCTGTGCTCCGTCGTCTTTGAACCGGTTCGCGTCTTGACGCAATCCTGCGAAAGAGCCCATACAGCCAGATGATCGCACGAGACGATTGCGGCAGTTGATTTGTTGCTAGCAAAGAATGCTGCGTAGAGCGGGTGGGTTGTCCAATCCAATGCCCGCGTCGGGATGCCATGGTGCTGCGCCATGGCACTTAAAAACCTGGGGGTACAGTACTGGTCTGAGTGCGCGTGCGGACTCTCCAGCCACTCGCGACCGTCGTAAGCCCACAGGTCTCCCATGTCATGCCCGACGGCATCTGCGAGGGCGCGGAATCGCTCGACGAGTTCGAACTCCGATGAAGTAATCGAGAAGACGGTACGATGGCGGTCTATCGATGCGAGGTGATTGGCACGCATGAGGCAGGCCTCGACGTCGCTTTCAAGCGAGGCGGCAACGCGTTCAACCAGCGGATCTAACGGAGTGCGAAACAGCCGAGGCAAAAGCGGAAGCGTTGCGTCCCACTGTCCCCGGAAGTACCAGTTGCTGATCCCGAATTTGTCCGTGGACCAGGCCGAACCGCTCGGCTGCAGGGCGGCCACAAAGTCGCGGGCCGTGTGGTAGTCCTGCAGTTCGAACCAGCTTGGAAGGGAAGCCGTTGTCGTGCTCGAAGCGCTTGGCATTGGGCCGGATGCTAGCAATGCGTGCCAGGATTGAGGCCGTCCATCTGCGCCATCAGTGTCAAGCGACGTAGTATAAGCACTGGGGTTGCACTAGCAGCAGTCTTGACCGGCGCCGACGGAGGGGCCCGACTCGTTGTCACCACCAAAGGAGAGGACACATGATCTGGATGCCACAGCTCCTCGCGACCTGCGCCTTGACGGCCCTGCTTCAGACCGCCCCGGGCCCCGCGAGCCCACAACAGCGAGTCGTTGTGCCTCGGAACATTTTCGACGCCAAGCTCCTCGTGGGTTCATGCGATCGGCTGGTTGTCGCGCGCGTCAGGGAGATACAAGAGTTCGATCGGGAACCCGGTTCGCTGGGTCAGCCGACGCCACCCAAGATCCGCATCGCGGACCTCGAAGTCATCAGCGCGCCATTTGGTTCGATGTCCGAGAACTTGCACGTGCGCCTGCCCGAGGGCGCGACTCCGGCTGAAGTCGGCGTATGGCCGCTCGGACGCAATTTGCTCGCGGCGGATGACGATTGGAATGCGTTTGCGCGAATCGAGAAGGATTTGCATGCGGACCCGCTCTGGATGCCTTCTTCGAAATATGAGCCGTGGTCGATGCGGACGACCGCAAATGATCGAGAGGTTCTCGTACCCGGCTGGATGCTGAAGACTCGTGCCGAAGCCAACTCCAAACTAGTGGACAGATTCGCGTCGCGGTGGATCACGGTCGGCGAGCTCGAGGCTGCGCTCGCGGACGAGCTGACGCGCAGTGCGCCACGAACGGAGGCGGAAATCGTAAGTATGGGACCAGGCAACTGGCAGGTGATGATTCAGGGCAACGGGCAGGGCACATTGAACATGAGGCCTGCCTTCAGGTGGAGTGACGAGCAGAGGGCGAGATGGGAGCAGGCAGTCGTGAAGTTCGAGTTCGCGAGCATGCCGAACCGGGTCGGAAGCTCCCCGGCACCCTGCTCGCCCGTCTTGGTCCTCAGCAGAGTGACTGCGGCCGGTCGTCGATCGGTGCACTACTCCGGCGATGGGCCGAGAGATGGCGCTCCTGATCCATGGGGACTCCGTTTCGCGGGTCTGTGGGCCGAGCTCCGCGCGCTCGTACCGAACTAGGCGCGTCGATCCTACCCCGGGCGGATAGAGCGCGAGGTGGGCGCGCTTGCACGACCAGTGCCCGCACCGCGCCCAACCCGGTGAACTCGGGCCCGGCATTCCCACCAGGAGAGCGCGGGATTCGTAAGGCTGTTAACCAGATGGTCGGAGAGAACCGCGCTCTCCGAGAGTTTCGAGAGCGGTCTGGCGCAGAACTCGGCGGGTCGGCGGCCGGCAGAACGCGAGCGTAGAAAACCGCCTCGAAACGCTGTGCTCAGAACCGAGCCTGCCGTCGCGACTTACGTCAGCGCGTGCAGAACCTCGCGCTCGGCCGCTGTTAACCACCCCTCGCGGAAGTTCGCAATTTGGGGGTGGCTCCCCGAGTAGGGCTCGAACCTACAACAACCCGGTTAACAGCCGGGTGCTCTACCATTGAGCTATCGGGGATCGTGGGGAATCGGACGCAGAAGGGTAGCCCCGGGTCGGGGACTGTCAAGCTTTGAGCGAGAGCCGTGCGACGGGGCTGGAACGCGAGTGCGTCGTGAACGTTCCGTCGGCAAATGCGCGGAAGCCCTTCTGAATTCGCCCAAGGCCGTCCTTGCGTGGGACAGGGCTCAGGTTCGCGCTGATTTCCGCAGCACGGCGAGGTCCTCGACTCCGAATCGGACCGGCTCCCTCGGAATCGCCTCCAGGGAGAACGACTGGAGCAGATCCCGCGGTCGCACCAGTGCTCCCCGATTCTCGCCGATCGACCGCGCGACCCAGGCGACGATCGCGCGCGGATCGAGGCCCTCCTCGCGCAGGCTCGCGAGGGTGATCGAGTCGCGTCGCTTCGCCAGGCGCTCTCCCTGTTCGTCGACGACCAGCGGCACGTGCCACCAGCGCGGGTGGGGGAGCCGCAGCAGCTCCTGCACGCGCCACTGACGCGCCGCGCTCGGCAGCAAGTCATCCCCGCGCACGACGTCATTCACTCCCTGGCGAGCATCGTCGACGACAACAGCGAGCTGGTATGCGAACGCTTCATCGCGACGGCGAAGGACGATGTCGCCGACTTCTCGCGCAACATCGAACTCGCGGCTTCCACACACACCATCCTCGATCTCGATCGCGCCTTCAGGCACGCGCAGTCGCAATGCGGGATCGCGGCCCGTTGCCTGCCTCGCGGCTTCCATCGACGCGAATCTCCCTCGGCAGGTTCCTGGGTAGCGTTGCTCGACTTCTCCCGCGTGGGGCGCCGAGAGTGCCTCGATCTCTCCACGCGTGCAGACGCAGGGATAGGCGAGTCCGCGATCCAAGAGATGCTGACACGCCTCCTCCATCGCACGCGTATCGCGCGACTGCAGCAGCGGCTCGCCGTCCCAATCGAGACCTAGCCAGCGCAGATCCTCGATCGTCGCCTCGACGCTTCCCTCGCGCATGCGCGTCGCGTCGAGATCTTCGATGCGCAGCACGATGCTTCCGGCGCGCGAGCGTGCGTGCCACCAGGCGAGCAGGAAGCTGCGCGCATGTCCGAGATGCAAGCGCCCGGTCGGGCTCGGCGCGAGCCGGCCGACCGGGCGTGTGGGATCAGGAGTCGTCTTGCTCATCGGCGCGCGGCGCGAGCAGCAGGCCAACAGGGTTCGCCGGACGCGAGCGCCATCGCGCGCGGCCGGCGACAACCGCTAGTAACGATAATGATCCGGCTTGTACGGCCCGTTCTTCGGCACGCCGAGATACGCGGCCTGCTCGCTCGACAGCTCGGTGAGCTTTACGCCAAGCTTCTCGAGGTGCAGGCGCGCGACGCGCTCGTCGAGGTGCTTGGGCAGCGTGTACACCTTCTTCTCGTACAGCTCGTGATTCGTGAAGAGCTCGATCTGCGCCATCACCTGATTCGTGAAGCTGTTCGACATCACGAAGCTCGGGTGTCCCGTCGCGCAGCCCAGGTTCAGCAATCGCCCCTCGGCGAGCACGATCACCGCGTGCCCATCCGAGAAATTCCACTCGTCGACCTGCGGCTTGATGTTGACGCGCTTGACGCCCTTGAGCTTCGTCAGGCCCGCCATGTCGATCTCGTTGTCGAAGTGGCCGATGTTGCCGACGATCGCGTTGTGCTTCATGCGCGCCATGTGGCTGGCCTGAATCACGCCCTTGTTGCCCGTGGCCGTGACGAACAGGTCGGCGGTCTCGACCACGTCCTCCAACGTCGTGACCTGGTAGCCCTCCATCGCGGCCTGCAAGGCGCAGATCGGATCGATCTCGGTGATCACGACGCGAGCCCCCTGGCCGCGCAGCGATTGCGCGCAGCCCTTGCCGACGTCGCCGTAGCCGAGCACCACCGCGACCTTGCCGGCGAGCATCACGTCCGTCGCGCGCATGATCCCGTCGACGAGGCTGTGGCGGCATCCATACAGATTGTCGAACTTCGACTTGGTGACCGAGTCGTTGACGTTGATCGCCGGGAACAAGAGCGTGCCGGCTTCCTTCATCTGGTACAGGCGGTGCACGCCGGTCGTGGTCTCTTCCGAGACTCCGCGGATGTTCTTGGCCATCGCAGTCCACTTGCCGTTGTCGCTCTTCAAAGTCCGAGCGAGCAGCTCGAGGATCAGCGCATACTCTTCGCTGTCGTCCTTGGTCGGCTTGGGCACGCGGCCGGCCTTCTCGAACTCGCTGCCCTTGTGCACGAGCAGGGTCGCGTCGCCGCCGTCGTCGAGCAGCATGTTCGGGCCCTTGCCGTCGGGCCAGGTCAGCGCCTGGTCGGTGCACCACCAGTACTCGTCGAGGGTCTCGCCCTTCCAAGCGAACACGGGCACGCCCTTGGGACTCTTCGCGCTGCCCTTGCGGCCGATCGCGACGGCGGCGGCGGCGTGGTCCTGGGTCGAGAAGATGTTGCACGAGGCCCAGCGCACTTGCGCGCCGAGGTCGACCAGGGTCTCGATGAGCACCGCGGTCTGGATCGTCATGTGCAGCGAGCCGGTGATGCGCGCGCCCTTGAGCGGCTTCTTGCCCGAGTATTCTTCGCGCAGGGCCATCAGGCCGGGCATCTCGTGCTCGGCGAGCTCGATCTCCTTGCGCCCGAAAGCTGCGAGGGAGAGGTCTTTGACTTTGAAGTCAGCGGCGTTGGTGGTGGCTGTCGGGCTCATGGATGTCAGGGGCTCGTGGAGCGATGGAAAAGAAGTGAACGATCACGCGCGACCGTTGCGGGCGCGCACGAGGAACATGGAGAGCTGCGGCTGGGTCTCGTCCTTGGCCTGCTCGTCGCGGCGTGGACGATAGCGATCGTCGAGCGGCTCGATCTCCGCCGACACGAAGCCCGCGCGCTGGAACGCGGCGACGACGTCCGACGGCTCGAGGCCGAGATGGCGGTGGCCGAGCGTCTCGTGCAACCACTCCTCGCGGTGCGGAGCGAGGTCGAGCACCACGGCCGTGCCGCCGGGCTTGAGCACGCGGCGCATTTCCGACAGCGGGCGCTCGAGGGCCGCGAGGTGGTGCAAAACCATGCCGCAGACCAGTCCATCGACTTCGCCGTCGGCGAGCGGCAGCTGGTCGAGCTCGCCGCTGCGGAACTCGACTTCGGTGCCGCGCTGGGCCACGGAAAGTCGCGCGCGCGCGCGCTCGAGCATCGACTCGGAG
>Ga0193706_1001392_pt1 | contig 10879 bp, 7 predicted proteins | sample U3c1metaG_FD_160130 | JGI IMG/M metagenome (GOLD analysis project Ga0193706, IMG submission 160130) | Soil microbial communities from a riparian zone of the East river system, Colorado, United States - U3c1 | ecosystem: Environmental > Terrestrial > Soil > Riparian zone | place: USA: East River... | reverse complement strand
AGGTCGTCGTAGGCACCGATCCGCGTCAACAAGTCTTGCTCGAAGTCCCGGCGCAAGCACGAGTGATCGTGCACACCTTCGACGGCGACTCCGAAGTACCACTCGTCGGCGCTCAATACATGTGTAACTGGGTGAAACCGGGAAGCATGGGTTCTGGCGGCGGGGGGGCCTCGAAGCCGGAAACGGCCCCAGGGCAGTTCGAGTTCCTGATGCCACCTGGAACAGTCGAGATCTCCGTATCCGCTCCCGACCGTATCTTCGAGAGAAGACTCGTCGAGGTCGCGCCAGGCCTCAACCAAGTGACGGTCAAGATTCCGCACCCTTTCCGGATGGAGTTCGTGCTTCACGAAGGGGACAAGCTGGTGCCCTGGGCGCCTCGCTCGTTGGACAAATTCAAATTCGAGCGTGTCGACAAGTCTGGGTCCAGTGCTAGCACGCAGTTTCATTCGTCAGGCCGGATCATCTGCCTCGTTCCCGAGGCCGGCGTCTACCGCGTCAGCTTCTCGAAGATCCCGGGCTATCTCCCAGTCGAGCCCTTCGAGGTGACGCTCGAGGAACGCAAGCTGATCGAGAAGGTCATCCAGATCGTGCGCGAGTGAGGGGCTCCCGGGAGAAGGCCCGCGGGTATCGCGGTTCACTCTGAGACGCCGCGTCGCACTCGTTCGAGAGAAAATCCGCAAGATCGTTGCACCCCGATCGACTCGTGCTGGGTTGGATAGGCGAGAGTTGCTCGCGTGGCCAGTCAAGATGCAATCACGGACGAGGGTTGGCTGACCCACGCCGCCGCGCTGCGGGCCTTGGCCGCCGCGCTCACCAACGACGCGAACGAAGCCCAGGATCTAATCCAGGAGACCTGGCTGCGAGCGCTCCGCCACGAAGGTTCCGGTGACCGTCCGCGCTCCTGGTGGGCGGCGGTCCTGCGCAATCTCGCTCGCAATCGCGCGCGCCAGCGACGCCAGCGAGCGCACGACGAGCGCGAGGCTGCTCGCGACGAGCGGCTGCCGAGCGAGTTCGAAGTCCTGGAGCGACTCGAGGTGGCTCAACGCGTCGCCGCGGAAGTGACGCGTCTCGACGAGCCCTACCGCACCACGATCCACCTGCGCTACTTCGAAGGCCTGAGCCCCGATGAGATCGCGAAACGATCCCAGGCGCCGCTCGAGACCGTGCGAGCCAGGCTGCGCCGCGGTCTTGCGCTCCTGCGCGAGCGCATGGACCGCGCCTCTGGCGGCGATCGCAACGCCTGGAGCGTCTCGCTCGCTTCGATTGCAATTCGCGGCAAGCCAACGGCGCTCGCGGCACTCGGCAGTTCCCTGATTACCATCGGAGGCATCGCGATGAGCGCAAAGATTGCATTGGGAGTTGCCGCGGCGGTCGTGATCGGCATTGGAGCGTACCTCCTGCGTCCCGGCGGCGACCCATCGACACCGAACGGCCCCGCAGTCGTCGAGGCCGCCGCGCCTGGCTTGCCTGCGGCGCTCCCGGCCGCGGAATCTGCACAGAGCGAATCCTCGCTCGGTGCCCGCGCCGAAGCCGCGCAATCCGATCCGACTCCAGTCGCTGCCTCAGGCGACGACACGATCGAAGTCCGCGGCACCGTCGTGATCGTCGACGAACAAGGAGTCGAGCGTCGCAGTGAGTCTGGAACCGTCCTCGCATCCTTTGGAACGCAGGCGAAGCGTGGCCAGACACGTCCGTTGGATTTCACGAAGGGTGCCTGGTCGCTGCGTATCGGGAGAGGTGACTCCCTCGGGTTTTACAAGCTCGTGGCCAGTGAACGTGAAGCGCTGCTCGCGGAAGATTCACGATTTCTGCAGCCCGGTTCGGAACCGATCGAGGTGCGCGGCAGGTGGCTCAAGCGTGGCCGGCTTCGTGTAGTCGATGCCGCCACGAAGCGGGAGCTGCGCGACATCGAGTTGCGGTACTCCGACGATAGGCACGTGAATTGGGAGTGGGTCCATCCCGGCGATTCCATCGAGAAGATGTCGCTTCTGCGCTTCGTTTCGTCGCCCGTCGATCTGCCCGAACGTTTGAAGTTCACGCCGTATTGGCTTCACGTCGCAGGCTACGCGTGGCTGCGCGTCGACTTCGATCACCTGGTCGGCGGCGAACGCACGGTGGAGCTCCTGGATCCCGCGTCGATCTCCGTGACGATCACCGGCACTCCGCCACCTGGTGTGTTCGTGCGCCTGTATCCGACACGAGTCCTGACGGTGCGCGGCGAAACGGGGCCCAAATCCGTCGTGAGCGAGTTCGGAGAGGATGCCGTCTCGGTTCACGCATCCATGAACGGCCCCACGCTCATCACCGATCTCGCGCCAGCGACGTATCTCGCCGCGGTCGAGTCCGGCGTGGACGAAAGCAAGCAACGCCTGGGCGAGCAGCTGATCGTGCTTCCCGCAGGTCCAGTCACCGATGTGACGGTGGTGGTCGATGCGAGCAAGCTCGATGTGCCCATGGTCCATCTATTCGGGACCCTTGCTTTGCCCGAGGGGAGCGATGTGGCCAATGCAAGACTCTGCTTGTGGCGCGAAGGTGGAGGAGCGGATCGAGTCGCGTTGAAAATCGCAGAGATGACCTTGCTCGAGGGCGACGAACGAGTTCGCAACTGGGATGCGGGGAATGTGCGCACGGGATCGTGGGGAGCGAGCGTGGAGTCCGTTGGCTACCGGCAATTGATCCACGCGGATGAACCTGGAAAGCTCCGCGTAGAAATCGTCGTTCCTCCTCTTGTCACGGTATCGATCGATGTCAGCGATGCGGCCACGGGTGACGCGTTGAAGCCCGAGCGCATCATGTGGTCGGACGCGCGGATCGAGGGATTGTCGATGGGCTTCGGAGTCCACGTTCTTCCACTCGACAAGAAGGGCGCATACTGGTTCTCGGCGCCCGCTGGCGTCGCCTCGGTGTCCTGCGACCTCACGGGCTACACACCTTTCTACGAGCAGGTGTCCCTGACGGGAGCCGAGCACTCGTTGCACATCAAGCTCGAGCGCGCAGCCGGGGTCCATGTGGAAGTCTTCGAAGGCGAAGCTCGACTTCGAGCGGGCTTCGATTTCTTTTTCGCAATGCGCATCACTCTCGTCGGCCAGCGCCGCCCCCTGGGCAGACCCTCGCAAGACACGGAGTTCGAGTGCTCCAGACTCCTCGATCCAGGCCGCTACGAGATCAAGTTCCCGATCCTCGACGGGTATGAACCGATCGAGCCGCTGACGGTCGACGTGGCCGCCGGACAGATTCTCGACGTGCGAGTGAACGTCAAGCACAAGCAGTGAGCGAGGCTCTGGCGCGCTTCCCAGGCGGCTAGCGCCACTTCAGCAACCCCCTGGTCAGCGCCTGCTCTTCGATGCTGGTCGCGAGGCGATCCAGCTTGAAGTACTCGGGAGTCCTGGGCGTCACAAGGACCGTCTTCCGCACGCCGTTGGCCCGGACTGTGATGATGGTCGATGTGATGTGGCTGGCCTTCACTCGATATTCATCTTCGAGCTGAAAGAAAGTGGCACGCTCGATCTCCGTCCAGATCTTCTCGACGGTCTCCGTTCCGATCGCGTCTCGCTCGTAGCCGTTGAACGATACGCTGCCATCGGAGCTCACTTCCGTCAGATCATGGGAGAACAGCTTCGCATCGGGTTGCCGCCGCACCGTCACGACCAGATCCGAGGGAGGCGCCTTGCCCTCGGCGACCTTGCCCTCGCCGGGAGTCCTGCACCCGACCTGTCCCAGGCTCGCCAGGCAGATCAGTGCCAGCACGCTCCGGCGGGGAACCAAAGTCTTCACACCCTCAGCATGCCGCATCGCAGCGGCACCGCAACACGCCGTTCGGTTCGCCGAGGAGCCTCGGGGCGAGGCGCACCGAGGCGCGGGATTTCCCAGACCTGAATCGTGTGGGACAATCCGAGGGACCTGGTCCTGTTCCGCCACTCTCCGGTGGAACTATCCTGGCGGATTTGCCCTGTACACGTGTCCAGGCTGGCGACCCCTACCGCCAGCTGCGAAAGTACTGAATCCGCGCCGATTCTGGATTTTCTGAAACTCTCCTGACCGCTGCTGACGCTGCTTCCCTGCCGGTACCAATGCGAGCCGGCCGAGACGGTACGGAACGAGCGCCTTGCGCATAGCCTGATTCGCGGTCCCCACCCAATTCCCCACCCAAATGAAGTTCAAAACCAATCTGCTTCTCTTGTGCACGCTGCTCGGAGTTCCCGCCGGCGCGAGCGCTTTCCAAACGGGATTTCCTGGCCAGCCGCTGTCCGGGGAGGAGTTCGACATGTGTCCGTGGAAGCGGACCTGGCCAACCGTGTCGACGAACACCATGGGAGTGGCGGTCGCCGGCGACTTCACCGGTGACTATTCTCCCGACGTCTGGCAGCACGCCGACGGAGCGCTGGTGCTGTTCGTGAATCCGTCGCACATGGACGTGAATGTCGTGTACACCGGGACGGTCAGCTCAATCGCGCGCCTCCCCGGTGCCACCGTGCTGGACAAGAGTCGGCTGCTTTTCGCTGACTACGCCGGCGTGGGGATCATCGAATACACGGTGGGAGCGACGAATCCGATCACGGTTACCTCGGTCAGCATCCCGACAGGAACTCCCACCCAGTCCTGGCTCAGCGTCAAATCGCTTCGATGCTGCGACCTGGACGGAGCGTACGGCCTCGATCTGATGGCAATCAACTCGGCGGGAACCTACCTGCTGCGCCTGATGAGCGATGGGCAGGGTGGGTACACCCATGCGCCGGCCATCTACCTCGGCAGCGGCGCCACCGAGGCCTTCCCGATGATCTACAACACCGGAGAGGCTCAGCAGTTCGCCGTGCTGACCAACGCCTGGTTCTTCATTGTGCAATCCAGTGGAGTGCGCAGCAAAGTGATCGCCAATGGCTCCGCCGGCCACATCGCCAAGCTCACCCAGGTTCCGTCCTACGGAACTCCCCTCCCCGACTGTGTCGCGTGGTGGCAGGACCTGGGCAGCGGCGACGGGCAGCTCCGGCTGGTCGACAGCAGGGCGACCCTGCAGACTCCGGTTCCGCTGGACGATCTCGACATTTCGGCAATTGCGACCGGCGACGTCGACGGGAATGGGAGCGACGATGTCTCGCTGGTTTCCTCGGTCGATCAGGTCGTCTACACGTACTTCAATCATCGCGACGCCGATACCTTGACAATCAATCGTTTCGAGGATGACTGCGTGAATTCGATCTCCTTGGAGGGCGAGAACATGCTCGGGATCGGCAATACGGCCACTCCCCTGCTCGTCGACCTGAACTTCGACGGCATGGCTGATTTCTTCGCCATCGACACGGACGATCCGCGAGCGTACGCGATCCAGACGCTGCCGCCGCGCCGCGTGCTTTACCAGCAAACGCAAGCGCAGCCTCACCCGTGCTTTGATCGCGCGGATTACCACGCTGCGAATTGGCTCGCCCATAATTGCAGTGTGTCCGGGACTGCCACCGGGGTGCTGATGCTGTCGCTCAACAATCCCTGGCCTAGCATCACTCCGACCGCCGATCTTTCTGGATGGCTGCTCGATCTCGTGGTGTATCGCCAGCCTGCCGACGTCGCACAAGTGGTGCAACCTGTCGAGCCCGTTGCCAGGGTCCACTATCAGTACAACTTGAATAACGGGGATTATCTCAATTGGGCCCCTGCTGGTGCCGTCTGGTCCTTCCCGATCACGATCGAAGAGAGCGCTGCGTCGTTCCACGACAAGTTCTACATCGTCCTCAAGCCTCTGCCCCCCGGCTCCTCGCCGCTGGCTGAATACATCACCGGAGTCACCTCCGAGGACTTGATGAACGGCACCCATGAGGCCACGACCTACCTGAAGACACGGCCCGGAAGCTGGGGGGATTCCACGGACTTCGAGCTCGTGGAGGAGGACTGCAGCGTAGCCAGCAACAAGAAACCCTCTGGATCGGTGCCTCTGCTGCGCGTGCCGCCTTACCAGCCGAACACGGTTCCGAGCGTGCCATCCGCGACGTCGCCGCCGGCAGGGATCGACCTTTCGACCGGGCAGTAGGCAGCCTCGATGGGCCCAGGTCACCGCGCCATCTGACCAAGGCCGGTGACCTGCACCAGCGAGTAGTAGAAGGGGTGGGGGAAACGGGGATTCTTGGCGACAGCCTCGCGAGCCGCTCGCATCGACTCGGCGCGGCTGTCGCCCGCGGAAAGGCGCTGGTGGAAGACCTCCATCAGCGCCTGCATCGCTCCTGCTTCGACCGGGTGGGATGAGAGCACGACGCAGCTCGCGCCGGCGAACATGAAGGCGCCTCCGAGGTGGTTCAGGCCGTCTTCGCCGTAACGCTGCTCCGAGTGGGCTGCCGAGCAGGAAGAAAGCACGACGGTGTCGGGAACGTGCAGTTTTTCCTCGACCTCGTCGCAATCGAGGATGCCGTCGTCGCCTTTCGACATCGGGCGCAACACCAGCGCCGCCGATCGCTCCTTCTTCGGCATGACGGTGCCGTGAGCCGTCACCTGCAGCACGCTCGCGAGGCAAAGGCCCGGGGCCTCGAGGGCGGCACGAGTCGCGGTTTCGCCGATGAAGGCCTGCTCCAGTTTCGGATACGGCTTCTGCACAGCCTTCCGATTCGCGTCGTTGAAGGGGATGGGCGCCAGACCGCGAAGCGCGGGATCAGCCCATGCTGGAATCGCTGGCGCCGCGACCAGCCATAGACCGGCCTTGTCGGCGGGCGGGGGCGGTGTCTTCGCTCTCCGGTTGGCCAGCTTGACCTGGACCGGCAGCGACGGCGCGCGATCGATGGCGAAGCGGATGCCGAGGACCTCAGGCCCGCCCAACGGAATCGCCTCGAACGGCAGGCCATCCATCAGGTCGGCGCCGACGATCGTGACCGACTTCCAGCCTGCCATGCGTGCACGGATCTCCGCGGGGAATAGCGTGTCCGCGACCAGCTTGCCGTGCCTCTCGAGCGCGGCGAGATTCCTCGCGAGAGATTTTTCGTCCCCGGATGGCGCGGTGCTCACGTCGTTCAGCCATTGATCCACCAATGGCGCCCAGACACCCTGGGCGGCGACGGCCTTGCACAGACCTGATGGCTTCGCGTCGAAGGCGAGCACCAGGGTGCGGTGGTGGTCGGGCACGAACACGAGCACTCCGCCTTCCGCGCTGGTCATGAGCTTGCGCACGTCGACGGGAGTGCAGGCAGCGCCCTTGAGGGCGCGCGACAGCGATCCGAGCTCCTGGGCTTCGATCAAGGCTTCCAGCGCCAGGTCGAGGCCGTGTTCTTCCCCTTCGACCGCGAGCGACAGCTCGATCAGCTCGTTGAGCATGAATCGACGTGTCCGGAAATGCAGGAAACCAACTCCGCCGCTCGATCTTTCATCGCCTTGAAGGTCATCGATCATCCGATCGTAGGCCTGTTTCAGGGAGGCGAGCTGCTCCTTCCCGCTCGCCTTGTCCAGGCCGCGAGCACGGAGCAGATGCGACGAATAGGCCTCGATCTCGGCCTGGTCGCGCGCACTCATGCCGGCCTTCTGTTCCTGTAGGATCCTGGCGAGCTCGGCCTTCGCCGCCTCCAAGCTCTGCTCGGCACTTTCCAGGTCGCCCTGACGGATCTGGAAGTCCACCAGCGACATGTAGGCGCTGCGCCGATCTTCGGGATCGAGGGCTTCGTCCTCGAGCACGCTCGAAAGGATGGTCGAGGCTTCCTCCGCGTATTCAGCCGTCATCGGCTCCATGTCCGCGAAGGCTTTGCCGAGGCGCATCTGTAGCCGGGCTGGAAGCGGCGGAATGCGCTCCTTGCCGCCCGGCCGCAGCAGCTTGATGACCTCCTGCTTGCGGTCAGTCGCGAGCAGCAGGTTGACCTCGAACAGCAGCGCGTGTTCCTGCAGCTGTGGATTGTCAGCTTGGATTGCCGCTTCCTTGCAGCGCAAGAGGGCGGACCAGGCGAGGTCGGGCACGCCGAGCTCGTTGTAGAGCTGCGTGCGCAGCAGCTCGCTCTGGGCCTGGAGCTCGAATCTTTGCGCGAAACCAGGCCCGAGCGCGGCGATCCGCTGATCCGCAGTCTTGACCGTTTCCAAGGAGACGGTCTTGGTGCCCGCCCGGCGCTGGACGTCAGCCAGCGTGTGCAGCGTCAAGGGCGCGAGCCTGGGCTCCACGTCCTCGGCAAGCGCGCGCTCGAGCAGCTTGCGCGCGCGGATCTCGTCCTTGTGAGCCAGGAGGTCCTGGGCCTGGGTCACGAGCATTCCGGTGTGGAAATACCGGTGCATGTCCGCGATCTGCATGTTGCCCACGGCTTTGTCCGCGAGCCCGTACCACGCATCGCTCTTCGCGCGCTGATCCGGCCACTGCGCCATCAGGATGGAACCCGCGTACAGAGCCATCAGCGCGTCGGGATCGTGAGCCGCGGCCCCGGTGGTCGAATTATCCAAAGCCTCGAGCCACGCGATCAACTCGTCGCGCGCGGCTGCGACCTGCCCAGGGCCCGCGTCCAAGAGCTTCTGCGCGAGCCCGCCGTACTCCTCCTGCTTCGGCTGCTTCGGCTGCTGACGCGTGAGCGTGGGGCTCGCCATCGCGCGCGTGGTTGCGACGGCCCCACCCAGGCCGCAAAGCAGCAGCAGGACTACTGCCTCGTTGAGCCGCGCGACGCGGGCACCGGCTTGGAGACGAGGTCGCCTCCCATGCTCCCGCTGTAGATTTCGACGGTCCATTCGATGTGCTTCAGACCGGGCACGAAGAAGTCCTTGATCTTGCGGTCCTCCGCAGGGAGGGCAGATCCAGGGTGCCAGGTCGTGGCCCCGATGTTATCGATTACGAGCGGGTCGCTGTCGATCGCATCCGTGTTCGTGATCCGTAGGCGGAACGATTTCCCGGCGGCGAGCGGGGGCGCTTCCCACACGAACTTGCCGAAATCCGAATCGACTCCCGAGGGCGCGACCCCGCGAAGGACTTGAGTGTCGTCGTTGAGCATCACGTCGTTGGGCCGCTGGGTCTGTGCCCCGCCCTCGGACGACCGAGCCCAGCGATAGACGAGCACGCCACAGATCGACGCCGCCACCGCCAGGGCGACGAGTCGACCCATCCGCGAACGCGTCCGGGACATCCGCGAGCGTTCTTCGAAGAAGTCGTGAACGCGCCGTTCCTGAGTCTGGCCCAGGCTGCCATCGGCTGCGCGAGCGACACCGGCTCGTTCCTCTTCCCCAGCGGCGGCGAGGGACTTCTGCAGGCGCTCGAGCTCGCGCAGACGCTCGCGGCAGGTTGCGCAGGTATCGAGGGTTTGACGGGCATCGGAAGAGGTCCGCGAGAGGTCGCCGACGACGATGCGCTCGAGCAGCGCGGAGTGGGAGGGATCGTGGTGTTTCATCAGAGTTGATCGGGCCTGTAGGCGCGCAGCGTTTCCTGCAGCTTCTCCAGGCCGCGGTAGTACTTGGTCTTGGCCGTGTTGGCCGGCATCGACAGCCGAGCGGCGATTTCCTCGAAGGTCAGCTCCTGGAAATGCTTCAAGCGGATCACGTCGGCTTCGACCTGGTCGAGCCGGTCGATCGCGCGGTGGAGGTGCTCGTATTCGAGCAGGCGCATGCGGCTGTCCGACGCAGGCGTCACGGCCGGTTCGTCCTCGAGCTCGCCCACGCGCTGGCGCGTGCGCTTGCGGCGCACGGCGTTCATCAGCTCGAACGAGGTGAAGCGGTACACCCAGGTCTCCAGGGTCGACAGGCCGGCGAAGCTCGGGAGCTTGTTCCAGATCAGGACCAGGACCTCCTGGGAGACGTCCTCGATGTCGTGCTCGTTGAGCGGCCGTCCCAAGCGGGCGTTCTGCGCGGCGAGGCTCAGCGGCACGCAGCGCATGCGCCGCACGAATCCCGCAATGGCCTCGGGCTGGCCCTGGCGCATGGCGCGGACGAGCTCGAGATCCGAGAGGTGCTCGTCATGCGACCTCAACATGCAACGCGGTTCGTCGCCGCTCGGGCGAACCCCACGCAGGCAGACTCGAGCTCGGTGAGGCACATGTTGCAGACAGTGGCTCTCGCAATCGTGACCGCTGACCCGACCTGGCCGCAAGAAGGCAGGGGGGAGGGGCGGGGATTCCATGGCGGGGATCGACACAGATCATCCGCGTCGTGTGAACCGCCGGCAGTTTCATGGAATCCGAGAATCTGTCCCCGAACGTGGCAAGATTCTCGAAATGAGGGCGGCCCCGGCGGAGGAATGCGTCCTGGGCCGGGGCCGCGTGGCGATCACCTCTGCTCAGGGATCGCAAACCTGCGCGCCCGCTTCCTTGGTGTCAGGGAAGCTCCACTTGGACCAGGCCTTGTCCTGGATGCCCGCGAGGACATGGAACTGGGTCAGGGTCGGAAGGATCAGTTCCGTGGTCGGCGGCGTGCCCGTGACCATGGCGGAGCCGCTCCACACGTTCAGGGGCGTCATCGACGGATCGTTCAGGTCGAAGACGTCGCGGTCGACGTGCACGACGGCTTCGATGCTGAAGATCAGCTTCTCGTTGGCCCCCAGGGCCGCCAGCAGACCGAAAGTCCGAGTGAATTCAGAAACTGACCTGGGATCTCGCGACGGCGGCGAATGATGCGTGCATGTCTTCAGGCGAAGCCAGCACAGGCGTCCGCGGACGTTGGGTTCGCAGATCGACCAGAGCAGCTATCGGAGAGGCGCTTTCACCTGCAATCGGCTGGTCAACACGATCTCGTAGACACTCTGATCGCCAATCTCGACCGAGGTCTGGAACTCTTCCTCTCCGACGCGCGTTCCGCCAGCGCCGTTCCTGATCGCGGCTATGGAATATGTGCCCGCTTTGATTCCCATGATGCTGTACGGCGCTTTGACAAACGTAATTTGATTGACCCTGTGCGATGGCTGCGAGATCAAGCGCAAGATGACCGGGCCGGCGTACGACAATCCCAGTTCGTCTCG
>Ga0193706_1001391_pt1 | contig 10879 bp, 12 predicted proteins | sample U3c1metaG_FD_160130 | JGI IMG/M metagenome (GOLD analysis project Ga0193706, IMG submission 160130) | Soil microbial communities from a riparian zone of the East river system, Colorado, United States - U3c1 | ecosystem: Environmental > Terrestrial > Soil > Riparian zone | place: USA: East River... | reverse complement strand
CACGTGGATCGGGCCATGGGCGGCGACGACGTGGGCGCACATCGAGTCCTGCCTCGGCACCACGCCCGCCTCCATGCCGGTGGCCGCCGCCGGCACCTGCCGGTCGGCGTCGATCAGGTTGACGACGGCCACCTCGCAGCCGGCGATGAAGGCGGCCAGCCGGGTGAGCGCCTCGAGATCGGGGTCGGTCGGGGCGTCGAGGATGCCGTACCGGTGCAGTGCCGCGAGGCGGCGGGCCTCGTCGGCCGGGATGGGGGCCGTCAACGTCGTTCTCCGCCTGGTGGCTGAAGCGGGTCGGCCAGGAACCTAATGCCATGGCGACCGCGGCCGGCGTGACCGATAGTTTCCCGACGATGGCAGCCATCTCCCTTCCTCACGTGGCCTCGGGCAAGGTCCGAGACATCTACGACGCCGGCGACGACCGGCTCCTCCTGGTGACCTCGGACCGCCTGTCGGCGTTCGACGTGGTGATGGCCGAGCCGATCCCGGACAAGGGCCGGGTCCTCACCGCCATGTCCGCCTTCTGGTTCGACCACCTGGCCGACGTGGTGCCCGGGCACCTCATCTCCACCGAGCTGGAGGACATGCCCGACGAGGCCCAGGACCCGTCGCTCGCCGGGCGGGCGATGCTGTGCCGCCGGGCCGACATGCTCTCGATCGAGTGCATCGTCCGGGGCTACATCACCGGCTCGGCCTGGAAGGAGTACAAGGCGTCCGGCACCATGCCCGGCACGCCGCTCCCCGAGGGCCTGAAGGAGTCCGACCGGCTCCCCGAGCCGGTGTTCACCCCGTCGACCAAGGCCGAGGTCGGCGATCACGACGAGAACGTGTCGTTCGACACGGCCGTCTCGCTGGTCGGTGCCGAGCTGGCCGAGAAGGCCCGCGACGTCTCGCTCGAGCTCTACCGCCGGGGTGCGGCCTGGGCCGCCGAGCGGGGGATCCTCATCGCCGACACCAAGTTCGAGTTCGGCCTGGTCGAGGGCGAGCTGGTCCTGGCCGACGAGGTCCTCACCCCCGACTCGTCCCGGTTCTGGTCGGCCGACGAGTGGGTGCCCGGCTCCACCCCACCGTCGTTCGACAAGCAGCCCATCCGCGACTACCTCGAGACCCTCGACTGGGACAAGACCCCACCCCCGCCCGCCCTCCCGGCCGAGGTCGTCGCCGCCAGCCAGGCCCGCTACGTCGAGGCCTACGAGCGCATCACCGGCCTGTCCTTGTCCGACTGGCCGGGCGCCTGACCCAGCCGGACCACGAGGTGCCACCACGAGGTGCCAGGCACCTCGTGGTCCTGGACCACGAGGTGCCAGGCACCTCGTGGTCCTAGGCGTCGGCCGGGGTCCACTCTGGGTCGCGGCCGAGCCAGGTGAGGATGTGGGACCAGCCGTCGGTGGCGTCGGTCGGGAGGGCGGGGGCGAAGACGGACTCGGGGGCGAGGCGGCCGTCGCCGTCGGGGATCAGGCCGAGCATGGGCTCGATGACCGCCACCTGGTCGGCGGGCGGGGTGAAGGGCCGGCCCAGGGCGCGGGTCACGTCCCAGGTGTGCACCACCGTGTCGAGCAGCTGGGCGCCGACCAACAGGCTGACCGGCAGCGGCCCGCCGGGAGCCAGCTCGACCTGGAGGACGGTGGTGTCGGGGTCGGCGCCGGCGAAGGCGGCCACGAGGGCGTCGGCCGAGGCGCGCCACGCTGCCGCCGACCAGGGCTGCGGGGCGTAGGCGGCCACCGGCGCGTCCCCGTCGACGACGGCGGCGGCGAAGCCGTGGTTCTGGCCGACCATGTGGGCCAGCAGGGCGGCCAGGTCCCACCCGACGCACGGGGTGGGGCGGGCCAGGTCGTCCGGGGTGATGGCGTCGATGTGCGTGGTCGCCCGGTCGAGGGCGGCGCGGTGGGCGGGTCGGAGGTCGGAGGTCATGTCCTCAGATAATCACCATCGAGGGATGATTGCAATGAGGTGATGGTCCCGGACCTAGGATCGGGACGTGCCTGCCGCCCGCGTCGACCTGCTCGCCTCCGTCCTGCCGCTGGCCAAGGCGCTGCGCCGGATCGAGGACGAGGCCGCCGCCAGTCACGACCTCACCATGTGGCAGTACGCCGTGCTCCAGGTCGTGGCGGCGGGGCCCGGTCGCAACCAGGCCGAGGTGGCGGCCCGCCTCGACTACAGCCGCAACCGCATCGTGGCCGACCTCGACGCCCTCGAGGAGCGGGGCCTGCTCGTCCGCCGCTCCGGCGCCGACCGCCGGGCCAACGAGCTGGTGATCACCGACGACGGCACGGCCACGATGCATGCCGTCCAGGCCGCCATCCACCACGCCGAGGACGCCCTCCTCGCCCCCCTCTCACCCACCGACCAGGCCCACCTCCACCGCCTCCTCCCCCCGCTCGCCCGGGCGGCGAGGTCAACGAAGACGAGGTCGCCGAAGGCGACCTGACAGGCGACCACCCCTGGCGGCGACGACGTCGCCACCGCGACCAGCTACGCCAGCACTCCTCGTGAGGTGGGCGGCCGGATCGCGGCCCAGGCCGTGCGACGGCACCGGAAGCGGAGCGCAGCAGCGGAGGGAGCCCGGACGCGAGCGCAGCGAGCCCCGCACGACGGGAGCCATGGCGAGCACCGAACCGGAGCCGTCGCACGGCCCCCCACCCGTGAGGCCGTTCGGAGCCCTACCCGAGTCGCCATTCGAGGGGAAGGTCCTGGACGGTGCGGTAGATGACGTCGTCGTGGACGTAGGCGATCTCCCACTCCTGCGGGTCGAGGAGGCCGAGGAGGGCGCGCCACAGACGGGCTCCGTCGCGGCCCAGCTCCTCGAGGACGAAGTGCTCGACCTTGGGCCGCTCCGGGTGCTCGATGTCGAAGGTCAGGTCCCACCGGCTGGCCCACGACGCCAGCCGCTCGACCACCGACGCCGGGAGGTCGAGCACGATCGGGTCGAGCTCGACATCGTGGTCCCGATCCCACACCGGGTGGCACCCCCAGCGGTGCTGGAGCTCGAGGTGCCGCACCGCCATCGGCGCACGGTAGCCACTCGTGTTCGGGTGAACCGGTCCGCCGTGCCAGAGTGGGCCCATGCAGTTCGACGTGCTGGTCGAGGTCAGCCCACGGCAGGGGGTGGCCGACCCGCAGGGGCAGACCATCGAGAGGTCGCTGCCGGCCCTGGGCTACGAGGGTGTGGCGGGGGTCCGGGTGGGCAAGGCCATCCGCTTCCGGGTCGATGCCGCCACCGAGGATGCGGCCCGGTCCGAGGTCGAGGACATGTGCGCCCGCTTCCTCACCAACCCGGTCATCGAGGACAGCACCGTCTCCCTCAGCGCACTGCGATGAGTCCCGTCGTTGGCGTCGTCCAGTTCCCGGGGTCCAACTGCGAGCTCGACGTGATCGAGGCCGTCACCGCCCTGGGGGCCGAGGGGCGGCTGCTGTGGCACGGCGACGCCACCGTCGCCGGCGTCGACGCCGTCGTCGTCCCGGGCGGGTTCGCCCACGGCGACTACCTCCGTCCCGGCGCCATCGCCCGGTTCTCGCCGGTCGTGGGAGCCATCGCCGACTTCGCCCGTGGTGGAGGCCCGGTCGTCGGCATCTGCAACGGCTTCCAGGTCCTCACCGAAGCCGGTCTCCTGCCCGGTGCCCTCCGCAAGAACGAGGGCCTCCGCTTCCTCTGCACCACCGTGGAGCTCGAGGTCGCATCCAGCCGATCGGCGCTCACCGGCTCGGTCGCGGTGGGCCAGGTCCTGCGGGTGCCCATCAACCACTTCGAGGGCGCCTACACCTGCGACGAGGAGACCCATCGCCGCCTGATCGACAACGACCAGGTGGTGCTCCGCTACGTCGACAACCCCAACGGTTCGATCGATGCCATCGCCGGTGTGAGCAACGAGGCCGGCAACGTGGTCGGGCTCATGCCCCATCCCGAACGGGCCTCGTCGGCGCTGCTGGGCTCGGCCGACGGCGTGCCGCTGCTGCAATCGCTGCTCGACCGCGCCGCCGTCAGCGCTTAGGCCTCTCGGCGTCAGGCGCCGCGGCCGATCCCAGCCTTCTTGAGCGTGGCGGGAGCGACTCCGGACTCGCGCCAGACGCCATAGCTGATGCCCTTGCGGTCGCCGTAGCCCTTGGCGTTGGCGACGAAGGCCGCCTCCAGCCCTGACAGGTCGACACCGGACGACTTGGTCGCCAGCTCGTTCTCGAGGTCGATGCGCTCCTGCTTGAGGTTCAAGACGGTGATGGCGTCGGCACCGGCCAGCTCGCCCTCGATCTTGGCGATGCGCGCCTTGATGGTGTCGGGCGTGCGCTGACGGCCCCTCTTGGGCTTGTTGGCGGCCAGGGCTTCCAGGTAGTCAGAGACTGCCTTGGCCTGCTTGCGGCCCTCGGCGATCGCGGTCTTGTGCTCGTCGGACATGGTCCGCTTCGCCTTTGTTGCAGCCTTCTTCGGGGGCATGTTCCACCGCTTTCGGATCGGAGTTCAACGAGTGATGGGATCCCCTCCCCATGTGCGTCCAAGAGGGTAGTCGGATGACCACCCTTCGGAGCGAACCTTGGGGTTCTGTAGGGTCCGGACGTGAGCGAGACCGGCCCCGACCCGACCGTCCACCGAGCCCTCGGGCTCACCGACATCGAGGCGGCCGACATCGCCGAGATCCTCGGCCGGTCGCCCAACCACCTCGAGCTGGCCATGTACGCGGTGATGTGGTCCGAGCACTGCTCGTACAAGTCCTCGCGCATCCACCTCAAGCGGCTGCCGACCGAGGGCGAGGGCGTCCTGGTGGGCCCGGGCGAGAACGCCGGCGTCATGGACGTGGGCGACGGCATCGCCGCCGCCATCCGCATCGAGAGCCACAACCACCCGAGCTACATCGAGCCGGCCCAGGGCGCGGCCACCGGGGTGGGCGGCATCCTGCGGGACATCTTCACCATGGGCGCCCGCCCCATCGCCACCATGGACCCGCTCCGCTTCGGCCCGCTCGACGACGCCCGCAGCCGCTGGGTGGCCGAGGGCGTGGTGGCCGGGATCTCGGGCTACGGCAACTCCGTGGGCGTGCCCAACGTCGGCGGCGAGGTGGTCTTCGACGCCTGCTACCAGGGCAACCCGCTGGTCAACGTCCTGTGCCTGGGCGTGCTGCCCACCGAGCGGCTCGTCCTCGGCGCGGCCACCGGCCTCGGCAACCTCGCCGTCCTCCTGGGCTCGTCCACCGGCCGGGACGGCATCGGCGGGGTGAGCGTGCTGGCCAGCGCCGGCTTCGACGAGGGCAGCGAGGACAAGCGCCCGTCGGTCCAGGTCGGCGACCCGTTCGAGGAGAAGCGGCTGATCGAGGCCTGCCTCACCCTGCTCGACGCCGGCCTCGTCGTCGGCATCCAGGACCTCGGTGGTGCCGGGCTCACCTGCGCCACCAGCGAGACGGCGTCGCGGGGCGGCGTCGGCATGGACGTCGACGTCTCGGCGGTGCCCCGGCGCGAGGACGGCATGGAGCCGTTCGAGGTGCTGACCAGCGAGTCGCAGGAGCGGATGCTGGCGATCGTCACCCCCGAGGGACTCGACGAGGTGCTGCGCCTCTGCGCCCGCTGGGAGGTCCAGGCCACCGTGATCGGGAAGGTCACCGAGGGCGGGCGCCTCCGCATCCTCGACGGCTTCGACGGCGAGACCCTCGCCGACGTCCCGGCGAGCAGCCTCCACGACGCCGCGCCGCTCTACGACCGGCCCCGCGCCGCCCCGGCCGACCGGGCCACCCGGGCCGCCACCGACCCCGGCGCGCCCGACCCGGCCGACTGCGGCGCCGTCGTCGTCGACCAGCTCTGCGACGCCAGCTGGGTCTACCGCCAGTACGACCACCAGCTGTTCCTCAACACGGTCGAGGCTCCCGGGGGCGACGCCGCCGTCCTGCGGCTCAAGCACCCCACCACCGGTGTCGACACCGGCCGGGGCCTGGCGATCACCACCGACGGCAACCATCGCTGGTGCGCCGTCGACCCCCGTCTCGGCACCACCGCCACGGTGGCCGAGTCGATCATGAACCTGGCCTGCGTCGGCGCCCGGCCCATCGCCGTCGTCAACTGCCTCAACTTCGGCAACCCCGAGCACCCCGAGGTGATGTGGCAGCTGTCGGAGGCCATCGACGGCCTGGCCGACGCCTGCAAGGCCTTCGGCCTGCCCGTGATCGGGGGCAACGTCAGCCTCTACAACGAGACGGCGGGCACCGACATCGACCCCACGCCCGTGATCGGCCTGCTCGGCATCGTCGACTCGCTCGATCGCCGGCCCCCGAGCGTGGGCCTGGTCGAGGGGCACCGGCTCGTCCTCCTCGGCGCCGATCCGGGCGGCTCGCTGGCCGGGTCCCGATGGGCGGCCGATGCCGGGTCCGCCCGGGTCGGCGTGCTCGACCCTCTCGACCTGGCGGCCGTCACCAGGGTCGCCGGCCTGGTCCGCGAGCTGGTGGTCGACGACGTGCTCTCCGGTGTCCACGACGTGGCCGAGGGCGGGCTGGGCCGGGCGCTGGCCGAGATGGCCGTGCGCACGGGGGTGGGCACGGCGGTGGCCGGCGTCGACGGTCCCGCCGGCCTGCTGTGCGAGACCCCCGGCCGGGTCGTGGCCTGTGTGCCCATCGACGGCGTGGCCGGCGTCCTGGAGCGGGCCGAGGCCGCCGGTGTGCCCGCCCGCGAGCTGGGCGCCGCCGGCGGCGACCGGCTCATGGTCGAGGGCCTGGTCGACGTGGCCCTGGTCGAGGCCACCACCGCCTGGCGCGACCGTCTCCCCGCCGCCCTCGACGGCCCCACCATCCAGGCCTGACACCACCCCTCCGGCGAACTCGGGGGGAAACGTGACCCTCCAGGGGCACGTTTCCCCCCGAGTTCGCAGGGGTGGGATGACGAGGTAGGGAGTCGGCCACTGCACCTGCGATGATGGGGCCCGTGCGCGACCCCTTCGACGACTCGCCGAAGGAGGCCTGTGGCGTCTTCGGCGTGATCGGCATCGGCGAGCCCGTCGCCCACCTCACCTACCTGGGGCTCTACGCCCTCCAGCACCGGGGCCAGGAGTCGGCCGGCATGGCCGTCAGCGACGGCGAGCACCTCACCGTGGTGCGGGACATGGGCCTGGTGTCGAACGTCTTCGACGACCGCACCCTCGCCCCCCTCACCGGCCACCTCGCCATCGGCCACACCCGCTACTCGACCACGGGGTCGAGCACGTGGGGCAACGCCCAGCCGGTGTACCGCAACATCGGCGAGTACCAGTTCGCCCTGGGCCACAACGGCAACCTGACCAACACGGCCCAGCTGGCCGACGAGCACGGGATGCTCCCCGGCACGGTGTCGAGCGACAGCGACCTGGTGGCCGAGCTGCTCAGCTACGAGCTGTCGCAGAACTTCGACCCGACCTCCAGTGGTGCCCTCGAGGCCGCCCTGATGGCCGTGCTGCCCCGGCTCGAGGGCGCCTTCTCGTTCGTCGTCATGGACACCGACCGGGTGTACGGGATGCGCGATCCCAGCGGCCTGCGCCCCCTGTGCCTCGGGCGCCGGGGCGACACCTGGGTCGTGGCCTCGGAGAGCCCGGCGCTCGACATCGTCGGCGCCACCATGGTCCGCGAGGTCGAGGCCGGCGAGGTCGTCGTCCTGGCCAAGGGCGAGGATCCCCGGTCGCTGCGGCCGTTCCCCGAGGAGCGCATCGACCCGAAGCTCTGCCTCTTCGAGTTCGTCTACTTCGCCCGCCCCGACGCCCGGCTCTACGGCCAGAGCGTCCACCACGCCCGCGTCCGCCAGGGCGAGGCCCTCGCCGCCCAGGCGCCGGTCGAGGCCGACATGGTGATGGGCGTGCCCGAGTCCGGCGTGCCCGCGGCCGAGGGCTACGCCCGCGCCAGCGGCATCCCCTTCGGCCAGGGCCTGGTCAAGAACCGCTACATCGGGCGCACCTTCATCGCCCCCAGCCAGGAGATGCGGGCCCTCGGCGTCCGCATGAAGTTCAACCCGCTGCGGGACAACATCGAGGGCCGGCGCATCGTCGTGGTCGACGACTCGATCGTCCGGGGCACCACCCAGCACCAGCTGGTGCGCATGCTCCGCGACTCCGGTGCCCGCGAGGTCCACCTCCGCCTGACCTCGCCGCCGGTGAAGTGGCCCTGCTTCTACGGCATGGACTTCGGCGACAGCAGCGAGCTGCTGGCGGGCAAGCTCGACATCGACGGCATCAAGGACTACCTCGGCGTCGACTCGCTGGCCTTCATCGAGATCCACCGCCTGCTCGAGTCCACCGGTGCCCGTGAGGCCGGCTTCTGCGACGCCTGCTTCACCGGGAACTACCCGATCGAGGTGCCGGTCGAGCTGAACAAGGGCGTGCTCGAGGCCGGCGCCGCGACCCGCATCGAGCGGGGATCGTCGGTGGCCGCGTCGGCGGTGCTCGACCAGCCGTCGCTGCTCCCGGCCGACGACGCCCGCCGCACGCCGTAGCGTCGGCCCCGACCGCACCACCGAGGACCCACCGATGACGGGCGACACGTACAAGGACGCAGGCGTCGACATCGCTGCCGGCGAGGAAGCCGTCGAGCGCATCAAGGCCAAGGTCCGCTCGACCTTCCGGCCCGAGGTCATCGGCGACATCGGCGGCTTCGGCGGGCTGTTCTCCTTCGCCGCCCACCGCTACCGCCACCCCGTGCTGGTCAGCTCGACCGACGGGGTCGGCACCAAGGCGCTGGTGGCCCAGGCCGCCGGCCGGTTCGAGACCATCGGCGTCGACCTGGTGGCCATGTGCGTCGACGACCTCGTCTGCTCCGGCGCCGAGCCCCTGTTCTTCCTCGACTACATCGCCGTGGGCAAGCTCGACCCCGACCACATCGAGCAGCTGGTCGAGGGCGTGGCCGAGGGCTGTCGCCAGGCCGGCTGCGCCCTGATCGGCGGCGAGATGGCCGAGCACCCGGGCGCCATGGAGCCCGGCGAGTTCGACCTGGTCGGCTTTGCCGTCGGCGTCGTCGAGCGCGACCTCATGCTCGGCCCCGAGCGGGTCCACCCCGGCGACGTGCTCATCGGCCTGCCCTCACCCGGGCTGCGGTCGAACGGCTACTCGCTGGCGCGGCGGGTCCTGCTGGACAAGGCCGGCCTCCCGCTCGACGGCCCGGCCTACGAGGGCGCCCGCCACACCCTGGCCGACGAGCTGCTCGAGCCGTCGGTGGTCTACGCCCCGGCGGTGAAGGCGCTCATCGAGGCGGTCGACGTCCACGCCCTGGCCCACATCACCGGGGGCGGCCTCACCGGCAACCTGCCCCGGTCGCTGCCCAAGAGCGTCGACGCCGTGGTCGACGAGTCGACGTGGGAGGTGCCCCGGATCTTCTCCGAGATCCAGCACCGCGGCGGGATCTCCGCCGACGAGATGCGCCAGGTCTTCAACCTCGGTCTCGGCATGGTCGCCGTCGTCGCCGCCGAGGACACCTACCGCGCCCTCGACACCCTCCGCACGGCCGGCGTGCGAGCCACCCAGATCGGCGTGGTCGAGAAGGGCCACGGCACCCTCCGCTACACCTGACGGACACTCGGTGCCAGGCACCGAGTGACCGCCGGACACACGGTGCCAGGCACCGAGTGACCGTCCAGTCCTCAGTCGGTCCAGGCGATGGAGCACCAGTGGCGCTGCTCGCAGGCGGGGCAGCGCATCCAGTGGCCCTTCTTCCGGCCCGGCATCCACAGCGAGATGCTGGCCAGGCGCATGGCCACGTCGGTGACCGAGATCCGGGTCCGGACGTGGCAGCCGCCGCAGGCCACCACCACCGAGCCGGCCTGACGAGGTCCGGTGGAGTAGAGGGCGTCCTTGCCCTCCTTGGCCTCGCCGCTGCGAATCGTGTCGCGGGCGGCGTCGACCGGCATCTCGAACAGGGCCCGGCGCCCCTGCGGGTCGAGCCCCCGGCGTTGCCCCTTCGGCGTCGGCGGCTTCTGCTCGCTCACGACGACTTGCCCTTCTTGCCGGACCGCTTCTTGCCGAAGATGCGCTCGGCCAGCTCGCGGTAGGCGACGGCCCCCTTCGAGCCGGGCGCGTGCTCGAGGACCGACCGACCCCGACCCGGGGCCTCGGCCACCTTCACCGACTTGGGCACGGGCGGGTCGAAGACCTCGAGGCCGTAGGCCGCGCGGACCTCCTCGACCACCTGGTGGGCCAGCTTGGTCCGCCCGTCGAACATGGTGGCGATCACCCCGCGGACCTGGAGGTCCTTGTTGGTGTAGGACCGCACGTCGCCGATGGTGTCCAGCAGCTGGGCCACGCCCCGCTGGCCCAGGGCCTCGCACTGGAGGGGGATCAGCACCTCGTCGGCGGCGGTGAGGCCGTTGATGGTGAGGATGCCGAGCGACGGCGGGCAGTCGATCAGCACGATGTCGTAGTCGTCGACGATGCGGTCGAGCGCCTTGCGCAGCACGTACTCCCGGCCCGTCTTGGTGAGCAGGTGCATCTCCGCACCAGCCAGGTCGATCGTCGAGGGCAGGACCGAGAGCCCGCCGACCGGCTGGACGGCGTCGGCCGCCTTCGAGCGGCGGAGGAGGACCTCGTGCATCGAGCGCTCGACGGTGTCGGGGTCGATGCCGCAGGCCCAGGTGAGCGAGGCCTGCGGGTCGAGGTCGACGAGCAGGACCTTCCGGCCCGACTCGGCCAGCGCCACACCGAGCGAGTGGACGGTGGTGGTCTTGGCCACGCCGCCCTTCTGGTTCGCTACCGCGACGACTCGGGTCACGGCGGGCATCCTACGAGTCCTACTGTCGCCGTCATGCCGGCCTCCGACCCCGATCTGCCCGACTGCGCCTTCCCCGAGCTGCGGGACCACGTCCTGGCCCACAGCGTCCAGCGGGGCGACTTCACCCTGAAGTCGGGCAAGCGTTCGGAGTGGTTCATCGACGCCAAGCAGACGACGTGTTCGCCCGAGGG
>Ga0193706_1001390_pt1 | contig 10885 bp, 6 predicted proteins | sample U3c1metaG_FD_160130 | JGI IMG/M metagenome (GOLD analysis project Ga0193706, IMG submission 160130) | Soil microbial communities from a riparian zone of the East river system, Colorado, United States - U3c1 | ecosystem: Environmental > Terrestrial > Soil > Riparian zone | place: USA: East River... | reverse complement strand
GTGGCGAGCCACCGAGCCGAGCGCGACGCGCGCCGTGTTCGTCAATCCGCGCCACGACTACCCGAAGCGCCTCGTGTACGAGCTCCCGGCCGAGGGTCGCCTGAGCGCCACGACCGGCTTCGCCAAGGGCGGCACCCCCCGGCGCTTCGAGTTCAAGCGCGAGGGCAAATAGCGGTGCTCGGCTTGCATGTGTGAGTCAACTCGAAGACAAGCCGCGCTACCATCCAGAAGGGAGTTGCGAGTCATCGCGAGTCCCTTTCTTGTAGGCCCGGAAGCACAAGTCCCACGGATTCGAGGTGCGCTTACGTGACGAGACCGCTGAGGTATTCCATCAACGTCACCTTGGACGGGTGCTGCGACCACCAGGCCATCCTCGCGGACGAAGAGTTGCATCGTCACGCCGTCCTGAACCTCAACCGCGCCGATGCCCTCCTTTTCGGCCGAATGACGTATGAAATGATGCAAGCCGCGTTTCGCTCGCCGGTGCGGCCGGGGGCGCTGCTCGCCTGGATGGAACCCTTCGCCCGGACGATCGACGCGGCCAAGAAGTACGTCGTGTCGAGCACCTTGCCCCGAGTCGATTGGAACGCGGAGCTCGTGCGCGGGGATTTGAGGAAGGCCGTTCAGCAGCTCAAGCAGGAATCGGGCCAAGGACTGTTCTTGGGAGGGGTGAAGCTTCCGCTGGCATTGGCCGAGCTGGGATTGATCGACGAGTACGAGCTCGTGGTGCATCCCAGGCTGGTCGGCCATGGCCCGACGTTGTTCGCCGGGCTATCGAAGCCTCTCGACTTGAAGCTCGTGAGCCGCCTGGAGTTCGGCTCGGGGTGCGTGGTCCTGCGGTACGAGCCGAGACGGTAGGCACTTTCCGCGCAGACGCGTCGGCGGCTCGAGTCGGCGCGGTTTCCAGGAAAGTCTGCCCGTCGTCCGCCCGCACACCGTCTTAAGCAGTGCCAGCGTCTTTCAACCAGGGGTCCTTGCCGCACATTCGCGCGGCGCTGACCGCCAAGATGCAACCGCGCAGCGCCGGAATAGATTCAGTGTTATCCTGCGTTTTCTCGCAGATTCAGCAGCGCTCCCGCGCGCTCGCAACGCCATCGAAGGAACTCGTCATGATCCGACTCAGTCAGCGGTTGTTGGTGCTTCTCGTTCTCGCGTTGTGCATCCATGGTGCAATGGCTGGCAACGCTACGGCGCAGTCTGCGATCATCGGACGGGGCCTGTTCGTGTTCGACGGTCGATGGAGCGATGAACCGTTCGTCGAGTTGGCGGCCGGGTGGAGTCACACCGTCGCGCGTCGCGGCGACGGCTCGGTCGTGGCCATGGGACAAAACGGCAACGGCCAGTGCATAGTCCCAGCGCCCCCGGGCGGTCTCTCCTACATCGAGGTGGCAGCCGGCGGGTCCCACACCGTCGCGCGTTGCAGCGACGGCTCGGTCGTGGCGTGGGGAAACAACTTCGACGGCCAGTGCAATGTACCGGCGCTCCCGGGCGGACTCTCCTTCGTCAAGGTAGTGGCCGGCGCGTCTCACACCCTGGCCCTGCTCAGCGACGGGTCGATCGTGGCCTGGGGACGAAATGTCGAAGGTCAGTGCAATGTTCCCGCGCTCCCAGGTGGGCTCACTTACGTCGAGGTAGCGGCCGGCGGGTGGCACACCATCGCGCGTTGCAGCGATGGCTCGGTCGTGGCCTGGGGACACAATACTTCCGGCCAGTGCAACGTTCTCGCGCTCCCGGCCGGGCTCTCCTACGTCGAGGTGGCGGGCGGCGCACATCACACCGTCGCGCGTCGCAGTGACGGCTCGGTTGTGGCCTGGGGACGAGCTGTCGAAGGCCAGTGCAACGTTCCCGCCCTCCCCGGCGGACTTTCCTACGTCGAGTTGGCGGCAGGCGGGTGGCACACCATTGCGCGTCGCAGCGACAGCTCGGTCGTGGTGTGGGGATCCAACTATTCCGGCCAGTCCAATGTTCCCGCGCTCCCGGCCGGGCTCTCCTACGTCGACGTCGTGGCCGGGGCATACCACACCGCCGCGCGTCGCAGCGATGGCTCGGTCGTGGCCTGGGGACGAAATGTCGAAAGCCAATGCAACGTGCCCGCTCTCCCGGCCGGGCTCTCTTACGTCGACGCGACGGCCGGCAGTTATCACACCGTCGCGCGTCGCAGCGACGGCACGTTAGCGGTCTGGGGAGACAACGGCTCCGGCCAGTGCAACCATCCCCTGCTACCGAACGGGCTCTCCTACGTCGAGGTGGCGGCCGGGAGCTTTCACAACGTGGCGCGTCGCAGCGACGGCTCGGTCGTGGCCTGGGGATCCAACTCCGACGGCAATTGCAACGTTCCCTCGTTCCCAGGCGGACTCTCGTGCGTCGATGTCGCGGCCGGCGGGTCTCACTCCCTCGCGTGTCTCAGCGATGGCTCGATCGTGGGCTGGGGAAACAACTACTTTGGCCAGTGCAACGCCCCCGCGTTGCCGGGAGGGGTTTCCTACGTCGAGGTGGCGGCCGGCATGTCTTACACCGTCGCGCTTTGCAGCGACGGTTCGGTCGTGGCCTGGGGGCAGAACAACTACCACCAATGCAATGTTCCCGCGCTCCCGGCCGGGCTTGCTTACGTCGAGGTGGCGGCCGGCGAGTATCACGCAGTCGCGCGTCGCAGCGACGGCTCGGTCGTGGCCTGGGGAACCAACGCCTACGGCCAGTGCAATATTCCCGCGCCTCCGGCCGGGCTCTCCTACGTCGAGGTGGCGGCCGGCGAGCTTCACACCATCGCGCGTCGCAGTGACGGCTCGGTCGTGGCCTGGGGGGGTAACGCCCACGACCGGTGCAACATGCCCGCGCTCCCGGCCTGGCTGTCCTACGTCGGGGTGTCGGCCGCCGGGTCACGTACCGTCGGGCGCGTGGAATTCAATTGCCCGAGCAGCATGACGTATTGCACCGCGAAGACGAATTCACTCGGGTGTCTGCCGGCGATTGGCTCGAGCGGCACGCCGAGCGCGAGCGCGGGCTCGGGTTTCGTCGTGAGCGTGAGCAACGTGATCAACAACAAGCCGGGCCTGATGCTCTACAGCAACACGGGCCGGGCCGCTGTGCCGTTCGTCGGAGGATTGCTTTGCGTGAGCGCGCCGGTGCGCCGCTCGACGCCGCTCGGCTCGGGCGGCAACCCTCCGCCGAACGACTGTTCGGGAGTGTACGCGCTGGATTTCAACGCGTTCGCGGCCGGAGCTCTCGGCGGAACGCCGCAGCCTTACTTGACGGTCCCGGGAACGGTCGTCGATTGTCAGGCGTGGGGACGTGACAACGGCTTCTCGCCTCCGGGCAACGCGACGTTGTCCGACGGCGTGGAATGGACGATCTGCCCCTGAAGGAAGATCGATCTGTCGACTCCCTGTCGACGGACACACGCTGAGCTGCTTGTCGAGGCCGGCTGCCTTTGGGGTGGCTGGCCTCGATCGTTCGATCCGTGCGCTGTGCGCTCGCGCCAAGAGGTGAGCAGGCAGCATTCCGGTCCACTGGATCTCTTTTTCTTCGGTATCCGGAAGCTGAGGCTCCGGTGCGCTTTGCTCGCGCCGGCTTCGCTCGCTTTTGGTAACCACTCCCGAAATCCAGGTCAGCCTTCTGCATCCGTGCCTCGCCGCTCCCACCAAGAGAAGATTTCATGCGCTCATGGCTCGTCTGGTCTCTGACTTCCCTTTCGCTCGCGCTCCTTGATTCCGGAGCGGACGCGCAGACTCAGTCCTGGGGACTTCAGTTCGGCACGAATACCGGGGATGCCGCCCATGCCGTGGTGTCGGACCTGCAGGGCGGCGCCTTCGTCGCCGGCAATACCCTCGGCAGCTATGCCGCACCCAACTCGGGCTTCAGTGACGCGTGGCTCGCGCATTACGACGCAGCGGGGAGCGAGATCTGGAGACTTCAATTCGGAACGGGCGCTGACGACCTGGTGCTCACCGGCGCGGCCGACGGAGCGGGCGGAGTCATCGTCGGCGGGTGGACCTACGGCAGTCTCGGCGGACCGTCCGCCGGTCTGGGAGATGCCTGGCTCGCGCGCTACACCAGCGCGGGCACCCTGCTCTGGAGCCGACAATTCGGAACCTATCTGGACGAGCACGTGATCGACGTGGCAGCGGACGGAGCCGGCGGAGTGTTCGTGCTCGTGGACCCCGGCAATGGCGGGCCCGCGGGGCCTCAGGGCATCGCGCGCTACGACGCCGCCGGAAACCAACTCTGGAACTTGCCTGTGGCGACCAACCGCTGGATCCGCGCCATCTCCGCGGCGGATGATGGCACAGGGGAGATGTATGCGAGCGGCAGCACGTTTGGCACGGTCGGCGGCGGACCGAGTGACGCCTTCGTCGCGCGGCACGACAGCGGCGGAACCGAAATCTGGTTCCGGGCATTCGGCTCGAGCGGCGAGGACCACGTGTACTCTGCAGCCACGGACACCCAGGGCGGCGTGTACCTGTGCGGCATCACCAATGGCAGTTTCGGTGGTCCCAACGCGGGCGGCTTCGACGTGTTCGCCGCCCACTACCAGAGCACGGGCGTGCAGAGCTGGGTCCGCCAGGCCGGCTCGAGCGCATCGGAGAGCCCGTACGCGGAGGCTCCGGACGGATCGGGCGGACTTTACTTCTGCGGCGAGACGGAGGGCAGCTTCGCCGGCCCGTACCAGGGCGGGTACCACGACGCGTGGCTCTTGCAGTACGACAGGGCGGGAAGCGAGGGCTGGCGCGTTCAGCTAGGGTCGAACAGTGAGGAAATGGCACTCGGGCTCGCGACCGATGGATCCACCGGTGTGTTCATGGCGGGGTACTCCGGCTCCAGCCTCGTGGGGCCGAGTGTCGGAAACTACGACGCATGGCTCGTGCGCTACGACCAGCCTTGCCCCGGTGGGCAGATCTACTGCACGGCGAAAGTCAATTCGCAGGGTTGCACCCCATCGATCGGGTCGATCGGACATTCCAGTGCCTCGGCGGCATCTGGATTCACCGTCGCGACGACGAACGTGCTCAACAACAAGCCCGGCCTGTTGCTCTATTCCGACGCTGGACGCGCGGCTGTTCCTTTCCAAGGTGGGTTGCGCTGCGTCAACACGCCGCTGCGGCGCTCGGTGCCGCTCCATTCCGGAGGTAATCCTCCGCCGAACGATTGCTCGGGTGTGTATTCGATCGACATGAATGCGTTCGCGGCCGGCGCGCTCGGCGGAGTTCCGGCGCCCTATCTCGTCGTGCCGGGAACGCGAGTCGACGCGCAGTGCTGGGGTCGCGACAACGGATATCCAGCGCCGAACAACTCGTCGCTCTCGAATGCGCTCGAGTACATCGTCTGTCCGCGCTGAATCATCGGCGCCGGCGAGCAGAAACGCCGTCGCTCCAGTAGCCGCCGGACCTCCGGGCCTTCTGCCACGTCCGCATGGAGACCGCCACGGTCGCCAGGCCGTGGCCAACGCGACGTCCGCTTCGTGTTTCCCGTGCGAAGGTCAGACGTTGCTCCAGCACTGGGCAGCCGAAGGCCAACAGGCCAGCGCGACGACTAGCGGACGAACCCCAGCAGCGCGTCTCGGTAGCGCTCGAAGGCTTCCACTTGAGGCAGATGGCCCACGCCATCGATCTCCACCAAGGTCGCACCCGGGATCGCAGCCGCGGCGTTCCGCCCCAGCTTGGGGTAGTCGCCGAGCGTGTCGGCCACTTCCTTGGGCACCGAATCCTTGCCGAGCGCCGTGCGATCCTGCTGCCCGATGATCAGCAGCGTGGGGACCCGGAGCAGCGGGAACTCGTGCACGACCGGTTGCGTGAAGATCATGTCGTAGGTGAGCGCCGCGCACCAGGCGACACGCGGATACTCAGGGTGCCGCGTCCATCCGGCGGGGAGCTCGATCAACTTCTCGTACTCCGGTTTCCATCGGCCGCTGAAATAGCTATCGCGCATGTACTCGCGGATCTTTTCGGGCGTCGTGTGCAGCTCCTCGGCGTAGGAAGCGTCGACCGACCGGTAAGGAACGACGCTCTTCCAGTCCTCGAGACCGATCGGGTTGACGAGCACGAGCTTTTCCACGCGCTCAGGCAACATCAACGCGAAGCGAGTCGCGAGCATGCCGCCCATCGAGTGCCCGACGAGCGTGCAGCGTCCGACGTGCCGGACATCCAGGAACTCGCGGGTCGTGTCCGCAAGCATCTGGAAGCTGAACTGGAGCGACGCGGGTTTCGTCGATTTGCCGAAGCCGATCTGATCGGGAACGACGACGCGGAAGCCCTCGGCAGCGAGCGCGCGAATCGTCGGCTCCCAGTACGCGCCGCAGAAGTTCTTTCCGTGGAGCAACACCGCTGTTCGGCCGTTCGAGGCTGCGGTAGGCGCCACGTCCATGAAGGCCATGCGCACCTTCTGGCGCTGCACGGTCGTCTCGAAGAACTCCACCGGAAATGGATACGGGAAGGTCGTGGCCTCGGGGTCGATTGCATCGGGAGACACCGTCTGCACGGCGATGCTCGATCGATGGCCAGTTTCATCCGCCGCGCGTGATGCCCCATGGCACGCGGTCAGCAGGACGAGAGCGGCAATCATCCAAGTTGTCCCAGCGGTCCACGGATGCACTCCCAAGCCTTGGCTCCAGCGACACCGATGGACGAATTGGCCCGCGAAGTTCATGTGCATCTCCTGCGAGCCTTATTGCTTCTGCGCCTTGGCGTCGAGGAAATCGTTGACCATGGGAATGATCACCGCGCTCTTCTCCATCAGCGTGACGTGCGTCGTGTTCGGCAGAACGGCCAAGCGGGATTCCGAGCGCGGTCGCAGGTCGCCAAAGATCTCATCGCCCTTGAGGCGGAACATTTCGGAGATGTGGTCGAGTCGGACGCCGTCGGCATCGCCGTGGATGAAAAGAAACGGGGCCTTGGTCGCCTTGAGCTTGTCGGCTCCGAAATCGAAGGGCTTCAATTCCACGGCGACGACGCGCTTGACGAAGTTCGGGAACTCGTTGGGAGTCGGACTGAGCTTCTTGTACGAGGCCTCGATGGGCGAGCCCTTGAAGTTGTCGGCCGTCAGCTTCGGAAATGCGTCGACCGCTTCCTGGACCAGGCCGTCGCGGCGGAAAAAGGCGGAAATGCAGACGATTTTGCGCACTTTTTCAGGATGGCGGATGGCGACTTGCATCGCGACGCCGCCGCCCAGGCTGTAACCGAGCAGATCCGCCTGCTTGATCTCGAGGTGATCGAGCAATGCGGAAATGTCGTCCGCGAGATTCTCGTAGCTGAAATCGCGGGCGATGTCGGCGGTGCGTCCGTGGCCCTGCATTTCGACGGCGATGACTTTGCGGGTCTTCTGGAGCTCGTCGATCCAGCCGGTCCAATTGCCCGGTATCGTCATGAACGAACCGTGCAGCAAGACCAGAGGTTCACCGCTGCCGCTGCCGTGGACTTCATAATACATCTTGAGTCCGTTGGCGGGCGCGTAACCGGTTGTGGCCTGTTGCGTCGGCGCCAGCATGGCGGTCGACAACAGGATGCTGAAGAGGAGTGCTGCTGTTTTCATGTTCGAGCCTGACGAACCGGCTGGGGTGGATGAATTCGAACGTTCGAGCAGCGGGATCGAAACCCTCACGAACTGCCGACGCAATCCTGCAAGTTACTGATCTTGCTTGCGAGCCGGGCCTCCCCACTCCGCGTCGCTGCAGGAACCACGAGCGGTACCGCCCTGAGCCCGCGACGAAAATCCTTGAGTCCTCCGCGCCGAGCGCGGGCTCCCTGTCGTCGATGGAGCCACAATGGACCCCGTGAGCGCGACGAACCCCGAGACCCTGCTCGAGCACGCCGCCTGGGTGCGGCGGCTCGCGCGCGGGCTCGTGGCCGACGCGCACGGCGCGGCTGAGCTGGAGCAGGAGACCTGGCTCGCGGCGCTGACCCACACGCCGGACGCGGGCGCCGAAGCCGGCTGGGGCCGCGGCTGGCTCGCGCGCGTCGCGACGAACCTCGCGCACCGATCCCGGCGTGCTCGCGCACGGGCCGCGGAGCGCGAGGAGCACGCCGCACGCCATGAAGCGCAGCCGTCCGCGTCCGAGCTCGTCGAGCGCGCGGACCTCACGCGCGTGCTCGTCGCCCACGTCGTCGCGCTCGACGAGCCTTACCGCTCGACCCTGCTCCTGCGCTACTTCGAGGAGCTCTCACCGAGTGAGATCGCGCGCCGCGAGGGGATCCCGCTGCGCACGGTGAAGACCCGCCTCGCGCGCGGGCTCGCGCAGCTGCGCGAGCGGCTCGATCGCTCGCGCGAGCGTGAATCGTGGCTTCCGGCACTCATGGCGTGGTGCGATCCGCTGCGCGCTCCGCTGCCTCTACTTTCCGGCCTGATCCTGATGAAGACGTCGACGAAAATCGTGTGCGCCGCCGCGCTGCTCTTCTTGATCGCGGGAGGCGTATGGCTCGCGCAGCGCGGCAAGGAGCCCATGGACCTGCGCGCCGAGGCGCAGCCCGCGATCGAGCCGCCAACCGCGCCCGCGGCGACGACTCCGGCACCGTCGGCGCCTGAACCCGAGAGCGTTCGCACGGCGGCTCCCGCACCCGAGCCCGCTCCGCCCGTCAAAGCCCCCGCGCTGCGCGGCCGGGTCATCGACCGATCGGGCCAGCCGATCGGCGGCGCGCGCGTCGCTCTCTCGACAGTCTCTGGCGCCGTCTTCCATTGGAGCGGGGGCTCTGCACCCGAAGACTTCGCGCATACCGCGAGCGCAGCAGACGGCACGTTCTCGATCGAGCTCGCGCCGTCGCGCGTCGGAGAGCTCAGTGTGACCGCCAAGGGCTTCGGCAAGGTCTACGCCGGCCGCCGTCGGCCGGGCGATTTCGTGGAGGTCGTGCTCGCTCCAGCGGGGACGATCGAGGGCCACGTGAGGCGAGCGCCCGATGCCGCGCCCGTCGAAGGCGCCAAGATCGTCGTGCGCGGCACCGACAACGCTGTCTACAACCCCGTTCTCGGCGAGGCAATTACCGATGCGAAGGGTGCCTACTGCATCGAAGACCTCTCCGCGCGCGACTACTGGGTCTGGCTTGCCTCGCCACGCGCTGGGACCCCGATCGTCGAAACCGTTTCCGTGACGAGCGGTGCGAAGGTCGTCCACGATTTCGATCTGAGCGCCGTGCGCCCCGTGGTCGTGCGCGGGCGCGTCGTCGCTGCGGGGAGCTCCGTCGCCATCGGCGACGCGGTCGTCAGGGTCGACCCCGACTCTGTCCGCACCGACGCGAACGGCTCGTTCGAATTGCGGACGGTGGTCGCCGAAAGTGCGTCCAAGGTCGCGATCGAGGCGAACGCGCCCGGATTCATCGGGCGGCGCAAGGAAGTCGCGAGCGATGGCGCCTCGGATGTCGAGTTCGCGCTCACTCGCGGCCAGAGCGTCACGGGCAAGGTAGTCGGTCCCGACGGAGCGCCGATCGACGGCGCTCAAATCCGCTTGTTCTACGATGGCCCATCCTCGGGCGGTTTCCCGGGTCGATCCAAGCCCGATGGCAGCTTCGAAATCGGCGGCGTGGACGGTGGCACGCGCTGGGGCATGGTCGTCGTCGCCGAGGGCTTCGCGGCTGCGGCCTTCGAGTGTCCCCAGCTCGATTCCAATCCCAAGGACTTCGGCGAGATCAAGCTCGCACTCGCAGCAGTTCTCGTCGCCACGATCGTCGACGAAGCGGGGAAGCCATGGACGGACTGCGACGTCTGGCTCTACGGAGGCGACGCGGGTCGCGCGCGCTTCACGGACGTTCCAATCAAGGCCTTTGACTCGCGCTTCGGGCAGCGCATGAACAAGGCTCGCGCTGATGGGCGCACCGTGTTCGCCGAGCTTGCGGCGGGGGAGTACACGCTCAAGACGCGCGTCGCAGGCCGATCCGCGTGGGTCGAGGCCTCGCTCTCGCTGGAGGAAGGCGAGGTTCACGACGACTTCGAAGTCGTGATCCCGCGCGGCCTCACGCTGAGCGGCCGCACTGTCGATCCCGAGGGTCGGCCGGTCGCGGGCATGTTCGTCTTCGTGCAGCGCCCGGGCAGCGACGGCGTCGAGGGATCCGCGAACACCGGCACGGACGGCGTCTTCGAGATCGCGGGGCTCGAGCCCGGGGAGTACCTCGTGCGCACGATGGTCGGCAACGTCGCGTCGCAGGAGGCGCGCAAGCGCTTCGCGAACGGCAAGTGGACTGCGACTGCCGGCGGCGAGCCGCTCGAGCTCGTCATGCCGCTGGTCTCGTCGATCGCCGGACGTGTCGTCGACGCCGACGGCAAACCGCTCTCCGGCGCGTCGGTCAGCGCGTGGGACGCGGATGGCGGGATTGCGGACGTGGTGGGTCGGAGCGATGCGAACGGCTGGTTCAACCTGACCGTGCGCGCGGGCGCGACGTTCGAGCTGCGCGCGAATCTCAAGCTCGGCGAGGCGGTGCTGCGCGGCTCGCTCGCCGCGGTCGCGGCCGGAACTTCGAATGTCGAGCTGCGCCTCGCGGCCCAGTGAGGTCGACGGCCACTTCTCGCCTTCCCGCACTCTCGCTACAGCGCCTCCTTCAACTCGCTCCTACGCCCGCTTGACCGGCAGCTGGCAGGCGATCTCGAAGAGCTCGAATCCGTGCGCGAAGGGGCGTCCGATCCAGGCCTCGAAGGACGGCTGGTCGTCGGGCACGTAGCCGCTGCGCGGCAGCCAGGTGCCGAACATCCAATCGAGGGCGCGTGTTTCGAGCGCGATGTCGCCCTTGATCCGCACCTCGGCCACGCGCATCGCCGGGAACTGGAAGCGTCCGATCTCGCCCTCGGACCGCACGTCGTCGACTTCCACCGCAACGTCGTAGCGACAATCCTTCAAGGCCACGATCTCAGGGTCCTCCCACATGTAGCCGAGCCATTGCCGATCGGCAAAACCCCGCGCGGAGGCCCAAGCCAT
>Ga0193706_1001389_pt1 | contig 10888 bp, 10 predicted proteins | sample U3c1metaG_FD_160130 | JGI IMG/M metagenome (GOLD analysis project Ga0193706, IMG submission 160130) | Soil microbial communities from a riparian zone of the East river system, Colorado, United States - U3c1 | ecosystem: Environmental > Terrestrial > Soil > Riparian zone | place: USA: East River... | reverse complement strand
CGTAGTCGGCGGTGGGCGAGTCGGCCAGGTCGTGGTCCTGGGCCCCGTCGCTGAAGCCCTCGTCGATGGCCACCTTCTCGAGACCGTCGGGCTTCGAGCTGGCCTCGGGGGCGACGAGGAAGGCGAGGCCCACGGCGAGGGCCAGGCCGACGGCCAGGAAGACGCCGAGGCGCATCCGCGGCTTCACGAGACGGCCACGGCCGGCGCCGGCTCGGATCGGACGGCGAGGTCGCGGGCGCCGAAGACGAGGTCCGGCCGGGAGGCGAGGACGGCGCTGACGGTCAGGGCCGTGATCACGCCCTCGCCGATGCCGATCAGCACGTGGACGCCCACCATCGACGCGCCGACCGTCCCGACATCGGCGCCGCCGGTGCCCCCGATGGCGTACTGGAGGGTGAAGGCGAGCGAGGACAGCACCACGCCGATCCCGGCGGCGATGCCGGCGGCGACGGAGACGCCGGCCTTGGTGCGGGGCAGCACCTTCCGCAGGCCGACGAAGACGAGGTAGCCGGCCAGCGCCGTGACCAGGGCCATGTTCACGACGTTGAACCCGAGGGCGGTGAGCCCGCCGTCGGCGAACAGCAGGGCCTGCACGGCCACGACGACGGTGACGCACAACGCCCCCGTCCAGGGTCCGACGAGCACGGCGGCCAGCACCCCGCCGAGCAGGTGGCCGCTGGTGCCGCTGGCCACCGGGAAGTTGAGCATCTGCACGGCGAACACGAACGCCGCCGTCAGCCCCGCCAGCGGAACCTGCTTCTCCTCGAGCTCCTGGCCCGCCCGCCGCAGGCACAGGCCGACCCCGGCGGCGGCGACGACGCCCATCGCCAGGGATGTCGGACCGTCGATGAACCCGTCGGGCGCGTGCACGCTCGCCACCGTACTGCAACCCGTTCGCAGTTGGGCATCACTAGCGTGAAGAAGGCGCGAGCGGTGCAATCTGCGGGGACCGGGGGCACGAACGCACCCGTGGATGGGCCCGCACGCACTCCCTCGACGCACCCTCGCCGCCCCCGGCATGCCGCCTGACGGCCATGACCCGGTCGCTCTCATGGCGCGCGTCGCCGAGGGCGACGTCGACGCCTTCGAGCACCTCCACGCCCTCGTCGCCCCCATGGTCGAGCGGGTCACCGGGCGCGTCGTCGGCGACTGGGCCATCGGGTCCGAGGTGGCCCAGGAGGTGATGCTCGAGATCTGGGTCAAGGCCCGGACGCAGGAGGCCGGCCACCAGCAGCCGCTGGCGTGGGTGGCGACCATCGCCCACCGCCGGGCCATCGACCGGGTGCGCAGCGAGCAGGCCGAGACCGACAGGCGGCGGCGCGACTTCCACCGGTCGGCCCACGGGGGCCGGGGCGACCCGACCGCCGACAGCGCCACCGAGCACCTCGAGTGGCAGCAGATCGCCGCCGGGCTGTCGACGCTCTCCTCGCGCCAGCGCGAGGTGATCCATCTGGCCTTCTACGAGGGCCACACCTACCGGGAGGTGGCCGGGCTGCTCGACATCCCCCTCGGCACGGTCAAGACCCGGATCCGCGACGCCCTGATCCGTCTCCGCCGCCAGCTCTCCGACCCCACCCGCCTCCCGACCTAGGTGACGCGCACCTCGTAGGCCACGCGCCGGGCGCCGCCCGTCATGCAGGCACCGGCGGGGACGACACCGACCTCGCGGCCTTGCCGGAGGATCGGCGCCTCGTCGGCGAGGCAGTACTCCCAGGTGCGCATCGAGCTGACCTCGTGGTCCGTCCTCAGGGCGAAGTCGCCCCGATCGTCGGGGATGTCGGGTGACTCCAGGCCGAGGGCCTCGGCATCGGCGTCGCTCAGGTGCAGCACGTACTGGTGCTCGACGTCCTCCCGGGGCACGACCTCGATCGCCAGGGTCACGGCTTCCCTGTTCATCGACTCACATGCCGCCGACGCCGTGACGGCCAACACGGCCACCAACGCACCGCCGAGAACGCCTCGCACGGAACCCATTCAGGAGGGGGTGGTAAGGACGACGTCGGCGGTGGGGGCGGTGCCGGCGGTGCGGCCGGGGGCGGTGTGCGAGCCCCAGTAGAGGTTGGTGTGGGCGATGACCAGCTCCGGCGGCGGTGCGCCCCACTCCGAGAGGTCCTCGGTGGTGTGGGCGTCGCTGACGAGGGTGGCGTCGTAGCCCCGGACGACGGCACCGTGGAGGGTCGACCGGATGCACTCGTCGGTCTGGGCGCCGGCGACGACGAGCCGGCCGACGCCCAGCCCGGCCAGCACCGTCTCGAGGTCGGTGTCCTCGAAGGCGTCGCCGTAGCTCTTCTCGACGAGGGACTCGGTCTCGCCGGGATCCAGCTCGGCGACGATCCGCCAGCCGTCGGTCCCCCGCACGGTGTTCTCGTCGTGGTGCTGGACCCACACGACGGGCACCTGCTCGCGCCGGGCCCGGTCGACGAGACGGCCGACGTTGGCGACGACGGCGTCGCGGTCGTGGGCGCCCGCGACGACGCCGGTCTGCACGTCGACGACCAGCACGGCGGTGTGGGGGCGGTCCTCCAGGGTGGTCATGACCGCAGTGTGCCAACCCGTTGGAGGCCGCGCCGGGCGGCCTGCCGCAGCTTGGGGTGGGCCAGGACGAAGTCGGTCGCCAGGCGGGGCGGGACGGTGCGGGCCCGGTGCAGCCACGCCGCCGGCCCCGGCCCGTGGACCGTGCCGCTGGCGACCATCAGCTCGGAGTCCTTGAAGCTGTCCTTGTAGTCGTGCTCGCCGGCGCCGAGGTCGAAGGTCGTGACGCCGTCCTCGGCCGAGAGGCGGACCATCTCCAGCAGCTGCACCAGCCCGGGCTGGTAGCGGTGGAGGTCGGTGTCGTAGGCCGGGAACCAGTGGGCCAGCACGTGGTGCGACCGCAGGGCCAGGCAGGCGGCGACGGTGCGGCCGTCGACCCGCATGGTCGAGAGGTGGGCGGTGAAGCCGGGCGTACGAGTGGCGGCCAGGTCGCGCACCAGCTCGCGGATCTGGGGCTGGGCGAAGCGGTCCCGCCGGCCGGTGCGCCGGTACTGGGCCGACTTCCAGCCCATCAGCACGTCGAGGTCGGCGGGGTCGGAGGTGTCGAGCTCGGACTCGACGGCACCGACCTGCCGCCCCAGCCGGCGCCCGTGGTAGAGCGCCTTCTTGATGCGGCCGGACCCGGCGCGCCGGGCGACCCAGGCGTCCCACCCGTCGGAGAGGTCCATCACCGGGGAGGCGTGGAGGGCCAGGGGGCTCACGGCGAGGGCCGACGCCTGGCTCGGGACGAGGTGGTCGAACTCCCACACGGCCAGCCCGGTGGCCCGCCGCAGGGCGCCGGCGTCCCACGGGGTGCCGGGAGCGAGGACGGCGCCCTGCCAGTCGGTGAGGCCGAGGCCCAGGGCCCGCCCCACGCCGAGCCGGCCCTGGTGGAAGGGCAGGAACCCGACGACCTCGGGCCCGTCGTGCAGCACGGCGACACGGGTGTCGGGCCACTGCCGGCCGATGGCGACGGCCAGCTCCGGGCGCAGGAACGGGCTGCCCAGCTCGGGGTCGGCCTCCTGGATCTCGATCCACCGCGCCGTCTCCGCCGGACCGAGGTCGCCCGGTCGCACGATCTCCGCCCTCACCGACACCTGATCCGACCGTCCGACAGAGAGTCCCGCAGCACCCGGCCACAGTAGGTCCGCGGCCTCGGGCCAAGATGGTCCGGTGTCCGACGCCCTGACCCCGATGCCCCGGCCCATGCCCCGGCTGCTGGTCGTGGTCGTCCCCTCGTTCGCCCTCGCCGCGGTGGCGGTGGCGGCCGACCTGCCCGTCGCCGTCCGAGCACCCCTCGTGGTCTGGGCGGTGCTGGGCGTGCCCGCCCTCGTCCTGGCCAGCCGGCTCGATGCCCGGGCGTCGGTCGAGCGGTGGGTCCTCGGGGGGGCCGGCGCCGCCGGGCTGACGATCCTGGCCTCGCAGGCGCTGCTCTACGCCGGAGCGTGGTCGCCGGCCCTGCTCCTCGCGGTGATGGGGGCGCTGAGCGTGCTCGGAGCCGGTGGGCGGCGACTGCCTTCTTCCTGAGCACTCCCAGGTCAGGCCTATCCCTCGCTACCGAGCGTGGTGATCGGTTGACCCCCACCACCCTGCGTAGTTAGCCTCGGTGGGTCCGCAAGGAACACGAGGAGTGGGGAAACGTGACGACGACAGAACCGGCACCGGCGGCGAGCGTGCCGGTGCGACCGACCCGGCCCGTGGCCGCCCGGCCACCGAACGTCCGGCGGGCGACCGCCCCGGACCCCGATCGCCGGCGCACCGACCGGCGCCAGCGCCCCACCCTCCACCGCAGTCCCATGCCCCGGGTGTCGGTGGTGATCCCGACGCTGAACGAGGAGCAGAACCTCCCCCACGTCCTGCCGTTCATCCCCGAGTGGGTCGACGAGGTCGTGATCGTCGACGGCCGCTCGACCGACGACACCATCGGCGCCGCCCGCCGTCTCCGCCCCGACGTCGTCATCGTCGAGGACCCCGAGCCGGGCAAGGGCCGGGCCCTGATGACCGGGTTCCACGCCAGCACCGGCGACATCCTCGTGACCCTCGACGCCGACGGGTCGATGGACCCGGCCGAGATCCCCCGCTACGTCTACGCCCTCCTCTCGGGAGCCGACTTCGTCAAGGGCTCCCGCTTCGTCCACGGCGGCGCCACCGACGACATGAGCCTGATCCGCAAGGTCGGCAACCGCGGCCTGACCGAGATCGTCCGCCGGGCCTACGGCGGCCGCTTCTCCGACCTCTGCTACGGCTACAACGCCTGCTGGCGCGACGTCCTGCCGTACCTCGAGGGCCGGGCTCCCGGCTTCGAGATCGAGACGCACATGAACATCCGGGCCCTCAGCGCCGACCTCGCCGTGCGCGAGGTGCCCAGCTTCGAGGCCGAGCGGGTCAACGGCACCAGCAACCTGCGCACGATCCGCGACGGCTTCCGCGTGCTGCGGACCATCGTCGTCGAGCGCAACCGGCTGGCCCGGGCCGCTCTGCCCATCGGCGCCGACGACCCTCGTGAGGCCGTGGCCCTCACCACCCAGGCCCCGCTCGACGCCTGGCCCCAGCACCCGCACCAGAAGGCCCGCCGGGCCCAGCCGCTCAGCGTCACCGCCGTGGTCTGCACCCACAGCCTCCTGCGCTGGGACGACCTGGTCCGCTCGATCGACAGCCTCCGGCGCCAGACCATCGTCCCCACCGAGGTGCTGGTCGTCGTCGACCACAACCAGGACCTCCTCGAGCGGATCAAGGACGAGCTCGACGGCGTCCGGGTGCTGGCCAGCACGGGGCCCAAGGGCCTGTCGGGGGCCCGCAACACCGCCATCCACGCCGCCCTGGGCGACGTGGTCGCCTTCATCGACGACGACGCCCACGCCGACATCGACTGGGTCGAGCGGCTGATCGACGCCTACCGGTCCGACGCCGTGCTCGCCGTGGGCGGCGCCGTGCTCCCGAGCTGGGACACGGCCCGACCGGCGTGGATGACCGAGGAGATGGACTGGGTCGTCGGCTGCACCTACCGGGGCCTGCCCGAGGTCCGCTCCCCCGTCCGGAACCTGATCGGCGCCAACATGTCGTTCCGGCGCGACGTCCTGGTCGGGCTGGACGGCTTCGACAGCGGCCTGGGGCGCCAGGGCGACGACGGCGCCGGCTGCGAGGAGACGGAGCTGTGCATCCGCGCCCTCCAGCTCCACGCCGACGGCCAGATCATCTTCGAGCCCGCCGCCCGCGTCTGGCACCGGGTCCCCGCCGAGCGGGCGTCCTGGGACTACTTCGTGCGCCGCTGCCGCGCCGAGGGCCGGTCCAAGGCCGGGGTGGCCGACCGCACCGGTGCCGACCAGGCCACCGCCTCGGAGCGGACCTACGTGGCCCGCACCCTTCCGGCCGCCCTCGCCCGCAACGCCGTCCGCGCCGCCCGCCTCGATCGCGACGGCGCCACCAGCGCGGCCTCGATCGTGGCCGGCACCGCCCTCGTCTCGTTCGAGTACCTGCGGGGCCGCCGGGCGCGCGCGTCCCGGTCATGAAGGTCGTCGACGCCTCGTCCGGCGTCCTCGATCTCGACCTCGACGCCCCGCTGCCGCGTGTCACCGGGAGCAGCGGCGATGTGCGCTGCCTGCTCCGGCGCGGGTCGGTCCCGGTGGGCGTGGTCGACCTGTTCGTCCCCGTGCGGGGTCTCGACCCCGACGCCCTCGCGGCCGTCGTGGAGCCGGACCGCTGGACCGCCACCGACCGGGCGCCGGTCGACGGTCCTGGCCTCGGCCGCGCCCCCCGCCCGGGTGGTGGTGGTCGACAACGCCCCGAGCGACGAGGCCACCGCCGCGCTGGTCGCCGAGCTCCACGGCGACGACCCCCGGGTCGTCTACGTGCGCGAGGACCGGCCCGGCCTGGCCCGGGCCCACAACGCCGCCCTCCCCCACGTCGACACGCCCCACGTCGCCTTCACCGACGACGACGTGCTGGTCGACCCCTGGTGGACGGCCCGCATCGAGGCCGCCTTCGCCGCCGCCGACGACGTGGCCTGCGTGACCGGCCTGATCTTCCCGGCGGAGCTGCGCACGCCCGAGCAGTGGTGGATCGAGCGGGCCGCCGGGTTCGCCAAGGGCTTCGAGCGTCGCATCGTCGACCCGGCCGTGGAGGCCCAGCGCGACCGGCTGTTCCCCTACGCCGCCGGTACCTACGGCTCCGGCGCCAACATGGCCTTCACCACCGACGCCCTGCGCCGTCTCGGCGGGTTCGACGACGCCCTCGGCGCCGGCAGCGGCTCGCTCGGCGGCGACGACCTGGCCGCCATCCACGCCGTCCTGGCCGCCGGCCACCGCCTGGTCTACGAGCCGGCCGCCATCGTCTTCCACCACCACCACCGGGACTACGAGGCCCTGCGCCGCCAGGTCTACGGCTACGGCGCCGGGCTGACCGCCTACCTCACCAGCCTGGTCGTCGCCCGGCCGGCCACCGCCCTCGACATGGCCAGCCGCGCCGCCCGCGGCGCCCGCCACGCCCTCGCCCCCTCGTCGCCCCGCAACAGCCGTCGCCCGGACACCCACCGCGAGCTGGCCCGGGTCGAGCGGGCCGGCATGCTCTCGGGCCCGTGGCGCTACGTGCGCACTCGACACCGCCTCTCCCGCCGCCCCGCCCCGGGTCGCCTGGCCCAGAGCCGCCCCGCCGGAGCCGCCCGATGACGCCCGCCCCCGTGCCCGTCCTGCTCTACCACGGGGTCGCGCCCAGCGCGCCCCCCGGCTTGCAGCCGTGGGTGATGCACCCCGACCGCTTCGCCGCCCACCTCGACCTGATCGTCGAGCGGGGCCTCACCCCGCTGCGGGTGAGCGAGCTGGTCGACGCCTACCGCGGCGAGCGGGAGCTGCCCGAGCGACCGGTCGTCATCACGTTCGACGACGGCCTGGCCGACTTCGCCGAGCACGCCTGGCCCGCCCTGCGGGCGCGGCACCTCACCGCCACCCTCTACGTGGTGGCGGGCGCCGTGGGCGGGACGGCCGACTGGCTCGACGACGTCGGCGGGCCGCCGCCGGCCATGCTCACCTGGGACCAGATCCGCACCCTCGACGCCGAGGGTTGCGAGATCGGCGCCCACAGCCTCACCCACCCGGAGCTGGACACCCTCCGCCGCCGGGCCATCGAGGACGAGGTCAGCCACAGCCGCCGGGAGATCTCGACCCACCTGGGCGCACCCGTCCGCTCCTTCGCCTACCCCCACGGCTACTACGACCGCCGGGTCCGGGCAGCCGTCGTGGCCGCCGGGTACGACTCGGCCTGCGCCGTGCGCGAGGCGCTGAGCAGCCGCGACGACGACACCCTGGCCCTGGCCCGGGTCACGTTGCTCCACGACGTCGAGGTCGACGGTCTCGCCGCCGTCCTCGACGGTCGGGGCCACCCCGTCGCCCCGTTCCCCGAGCCGGTGCGGACCAAGGCGTGGCGCGTCGCCCGCCGGGTCGGTGCCGGTGACGTGGTCGCGGCCGTCGATCGAGCCCGGAGGGGCCGGGCCGCCTGATGCGCCGCCTCGGCCTCTGGGCCGCCCTCGTGCTGGTGTCCGTCCTGCTGGCCGGCGGCTGCCCGGCCGAGCCGCCGGCCGTCGGGAAGCTGCGGTTCGCCGACGAGTTCTCGGGGACCACCCTGAGCGGGAAGTGGGGCACGTGCCACTGGTGGGCACCCGACGGCTGCACGATCCTCACCAATGACGAGCTCGAGTGGTACCAGCGCTCGCAGGTCACCGTGCGGGACGGGATGCTGCGCCTCACCGCCCAGCCCGGCTCGGTCGACGCCCACGGGCGCCACTTCCCCTACGTCTCGGGCATGATCTCCAGCGGCCGCCCCGGCGATCGGCCCCAGGACAAGCCCCGGGTCGCCTTCACCTACGGGCGGGTCGAGGTGCGGTTCCGGATCCCCACCGGCAAGGGCACCTGGCCGGCGATCTGGATGCTGCCGGTCACCAACAAGCCGCTCCCCGAGATCGACCTGCTCGAGGTCCGCGGCGACGCCCCCGACCTCCCGGCCATGGCCTTCCACCCGGCCAGCGGCGCCCGGAAGCGCCGCGAGGTGCGGACCGCCAACCTCTCGACCGGGTGGCACATCGTCACCCTCGACTGGGCGCCGAAGCTCCTCGTCTGGTCGATCGACGGCGTCGAGCGGTTCCGCGTCACCGGCGCCGCCGTGCCGTCGGAGCCCATGTACCTGATCGCCAACCTGGCCATCGGCGGCGACGCCGGTACCCCGACCGCGGCCACGCCGTTCCCGGCCCGCTTCCTGATCGACCGGGTGAAGATCTGGGACCGCCCGTGATCGCCACCCGATCGAAGGCCGACACCCCGTCGTTCCGTGTGCGGAAAGCCACCGGACCGGTGGCTTCGCGCCCACGGAACGACGCGGACGGGCCGGGGCGGCGTCGGCGGGGGCCGCGGTCGCACCTGACGAGCGGGGGGCTGGCGCTGATCCTCACGTCGGGGATCACCTCGGTGCTGGGCCTGCCCTACTGGGTCATCGCGGCGCGCAGCTACTCCGCCGCCGAGGTGGGGATCGGGTCGGCCCTCGTCTCGACGATGCTGCTGCTCTCGAGCCTGGCGACCGGGGGCCTGAAGCGGAGCCTGATCCGCTTCGTCCCCGAGTCCGGCACCGGCGCCCGGCGGCTCGTCACCCGGACCTACGCCCTGGCGCTCGTCTCCGGCTGCGGGGCGGCGACGGCCTTCGTCCTCGGTGTCGGCCTGTGGGCGCCCGAGCTGGCGATCCTCCACGACGACGTCCTGCTGGGCGTGGCCTTCGTGCTCGGCGTCGGGTTCTGGGGCCTCTTCCAGCTCCAGGACAGCGTGCTGGTCGCCCTCCGCCGGCCGTGGGTCGTGCCGCTGGAGAACATCGGCTTCTCGGTGGCCAAGATCGTCCTGCTGGTCGGGCTGGCCGCGGTGGTGCCGGTCGCCGGCGTGTACCTCTCGTGGTCGCTGCCCGCCCTCGTCGCCGTCGTGGTCGTCACCACCTGGCTCATCCGGACGAGGGCGACGGCGCCGGCCCCCGTCGACGGCTCGGTGGCTGCCACCGGGCGGGAGATCACCCGCTTCGCCGGCGCCGAGCACCTCGCCTCGCTCCTGTGGCACGCCACCATGCACGCCACCCCCCTGCTCGTACTGGCCCTGCTGGGCCCGGCCCAGAACGCCTCGTACTACGTCACGACCCAGATCGCCTACGCCCTCTACCTGGTGAGCAGCAACGTCGGCGACGTGCTGGTGGCCGAGGGCGCCATCGACCGCCGCCACCTCCACCGCAGCCTGCAAACGGCGGCGAAGCAGGTCGTCACCTTCCTCGTGCCCGGCGTCGTCGTCCTGGTCGTCGGGGCGCCGCTGATCCTGTCCGCCTTCGGCGGCGGCTACAGCGCCGATGCCACCGCCCTGCTCCGCCTGCTCGCCCTGTCCGCCGTGCCCAACACCGCCGTGTCGCTGCTCGTGAGCGTGGCTCACGTCCGGGGCCGGATGCGCCGGGTGGTCGGCATCTACGCCGCCATCGCCCTGGCCAGCCTGGCCGGAGCGGCCCTGGTCCTGGGCCCGTGGGGCCTCACCGGCCTCGGGTGGGTGTGGCTCGTGGTCCAGAGCGTCGCCGCCGTGGCCCTCATCGCCGTGACGTCCCGCGACGAGCCCGAGCTGGCCCGGGCCACCCGCGACGTGCTCGTCACCGGGGCCCGGAGCCTGATGGCCGCCCGGCGCCGCCGCTGGGCCGGGCACCGCCTCCCCGTCGCCCTCGCGCTCGTGCCCGCCGAGGTGCGCGAGTGGCACGACTGGACGCTGCTCGCCGCCCACGACGACCGGGTCATCCTGCGGCGCGACGACGGCGGCCAGCTGATCCGGGCCGCCACCGGGCCGCGCGGCGTCGACGCCGTCGTGGCCCACTCGATCGGGCTGCGCGCCCTGGCCGACGACGACCACCTGGACGCCAGCCGCGCCCTGATCCCCCAGCTCGTCGCCGTGGCCGACGACGGCGCCTGGATGGTCGAGACCGCCCGCCTCGGCACCCCCGGACCGCTCCTGCCCGCCGACCGTCAGCGTCCCGCCCTCGCCGCCGCGGTGACGGCGATCGACCGGGTCCACGAGGCCACGGCCGAGGTCGCCGTCGTCGACGACCGGCTGCTGGCCCAGTGGGTCGACGGGCCCGGCCAGGTCGTGGCCCGGTCCCTCACCGACCGGCGCGCCGCCGCCCGGCTCGACCACGTCCTGGCCGGGCTCCGGGCCGACCTCGCCGGCCAGCGCGTCACCACCAGCCGGGTCCACGGCGACCTGTCGCTCGACGAGGTGCTGTTCGACGACGACGGCACTGCCGTCACCGGCATCGTCGACTGGGAGGCGACGGGCACCGGCCTGCCCGAGCTCGACCACGTCCACCTCCTGCTCACCGAGCGCCA
>Ga0193706_1001388_pt1 | contig 10892 bp, 10 predicted proteins | sample U3c1metaG_FD_160130 | JGI IMG/M metagenome (GOLD analysis project Ga0193706, IMG submission 160130) | Soil microbial communities from a riparian zone of the East river system, Colorado, United States - U3c1 | ecosystem: Environmental > Terrestrial > Soil > Riparian zone | place: USA: East River... | reverse complement strand
GTCGCCGCCGGCCGTACGTCGCCGGGCGCGATCGCCCCCCGATGGAAAGCGCGTCGCGAAGTGCCGGACCTCGCGGAAACACTTGGTCGAGCGGCTGGCGGAGACTTGAAGACGTGGATCGATTCCGTGCGTCCCTCGCATCCCGAATATGCCGCGCTCCAGCACGCGTTGACCGATCTACAGGCACAACGCGATAAGGGCGGCTGGCCCAGGGTTCCTGGCGGCGCGTTTGCGCCCGGCCGATCGAATCCTTCGGTAATCGCGCTGCGCCAGCGGCTGACGGCAAGCGGCCATCTCGCGGGTTCAGCCGCCTCGAACACATCGCCGGTGTACACGAAAGAAGACGAAGCGGGCGTGCGCGCGTTCCAGGAGCTCCACGCTTTGAAGGGAACGGGCATCGCCGACGCGGCGACGCTGGCGGCGATGAACGTGCCGCTCGACGATCGCATCCACCAGATTGAAGTGAACCTCGAACGCTGGCGGTGGATGCCGAACGATTTCGGCCCCCGCCATCTCCTGGTCAACATTCCTTACTACCACCTGATGGCGCGCGAGAACGGGAAGACCGTCATGGACATTCGCGTCGTCGTCGGCAAGCCGGACGAACACAAGACGCCCGTCTTCAGCTCCGAGATGTCGACGGTCGTGTTCAGCCCTTACTGGAACATCCCCGACAGCATCGTCGAAGGCGAAACGGCGCCGTCAGTGGCGCGCGACCCGGCGTATCTTGCGAAAAACAATATCGAAATCCTGAACATGTCCAAGTCAGGCGGTACGCCAGTCGACGCCGCGCGCGTCGACTGGGACGACGCAGAGCAGCTGAAGCATCTGGCCTTCAGACAGAAGCCGGGTCCTAACAACGCGCTCGGCCACGTCAAGTTTCTCTTTCCGAACCAGTTCGACGTCTACCTGCACGATACGCCCGCCGACGCGCTGTTCGCGCGGCCGGGTCGTGCGTTCAGCCACGGCTGCGTGCGGGTCGAGGAGCCCGAGGCGCTTGCCAAGTACATTCTGCGCGGTTACCCGGAGTGGGACGATGCGCACATTCTCGAAGCGATGAACGCTGGCGTGGAGAAGCACGTCAAGTTGAAAGAAACCATCCCCGTTCACATCGTCTACTTCACCGCCTGGGTCGACGAGAAGGGTGGCCTTCACTTCCAGCCTGACGTGTACGGCTACGACGCGCAGCAGATGGCACACATCCGATCCCTTTAGAGCTCAGACGTTCCTGTCTCGCTAACAGCTCAAGCGCGCCCTGTTCAGCTTGGCCTTCGGTGCCATTCGCGGTAGAATTGTGGTCCCTCAGTAACGCTAAACAAAAAGGCGGTCCGACAGAATGCTGTTGAACCAGTTTCCCGGTACCCGTGCGTTATTTGCACGCGTTACGTTGATCATCGCCGCGCTCGCGCTTTTGCCGATCGGGACGCTCGATGCGCGCGAGAAATCAGTTGTTCCATCGGCTTCATCTGTGGGATCTGGCTTTAGCCGGATTGGCTGGAGCTCATCCTCTCTCGGGTCCATCAATACGAACGTATTCGGTCTCGCGCTCCGCGCGGCGAACTGCGCGGTCCGCTCGGGCGCCGTTGCGAACCCGTCGACGCTGACGGTGATCGATTATTCGAAGCCTTCGACCGAGAAGCGCCTGTGGGTCTTCGATTTGCGATCGCACGAGATGGTCTATGAAGAGCTCGTCGCGCATGGCCAGGGCAGCGGCGGCAACGTGCCGACGTTGTTTTCGAACGATCCCGAGACGCACCGCACCAGCCTCGGCCTTTTCAGGACCGCGGACACGTATGTGGGAAAGAACGGCTACTCGCTGCGCCTGGATGGCCTCGACCCCGGATTCAACGATCACGCTCGTGAGCGCGCGATCGTCATGCACGGCGCGCCGTACGTCAGCGCGGAGTTCGCGCAGGCTCAGGGCCGTCTCGGACGCAGCTGGGGATGCCCGGCGCTCGAAGCCGATGTCGCACGGGAAGTGATCGATCGCGTGAAGGGCGGCGGGCTGATCTTCGCCTACTATCCGGACCAGCAATGGCTGAACGCGTCGCAGTTTCTAGGCGGTTGCGCGGCTAGCTAAGCTAAATCAAGCAGGCCGGACCCGATCGGGTCCGGCCCATCTCACATCAAAAAATCAGCGTTCCTTCGGCCACGCGGCGTCGATCGGCTTCTTCGCGTCGGCCGTAATCTGCAACTCCGCGCAGTGGTGGTACGTGAACATGCCGGGATTGTTCACGCCGTGTTCGGCCATGAACTGCACGACCTGAAGCGTGCACCGTTTGCAGCTGATGTTCGGCAGCGTGACGTCGGTTTCCCACGGCGCGTCCATCTTCGCCGTGTGAACGAAGAGACCATCCGCGAGCACGGGGGCCTGAACCGGATTCATGATCTTGGCAGAGATCGATCGCGGACCCTTCTCGGTGTTTTCCGTCGTCGCTTCCGGATCGGCCGGCAGCTCCGTCGGCGAGTTCACGGCCAGCGCCACCCGGTAGTGACCGGGATGGTAAACCGTTTCCTGCACCTTGATGTGCAGCTTGGATCCACCGACGGCCTTGCCGACAGTGTAGGTCGGCTTGCCGAAGTCGGTATTGGTCCCGCCGCAGGGGGCCGTCTTCTGCGGATCGCCGCGTTCGTTTTCAACGATCCACGATGCGGGTTCGAGCAGCCTGAAGTGCGCATGGGCCACGGCCGGCACGATCCCGACGAGCGCCCCGAAGACGAGCAGGGTCCGAGTGGAGCTTTTCATAGACATCCTTTCAATACGGGAGACCCGAAAGGTACATCGCAACTGTCTCTGTGTAAAGGCCGATCTGGTAAACTTGGAGCAAATGCCGCTGTACGATTACCGCTGCCGCGCCTGCGCACACGAATTCGAGGCGCTCATCCGCCCGGGATCGGAGACCCCTTCCTGTCCGTCGTGCAAAGGAGAGGATCTCGAGCGGCTCCTGTCGGCACCGGCCGGCGTTACCTCGCCGGAACGGAACGTCGCGCTCGCGCGGGCCGAACGGAAACGCTGGGCGCCGGTTCACAAGGGGCGGGAGCACGAGGAATTTCAGGCGGCGCTCAAGGAACACGAAGAGCACCGCATGAACGCCGCCCAGACCAAAAAGCACAAAGACGATTAGCCCACCCCCATGCCAGACATTCGCATCCGATACTGCAAGGTTTGAAACTACCGCCCGCGCGCGGCCCGGGTGGCCGCGATCATCAAGGCCGAGCTTGGCCTCGATTCGGAACTGACGGAGGGCGGCCGCGGTGAGTTCACCGTCTGGGTGGGCGACAAGGTCGTCGCGAAAAAAGACTTCGACGGTTTTCCTTCCGACGAAGACGCCCTCGCGGCGGTTAAACGGGCGGTGACGCCCGGCTGAGGTTCCGCGGATCAGTTGTTGCTGAGGCGACTGTCGTGATTGCGACGGATCACCCGCGGCAGCTGATCGGATGGGGCATCGCGATGACGGCGCTCGCCGTCGCGCTCGCGAGCGCCCTGTTCATCGCCCGCGACGCGCTCATCCTGATTTACATCTCCCTGCTGATCGCGATCGGATTCGGACCCGTCGTGCGCGCCATCGAGCACCAGCATCTGGTCCCCGTCGGTACCAAGCGGCTGCCACGCTGGCTTGCGATCCTGGTGGTGTATTTCGTGATCATCGGCGTTGCGGCGCTGGTGGTCCCGCCGCTGGTCGACCAGGCCCGGGAGCTCTGGCGCGAGCTGCCCTCCCTGTTCAATCGTGGGCAGGGCTACCTGATCAAGTGGGGACTGATGGCGCGACCCATCACGCTCGAGGAAGCCGTCCAGAGCGTGCCGGGGGGAACGTCGACAAAATCTGCGGCGACATCGGCCGTCGGCACCGTGGCGACGGCGCTCGGGACGGTCGTCAAGATCGTCTTCGCTTTCATCACGATCGTCATTCTCGCCTTCTATCTACTCATTGACGGCCAGTCGTTGTTCGTCGCGTTTGCGCGTCTGTTCCCGCGCGATCGCCGCGCCGAAGTCACGCGCGCCGGCCGCGAAATCTCCACCAAAGTCAGCGCATGGATGATCGGGCAGTTGATCCTCGCCGGCACCATTGGACTCAGCTCGGCGATCGGCTTGTACCTGCTCGGTGTGCCGTATTTCTATGTCCTGGCGCTCATCTCAGCCGTTGGCGAGCTGATCCCGGTCGTCGGGCCGATCCTGTCGGCCATCCCCGCGGTTGGTGCCGCGTTGACCGTCTCGCCGCAGACGGCGCTCTGGGTGCTTGTCTTTTTCTTCCTGCAGCAGCAGGCCGAGAACCATCTGCTGGTGCCGAAGATCATGCAGCGACAGGTGGGCGTCAGCGCGGCGGTCGTCATCGCGGCGCTGCTCATCGGGGGCGCGCTCCTCGGCATCGTCGGCGCCGTGCTCGCCATTCCGACCGCGGCAATCCTGCAGGTGGTTCTGCAGGCGGTGTTCAACGAGCGCGAAACATGAAGGACGGACGGATGATCACGGGATGGCGTTCGTCATGTAATCGATGATCAGATTCGCGCGTCCATCCCGCAGGATCATATGTTTGCCGACGAACCGGTACTCGATGTCGTCGGGCAGCTTCGGCAGGGTCTGGAGGACATTGGGAGGCACCGTCGAAAGCGGTTCCTTGTCGGGATACTCGCCGTTCACCTTGAACGGGATCGTGCCCGGATTGTCGTCCTTGATGGACGCCTTCGTTTCTGGATCCTTCGCCTCTGGACGCATCAAACGCCGAAGATACGCCGCGATGTGCGGCGCAAGAATGTCCCCTTGCCCGGCGGTTGAACGTGCGGAGCGGATGCGCTCCTCCAGCGTCTGCTGCGCCACGCGAATCTTGGAGGGATCGTCCGTCTTTTTCAGCGCAGGCGCGCCGTCGTCGGCTTTGTTGCGAAGCGCGACGTATTGATCGAGGCGCTCCTTGAAGTCGCCGAGAATCTCGGCATCGCTCTTGACAGCTTGAGAGGGTTCCGCTGGAGCAGCTTCGCGAGCGACAGGTTGTTCCTGTGTCGCGGCCTCGCGGGCGGCGGATTGTTCCTGTTTCGCGCATGCGGCCGTGGCGGAAAGCGCAACCGCCAAAGCCACACGTGCGGCGAATCGTCCATTCACGAGGATTCTTCCCGATCTATTTCTTCGGGGCTTCCTTGTCGAGCTCGGCCCACATCATCGTGACGTTGGCTTTCGTTCCGGGATTCCGGCCGGACAGGCCGCTGAAGTAATCCTTGAACTTCGGGCCCATCCTCTGGGGAACAGCCGCGATCGCCTCCTCGAGCGTCTTGCCGGCCTTTTTCTCGGCCCGTGTCGCGTCGGCATACGCCTGCATGTACTGGCCGTACTCGATGAACTGGGCCCAGTTGTCGGTCTGGCTGGTGTGGCCTCGGGTAATGACGTCCACGTTCTTGATGCCGGCCGCGGCCTTCGCGATCGTTTGTCCCCAGAGCAGGCCGCTTCCACCGTTATCCGGATCGATGATCGGGGTGCCGGTCGCCGGATCGACGTCGCCGGCCGCCATGACCTTCTGATTCCGGAACACGACGAACGTGTCGCCGCCGGTGTGCGCCGGGCCGAAGAAATACAGGTCGATGACGTCGGGACCTTCGAACAGCGTCATCTTGTCCTTGAAGGTCTTGTCCGGAAGGCCCTTCATGTTCTCGGGTTTGCCGTCCTTGAACTGATCGAGCTTCTTCATGTAGCCGGCGGTGTTTTCCTGGGCGATGATTTCCACTTTTTCATCGAACGCCAGATTGCCGCCCACGTGATCGTTGTGCGTGTGCGTGTTGATGATGGTCGTAATCGGCTTGTCGGTGACCTTCTTGACCATTTCGATGATGGCCTGCCCCGAGCCGGGGTTCTTCGTATGGACGATCACCACGCCGTGGTTCTCGGTGACGAACACCGTGGTCGTCGCGCCGGGCGCCACGCTCTGGTTGAAGATCGGGATCTGATAAACGCCGGGCCGCACGCGTTCCAGTTGCAGCTGGATGGGCGCCGGGGCGCCGCCACGGCCCTGTCCACCCCCGCCGCCACGACCGCCGGGGGCAGGTGCAGGTGCGGGTGCCTGCTGCGCGGCAACCATCGCGACGGCTCCGGCGGCGATGATGCCAACGAGTACGAATGCGCGCTTCATGACGCTCCTCCTGTGGACGAACACGGCGGCGAAGAAAAGATGAAATGCCGCGTGAACGGTAACCTAGTTGTCCGGATATGGTCAAGTCGTCAAGTCGCGGCAATATCGATCGGAATCCGGACCGGCTGCGATCCCACCTGAGAAAACCACGCGACTTTCGACGCGACACAGTCCAGCTCGAGGATGTATCGCCCCGCCGGCTGCGGAGGCAGCACCAGACGGCACGCCACCATTTCGCCGGGCGCTATCTCGCGCGCGGGAACGGTCAGCGGCTGCCAGTGAAAATCGAACACCAGGAGCTTCCCGGACGCATCGTATAGGTGCACGCCGAGCGCGACGCCGCCATTTTCCATGTCCGGCGCCAGCCACACGGCGGCGCCGGTATTTGCGACTGTCGCGTCCACAATCAGAGGCTGATCCGCTCTCGGCGGCGCGCTGACGAGCGTGGCCGAAATCCGGCAGGCGAGGGCGTCCGCCGCCCGGCTGTCGACGCGCTCGGCGCCTTCCTTGAACAGAAAGAACGTCCGCACGTGGCGGAGAAACGCGCGGGTCGACGTCACCCATCGCACGCCGGCGCCGCCGTCCGCAAGAAAGTCTTCGAACTCCTCGATCGACACGAGAAACGGCGGACCGTGATAGACGGCCAGTTTCATATCCGAGAAGCCGCACGAGCGGGCGGTGCGCAGGATCGCGTGCACGTCGACATCGTTTTCGACGACGCGGTGGGCGCGCATCTCGAATTGCGACTGGGGATTGTGCGAATGCCTGGATCCCGGCTCGGCGAATGCGGCGATGCCGCCCGGTTTCAGGAGACGGCCGAGCTCGCGCAGAACTTCGTCGGGATTCGGAACGTGATGAAACGCGTGGAAGCTGACGATGCGATCGACGCTGCCATCAGGGAGGTCGATGTGATGGCCGTCGAACGTGAGGAACTGTGGCGGCGGCCGTTCGCCGATGATCGGCTGCCGGCGGTACAGCTCTCGCGCAATCGAAAGGGCGCTTGGCGACACGTCGAGGAGAATCACCCGGCACCCTAACTGCGTCAGAAACCGCGAGAGCCAGCCGGTGCCTGCGCCGAACTCCAGAACCGTCATTCCCGCCCTCAGCTTCAGGCCCTGCAGCATCGTCGAGACCGCCGTCAGAAGCGTCGGCGTGTCGTCCGCGTTGCTGAACGGCTTTGCGAGGTGATGTTCCCAGTCGGCGAGCCTCGAGAAATATTCCTCGGCCGCCCGGTTCAGATCGGCGACCGTCGTCTGCGCGATCAGCTGTTTGACGTCGACGGCATCCTCCTTCCGGGCCGGCGGGTGGCCGGCGCGCCGTGCATCTTCGCGCGGCGCTTCGACCATCGCGATTGCGGTCGTCAATCCTTCGTCATGCTGGAAACGCAGATGGGTTGCGGCGATGGGGGCGCCATACCGCGCGCGAAACTCTTCGTCGAGCAGCTGGAACACGTCATTGAGGTTGTAGGGATGATTCGCAATGAACGGCTCGTCGAACGGCTTCCCCCGAATCGCGTTGATGACGCCGTTGACCCCCGGCACGCGCGCGCGGATCAGGCGCGACGTATCGACCAGCGCGGAAGTCATCGTGCGATAGGGAAAATGAAAGACGCCGACACCGCCGGATCCGATGCAGCCGACGAGTCGTCGCAGGAGCGCCAGGCCCTCGCGGGGCGGCATCCGTTGAAACACGGCGTAGCAGTTGACGAGATCGAACTTTCGACCCGCGGCGAACAGCTCGCCAGGCGTCTCAAAGGTGATGTGGGCGGCGCCGCGGCGCTCGGCCTCGCGGCGCGCCGTCTCGAGCATCGCGGGCGACCGGTCGACGGCGGTCACGCGACCCGCACGGCGCGCGAAGGGGATGGCGAGGCGTCCAACCCCGCAGCCATACTCGAGCGTCGACATCGGGGCGAATTCGGCAACGAGATGCTCGCCGATGAGCCGCAGCATCCACGTGACGTACTGTTCGCCGCTCTCGAAGAATTCGCGCTCGCGCTCGGCCGTCAGGTTCGCGCGAAGAAACCGATCGGCGGTCAGGACCGCGAAGTACGGCTCTCGCCGGGCGAACGCCTCCCATTGCTGGTCGGGCTCGTCGAAATTCTTGCGTTCCCCGTTCATCTTGTCATCTCGTCATCCTGCCATCGCGGTCGTTCATCGTCCTGGCAGAATTCGAGCGCCGATGATAGTCCAATCGTCGTGACCGATCCTGATAACATGCCGGGGCGATGGCCAATCAATCGGTACCGCCCTCGTATGAATGACGCGGGTTGGAGCGTCGTACAAGCCGCGGCCCGTGCGGCCGGACGGATTGCGGACGCGACCGAGCCCGCGGTCTTTGCGCTCGGTGACGATGGCGAATTGCGCCCCGTGCCGGCCGGCGATACGGACGCCCTACTCGCGTGGCGTCCGGGAGCCGGCTGGGAGGCCGTGCTGCCCACCGCCGATCCACGGCGCGACTTTATCGATTTGTACCTGCCGATCTGCAGCGCGACCGCGGCCAGGCCCGTAACCGTCGGGCACCTTGGCGAGAGCCTCGACGGCTTCATCGCCACGCACGCCGGCGAATCGCAATGGGTCACGGGCGAACAGAACATGCTCCACATGCATCGGCTGCGCGCGCTATGCGATGCGGTCGTCGTGGGCGCCGGCACAATCGCGGCCGACGATCCGCAGCTCACCACGCGCCTCGTCCCCGGTCCGAGCCCCTTGCGCGTCGTGCTCGATCCCGGCCGACGCCTCGGCGCGGACCACCGCGTCTTTACCGACGATGCGGCGGAGACCCTGTATGTCTGCGCGCGGTCGTTGATCCGCGCGGACGAGCGTTACGTCGGGCGCGCGCTGGTCGTGGGCGTGGAAGCGCGCGGTGACAGCATCGACGCCGCCGAAGTGATGCGTCTGCTGCGCGCGCGCGGCTGCTCACGCGTATTCGTGGAAGGCGGCGGCGTGACCGTGTCGATGTTTCTCGAGGCGAAGCTGCTCGATCGGCTGCACATGGCGATCGCGCCCCTGTTCATCGGCGACGGCCGGCCGGCGATTCGTATTCCGCCGCGCGTGGCTCTCGGCGACTGCCCCCGTCCCCGCTACAGGGTGTTCCGTATGGGCGGCGACGTGTTATTCGATTGCGACTTCAGTTCGCCCGGCAATAGTGTCGACGAAGCCATCAACGATGCCCAGTTCAATCCACCGCCGGCCGTGACTCGAGTGATCTAGCCCAATGATATCCAGCCGTGTCAATCTCGTCAGGCTCGCGACGCTCGCCAGGCTCGCCAGGCCCGTGTTCCTTCCGTTCATTATCGTGCTGGCCGGATGCGGGGGCCGCGATGCCGCTCCGCCGCCACCGGCGACCCAGACTCCGCCGGCCGAGGCTGGCAGATCGGGCGCCGCAGCAACTGGCGTCGCGGGTGTCCGTGCCTTTGTGATCGCGTCAGCAGAATCGAAGGCGTCCTACCATGCAAGTGAGGAATTCTTCCCCGCCGCCCTGGCGAAGCTTGGAATTGACGCGGGCAGAGCCGAGGCCGTGGGCACGACACAAGCGATTACTGGCCGGTTCGAGCTCGATCCTGAACGGCCGACGGCGCCGCCTGGAGAGAATACCTTTACGGTGCGCGTGAACACGCTGACGAGCAATCAGCAAAAACGCGACGACTACCTGCGTCAGATTCGGGACGACGGCCCGAGCTTCGATAAGTATCCGCTGGCGATTTTCAAAGCGACCGGGATCGACGGGAGCTCGGTGGCCAGCGCCTCTGGCCGCGAGTTGAATCTCAAGCTGACTGGCGATCTGACCATTCGCGACATTACGAAACCAGAGGTCTTCGACGTAAAGGCACGGCTCATCGGCGACACGCTGGCCGGGGTGGCGACGACTCGATTTCTGCTGAGCGATTTCGGCATCGGCCCGATCGACTTTCCGCCTCTGCTCGCCGTCGCCGATCCGGTTGCCCTCGAGGTGCAGTTCACCGCACGCGCGCAGGCCAAATAGCCGCGACGTCGTCGTGGCCGACGACCACGCGCGAGCGCCCCTCCTCGACATGCGCGAGGCGCCGCGCGAGCCAGTTGTGAATCCTCGACGTCTGCTCCGGCGCGATTTCTTCGGCGGCGTGCGCCCAGCCTTCGATGAGTTGCCGCTGCAGCTCTCGCTGCCCGGGAAACAGCATCCAGTCGCTGGCTTCACGCCGCACCTGGTAGCCCGCCGCAGCGAAACTCGCTGCGGCACAGTCGACGGCGTCCGGTCCCGCGGCCCGACCGAAACCCTTGTCGTTGGTCCGTTGGTGCCGGTTCATCAGATCACGAATCGCATCGTCTTCGGCCTCGACGGGGATGCACTGCGAGCGGCCGTTGTAGTTCAGGGCGAAGAGCGCGGCGGCGCGGCTGGCCCGGCAGCGCTCGGCCAGCGCGCGCAGCCACTGTTCCGAGACCAGGTCGAGCAGTGCCGATGACGTGACCAGATGGCGGCCGGAAAAAAGCGCGGGATCGTCGAGCGCGCCGAGATTCCGGCACAAGGTGTCGATGCGGCAGTCGGCGCTCTGTCCGGACACCTCGGCGAGGAGCTCCGGATCGCGATCGACGACCAGCCATTGCTGCGGCGCTGGCAGATGGGGCGACAGATAGCGCACGTTCGAACCGGTCCCACCGCCGAGGTCCAGGATCCGCAGCGGTCGATCGGCCGGCAGCGCCGCGACGATCGCCTGCGTCAACGCCGTCGATCGTGCCGCGCGGTCGGCGGGTTCGCGCAGCGCCAGCCAGCTCGAGAGGAAATCAGATGACATGGCGCAGCGCG
>Ga0193706_1001387_pt1 | contig 10893 bp, 8 predicted proteins | sample U3c1metaG_FD_160130 | JGI IMG/M metagenome (GOLD analysis project Ga0193706, IMG submission 160130) | Soil microbial communities from a riparian zone of the East river system, Colorado, United States - U3c1 | ecosystem: Environmental > Terrestrial > Soil > Riparian zone | place: USA: East River... | reverse complement strand
GTTGCCGAAGGACACGCCGAGCCGGCGCGCGATTTTCGTCTGCCGGCCGCGGCTCGAGACGGAAGAACGCGCCTGTGCGACGCGGATCCTTTCTAGGATCGCGCGGCTGGCCTATCGCCGCCCCGTGACGATGGCCGATACGCAGACGCTGCTCGATTTTTTCACGAGCGGCCGGAGAGACGCCGGAAGTTTCGATGCAGGCATTCAATTCGCGCTCGAACGGATGCTCGTCGATCCGGACTTCCTGCTGCGCGTCGAACGGGATCACGTGACGTCTCGCCTGAGCGACATGGAGGTCGCGTCACGCCTGTCGTTTTTCCTCTGGAGCAGCATCCCCGATGAGCGCTTGATCGCACTGGCGGAGCACGGCGAGCTCACGAAGCCCGCGGTCCTCGAGCAGCAAGCGCGGCGCATGCTCGCCGATCCACGCGCCACCAGTGCGCTCGTGGACGATTTCGCCGCCCAGTGGTTGAATCTGCGCCGCGTCGGCGAGGTGGTGGTCCATCCCGACTTCTATCCGAATTTCGACGAAAGCCTGCTGCAGGCATTCAAACAGGAAACGGAGATGTTCGTGGCCAGCACGCTGCGCGAGGATCGCAGCGTGCTCGACCTCCTGCGCGCGAACTATACGTTCGTGAACGAGCGGCTCGCCCGGCACTACGGCATTCCGGGAATTTACGGCAGCCGGTTCCGGCGGGTCACGCTGCCGAACCCCGAACAACGCGGCGGGCTGCTGGCACAGGGGGCGCTGTTGGCGACGACGTCGTATCCCGACCGAACCTCTCCGGTACTCCGGGGTAAATGGCTCCTGGACAACATCTTTGGCGTGACCGTACCGCCGCCGCCTCCCGGTGTCGATACCAGCTTCCCCGAAACCAAGCCGGGCGCGGTGCCGCCGACGATGCGGGAGCGGCTGGCGCAGCATCGGCGGAACCCGGTGTGCTCGACGTGCCATTCGGTCATCGATCCGCCCGGTTTCGCGCTCGAGAATTTCGACGCGATTGGCGGATGGCGGACCATGGACGAAGCGGGAAGGCCCGTCGACGCGAAGGGCACCACCGTCGGCGGCGACAACATCGAAGGACTGCCGGGCCTCCGCGCATATCTGCTCGAACCACGCGACCGGTTTCCCCGCACCGTGACCGAAAAGCTCCTCGCCTACGCCGTCAGCCGCCGGCTCGATTACTACGATCGACCGACGGTGCGGAAGATCGTGCGCGATGCAGCGGCGACTGACTATCGATGGTCGTCGGTCATTGTCGGAATCGTGAAGAGTCCGGCGTTCCTGATGCGGGCATCTCAGGCGACGAATTGATTCAAGGAGACGGCAGCATGAATTTCATCACCAAGAAATCGTTGCCGCGACGGACGGTCCTCCGGGGACTGGGCACAGCCCTGGCGCTGCCGTTCCTCGACGCCATGGTCCCCGCGTTTTCGCTGCGTGGAAAAGCCGCGGTCAAGCCGCTGCATCGCTTCCAGACGTTCTACGTGCCGAACGGGATGGCCATGGAGTACTGGGTGCCGAAGGGCGAGGGCAGCGCGTTCGAGCTCTCCCCCATTCAGGAGCCGCTGGCGCCGTTCCGGGATCAGATGCTCGTGCTGTCCGGCCTCAAGGCAAACTGGAACTATATTCACGCCGGCGCCTCGGGGTCGTTCCTGACCGGCACGACACGGGGCGGACGGAACGAAGTCGAGATCATCGCCGACGTCTCGATGGATCAGCTGCTCGCGCGACAGTTCGCGAAGGAGACGCAGGTCGCTTCGCTCGAGCTCGCGATGGATCCCCCGGCGAATGCCGGCGCGTGCACCGGCAACCTGAGTTGCGTCTACACGCACACGCTTTCGTGGCGCAGCCCGACGCAGCCCCTGCCGGTGGAGTACAACCCCCGCACGGTGTTCGAGAAGTTGTTCGGCGACAGCGGCAGCACCGAACGGGCCGCGCGAGAGGCCAGGCTGCGGCAGCACAAGAGCATCCTCGACTCGGTGTCCGACAAGCTCGCCGGTTTGAAACGGGAACTGGGCCCGCGGGATCAGGTGAAAGTCGATGAATATTCGGAATCGATTCGCGACGTCGAACGGCGTATTCAAAGAGCCGAAGAGCAGCACGACCTCGAGCTGCCGGTCATCGAGCAGCCTGAGGGCGTTCCGCCGGTTTTCGAAGATCACCTGGCGCTGATGCTCGATCTGCAGCTCCTGGCGTTTCAGGCCGACCTGACGCGCGTCATCTCGTTCATGCTGTCGAAGGAACAGAGCGCCCGGCCGTACCCGCAGATTGGCGTGCCCGAAGCGCACCATCCGCTGTCGCATCACGGCAACGTGCCGGAGCTGATCGCGCAGATGTCCAAAATCAACCGGTATCACGCGCAGCTCTTCGCCGGTTATCTGGCGAAGCTGCGCGCAACGGCGGACGGCGATGGATCGCTCCTGGACCACATGACGATCCTCTACGGCTCGGGCATTTCCAACAGCAATCAACACTCCGGCGACAACCTGCCTATCCTTCTCGTCGGCGGCGGCGCGGGCAGGCTCCGGGGCGGCCGGCATCTCACGTATGCCGACAAACCGACAATGGCCAATCTGCTCGTGACGCTGATGGACAAGCTCGACGTGCCTGTCGAGCGGCTCGGTGGCAGCACCGGCAGGCTGCCAATCGACACGCTGCCCGGGGTGTAAGGGCCATGCGACGTCTGATTCCACTGCTCGCGCTCGTTCTCATCGGCGCCGCGGGCGTCGAAAGGCCACCGCTGATTGAGGCGGCTCGCAACGCCGACTCGAGTGGCGTGCGCGCACTGCTCCAGAAAAAGGCAGACGCCAACGCGGCCGAGGGAGACGGCACGACGGCGCTTCACTGGGCAAGCTATCGGGATGACGTCGAAAGCGCGGACTTGCTCATCCGCGCGGGCGCCAGGGTGAATGCCGCCAACGACCTCGGCGCCACGCCGCTGTGGACGGCCAGCCAGAACGGAAGCGCGGCGATGGTTCGCCGGCTGCTGCAGGCCGGCGCGAATCCCAACGTCGCACTGCTCGCCGGCGAGACACCGCTCATGGTTGCCTCGCGCTCCGGCAATCCCGACGTCGTCGAACAGTTGATCGCAAAGGGCGCTGCTGTGAATGCGCGCGCGTCGCGCGGCCAGACGGCGCTGATGTGGGCCGTCGCACAGATGCACCCCGCCGTGGTCAAGGCGCTGCTCGCGCACGGAGCGGATGTGAGCGCGCGCTCGGACGCCTGGAGTCAGGTAATGGCCGTGCCGCCCCACGGCCTTCCCGAATACAACAGCGCGATTCCGCACGGCGCCGATACGGCGCTGCTGTTTGCGGCGCGCGTCGGCGATCTCGAGTCGGCGAAGCTTCTCCTGGCGGCCGGCGCCAGCGCGAACGACGCCGACGCGTGGGGCGTCAGCGCGATGGTGCTCGCCGCGCATTCCGGTTTCGGCGATGTCGTCGAATTCCTGCTCGAGAACGGCGCGGACGCGAACGCCGCGGCCGCCGGCTTTTCGGCGCTGCATCTCGCCATCATGCGGCGGGACTCGAGGATGGCGGGCGCGCTGCTCGCCCGCGGCGCAGACGCGAATGCGCCGCTGCGAACGTGGACCCCCACGAGGCGCTCGTCGAAGGATTGGAACTTCGCGCCGGAACTGATCGGCGCGACGCCCTTCTGGCTCGCCGCCCGCTTCGCGCAGCCTGACATGATGCGCCTCCTCCTGAAACACGGCGCAGACGCCAAGGTTGTGCACCATATTGATTACACGCCGGATGGTCTCGTCACCAAACCGCAGACGCTCGCGACGACGGCGTTGATGGCCGCGACCGGGATGGGCGGCGGAGGGACGGCGTGGGTTCAGCCGAACCGGGCCGAACGCGAGGCGCCGATGCTGGAGGCGGTGAAGCTGGCCGTGGAGCTCGGGGTCGACGTGAATGCCGCCAACACCGATGGCCGTACAGCTCTCGACGCCGCACGCGCTCTGAAGTACGAGAGCGTCGCCGCGTTTCTCGTCGAGCACGGCGCCAAACCTGGCATCAAGCCTGGCGGACCGGACAAGCCGGCCGCGGCAAGCCCAGCGACTCGGTAAATCAACTCACGAATTTACCAACTCACCAACTTACTAATTTACCAACTGGGGTATCGCAGGAATGGTAGCGGTACGGGGAATCGAACCCCGATTTGATGGTTGAGAACCATCCGTCCTAACCGTTAGACGATACCGCCACGCGCGTCGACGAAACCTCAATGTTAGCGTCCGCGCCGCGTGGCGGTCAACCGCACGTCCCGTCGATTTTGTGGTTCAATCGATACATGCTTCGATGGTTTGCCGGTCTCGTGCTCGTCGTTCTCGTCGTCGGCGGTGGAGCGTACTGGATCGCCGGGCGCGGCGCGCCGCCCGCGATCACAATCGAACGGCCGGAACGCGTCGTCGGCCAGGCGGGCACCCTTGACGTGATGGTCGAGGCGCCAGGCGGACGCCTGACCTCGCTCGCCATCGCGCTCGAACAGAACGGCAAGACCACGCCGCTGTTTACGTTCGCCGCGCAGCAGTCGGCCACACTGACGCAGATCGACGCCAACCATGTGCGGGTGTCGCGGCCGCTCGGCAAGCAAAGCGTGCCAGAACTGCAACAGGGGCCGGCGCGCGTCACGGTTTCCACGTCGAGGGCGTCGTTTCTCAACCTGCGGACGCTGACGAGCACGGCTGCCAGGGACTTTCAGGTCCGGCTCGATCCACCACGCCTCACGGTCCTCTCAACCAAGCATTACGTGAACCACGGCGGCTCCGAGATGGTCGTCTATCGCACGACGCCGCCCGATGTCGCATCGGGCGTCCGCGTCGGCGACGTCGAGTATCGAGGATTCCCCATCGAGGGCGCGGAACCGGGGACCAACGTCGCCTTCTTCGCGCTCCTGCACGATCAGGATTTGAAGACACGCATCGAGGCGTTCGCGCGCGACGAAGCCGGCAACGAGGCCAAGGCGATGTTCGTCGACGATGTCTTCGAGAAGCCGATCAAGAAGAGCCGCATCGAGATCGACGACAACTTCATCAATCGAACGGTGCCCGACATCATCGCGCACTCGCCGGAGCTGAAGATGTCCGGGCCGAGCGGCGACCTGCTGGCCGATTTCCTCAAGGTCAACGGCGAGCTCCGCCGCATCAACGCCGACGAGATTGCCGCCTTCGCGAAAATGACGGCGCCGTCCAGACTGTGGAAGGAGCCGTTCGTGCAGCTTGGCAACTCGAAGGTCGAAGCGGGATTCGCCGACCATCGGACCTACATTTACAAGGGCAAGGAAGTCGACCAGCAGGTGCACCTCGGGTTCGACCTGGCGGTGACGACGCACGTGCCGGTGGCCGCGGCCAATGACGGCGTGGCGGTGAACGCCAGCTGGCTCGGCATCTACGGCAACTGCGTGATCATCGATCACGGCCTGGGCATCCAGTCGCTGTACGGCCATCTGCAGTCGTTCGACGTGAAAGTCGGCGACAAGGTCACGCGCGGGCAGACGATCGGGCGCAGCGATTCGACGGGTCTGGCCGGGGGCGACCACGTGCACTTCACGATGCTGGTGGGGGGACGCATGGTGAATCCGGTCGAATGGTGGGATGCGCATTGGATCCAGGATCGGGTCGATCGGAAGCTCAGCGATGCCGGCGCAGCGACCCGCTAGCGCGTTCACGCTACAATAAGAGGTTGTTGTCCGGTGTCTTTTCTTATTCAGGAGAAGTCGATGCACTTACGAAATGCTTTGGGACTCATAACACTCGCGGCCACTGTTGCCGCGTGCGGCGGCGGAAACAGCGGCACGTCGAGCACGTCGAGCGAGCCGTCGTCGCCTTCGGCGACGCCGACGGGGCAGAAGGTTGACACGGCCACCGCGGGAGAGGTGAAAGGCACGGTCACGCTCGACGGCATGGCGCCGAAGAACGCCGCCATCAAGATGAACGCCGATCCGAAATGCGTGACCTTCAACAAGACGCCGCAATTTCAGGAAACCTACGAGGTCGGCAGCGATGGAAAGTCGCTGGCGAACGTATTCGTCTATGTGAAGGACGGCCTCGGCAACTACGTCTATGACACGCCGACCGAGCCGGTCAAAATCGATCAGCAGGCGTGCCGGTATCATCCGCACGTGTTCGGCATCCGCGTCAACCAGCCGCTCCAGATCGTCAACAGCGACGATACGCTGCACAATATCCACGCGCTGCCGAAGGGGAACGCGGAGTTCAACACCGGCCAGCCGATTCAGGGAATGACCACGACGCACACCTTCTCCAAACAAGAAATCATGGTCCCGTTCAAGTGCGACGTCCACGGCTGGATGAACGCCTACGTCGGCGTCGTCGATCATCCGTACTTCGCGGTCACGGACAAGGACGGGAAGTTCGAGCTGAAGACGCTGCCGCCGGGCACTTATACGATCGAGGCGTGGCACGAAAAAATGGGCACGCAGGAACAGAAGATCACGATCGGCGCGAAGGAAACGAAGGACGTCGCCTTCACCTTCAAAGCGCCCGCGGATGCAGCAGCGGCGGCGAGCGACTAGTTTCGGGCAGGAAGGGCAGGAGGGGCGCCTCCCGCCTTTCCAGCCCTCCGGTTCTGAAATGCTCCACCGCTTCGCCACGTTCGTCGCCGGCTGCACGGTGCTTCTGGTGCTCGCCGGCAGCCTCGTCACCAGCACCGGCTCCGGCCTCTCCGTTCCCGATTGGCCCACGACGTACGGCTGGAACCTCTTCACCTTTCCCCCCTCGAAGTGGGTCGGCGGCATTTTCTACGAACATGGGCATCGATTAATCGCCAGCGGTGTCGGGTTCCTCACCATCGTCCTGGCCGCGTGGCTGTGGCTGAAGGAGTCGCGGCGCTGGCTCGCGTGGATCGGCCTGGCGGCGCTGGCAACTGTCGTCGCGCAAGGGGTGCTCGGCGGCCTGACCGTCATCTTTTTTCTCCCCGCAGCTGTTTCGACGGCGCACGCGGGCCTTGCCGAGATCTTTTTCTGCCTCACGATTGCCATCGCCCTCTTCACCTCGCCGGGGTGGATTGAGGGATATGACATGCCAGGAACGCGAAGCGTTCCTGGTTTAGATGACCTCACCCTTCGACGTCTGGCGACCACGACCACCGTTTTGATCTACGCGCAGATCCTCGTGGGCGCGACCATGCGGCACACCGGCGCCGGGCTCGCAATTCCTGATTTCCCGCTGATGTTCGGCCGGCTCGTCCCCGATCACTGGGATCCGAAGATCGCGATTCATTTCGCGCATCGCGTCGGCGCCGTCATCGTCACGCTGGCGATCGTCGCCACCACTCGCCACGTGTGGCATCACGACCGGCGGAACCGTGGACTGGCGCGTCCTGCCGCTCTGCTCCCTGCTCTCGTCGCCGTTCAAGTGACTCTCGGCGCCCTGACCGTGCTGAGCGAGCGCGACGTCTGGATCAACAGCCTGCATGTCGTCTGCGGGGCTCTCGTGCTGACGACCTCGCTGGTGTTGACGCTGCGCACGTGGCGCGTAAAGTTCGCTGACACGGTCCGCCTAAAGGCGGACACTACGCACGAGACTCGCCGTAATATAAGCGTCGAACGAACATGAAAGACCTTCGCGCCGACGTCGCCACGGTCTCGCTCCCGGCGCAGGGCCGCGGAACATTCGCCGACTTCGTCAGCCTCACGAAACCGCGCCTCAATCTCCTCGTCGTCGCCACGAGCGCGGCCGGCTACTACCTTGGCGCCCCGGGCGTGCCCGAGCCGGGACCGATGCTGCAAGCCGTCGCAGGCACGGCGCTCGTCGCGGCCGGTGCGGCCGTGCTCAATCAGGTTGCCGAGCGCGACACCGACGCGCTGATGCGCCGCACCCGTGGGCGCGCGCTCCCCGATGGACGCGTGCTGCCGGGCGATGCGCGGCTGTTCGGCATCGGGGCCTCGATCGCCGGCCTCGCGCTCCTCGCCTCGCATCCGATCGCCGCCGGCCTGGCGCTCGCGACAGTCATCATTTACATCGCGATCTACACGCCGCTCAAACGCCGCACCTCCCTCTCCACGCTCGTCGGCGCCGTGCCGGGCGCGCTGCCGCCGCTCATCGGGTGGACCGCGTCCCATGGCAGCATCACGATCGGCGGCGCGTCGCTGTTCGCGATCGTGTTCCTCTGGCAGATCCCACACTTCATGGCGATTGCGTGGATGTACCGCGACGATTATGCGAAGGCCGGCTTTCCGATGCTGCCCGTCATCGATCCGGCTGGACGCCGCGCGGCGCGTCAGGCTGTCGTCTATGCGGCCGCGCTCATCCCCGTGAGCGCGATCCCCACATTCGCGGGAACGAGCGGCACCGTCTATTTGATGATCGCGATCGGCCTGGGAATCGGCCTGCTGGTGCTGGCCTGCCTCTTCGCCGCGTCGCGCACGGACCGATCGGCGCGATGGCTGTTCTTCGGGTCGATTACCTACCTGCCGATCTTGTGGATGGCGATGATTGCGAATCGCCTGTGACCGTCCACGACCTGCCGGCCGTCAACGCAAGCCTGAACGCGCTCTCTGGAATTCTTCTACTGACAGGCTACGCGCTGATTCGTGCGCGCCGTATCGGGCAGCACCGGCGGTGCATGATTGCGGCGTTCGCGACCTCGTCGGCCTTCCTCGTCTGCTACATCGTGTATCACGCGCAGGTGGGATCGGTGCCGTTCCCGCGCCAGGGATTCGTCAGGCCGTTGTACTTCACGATTCTCGTCACGCACGTCACGCTGGCGGCGACCGTCCCGCCGTTGGCGCTCGTGACGTTGTCGCGCGGGTTGAAAGGGCGATACCCGCAGCATGTCCGGATCGCACGCTGGACGTTCCCCATCTGGCTATACGTGTCGGTCACCGGCGTCCTTGTGTACGTGCTCCTTTACCAACCGACCTGGCTGTTGTAGGACGAACCCCGGCCTACAATCCCGCAAACCCATGCCCTGCCGATATATACTGGCACCATGCGGGTGTACCTTCTCGTAGCGGTGCTGGTGACCGCGCTGGCCGGCAATGCCGCCGCGCAGGCTGGTCGGGTAACGGGAGTCATCAAGGACGATCACGGAGATCCAGTCAAAGGGGCGACCATCGTCGCTGAAAATCCCGACGCCTCTCCCACCAGCTTCACAGCGAGCAGCGACGAGAAGGGCCGGTTCGCCATCATCGGGCTTCGAAGCGGCGTATGGCAGTTGAGGGCCAGCGCCCCCGGCTACGCGTCGGACGGCGGCGAGCTGAACGTCCGCACGATGCCGACCGTGACCGCGCCTGTCACGTTGACGCTGCAGAAGCTCATCGTGCCTCCGAGCGCGCTCGGCTCAACGGCGCCGAAAGACCTGCAGGCCGCCCTGGCGAGCGCCGACTTGTTGTACAACAACCAGCGATGGGACGAGGCAATCGTCGCTTACAGCGCGATTCTGGAACGGTCGCCGTCGTTGAGCGTGATCAATCTGCAGATCGCTGCCGCGTACCGCAACAAGAAGGCATTCGACAGCGCCATCACCGCGTACAATCAGCTTCTCAAAGTCGATCCCGACAACGGCAAAGCCAAAGTCGGGATCGCCATGACGAATCTCGAAAAGGGCGATCTGGACATGGCCGAGCGGACCCTCGAGACTGCTGCGCAGACGCCGGGTGCGACCCGCGAGGTCTTTTACGATCTCGGCGAGGTGAAGCTGGCACGCTCCCTGTCCGACGATGCAGCCAAAGCGTACGAGCGCGCGGCGCAGATCGATCCCACCTGGGGCAAGCCGCCGTTCGCTCTGGGACGCATGGCGCTCACCAAAGGGGACACGACCGCGGCGCGCAAGTACTTCCAAACCGTCATCGACATCGATCCTGTTTCGCCCGAAGGCGCGCAGGCAACCACGATGCTTCGCCAGCTCGATCAGCTTAGATAGGGGGACATGGCGCGTCGCCCGTTTCGTCGCACGCTGATCCTCGCGAGCGTGGCCCTCGGCACTGCGCTCGCCGCGGCCGGCGGCTGGAAGTATGCGCGGGCGTCCGCGCCTCTGAGCGGGCCGATCATCATCATCTCCATCGACACGCTGCGTGCCGATCATCTACCGGCCTACGGGTACCGGAAGCTGAAGACGCCCGCCATCGACGAACTGGCGGCCAATGGCGTCGTGTTCGAGCGCGCGTACTCGCACGCGCCGCAGACGCTCCCGGCGCACACGGCGCTCCTCAGCGGACGCCTCCCGTTCGAAACCGGCGTCCGCGACGATGAGGGAGGCCGCGTCAGGCCGGGCGAACGCCTGCTGCCGCAGCTCCTGCGCGAGCGCGGGTACTCGACGGCGGCCGTCGTCTCGGCGTCGCTGCTTCGGAAGGAAACCGGCATCAATCAGGGATTCGATTTCTTCGATGACGAGATGCCGCTCAATCCGGAGGAGCCTGCGGCGGTGGCCGGACATCGGGACGGCAGCGAATCGGAAAAGATAGCCGAGCACTGGCTGGACAGCGCCGGCACCTCGCGCACGTTCCTGTGGCTCCATCTGAACGAGCCTCACGCGCCGTACGCGCCGCCGGACCGCTTCTCGCAATACGCGCCGTACGACGGCGAGATCGCGTATGCGGACGAGATCGTCGGCCGTCTGATTCATTACCTCAAGACGCATCAGCTCTACGATCGATCGACCATCGTGCTGCTGTCCGACCACGGCGAAGGCCTCGGCGATCACGGCGAACAGGAGCACGGCCTGTTCCTGTACGACGAGGCGATTCACGTGCCGCTCATCATCAAGCAGGAAAGCAACGTCGGCGCGGGCCGCAGAGTGGTAGATCCTGTCCAGCACGTCGACATGGTGCCGACCATCCTGGACCTCGTCAAGGCGCCCGTGCCCGACACCCTCCGTGGCCGCTCCCTGAAGCCGCTGCTCGAGGGGACCGGCCGCCTTCGCGAGCCC